>Ga0101944_10000286_pt1 | contig 157724 bp, 118 predicted proteins | sample DewCreD2012metaG_FD_75245 | JGI IMG/M metagenome (GOLD analysis project Ga0101944, IMG submission 75245) | Hot spring sediment bacterial and archeal communities from British Columbia, Canada, to study Microbial Dark Matter (Phase II) - Dewar... ...
TCTCGTCTGCGAGCACTGCGGCCACGGCGCGACGCCGCAGTGCTTCCTGTGCCTGTGGGGCGAGTCGTCGGGCATCGTTCTTCATGTCCCCTATTATACATCTTCTACCTGCGAAAAGCTACATAAATTATGTCCAGATTAGTAGTTTCAAAACCCAACCGGGTGTGGGGCATTCCTGCGGGCGGTTTCTGTTGTGAACCGTCGTGGCGACAAGCGTCCCGCTTGTCGAAGGGCCGAGAAGAACCGCAAGCGGGACCCTCGCGGCTACGTTCCTGCACTTCCACCTACAGTTCCGGCCCGCACCCCCCGTCCGACCCCGCGTTTGACTCCTCCACGTGATAGCACTAGAATGCCGATGAGTGCTATCCCTTGGAGGAGACTCGCTCATGAGCGAACTGGTCCGCTTCGGCGTGTCGCTGGAGGAGCCGCTGCTCCAGGACTTCGACCGCCTGATCGAGGAGAAGGGCTACCCGAGCCGCTCGGAGGCGCTGCGCGACCTGATTCGCGACTATCTGGTTCAGGCCGACTGGAGCAAGCTCTCGGGCGAGCAGGCGGCCACGCTCACGCTCGTCTATAACCACGAATACCGCGAGATCACCGACAAGCTCACCGATCTCCAACACGACGCCCACGGGCTGATCGTGTGTGCGACCCACGTGCACCTCACGGCGCACACGTGCCTCGAAGTGATCGTGCTCCGCGGGCCGGCGGCGGACCTCGTCCGCATCGCCGACAAGCTCATCGCCACCCGCGGCGTGCAGCACGGCAAGCTCACCATGACCACCCTCGGGCGCTCTCGCTAGCCCGGACTTCACATCAGGCCCCCTAGTCCCGAGGGGACGTAAGGGCTTTGCCGGCGGCGTAAGCCGCCGGATCGCGGATGCCGGAGGATTCAGCCCCGAAGGGGCGAAAGGATGGTGTGCTCGTTCCGCCCCTTCGGGGCTGGTCCTCTGTTGGCCTCTGTCCGGCGGCTTACGCCGCCGGCAAAACCCTATCGCTCCTTCGAAGCTAGGCAGGCTGTTGGGAAATGCGGGCTGGCGGGACGTCCGGCTTGACATCGCATCTGTGCTGTGCTACGTAATCGAACGGAGTGCTACTCATGCCTTCCGACGCCTTCGCGCCGAGTTGTTGACATGCATATGCCCAACGAAGTGCTGTCGCCCGCCGTAGCGGGCGGGTTCATCGCGGCGAGCGCGGCCGGGCTGGGGCTGGCGGCGGCGGGCGCGCGGCGCTCGTTTCAAGAGAGCCAGGTGCCGCTGATGGGCGTGATGGGCGCCTTCGTGTTCGCGGCGCAGATGGTGAACTTCCAGATTCTCGGCGCCACGAGCGGCCACCTGGGCGGCGGCGTGCTGCTGGCGATCCTGCTCGGGCCGCACGCCGCGGCACTCGTCATGGCTGCCATCCTCACCGTGCAGTGCCTGATCTTCAACGACGGCGGCCTGCTGGCCCTCGGCTGCAACGCGTTCAACATGGGCCTCGTGGCGCCCTATTTCGGCTATGGACTCTATCGCCTGATTCTCGGGCGGGCCGAGGGGCAGAAGAGCGCGGGGCGGCTCTACCTGGCCAGCTTCACGGGCGCGCTGGTCGGCGTGGCGGCGAGCGCGGCCGTGGTGCCCGTGCAGATCGCGCTGTCGGGCATGAGCGCCGTGCCATTCGGCACCTTCTTCCCGCTGATGGTCGGCATCCACCTGCTCATCGGCGCGGTCGAGGGGGCGATCACGTTCGCCGTCGTCGCGTACCTCGCGCAGGTGCGGCCCGAGGTGCTGGGCGTGCAGGTGGCGGGCCGCGCGCGGCTGTCGCGGCGGGCCGTGGTCGGCTCGTTCGCCGTCCTGGCGCTGCTGATCGCCGGGCTCCTCTCTCTGGTGGCCTCGGGCCTGCCCGACGGGCTGGACTTCCTGATCGAGGGGCGGAAGTTTTCGCGCCACGCGGAGAACGAGGAGGCGGTGGACCCGACGATGGCGAAGGTGAGCGCGTGGCAGGAGCGCACGGCCCCGCTGCCGGACTACCGCGCGGGCGAGGATTCGCCGGCGTATTGGACCTCCATTGCGGGCCTCCTGGGCACCCTGGCCACGCTGGGCGTGGTCTACGGCATCGCCGCCGCCGTGCGCCGCCGCGACGCCCAGGGCCATGCGCACACTCACTGAGGCCCGGCCATGCACCACGCCTACATAGACCGCTTCGCGTCGGGCGACTCGCCCGTGCACAGGCTCGACGCCCGCGCGAAGCTGGCGGCGGTGGCCGTGTTCACGGCGCTGGTGGTGTCGGTGCCCAAGTACCAGGTCGCGGCGCTCTTCCCGTATGCGATCCTCCCCTTCGCGTTGTTGGCGTTTGGGGGCATACCGTTTGCCTTCGTGGCCAAACACCTGCTCCTCGTGTCGCCCTTCGTGCTGTTCGTGGCGGTGTTCAACCCGCTCTACGACTCGGCGCCGATGCTCGTGCGGTTCGGGCCGTGGGCGTTCTGGGCGCGGGCGGGGTGGGTGTCGTGCGCGAACATCTGCGGCAAGTTCGCGCTCACGGTGAGTGCGCTGGTCGCGCTCGTCTCGACCACGCCGTTCGACGAGCTGCTCAAGGCCCTCGCGTGGTTCCGGCTGCCGCGGCTTTTCATCGTGGAGCTGAGCTTCCTCTATCGCTATCTCTTCGTGCTGATCGAGGAGGTGATGCGGCTGCGGCGGGCGCGCGACTGCCGCACGGTGGGGCCAAGCCCTCTCGGGCGGCGGGTTCGGGTGACGGGCAGCCTGATCGGCAGCCTCTTCGTGCGCACGCTCGAGCGCGGCGAACGCATCTATGCGGCGATGCTGGCCCGCGGCTTCGACGGCACGGTACGCACGCTGAGCCACTTCCGCCTGCGCGCCGCTGACCATGCGTTCCTGGCGGGCAGCGTGCTCTTCGTGGCGGCTCTAAGGTTCGGGCCGCTCTGGTAGGGGCTTCTCGTGGCTGACGCGCTCATCGACGTTCACGACCTGACCTATGTCTACCACGACGGCACGAGAGCCCTCGACGGCCTGTCGCTGCACATCAAGGTCGGCGAATCGGTCGGGCTGGTGGGGCCGAACGGCGCCGGCAAGTCCACCTTCATCCTGCACCTCAACGGCACGCTGCGCGGCTCGGGCGTGGTGCGCATCCATGGCGTCGAGCTGGACAAGCACCACATTCGCGACGTGCGGCGCATGGTCGGCCTGGTGTTTCAGGACCCCGACGACCAGCTTTTCATGCCGACCGTGTTCGACGACGTGGCCTTCGGCCTCCTGCACCTGGGGCTGTCCGAGGCCGAAGTGCGCGCGCGCGTGGCGGCGGCCCTCGCGGTCGTGGGCTGCGAGGGCCTCGAGCACAAGGCCCCCCATCACCTGTCGGCCGGCCAGAAGCGCGCGGCCGCCATCGCCACCGTGCTGGCGATGCGGCCCGACATCCTGGTGATGGACGAGCCGACGAGCAACCTCGACCCCCGCTCGCGCCGCCGCCTCATCGAGCGCCTGGCCACGCTCGACATCACGAAGGTCATCGCCACGCATGACCTCGATATGATCCTGGACCTGTGCCCCCGCACGGTGGTGATGGATGCCGGCCGCCTGGTGGCCGACGGCCCGACCGAGGCGATCTTCGCCGACGAGGCGTTGCTGATGGCGCACGGGCTCGAGCGGCCGCTCTCAAGGCAGGGCAAGTTACGCTCTCCGCGCGATCGCGAATAGCTCGCAGGCGCGGCCGGGGAGCAGCGGGTCGAGCCGGCACAGCGGCCTGAGCAGCACCAGGCCCAGGAACCGCAGAAGCAGCCAGGCGCGGCCGGAGCGGCGCTCGAGGCGGCGATTGAGGCCCACCGCGCGCCGCGCGAAAAAACCCCCGAAACTCGACCAGCGGACCGGCGTGAGGCCGGCCCCGCGCAGCAGGGCCTCCAGTTCGCCGCGCGTGTAGCCGGGGCGCACATGTCCGCCATCCTCGACCGCTGACAGGCGGTCGCCCCAGAGCGGCGGCGCCGCTCGGTTGGGCACTGTGACGAGCAGCCTGCCGCCCTCGCGCAGCGGCGCCACCGCATTGGCCAGTGCCGTGCGATCATCGAGGATATGCTCCAGGACGTCGAAGCACAGCACGGCATCGAAGCGGCCCTCGAGTGGGCCGCCACGCGCAATGTCGCGGACGCGGAAGGCGACTCGCTCGGTCGCCTTCGGTGCGAGGCGTGCGATCTGCGCCGCCTCGTGGCTCACAGCGACCACGCGGCAGCCGCGGCGGGCCAGGAGCAGGGCCATCGTTCCGTCGCCGCACCCGGCATCCAGCACGGCGGAACCGGCTGCGACGTGACGCAACAGCCGGAGTCGCTGCACCGCGAGCAGGTCGAAGCTGGGCAGGAGCAGGCGGCGGATCACGGTGCCCCCTTCGACTCGGCGCGGCGGACGATGCCCTGGGCGCGGAGCACCTCCTCGTACCTCAGGCACAGCTTGTGGCCGAGGTGGACGGCGCCGAGGCGCGTGGCAATGTCGAGCGCGCGGCGCGCCACGTCGGGCGCGGTAGGGTCGCCGAGCCTCTCGCGGGCCTCGGCCACCAGGAGGAGGACGACGGGGTTGTTCGGGTCGCGCACCAGGGCGTCCTCGAAGGCCACCACAGCGGGCAGGTAGGCCTGGTGAGGTCCTGTGGGCGCGCGGCGGGCCGCGGCCGCCTCGACGAGCGGCCGGAGCGCCGCCGCGGCCAGCGGGCCGGCATCCGGCCGCGCCGCCGCCACGCACAGGCCGCCCAGCCGGATGCGGGCGGCGGCCCCCCAGTGGTTGAGCTCGGCAGCGCGGGTGTAGAGCGCGACCGCGCGCTGGAAGACCGCCACGTCGTCGGGCCGCTCGATGCGCAGGCGCAGGCCGGGCGCGCCCGCCCCCTGTTCGCCAGCGGGAGCGCCGCCGGGCGTCTGAGGCGCCAGCAGGCTCACGAGCAGATCGCCATACTCGAGCCTCAACGAGTCGTCGAGCGGGTTGGTGCGGGCGGCCTCCTCGTAGTGCTGGCGGGCGCGGTGGATCAGCTCGACGCGCTCCAGGGGCGAGAGGGTGCGCGTGGCATCGGTGAGCAGGCTGGCCGCCGTGTCGCGCTCGGTCGCCGAGCGGGTGGCGTGGAAGAGGACGAACTGGAAGGCGGCGACGAGCACCAGGCCGCAGACAGGCAGGGCGATGGCGGCGGGCAGCCCGAGCCGGAGCTCGATGGCCGGGCGCCGCGGCCGCACGCACAGCGCGGCCACCACCCAGGCCGTGAAGGCCACGCCCGGCTCCTGGTAATCGAAGTCCACCGCGCAGTGCACGAGGAAGGCGATGAGGCCGCAGGCGAGGCCCTTGTGGCACAACTCGCCGGGCGGCCGCGGCTCGCCGCGCCCGAGCGCCGCGAAGAAGACGAGCCAGCAGGCCACGAAGCCCGTGACCAGCGCGCGGTCGAGCCAGACCTTCAGCTCGCGCGACGCCGGGCTCTCGTCCCACCACCCGGCCAGCGAGAAGGTGGTCATGACGATGGTGGTGAGCACGAAGGCCGCCACGGCGGCCCAGCAGGCCAGGCGCGCGGGGAAGGGGCGACGGGGGCGGTGTTCGGGGGCTGGCGCGGAGCCGGTGAAGGCGTTGCGCAGGCAGGCGGCCCAGAGCCACAGGAACGCGAGGAGGCCGGGCACGCCCAGCTCGGCGAGGGCCTGGAGGTAGTCGTTGTGGGCGTCCTGCGCGGGATGGGCGAGCAGGGGGCGGTAGCGGGGGTAGCTGTCGCCGAAGGTGCCCAGCCCCACGCCGCCGATCGGATGGTCGCCGGCCATCTCCAGCGCTCCCTGCCAGTAGCCCATGCGGATGTCGAACGAGGTCACGAAGTCGCGGAAGATCTGCACGGGCACGATCTTGACGGCCAGCAACAGGACGAATCCCGCGGCGGCCGCCGCGGCGACCCCCGCCACCAGCCGCGCGTGGCGCCGCAGCAGGTCGCGCCCCAGCATCAGCGCGAAAGCTGCCATGCTGACCGCGAAGGCCACCCAGCCGCCCTTCGAGTAGGTGAGCACCAGGCAGGCCAGCGCCGCCGCGAGCCAGAACGCCGCCACCCCCAGAAACCACCGGCCCCGCTCGCCCCCTCGCACGCGGTCCAGCACGTAGCCCAGGAACCCGGGGAACCCGAGCGCGAGGAAGCCCGCGAAGCTGTTGGAGAGCAGGAACGTCGAGAAGATGCGCCCGGTGGCCCGGGCCATCAGGTCGCCGATGTGCCGCTCGCTCATGCGCAACTCGCTGAGCACGCGGCCGGAATCCGTGGCGATCATCCCCGCGAGCAGCGGCAGGTTCACGAACTGCTGAAAGAGGCCGTACAGGATGGCCACGAAGGCCGACGCCCAGAGCACGCGAAGGAGGAGGCGGCCGTCCAGGCCGTCCTCCGCGGTTGTGGCCTGCACGACCACGGCGAACGCGGCGGCGTAGCTCAGCCACTCGAGCAGGGTTGCGACGCTCTCAAGGGGGTGGGGCGAGCGTAGGGTGGAGACGGCGGCCACGGCGAGCAGGGCGAGCGTGGGGAGGCCCATCCCCGTGCGCTCGAGGCGCAGCCGCCGCGCGATGGCCGCGCGCACGAGCCAGGCCAGCGCGGCCACGAACGCGCACATCTCCACCCACAGGTTCGCCTCGTGGCGATGCCCCGGCAGCAGCGGCCGCAGCGCGACGGCCAGGCAGAGGAAGAAGGCCAGAATGCCCCCGAGCAGCCGGTCCGCCGATGGCGCGACCGCGGACTCGATATGCCCAACGGCGGACGCCGGTCTGGGCGGCTTCTTCACGGGCGATCCCTCAGTCGCGGCGGCGGCCCGCGCGCTCCAGCAGCACGATGAGCACGAAGATCGTCACCCCGATCACCAGCACGACGATGGCCCCCGCCTCCTCGAGCGAGCCGAGGAGCGTCGAGGCCAGGCCGAGGCAGAAGGTGACCAGGTAGATGAACACCACCGCCTCGCGCTTGCTCATGCCCAGCGCCAGCAGGCGGTGCGCGAAGTGGCTGCGGTCGCCTTGCCAGATGGGCCGGCCCTCGTGCAGCCGGATGGCGACCACCGTGAGGGTGTCGAACACCGGCAGCGCCAGAATGAACAGCGGCATCAGCACCCCGTAGAGGCGGCCCGAGGGTGCATCGCCCGACTCGTAGAAGGTGAACAGGATCGTGAGCGCCGCGAGCGTGAAGCCGAGGAACAGGCTGCCCGCGTCGCCCATGTAGACCCGAGCGGGCGGGAAGTTGAAGACCAGGAACCCGGCTGCCGCGCCCGCGAGGGCCAGCGCCAACCAGGCCATCAGCTCCTGCCCCGACTGGAACCCGACCACGGCCAGAATCCCCGCCGCCACCATCGCCACGCCGGCCGACTGGCCGTCCGTGTTATCCAGGAAGTTGAACGCATTGGTGATGCCCACGATCCAGAGCAGCGTGTAGAGGAACGAGAGGGCCGACCAGCCCGCGAAGAGCGTGATCCGAATCTCGTGCGAGAGGAGGTACAGGCCGCCGGCCACGGCGGCCTGGACCGCAAGGCGAAGTGCCGGCGAGAGGCCGAACACATCATCCAGGAGGCCCAGAAGCATCAGGACGGCCCCCGCGCCGAGCACCCACGCCAGCGGCATCGCCCTGCCGGCAAACGCCGCCGTGGCGCGCTCGGCGGCCCCCGTCCAGCCACACGAGGCCGACAGGATCACCAGGAGGCCGACCGGGAGGCTCCACGCCAGGAACATGGCCACGCCGCCGCCCAGCGGCATGGGGCGCTCGTGGGCCTTCCGGCCGCCCGGCTCGTCCACGAACCCCAGGCGGGGACTCACCCTGAGCGCGAGCGCCGTGAACGCAAGCGAGAGCACGAACGGCGCGCCAAACGCCACCGCTGCGGTGAGGAACTGACCCGACAACGCAGGCCCCTTACCCCGGGTGCAAGCTCCGCCGCCCGCAAGAATAGCGCAATCCGGCACAAACGGTCAAGGCGGGCCGAAATCGCGAGGGCTGCGGGCCGGAATTGCAGGTGGCTGCGGGCGCTCCGAACGAGCGAAATGGGATAGCGCAGGGCGAGGCTGTAGGCGGGATGTCCACATCCCGCGAAGCCCCCGATGCCTCGCTCCTCCCTCCCGAAGGCTCCAATGCCTTCGGGAGGGTATCATGGCCCCACACATCCCGGCCGGGCGGGGTGTCCACATCCCGCGAAGCCCCCGATGTCTTGCGGGACGGGGACGTCCCGCCCACATTTCCGGCCTGCACCCCGAAATCGCAGGGTTCGGGTTGACGTCGTTCCGAAACAGGCGTAGACTAATGAAAGAGGGGTGGATTGCGACCAAGGACGGACACGAGAGGAGGCTCTCATGCTCAGCTTGAAATCACTTGTGGTGGCGGGGCTGCTGGCCTCGGTGGCGTTCGGCGGTGCGCCGAACCTGCCCAACCTTCAGCCGGCCGAGCCCGCGCAAGGCGTGGGCGGCATCAACGACTACCTCCGCTCATCGCAGCAGGACGTTCAGATTCGCGATGGCATGCTCTACGTGGACGCTCTGACCGCCAAGGACCCCGTCTTCGCCCTGAGGCAGGACAGGGCGTTTCAGAACGTGGCGGCCACGGTGCAGTTCCGCATCGACCCCGTGGGGCCCAAGCGCAGCTTCGGGCTCGTCTTCGGCAGCAGGGGACCTCAGACCTATCACGCCGTGCAGTTCGACCGCACCAACGTGATTCTGTACGAGTACCGGCCCAACCAGCCGCCCCGGGAGCTGGCGCGGCAGGCCGGTTTCACCAAGCCCGACGGCCAGTGGTACGAGGCCAAGATCGAGACGAACGGGCCGCAGGTGAAGGTGTTCGTGGATGGCCGCTTCGTCTTCTCCTTCACCTCGCCGCAGCTCCAGCCCGGCCACTTGGGCGTCTATGCCGAAGGCGGCCGGGCCTGGGTGCGCAAGTTCGACATGGGCGGCACCCCCGCCCCCGTCTCACTGCCGCAGCTCTGGCAGCCGCGCTGATCGCGGCTGGCCCGGCCAGTCGGGCAGACCGCGCAGGGCAGGCGCAACGGCCTGCCCTGCCGCATGACGGGGTGGGTGCGGGCCGGAATTGCAGGTGGATTGCTCCTCTCTGCCAGGGTTGACTCCGGCTCCCATCCGGCCTATACTCGGCGCACAGACGGCTGACGCAACCGACCGTTCGGAGAACAGAGGAGGTCCACATGCTACGAGCCAGGAACCGGTGGCTGTTTCTCGCCGTCGTGGTGGGCACGACCTCGGCCGCGGCCCCGCTCCCGCCCAGCCTCAAGGCGCCGGCGACATCCGGCGAGGAGAAGGAGGAGCCGAAGCCGAACATCGGCGACCTGAACGACTGGATCCGCTCGTCGAACCTCGCCGAAATCCGCGACGGGATGTTCTACCTCGATGCCCTGAAGAGCAAGGAACCAGTCTCGGTCTTCCGCCGCGACAGGAGCTACGCCAATACGAAGGTCTCGTTCCAGTTCAAGCAGGAGGCGGTGGGCGCCGGCGAGCGCGCCGTGGGCCTCATCTTCGGCTCGACCAGCGGCAGCAGCTATCACGCCGTCGAGATCGGGCGGCGGGACGTGGTTCTCTACCTCGTCACGCCAGGCCAGCCCCGCAAGGAGCTGGACCGCCGTGGCGGCTTCACGAAGCCCGAGGGCCAATGGTACGAGGCCAAGGTGGAGTGCCAGGGCTCGCTGGTCAGGGTCTTCTTCGACGGCAAGTTCCTCTTCGCCTTCAACTCGCCGCAGCTCGAGCCCGGCTACGTGGGCTTCTACGCCAGCGACGGGCGGGCCTGGGTGCGGCGCTTGGACGTGGATGGCCAGCTCACGCGGCTGCCCGAGGCGTGGAAGAAATAGCGGCCTCGCCTCGCTGCCGTGCGTCTTCGGATGCGGGGTTCCCACCAGAACGATCGTGCCCGCGGCCGCCCAGAGAGCGAGCGCGGGCACGAGTCTCGCTTCACGGCGCTCTGCGCCCGTGTGTTACTTCAGGGCATCCTTCATGCCCTTCTGAAGCCCTTCCATCACGCCCTTGGGCATGTTCTTCAGCATCTCCATGGCCTTCTTCATCTGGTCCAGGTCGAGATTGGCCAGCTCGGAGATGTGCATCTTCCAGGAGCCGCCCTCCTTGATGAACTCGAGGGTGTCCTTCCTGCCGTCGGTGGTGACCTCGAGGGTCGCCTTGTCGCCGTCAATCTTCTCGGCGCCGATCTCCACCTTGGCGCTCTTGGCCTTGGCCATCAGCTCGCCGGCCATGCTCTCCTTGCCCTCCTTGAGCTCCTTCGGCATGTCGGCGAACATCTTCTCGACCTCGGCCATCTTCGAGCGGCAGACCTCGGAGAAGCAGGCCATCATCGCCTTCTGATTGCCGGCCTTGGCCGCCCCCCACATCGCCTCGAACGCCGCCTTGGGCGTGCTGCCGCCGCCTCCGCCTTCGCCGCCGCAGCCGGCCAGCAGGCAGGCCACGCTCAACACCGCCAGCGCCACACCCAGCTTCCGCATCTCGACTCCTCCAAACCAGGTTGCCGTCACATGGTCACAAGTGGCCATTGGACCATAAACGCCGGCCTCGCGCAAGCCGCGATCCGGAATCCCCATCGGGACGCGCAGGCTCGAACAGGCTGGGCCGCTTGGCTTCTTGCCGTTTTCTGATAGAATGGTGGCGTCCTCAGCGGCCCGGCAGAGCCTCAGGAGAGCGGAGCATGCACTCGTTCACCACGGCACGCGAGATCGTCACGGGCGTTGGGGCGGTGCGCTGCGTGGGCCAGCGGGCGGCGAGGCTGGGCGCGCGGGCACTCGTGGTGACGGGACGCTCGGCGATGCGCCAGAGCGGCACGACGGATCGCGTCGTCGCGTTGCTCAAGCAGGCAGGCGTCGAGGCGACTGTCTTCGACCAGGTTGAGCACGATCCCGAGGTGACCACGGTGGACGCCGGCCGCGCGGCCTGCTTCGAGCGGCAGTGCGAGGTCGTCGTCGGCCTCGGCGGCGGCAGCGCGCTCGATGCGGCCAAGGCCATTGCAGCGCTCGTGAACGAGCGGGAGCCGGCCTCTGACTTCGTGCTCGGCCGCGCCATCGTCCAGCCCGGCCTGCCGTTCATCGCCATCCCCACCACATCGGGCACGGGGGCCGAGGTGACGAAGAACGCCGTGCTCAGCGACCGGGCGCGCCGCCTCAAGCAGAGCATCCGCGCCGAGTGCATGATGCCGGCGGCGGCACTCGTGGACCCCGAGCTCACGCTCTCGTGCCCGCCGCGCGTCACGGCGGCGGCAGGGATGGACGCGCTGGTGCAGGCCATCGAGAGCTTCACGTCGGTTCACGCGACGCCGCTGACCGATGCGCTGGCCTTCGAGGCGGCCCGCCGCCTCCTCGGGTCGTTGGCCGCGGCGTGGGCGGACGGCTCGAACCTGGCGGCCCGCGAACAGTGCGCCTACGGCAGCCTGATGGCCGGCATGGCCCTGGCCAACGCGCGCCTGGGCGCCGTGCACGGCATGGCCCATCCGCTGGGGGCGCGCTATGGCCTCGAGCACGGCGTGGCGTGCGCGCTGCTGATGCCGCACGTGATGCGCCTCAACCGCGGCCATGTGGGCGACAAGTACGAGCGCCTGTCGAGCCTGGCGGAGGACGATATCGTGGACTTCGTGGAACGGCTGGTCGAGCGCTTCGGCCTGCGACGCGCGCTCGACGGCGTGACGATTCCCCGCGAGGACTTCGCGGCCATCGCGAGCGAGAGCCTGCCCTCAGGCTCGCTCAAGGCCAACCCCCGCAAGTTCACCGAGGACGATGTCATCGCCGTGCTGGAGGCGCTGGTGCGATGAACCACGATGTTCGCGTGCTGCGCGAGCTGGCGCAGCGCTACGCCGAGGTCTGCCGCAAGCCCATCTATGACGAGCGGCGGGGCCTCTGGCGGCGGCACAACAGCCTCCAGCGCACCCGGCCCCTGCTCTACGTGCGCTGGCTCGCCGCCTGGCATGAGGCGCCCGAATCGCGCCTCGAATGCCAGGACCCCTTCTACCGCCCCTACGAGAACTGGCTCCGCCAGATGCTGTTCCAGGACACGATTGGCGACGACTACGTCCTCGAGCCCTGGCTCGCCGTGCGGGCGAGGGTATCCACGCCGCGCGAGGGGCTGTGGGGCCTGCCGATTCGCCACAGCGAGAAGACCGACCCGCGCGGCTCCTGGAAGTTCAGGCCCAGCCTCGTGGAGCTCGACGACGCGCAGCGGATGACCTTCGCCCATCACCGCGTGGACGAGGAGGCCACGGCCCGCAACGCCGCCCGCGTGCGCGACGCCATCGGCGACATTCTGCCCGTCGCGGTGGACCGCTCGCCCGCGCTCAGCGGCTGGAACGGCGACATCTCGACCCTCCTCACCCAGCTTCGCGGGCTCGATCAGCTCATGCTCGACATGATGGACAACCGCGCATGGCTCCACCGCGTGCTGAAGTTCATGAGCGACGCCATTCTCACCACGCACACCGAGGCCGAGCTGGCGGGCGACTGGCGGCTCCTGAACCACGCCAACCAGGCCATGCCCTATGCCGCCGAACTGCCGGATCCCTCGGCCGACCCGCGCCCCGTCACGCGCGACAGGCTGTGGGTCTTCGTCGCCGCCCAGGAGTACACGCTCGTCTCCCCCGCGATGCACGACGAGTTCCTGCTCCAGTATCAGCTCCCCATCATGGCGCGCTTCGGCCTCTCGGCCTACGGGTGCTGCGAGGACCTGACGCGGAAGATCGACATGCTCCGCAAGGTGCCCAACCTGAGGCGCATCGCCGTCACGCCGCGCGCCGATGTGGCGAAGTGCGCCGAGCAGATCGGCGCCGACTACGTGCTCTCGTGGCGGCCCAACCCCGCCCAGATGATCTGCTGCGGCTTCGATGCCGACCTCATCCGCAAAGTCGTCGCCGACGCGATGGAGGCCTGCAAAGGCTGCCACGTGGACATCACGCTCAAGGACGTGGAGACCGTCCAGGGCAAGCCCGAGAACCTGCGGCGCTGGGTCAAGCTTGTGCGCTCGATCAGCGACCGGTATGCCTGAGCCTGTCCTGCTTGTCCTATCCGTCCTATCCGTCCTATCGGTCCGATAGGCCCTATAGGACCCATAGGACAGATAGGACCGATAGGACACGGAGAACGCCATGCGACTACTCGTGTTATGGGTTGTGTTGGCCAACTTCGCCCTCTCCGCCGAGCTGCCCGCCGGCTGGTCGCTCAAGGGCGACGGCGAGTCGGCGACGATCACGGCGCCCGTGCAGGGCGGCCAGTCGGTCGAGCTGACGCTCGGCCTGGGCAAGCTCGACACGCCTCTGGCCATTCGAGCGGCCGATGCCGACAAGGGTGTGGTCGAGCTGGTCCTGACGGCCAAGGATCTCCCTCAATCGCCCTGGCCCTGGAAGAAGGAGATCGCCAAGGACGCGGGGATTGATGTTTCGCTGCGGCGGGTCGGCCAGCCGTGGCTCTTCCGGGGCACGCGCTGGGTGCGGCCAAACCCCCACTTCTACCACGCGGCCGATCTGAAGAAGACGCTCGACGCCTGGGACGCGCTGCCCGCGGCAACCGCGCATCCCGTGCAGCTTCGCCTTGAGTTCGAGCTCGGCGCCATCGCCTTCTGGCTCGACGATCGCTACCTGGGCCGGGCCGAGCTGGCCGCGACCACGGTCACACTCGCGCTCAAGCCCGGCCACAGCCTTCTCGCCGCCGCGAGGGGTAAGTGCGAGGACCACGGCCGCTACGTGCCGGTCCGCCTCGGCGGCTATCGGAGGGCAGGAGCGCCCGGTGCGGCCACGGCCAACCTGGCCCCAGGGCCTCAGACCGTCGGCGGCGTGCCCTTCCACCTGGCCGCGCCCGAGGAGGCCATCGACGTCGGCCTCTCGCGCTGGCTGATGGAGGGCGTCGGCCCCGACGAGTTCACCGACGACTACTACACCCGCAGCGCCTTCGATGGCACGCCCGAGTCCATCATCCTCTCCGTGCCGACCGACGAGTACGCCTGGGCGCATCTGCTGTGCGCGGTGGACCCTGACCCCGCGAAGACGCCGGTCCTCACGTTGCGCCTCACGCGGTTCCTCGGCGACTCCTTCGATTCCGGCGGGCGGGGCGACGCGATCGCCGACACCACGGTGCGCGTCGAGCCCGGCGCTCTTCGGCAGATTCGGGTCCCGCTGCGAAGCGGCCACATTCCGGACGTCCTCGACGAGAAGGGGATCGTCGGCGGCCGGTCCACGCAGTCGCTCGACCTCGAGCTGACGAAGGAGCTGGGCCTGGTGACGAAGCTCAATCACGCGAACTACTCGACGAAGCCCCTGGGGAAGCCGAGCGGCGTCCGCGTGTTCGCCCTCACGCTCGAGCGCTCGCCCGTCCGCGTGCGGCTGGCCCCCAAGCAGATGGGCAACGTCTTCTACGCCGGCGAGAAGCCCGAGCTGGCGCTGAGCGTAGTTACCCTCTCCGAGGCGGGCTTCAGCGGCGAAGTGGTCTGCGACATTGCCGACTCCTACGGCGCGAAGCGAACGGTGAGCCAGAAGGTGGCCGTAGAAGCTGGAAAGACCGAGATCGTTCGACTCGATGTGGGCGGCTCGGAACTCGGCTGGTTCAAGGCCGACATTCGGCTGGCCCGCGACAGCGAAACGGTGTGGGGCACAACGACGAGCTTCGCGGTCCTGCCGCCCGACACGCGGAAGGCGGGGGCGGAATCGCCCTTCGGCACCTGGTGGTTCCGCGACAGCCACATCGGCACGAAGAACGTCGCGGACGTTGCGCCGCTGCTGCAACGGCTCGGCTTCCGACACGTCTGCCCCGGCGGCTCCGGGCCATCGGGCGAGGAGCTGGCCAGGCACGGCCTCTCCATCTCGATGCTGCCCAACCTGATGCGCGGGAAGATCGCCGACACCGAGAGGGCGATTGACGCCGCCGTGAAGGCTCACCCCGACGCCAAGTGGGCGCTCATCTTCCACGAGCACGGCTTCGGCGAGCCGATCGTCTTCCCGCCCGAGCTCATCGGCCAACCCATCCCCAAGCTCAACGAGAAGCAGGAAGCGCAGTTCAAGGCGCTCTGGGACCGCGCGGTGGAGACGAGCAAGCTCTACCGCGCGAAGTACCCGCAGATCAAGCTCATCTTCGGCAACAGCTCGCTCCCCTTCGCCCTGGAGTTCATGCGGCGCGGCTACCCGCGCGAGCTGGTGGACGCCTTCGGCGACGAGGACCTCGGGCAACTCATCATGCCCGAATACCCGCCCCAGGCGTTCAAGAGCGTCTACTTCCAGCGCGAGTATCAGAAGCTCTACAGGTACGACGTGCCGGTGACCACCACCTACGAATGGCGCGGCCGCCCGACCACGCCTGGCTGCCTGACGGAGCGGGAGCAGGCCGAGCTCTACGCCCGCGATTGCCTCCAATGCCTGGCCTACCGCATGCCGCACATCAATCTCGCGTTGCTCCACGACGTGGGCGATTCCTACTACTACAGCCGCTGGGGCGGCACGGGGCTTCTCCACCGCTGGCCGCTGCTCAACCCCAAGCCCAGCTACGTCGCCCTCGCCACCCTCACCCGCGAACTCGACGGCGCGAAGTTCACCCGCTACCTCCCCAGCAACTCCCCGTCGCTCTACCTCTGCGAGTTCCAGCGCGGCGACGAATGGGTCTATGCCCTGTGGACGCCCCGCGGCGAGCGCGAGGTCGCCCTGACCCTCGATGGTGGCGCCCGCTACGCGGCCACCGACTCGATGGGCAATGCCGTCGAGGGCAAGCTGCGCGTCTCAAGCCTGCCCATCTACCTCCGCGCGGCGTCCAGGATCACCCAGGCCATCGGCGGCCCCACCACTTGCGAGGCCCCGCCCGCGAAGCTCACGGCCGTGGATGACCTTTGCGATGCGGGCAAGTGGGCGGCCGTGGCTGGGCGGGACCAGGCATTGGAGAAGGGGCACTTCGACTTCCCCCGCCGCCAGGGAAAGGCCGATGTTGCGGTGAGAGCCGACGCGGAGAAGGGCAAGGCGCTCGAGGTCAAGCTCCTGCCCCAGCCCGACGTGCCGGCCCTCTGCCCCCGCTACCTGGTCCTCAAACCGAAGGAGCCGATCCCCGTGCCCGGCCAGCCGCGGGCCCTCGGCGCCTGGGTCAAGGGCAACTCCTCCTGGGGCCGCCTGATGTGGGAGTTCGAGGACGCGAGAGGCGAGAAGTTCTTCTCCATCTCCGCCAGTGAGGAGGGCTGGATGGTGGGCGACTGGAAGGCCCGCAGCTACCTCAACTTCGACGGCTGGAACTACCTTCAGGTGAAGCTGCTGACCTGGTATGACAGCGGCTTCTACGGCCCCGAGCGGTGCGACTGGCATTTCACGGCCGAGGGGCGGGTGGACTTCCCGATCCAGGTGACGCGACTCGTGGTCGAACTGCGCGACCGGGTGGTGCACCTGACCGACCTGGTGCCCGTGCCCGACCAGGCCGTACGGCTCCGAGACCTCAGCGCCAGCTACGAATGACGGGCGAGGAGTTCGGCGTAGAGGGCCTCGTGACGGCGGACCATGGCGTCGAGGCTGAAGTGCTCGCGGGCGCGGGCCTGCGCGGCATCGGCCAGGCGCCGGGCCGTGGCCGGCTCGTCGATCAGGCGCAGGATGCCGCTCACGAGGCCCGGCACGTCGCGCGGCATCACCAGCAGCCCTGTCTCGTTGTGCTCGAGGAGGTCCACCGTGCCCTCCACGCGGGTGGCGACCACGGGGGCGCCTGCCGCCATGGCCTCGAGCACCACGTTGGGCATCCCCTCCCAGAGCGAGGCGAGGACAAAGACGTCGGTGGCCCGGAGCACGGCGGGCACGTGGTCGCAGGGGCCGAGAAAGGTGAGGCTCTGCCCGAGGCCGAGCGCCTTGGCCGCGGCGCGCAACTCGCCTTCGAGCGGCCCCGAGCCTGCGATCAGGAAGCGGCACTCGGGCCGCGAGCGGTGCACGGAGGCCGCCGCCCGCACAAAGGCGCCCATCCCCTTCTGCTCGTGCAGGCGGCCAATGGTGGCCACGAGCGGGGCGTCCGGCCCGATGCCCAGCCGGGCCTTGAAGGCGGGGTCGCGGCCCGCGAACCTCGCAACGTCCACGCCGTTGGGGATGACGACGAGCTTGCGGCGAGGGAAGCCGCCGCCGGCCAGGTAGTCGCGCACGCCGCTGGACACGCAGACCTCGGCATCCACGAGGCGATGGGTGAGGCCCTCGAGGCGGCGGCGGACTGGGCGCGAGCGCTCGGCCACGCGGGCCGAGCCGACCACGATCGCACCGGAGGCGATGGCGGCCAGACGCGCCGCCATGTTGGCGTGGTAGAGGAAGCTGTGGACGATGTCGGCGCCGCGAATCAGGCGGCGCAGGCGCCACAGGGCGCGAGCATCCCACCACCCTCGGGCCTCAAGGAAGTGCACGGGAATGCCGCGCTCGCGCAGGTGGACGCCCAGCGGCCCGCGGCCGCTCAGGCAGGCCACCTCGGGCCCATAGGCCGCGCGGGTCAGGCGCGTGGCCAGCTCGGCCAGAGCCTTCTCCGCCCCGCCCACGTCGAGCTCGGTGATGACGTAGAGGACGCGGCTCATGGCAGGCTATCATGACAGCCCGGAGCCGGATGTCAAGCGGCAGGGCCAACAGGAAGGCACTGGCCGGGCAGGCGGAGGGTCAGTCGCCGACGAGGCGGCCCACGTCGCACGTGTGAGCCGAAAGGCCCACGTGCACCGCGGAGGCACGCGGCGGCGCGGCCACGTTGCGCTCGGTGCAGTTCGGGCAGATGCGGTTCCACGGGCCTTCCGAGAGAAAGAACCGGCTGCACGACAGGCACACGCGCATGCCCACATGCGGGCCGCCCTTGGCCTCGATGGCGGCGGCACGACGCCGAGCGCGCGCGGCCGAGCTATCGCGATTGACGATCCGCGCACAGCGGTCGGAGCAATACTTGCGGCGACCATCGGGCACGTGTGCTCCACACCGGGGGCGCTGGCAGAGCACGGTGCACCTCCTTTCCCCCCTCCACAGAATTAGTCGCGCCAGCCCGAGGAACGTTTCAATCTTTTTGCCCGCTATTTCGATTACTTACGACTACGCCGCATGCGTCGCGGATGTACACAAGTATAATAATCAGAATGAGATAGCATGGGTGTCACTCTCGTGTAAACTCAATGTAAAATTGTGTAACGGCGGCCCTTGACTCCGTCTCCGCCGGGTGCTAGACTGCGCCGACCAGCCAGGAGCGTGTGCCTGGCCGCGTATCGTCCCCCTGCCTGGAGTGCCCACGATGGCCATCAAAGTCGCGTTTATCGGCTCTGGCGGCATTGCTGGCTACCACCTGAGCCACCTTGAGAAGATCCAGGATGTCAAGCTCGTGGGCTTCTGCGACACCCAGGCGGACCGCGCCCAGGCCCGGGCCAAGCACTACAAGGCCAAGGCCTATGCCGACCACCGCCGCATGCTGGATGCCACGAAGCCCGACGCCGTCTACGTGTGCACTCCGCCCTTCGCCCACGGGCAGCTCGAACTCGACGCCGTGGCCCGCGGCTGCCACCTCTTCGTGGAGAAGCCGATCGCCACGACGATGGAGACCGCGCAAGAGATCCGCGACGCCATCGCCAAGGCGGGCGTCGTCTCTGCTGTCGGCTATCAAGATAGATACCAGGACATTATTGCGAAGCTGCGTCTGATTTTGCGTAAGCGCAAAATTGCCACGGCCATGGGATACTGGATGGGGGGCATGCCGGGCGTGGCCTGGTGGCGCGTGAAGGCCCAGAGCGGCGGCCAGCACACCGAGCAGACCACCCACATCTTCGACATGATGCGCTACCTGTTTGGCGAGGCCAAGACCGTCTACGCCGCCGCCAGCCGGGGCCTGATGACCGCCGTGCCCAACTACGACGTCGAAGACGTCTCTGCCGCCACGCTGGTCTTCCACGACGGCCTGGTCGCCACCGTCTACTCGGCCTGCTGCCTCAAGGCCGGCGGAAAGTGCGGCATAGACATCTACTGCACCGACTGCCGCATCGAGTACGTCGAGCGCCAGTCGGTCACCACCCGCGAGGCCGCGCGCACCGAGGAGATCCGCAACGTGGCCGACTACGGCCAGGCGATTGACGAGGCCTTCATCGCGGCCGTCCGCACGAAGGGCAAGGAGAACAAGGTTCTGTCGCCCTACGCCGACGCCTGCAAGTCGCTCGCCCTCAGCCTGGCCGTGGACCGCTCGCTGGCCGCGGGCCAGCCCGTCGAGGTGTGAACCGCACGACCCGAGACACCAGGAGTTTGCGTCCATGTCCGACCCGCTTCGCGTGACCGTGTGGAACGAGGGCCGCCACGAGAAGAAGAACGAGCAGATCGCCAAGATCTACCCCGAGGGCATGCACGGCGCCATCGCCCGCTATCTGCGCGGCTGCAACGGCTTCGATGTCCGAACCGCCACCCTGGACGAGCCCGACCACGGCCTGCCCGACGCCGCCCTGGCCGCCACCGACGTGCTCATCTGGTGGGGCCACATGGCCCATCACGAGGTGAAGGATGCCGTTGTGGACAAGGTGGTCGCCCGCGTTCTCGACGGCATGGGCCTGGTGGTGCTGCACTCGGGCCACTTCTCGAAACCCTTCCGCAGGCTGATGGGCACCACATGCAACCTCAAGTGGCGCGAGGCCGGCGAGAAGGAGCGAATCTGGGTCGTCGAGCCGGGGCACCCGATCGTCCAGGGCATCGGCGAGTATATCGAAATCCCACACGAGGAGATGTACGGCGAGCGGTTCGACATTCCCGAGCCCGACGCCCTGGTGCTCATCAGCTGGTTCGCGGGCGGCGAGGTGTTCCGCAGCGGCTGCTGCTTCCGCCGCAACAAGGGCAAGATCTTCTACTTCCGCCCAGGCCACGAATCCTATCCCACCTACTACCACGAAGGCGTGATGAAAATCCTCGCCAACGGCGTCCGCTGGGCCGCCCCCGTCCCAGGCCCCGACGTCTACTTCGGCAACTTCAAGCCGTTGGAGAAGCTCGAAACGGCCTGAAGCCCCTCGCCCTGCCTTCCGTTGTCCTATCTGTCCTATTCGTCCTATCCGTCCTATAGGACCGATGGGACCGATAGGACCGATAGGACCCCGAATGCCCCCTAGCCACTACCCTCTTCGCTCCCCCCTGCGGTATCCCGGCGGCAAGTGCCGCGTCGCCAGACTCCTCGCTCCCTACATCCCCCCGCACGAGGAGTACCGCGAAATCTTTTTCGGCGGGGGCGGACTCTTCTTCCACAAACCAAAGGCTAAGCGCAACTGGATCAACGACTTACATCCAGGGCTCTACGCCTTCTGGAAGACCCTCCGCGACCACTTCGACGAGTTCGAAGCCCTCTGCCGCGAGCAGGACGCTTCGGACCTCCGCGCCACGTTTCAGAAGTGGATCGATCGCCGCGACCTCATGGCCGCCATGGGCGACGACGCGCTTGTCGAGCGAGCCGTCCAGTACTACTTCATCAACCGCACCGTTTGGACCGGCCGGGTCGTCTACGACCCCGCCCGCCGCTCGCGCCTCTACTTCAGCAATCCCGAGGGCTGGGGCAACCTGGACAAGAAGCTCGCCCACCTTCGCGCCTGCTCCGAAAAGCTCCAGGGCGTCAAGATCACCAACCTGCCCTTCGAGCAGTGCCTTGAGGGCGCCACGCCCGACACCTTGGTCTACGCCGACCCGCCCTACTATCGCGACAGCCTGGACGTGCCGACTTCGAAGCTCTATGAGGGGCACTTCCCCATCAAGGCGCACACCCTCCTCCGCGACCGCCTCGCCTCCTCTCCCGCCAGGGCAATGGTCTCCTACGACGACCGGCCCGAAGTGCGTAAGCTGTATGCTGACAGGCAGATGTGGCGGATCGTCCCGCTGGAATGGAAGTACTGCGGCAGGTTCTCGCAAACGAAGGAGCAGCGCGTTGAGAGGGAACAAGCTCCCAAGGTGACAGGCAGCGAGCTCCTCATCGTCAGCCGCTGAGCGCGGGGGCCGCTGCGGCGCGCCCCCCACCGCGCACAAGGGCACGCCCAGCGCCCTGGCGGGCGCTGACGGGAGATGCTGCCGGCGTGCAACAGACCCGCACCCAGCCATTGCGATGCAGGGCCAGCGGTGGTAGAATGACGCTGGGGAGGCGACGCCGCACAAAGAGGAGGCCGCCATGGACCTCGGCCACATGCTCCGCGAGAAGCACCAGCAGACGATGCGGCGCAACCGCATCAAGCTCGGCGCCATGCTCGTCCTGCTCGTCATCGTCGTTCTCGTGATGTTCGAGCTCAACCGCTGGGGGCGTCAGGCCATGGAGGGCAAGGGCGCTGCGAACGGGGAAGGCGAGGTGATCGAGGCAGGCCCGCCGGTCAATCCCAAGGACATCGGCCAGCTCCCCGAGGGCGAGCAGCCCGACCTCGGCCCCCTCGCGCCCGTGGCCCCGCCCAGGCCCATCGCGCTCCCCAAGGAGGACGCCGAGAAGAAGTTCCCCTTCCTCAAGGACCCCAAGACCCTCGACGAGGTGATCGATCAGAACACGGACCTCGAGTCGGCGCCGTTCTTCTACATGCTCTACAAGGTCTTCAACGACAAGCCCGAGGCACTGAAGGCCGAGGCCGACGCAAAGGTGGCGTGGACCGCGCTCTGGGAGAGGGGGGCCGAGTGGCGCGGCAAGGCCGTCCGCGCAAGCGGCCAGATCATGCAGATGGCCGAGCAGCCCCTGCCCGAAAACCCGATGGGGCTCACCAAGGTCTACATCTACCGCCTCCGCGCCGACAACGCCCCGCCCGACTCGAAGGGCCACCTCTACGACGTTTACAGCCTGGAGAAGCTCAAAGGCGCCCTGCGCTACGACCGCGTGACGGCCTGCGGCCGCTTCCTCAAGGCCCGCGTGAGCGAGCCCGAGCGCCTCACCGACCCCGACCTGCACGTGGCCGTGATGGTGGCCCGCGAGTTCGACCCCCTCACCTACCTCGACGAGCCGCGGATGCCCGGCCCCATCGTGGACGGCAACCGCGCCGAGGCGCGGCCCCTCTATTGGCTGCTCCACCGCGCCCGCAAGACCCCGTTCGATGACCTGAAGGCCAAGGCGAGCACCAACCTGACGTATCTGGACTTCGTGAACCGGCCCGAGCTCTACCGCGGCCGGCCAGTGGCCATCGTGGGCCAGCTCCGCCGCCTGATCCGCATCGCCCTGCCGCCCGACAACATCCTGGGCATGCCCGACGTCTTCTACGGCCAGATCGCCGACCGCGACCGCAAGATCAACACCTTCTACTGCCTCCACGTGCCCGAGGGCGTGCGGTCCAGCGACGGCGTCGTCCTCTACGGCTACTTCCTCAAGAAGTGGACCTATCGCAGCGAGGGCGGCTACGAGGTCCACAGCCCCATGATCGTGGCCCAGCGGCTCCGGATCATTGACGAGAGCAACGTTGGCACCGACCCGACCTACCAGATCATCCTGGTGGTCGCCGTGGCCGCCACCGCCGTGATCATCGGCACCGCACTCATCGTCTCTCGCGCCCGCGACCGCAAGGCCGACGACGCCCGCCGGCAGCGCGACCTCGAGCGCCTCAAGGCCAAGCTCGGCCACCCCGACGAGCCGAAGCGCGCGGCCGACGCCGACCGCCCGGCCGACGCCGATCCCCCGGCATCCTGAGCGCCGCCGCCACGCCCTGCCCAAGGTGCGCTTCCCGTTGGCGCGGCCTCTTCCAGCGCTCCGCGGCCCCGGTTCGCCGGCAATTGCCCGTTCTCGCCCCTCCGCCCATAGTTGCTCACCTGCTTTCCTCAGGGGTGATACAGTATGGAACCCCATCGCATGGGGCGGCATCCTGCCTGCCAACTGCATCACGCCACCCCATGCCCCCGCTCGGACGCCATTGGTCTCACAGCCCATCTGAGGCGACCCCGGTTCTGGTCTCAGGCTCTCTCTGAGCCCCGACGGGGCGACATGGGATGGCCCAGGGCTGCGCTTCGCTCCGCCCTGGGCCACGCCCTTGCAGGGCGAAGGGCCGTCGAACCGCGAAACTGGGGTCGCCTCAGCCGCGCAGGGCGCCGAGGAGGCGGCGGAAGCTGTCGAGCGACACGTCGGGCGGGACGGAGTGGTCCACCGCGGGGAAGTAGCCGCCGAGGTCGAGCAGGCGGCGTGCCTTGGCGGCCTCGCGGCGAATCGCGGCGCCGCCCGCGAGGAGGGCGCGCTTGTCCAGGTTGCCTGCGAGCACGATGTTGCTGCCGTAACGCTTCTTGAGCGCCAGGGCATCCTCGCCCGCGGCCACCTCGAGGGGCGAGAAGCCGTTGATGCCCACCTCCAGCCACAGGGGGATCAACTCGTCGATGAAGCCATCGCTGTCCACGAAAATCGTCTCGATGCCGCTGGCCCGCAGGGCCTGGCAGATGCGAACGTACCGCGGCTGAAAGAACTCGCGGAAGAGCCGCGGCGAGAGGAACGAACGGCCCTTGAACGCGATGTCCTCGCCGAACGAGGCGAAGTCGAACTGCACGCGCGCGACGTAGCCCTCTGCGAGTTCGAGGAAGAACGCCTCGAGGTGGTCGAGCATGTCGTGGACGAGGCGCGGGTCGTCGTAGAAGAGCATGCACAGGTTCTCGGTGCCGCACCAGCGCTGGAGCGTGTGGCCGAAGAAGCTGCCAGGGCCGAGGCCGAGCGGATAGTCGCGGCTCGCCCATTCGCGTTCGGCGCGAGCCCAGTCCTTCGGCCGGCGCTCGGGCGAGCGCGGGTCGAGCCGCTCCCGGAACGCCTCCCAATCGCGTCGGCTCTTGACGGGGAAGTCGAGCCACTGGGGCATGTTGGACCCGGCGTGGTGCTTCCAGATGCGTTTGGTGATGCCCAGCTCGTCGCGGACGATTTGCGTCTCGCTCTCGTCGGCGAGCACGCGGGGCTGGAAGGCCGGCACCACGGAGTAGGGGGAGCCGCCGGTGAAGGCCACGCGGTCGAGGCCGAAGAACTCGAGCGGCTCGGCGTCCTGCGGCATGCCCTCACGGCGCCAGCGCTCGAGCGTCTCGTCCATGAACCAGGAGTAGTTGAGGTTGAAGGGCAGGAACACCTCGCCCTTCAGCTCACCACGGGCGACCTTCAGGAACCGCTGGCGGCCGTTCATGGAGCGGCGCCACCTTGGCGTAAGGGCTGAGTGAGCATCTCGGCGATATTCCGGGCCTCCTGGGCCTCCCAGGCGCGGCGCTTGGCGAGGAAGCGCTCGTAGGTGGGCACGCCCTTGTCGTCCATCGCCTCCGTGTAGTCGGAGCAATAGGGCACGAGGAGGTCAATCCAGGTGGCGATGCGGTGGAGTTCGGCGGGGGTGAGCTTGATGCCGTTGTGGCCATCGGCGAACATGGCGATGAGCTTGCTCTTGGCCGCGCCGGCCTTGTAGGGCGGGAGCATCGAGGGCTCGCTCTGGATGTTGATCCAGTCGGCCACGCGGCGGTTGGCCAGGGCGAGATAGGAGTCGCTCCACTTGCGGCGGCTGGCGCTGTCGAGCTTCTGGATGCCGCGAAGGCTGAAGGCGGGGATAACGCCAGGAGGGGGTTCGGTGTTCGGTGATCGGGGTTCGGGGTCAGAGGGGGATTCGCGGGGCCAAGACGCCCCGCCCAGAACCTCAATCAGGGCGGCATCGATGTACTGCCCGCCGCCGTCGAACTTGCAGTGCACGGCAAGGCTGTTGGCCCCGGCCTTGAGCGCGGCCGCTGCCCTGGGCGCGATGGGCACGACCTCGTACTTGGTGGTGAAGCGATCGGCCTCGACGGCCAGGAGGCCGTTGATGTAGACCTCGGCGTTGTCGTCGTGATGCCAGAGGAGGGCAGGGGACTTAGGCTTCTCCTTCAGGTCGAAGGGCAGGCGGAGCCAGATGTCGGCCGTCTTCCAGATCGTGCGCACCCTGTTGTCGGGTACGTTGGTGCCGAAGCCACCGGGGCCGACCCGCCATTTCGAGTGGTCGAAGTCGGGCTTCGTCCAGTCGGCGGGCGGGGCCTCGACGGTGTACCACCAGCGAGCGTCAGCGGGCGTGAGCACGCGCATCGTCTTCGGGTCGAATGCGGTGGCGCGCAGGTCGCGGCCGCTCCGCGCCATCGCCGGGACTCCGTAGCTGGGCGGCGTGTCCAGGTGATGGCACTTGACGCAGTGTTTGTCGAGGATGGGCTGGATGTGGCGGATGAAGCCGAAGCCCTCGGCGCCCCATTCGGGGGGCGTGAGGGGCCGAGGGCCGGCAAGCAGGGCCGCGCTGGCGTGGGACACAGGCGGCGCGGTGTTCTTGTTCTCGTGGCAGCCGACGCACGAGACGTTCTCGCCCGGCTGAAGGCTCATCCAACTGCGCATCGTCTGGACGGCGTGGCCGTTGGCGTCGAGGGCCTGGAAGTAGACGGGCGTGCGGGCGGGGAGGGTGAAGCAGGCCGAGCCGTCGGGGTGCACGGGCGTGGTGCCGAGGACGCGCTTGACGTCCCACGTGCCCTGGATGGAGACGGGGGTGGAGATCATGGCGCCGCCGGCCGGGCCGCTGTTGCCGTTGGAGCCGATGCCGGCCGCGCGAAACTCGAGGGCGATGGCGCGGAGCTGCTTGATCGTGCCCCGCGGCACGCCGGCCAGGCCCGGCCCCTCGTAGATGTCCTGGAGATAGACCCAGCCCGTGCCCTTGCGGTAGTCCACGGTGTTCGCCTTCACCGTCGGCACGGGGCGGGGCAGGAGCGGGATGGGCTGATTGCACGAGATGTTGGGGTCGGCGGCGAGGAGTTCGCGGCGACCGTCGGCATCCATCCAGTAGATGGCGAAGCGGGGGGCCTTCTCGGTGCGGAAGGTGACGAGGAAAGCCGTCTCCGAGAGGGGATAGGGGTATTGCCACTGGTCGCCGGACTGGCCATAGGCGTCCACGCGGACCGCCTTGGTCTCGCGGACGGGCGCGATGAGCTGGGCGCCGGCGTTCTCCTGGCGGCCGCGGCGGGGGTCCACGATGCCCAGCCAGCCCTTCTGGCGGGAATGGTGGCCCGTGAAGATAGCCACGTACTTGCTCGTGCCGGGGATGGCCCGGGCGTGGAGGATGGTGGTGGGGAACCACGAGTTGTTGCCGTACAGCTCGGTCTGGCCCGTGCCGTCCGCGTGCATGTGGAAGAGGCCCTGAGGGTAGATCTGGCCGCGGTCGTTGTAGTCCCAGCGCGTATAGATCACCCGGCCGTCGTGGGTGACGGTGGGGAAGTTGGTGTGCACCTGGTCGAAGGACACGCGCCGCAGGTGCTCGCCGTTCGGGCCGCAGGTGTAGAGGTTCGAGACCTCGGTCCACCAGCAGTCCACGATCTGCACGCAGCGGGTGGAGTTGAACACGATGTCGCCGGAGGGGAGATAGGCGCCTTCGTAGTCGGCGAAGCCCAACCCGTCGGTGAGCTGGCGCACCTCGCGGCTCGAGACGTTCATCTCATAGAGGTGGTAGTCGTCCGTATTCAGGTCCTTCTTCCAGGCGAAGAGGATGCGGGCGGCGTCGTACGACACGTCGGGGTCGCGGATCACGCCCTTCGGGTCGTCGAGCAGGGGGGTCAGCTTGCCGTGGACGCCATCCATCTCCAGCAAGCACAGGCTCGCCCCCGGGCGAAAGTGACGTTCGGCCTGGGCGTCGCTCTGGCCTTCGGTGTAGGCGTAGTGCGAGCCGCCCAGGTCGTAGTGCTTCGTGAACACGACGCGGGCGAATTGGGCCAGGTAAGGTTTCAGACGCTCCTCGCGGCGCCGCTCGCAGGCCTTCAGATAGAGGTCGCGCGGCGAGGTGTCGGCGAGACCCACCTCATCGAGTTGCTTCCGCAGATCGGCCGCCGAATCGCCAAGCTGGGCGAGGATGGCGGCCACGCGCTCCCTGGTGATGGCCTGGTCATTGGGCAAGCCGTCCTGCGCCATCCAGTCGGCGACGACCTCGGGCGGAGCCGCTGCCGCAGCGAGGGCTCGGGTAAGCCACAGGACGGCCAGGAGAAGACAATGCCGCATTGAGAGGCGCTCTCCACGCGTGGGGCCGGGCGATCCAGCACGCCGATGATTGTGCCACAAGAAACGTGAGAGTGCAACCGGGGCGGCACGGCGCTCGGCCGCAGCGAGAGATTGCGAGCCGGTGGCCCAAATGATAAGCTCTGACCAGTGCCCCATTTCCTGCCGCGAGCTGAGGAGACCCCCCGTGGCGCGCTTCCGCTGCTTCGACGTGCACGTGCACATGGACCTGGGAACCGACATTGACCGCGTGGCAGCCGAGGCCCGGCGCCTGGGCTGCCGCCTCGGCCTCTCGTCGTGCGGAGCGATGTTCCACCAGCCCGGCAACGACGCCGTGGCCGCCGCCATCGAGCGGCACCCCGACGTGGTGGTCGGCTTCGGCTATGTGGCGCTCGGGCGCGGCGACGGGCCGGCCACGGTCCGCACGCTGCACGCCCAGGGCTTCCGCGGTCTCAAGGTCATCGCCCCCAGGCGAAGCTACGACGACAAGAGCTTCTACCCCATCTACGCGCAGGCCGAGAAGCTGGCCATGCCCATCCTCTTCCACACCGGCGTGCTGGCCCGGATGGACACGTGGGGGGCGCAGCACGGCTGGACCGAGATGGCGAAGCTCGACTTCCCGAAGCTCGACATCTCGAGCGACCGCATGCGACCGATGTGTCTGGACGCCATCGCCCGCGCCTTTCCCGGCCTGAATCTCATCATGGCCCACTTCCTCAGCCTTGGCCGGCGCGACGAAGCCGCGGCCCTGCTCGTCCACCACCCCAACGTCTACGCCGACCTCACCACCCCCTCGTGCGCGGACACGAAGGCGCGGGTGAAGGCCTACGCCCGAATCCTGCGCGACTGCTGGCCGTTCACCGACTACCGCAAGCTGCTCTTCGGCACCGACTTCTTCACGCATCTTTCGGGCACGAAGCGCCTGGCGGCTGGCATCAAGGCCATCGGCCTGCTGCTCGACGAACTGAAGGTGACGAGGGACGTGCGCGCCGCCATCATGGGCGGCACGGCCGAGCGCCTCGTGGGCATCTGAAGCCCCACACCCTTCCGCCCATACTTGCTCACCGTCCGGACATGCCCGGTATGGCCGGAACCCCGAGAATCGCCCATCCTCGCCCATCCACCCATACTTGCTCACCTCCTCCCCCTCAGGGGTGAGCAAGTATGGACGCTTGCCCCCTGGCCACGCGACCCCGGCAACGCCCCTTGCCTTCCCGAAGGGTCATCGCCACTCATAACAGGTTGATACTCCAGCGCTTACGCCCCACCGTTTGCCAAGCACCACATCCCAGGCACCACATCCACACCCACAGGCATCTGATGCCCCAGCCTCCGCCGCGGGGGTGACCCGGGAAAATGGGTGACCCCACCCTGCCACACGGAACCCGCCGCACAGGAGCAGGCCCATCCACTACGCCGGGTCGCACCCCTGCGCCGCCTCCTGGTTGGGGTGCGGGCCGGAAATGTAGGTGGATCGCCCCTCTCTTCCGCCTGAACGGCTCGTAGCGTAAAGTCCAGGACAACGCCTGGGAACCAGATCGCCCCCGAGACAGTTCCTCCCCTGTAGGCGCGACGTCCCCGTCCCGCGAGGCATCGCGGGCTTCGCGGGATGTGGACATCCCGCCCACAGCCTCGCCCTGCGCTATCCCATTTCGCTCCTTTGTATATAGTAGATACAGGAAGGAGAGTGCCCATGCCACGCACGCAATTCCCGCCCGCCGAACGCGCCGTGCGCTCGAAAGTCGCCAAGGTCCTCCACGAGGAGCCGCTGATGCGCGGGACCCTGTCGGTCCGGCGGCTGACGTGCGGCAAACGCTCCTGCCGCTGTCACGCCGGCCAGAAGCACATGGCCCTCTATCTGACCTTCGGCAAGGAGGGGCGGGTCCACCAGGTCTTCGTCCCCAGAGAAGCCGAGGTCCAGGTGCGCACCTGGGTCCGCAACTACGCCGCGGTGCGTGCGGGCCTGGAGCGGATCTCGCAGATGTACCGGGAGCGCTTGGCGTCAGCAAAGTCTCGTAGAAAGGCACGGCCATCCTCGGGCGGCTGATCGGGTATGCGGAGAGGCGCTACTCTCTGGCCTCGGCGGTCGAGGGCATCCGCGACCACCGCGAGCGGCCCCGTGTCCCGCTCGCGCGGGGCCTGCGGACGCTCCTGCTGATGCTGTGGGTGCGCCTGGGCAGCTTCAACGCCATCGAGCAGGAGCGGCCCGGGGGCCGGTGGCGCCGGTGGTTGGGGGGCGACATCCCCAGTGCGGAGACCCTGGGCCGGACCGCCGCCGCCGCAGACCACGACGACCTGCGGCGGGCACTGGCCGGCCATTACCCTCGTCGCCGGCGCAAGAAGACCCTGCACCCCATCGGGAAGAAGTGGCGGCCCCTGGTCTTCGACGGCCACGAGAGCAACGCCAGCTTCCTGCGCTCGTGCAAGCACTGTCTGAAGCGGACACTCAAGACCAAGAAGGGCCCCCGAACGCAGTTCTACCACCGCTATGTCATGGCCATGCTGGTGCACCGGGACGGAGCGGTGCTCATGGATATCGAGCCCCAAGGACCGGGCGAGGACGAGATGACCGCCGCGGTGCGCCTGCTCCAGCGGGCCCTGGCCACCTATCCGCGGGCCTTCAACCTCGTTGGCGGCAACGCCCTCTACCTCCACCCGGACTTCTGCAAGCTCGCCCGGGTCCACGGCAAGCACTTCATCGCCGTCCTGAAGAACGAAAACCGCGACCTCCTGGTGGACGCCCGAAGCCTCATGGCCTCCCACAGAGCGGTGGTCCGCCGCACCAAGGCCACGCGCTACCAGTGGTGGGACATCGAGGGCTTCACCACCTGGACCCAGCTCGGGCAGCCCGTCCGCGTCGTCTGCAGCCTCGAGACGAGCACCGTCCGCCGCCAACGCACGGCCAAGCCCCACACTCAGACCAGCGAGTGGCTCTGGGCCACCAGCCTCCCGAAGCACCTCGCCCCCATGCCCCTCGTCGTCCAACTCGGCCACGGCCGCTGGACCATCGAGAACGAGGGGTTCAACTCCCTCGTCAACGAATGGCATGCCGACCACGTCTACCGGCACGACCTGGACGCAATGGTCGGCCTCTGGCTCCTGCTGTGCCTCGCCTACGACCTCTACACCGTCTGGCTCACCCGCAACCTCGCGCCCGAACTCCGCCGCGGGCGCACCCGCCGCTTCTGGGTCCAGCGCATCGAGCGGCACTTCTTCAACGGCCTCCCAGACCGGGCTCGGTCCCCCTGAGGCCCGAGGCACACTCCCCGCCGCAGGCCCCCGCAACAAGCCCCGCCCTCCTGCCCATAGCCAGTCCATGTCCGGCAGGGCCATCCCGCAGGCCAAAGCCCCTCCGAGGGAGCATCCCGGCCCCCTGGGACCCCCGCCAAAACCCCGCGCGAACCTGACCACACCCCCGAATCGACCTACCTCACGGAATCCCCTTGCCTTACGCCCATGACTGCGGAATCCGGGCCGGCGGGTGTTGACACGGAACCATTGCCATGGTAGAATAACTGCATCAACGCCCGCAGTCGGAGGGCAGCCAGACGAGGGCCTGGACGCGGGTATCGTTAACGGGACTCTCTTTCCTGCGCGGGGAAACACCAGAATGTCGCCGAACCTGTCCGCTACGCGCAAGCGTGGGCGTGGGCGCTATGGCCTCATCGTCACCGCCTGCCTCTCCTCCCTCGTCCTCGGGCTAGCCGTACTGTGCGCCGTGGGGGCCTTTGCCGGCCTCACCGACACGCGCCTGCCGTGGCAGACCTTCTTCAACAATCCGTATGTCACCTACTACACGATGGACGGCAAGAAGGTCACCGACTTCGAAACCTCCTCGGACCCGACCAATGGTGGGTCCGCCGTCCAGCCGAGCAATATTGACATTGTCTCAGCCTCCCCCAATCCGGGCTCGCCGGGCACCGCGCCCTCTGTCTGGTACGGCTACTACAATGGCGGAACCCCCTGGGACCCCAATGACCCCGCCACCATGGACGACGACCGCCTGTTCTTCCGCCTGCGAGTGGGCTCGAACCCCAAGAACCAAGGCGGCAGCGGCAACAACTTCGTCGCCTATCACTGGAACATCCTCATCGATTCGGACGGCGACGGGTACAAGGAGTACTGGCTAGACCTTGACGGCTCCCAGCAGCCCGCCCCCAGGCTCAAGCTGATGTACAACAACGACAACACGCAGTTGATGCTGGACCCCACCGGCAGCGAGATCAACCGGTGGATCGCCCTGAGCATCGACACGGACAATCCAGCCTACTCCCACACCCGGGCGCTGGCCGCGGGGGACGGCACGACCCAATGGTTCATAGACATCCAGATCCCCATGAGCGCCCTGAAGGACAGATTTGGCAACCAGGTCGTCTACCCTCACACCGCCATCCGCCTCGCCTACTCGACCAGCGCGTCCAACACCGACCCCCTCCAGAAGGACTGGATGGGCTACACCCCCTTCGGCGATGTCATCACGTATGGCACCCCGACCATCCGGTTCACCGACAAGACTCTGGTGCCCGACACCCAATACTATCGCATCGGCGACCAGATCTACGTGGTCACCACGGCGCGAAGCGCCAACCAGAACATGAACGCCGTCGAGACCATCACGGTCTCGGTCACCAATCCCACCACCGGCGACGTCGAATGGCTCACCCTGGTCGAGACGGGGATGAACACCGGCATCTTCTCCAACCGGGGCTCCGCCAGCGACCCCGTCTCCTCGCCCTCCTCGGGGAACTTTGGCTGGATCCCCTCCGTGACCCCCACCAACACCGTGGCGGAGACGTGGACCGCCACCTACAACGCCACGACCAACCTCTGGACCGTGGTGGGCAGCGTGTCCGGCAACCAGGGCACGGCCACCGCCGGCACCCTCTTCACGTCCGCCAACGGCCGGGTCTCGTTCACCATCTACGAGACCAAGAGCGAACCTGCAACAGGCGCCACCATCACGTTCCAGACCTATGCCGCGGACCCCCTGTACACCTCCACGGCGGCCGGCACCATGGACAACGGCACCCTCCAGGTGAATGCCGGCGACTGGATCACGACCCGCTACGTGGACAACATCAACAACACCGGGAACTACGACGACTGGGCCCAGATCTACGCGCCCGACGTGCCCATCATCCGCTTCACTCGGGCCGACGGCACCGATGCCACCAGCTACCAACTCACCACCGGCACCCCCGCCAGCGACCTCCTCTACGTCACTGTGGACCACGCTGCCGCCAATACCAACCCCAACACCGTGCAGACCATCCAGGTCACCATCACGGGCACGAGCGGCGACCTCCAGACCATCACCCTCACCGAAACCGGCCCCAACACCGGCGTGTTCCGCAACACGACCGGGCTGACCTCGTACGCCAGCAACACCCCCACGCTCAACAACAACCGGTTTGAGGAGTACGTCGGCGGCATCGCCACGGCCACCTACACCTACGGCACCAACCAGCAGGTGGTGGACTACGCCAACATCACGGTCCCCAACGCCGGCACCGTCGCCTTCGTCAACGGCACGGGGATCTTCGACGTCGAGTTCTACAGCAACAACGATTACATGTGGATCAAAGTGACGGACACAAACTACGACCCGAACACGAGCCAGCGGGGCATCATGACCGTCACCGTCACCAACCCTACCACGGGCGACTCTGAGCTGGTCACGCTCTACGAGACCGGCAACGGCACCCACACGTATATGAACACCCTCAACGACCTCCGCACGACGGCCGGCTCGGCGGTCGTGACCTCCTCCTACTACAACTTTCAGGCCAACGGCGTGGTCGCGGGCGACACGTTCCTCATCCTCTCCGGCCCCGACATGGGCACCTACACGGTCCAAAGCGTGAGCGGGAACTCCGTGACCCTCACCACCGCTCTCACCACCACCCGCACCGCGGCCAACCCCGTCGTCTTCGCCGTCGGCGACGGCACGGAGGACTCGATGCTCCTCCAGGCGAAGCTCAGCGACGGCAGCGTCGCCGCCAATGACGACTACCTCGAGTCCTACAACACCAATATCCTCGAGGTGCGCTATGTGGACACCAACCCCGCGGGCACGCTGCTCGACACGGCCGTGTTCGGCGCCAGCCCCACCGCCGCCACGATAGCCGGCCTCTCGGCCGCCCGCGAGGGCGACCGCGTGGTGGTCCAGTGGGAAACCACCTCGGAGTACGGCACCGCCGGCTTCCACCTCCTGCGCCTCCACGAGGCCAGCGGCAAGTTTCACAGAGTCAACAGCCACCTCCTCCCCGGGCTCCTCACCGCGCCGCAGGGCGGCACGTATCGCCTTGTGGACCCCTCGGCGCAGGCCGGCAAGACCTACGCCTACCAGCTCCTCGAGGTCGAGGCGCGCGGAACCGAACGTGTGCATGGGCCGTACCGCGTCACCGTGCAAGACGCGCCCGCCGGCGCAGCGGCCTCCGCTACCGACCTCGGGCCGGCCGACTTCACCCGGCGCGCGCGGCCGGGCCCGCTCCCCCCGGGCGCCACCGCGCGCGCGGTGGAGAAGCTCAAGGACGCCGCGAACAAGGAGACCAAGAAAGCCGCCAAGGCGGCCGCCGCGGCCCAGGCGCTGCCCAACGTGCCCGGCGCACAGCGCGCCCTCAAGATCGGCGTGAAAGAGGCCGGCCTCTACTACGTCAGCGCCGCCGAGATCGGCCCCGTGCTCGGCATGCAGCCCGGCGCCCTCGCACAGGCCATCCGCAAGGGCAAGCTCGCCCTCACCTGCCAGGGCAAGACCGTGCCCTACCTGTCCGCCCCCGGAAATGCCGGCATCCTCTTCTACGGCCTGCCCGTCCAGAGCATCTACACCGACGAGAACGTCTACTGGCTGCGCGACGACCGCGGCATGCTCATGGCGCGCGGGGCCGGCTGCGGCGCTGCCGCAGGCCCCACGCCGGGCAGCTTCGCCCACACAGCGCACGCCGAGGCGAACCAGTTCGCCCTCACCGCGCTCTTCACCGACCCCGAGGCCGACTTCTGGGTGTGGGACTACGTGTTTGCCACCCCCGGATATAAGGCCTTCGCCAAGAAGTCGTTCACCATTCCAACCCCCGACGCCGCGGCCTCGGGCACGGCCACCCTCGTCGTGCGCCTGAAGGGCGCGACGGCCACCGACGCCAACCCCGACCACCACGCCAGGATCGCGATCAACGGCACGGCCATCGGCGACGGCACCTGGGACGACACGCAGGGGCTCACCCTCACCCTGCCTTTCGACCAGCAACTCCTCCAGCCGGGGGCCAACACGGTCACCGTCGAGGCCCTGACCGACACGGGGGCGGCCTACAGCACCTTCTACGTGGACTCCTTCGATCTCACCTACCAGCGGCACTACCGGGCCGTGAACGGCAGCCTGCTGTGCGCGGCGGGCGACCGCGACGTGGTGACGGTGGAGCGCTTCGCCGAACCGGCCGTCTCGGTCTTCGACGTGACCGACCCCTGGCAGCCGGTGCTGCTCGAGGGGGCCACCGTGGAAGAGGAGAACGGCAGCTACCTGGTCAGCGTGCCGGCAGCGCCCGGGGGCCTCTACTACGCGCTCACGCCCGGCGCGATCAAGGCCCCCCTGTGGATGGAGGCCGATGTGCCCTCGCGCCTGGCCTGGAAGGGAAACAAGGCCGACTACCTGGTGATCGCGCCCGCCGCCCTGATGGACGGCGCCCGGGCCCTGGCCGCATACCGCGAAGGCAAGAAGTTCGCCACGATGGTGGTGGACCTCGAGGACATCTACGACGAGTTCAACTACGGCATCGCCGACCCGCACGCGATCCGGGCCTTCCTGGCCCAGGCTCAGGGCGCCTGGAAGACGCCGCCCCGTTACGTCGTCCTGGCCGGCAACGGCACCTACGACTACAAGAACTACCAGGGCTTCGGCGACAACCTGCTGCCGCCGCTGATGATGGCCACCGACTACGGGCTCTTCGCCTCCGACGGGCTCTTCGCGCCCGGGGGGATGGCCCTCGGCCGCCTCCCCGCCGTCAACGCCGCCGAGATGTCGGCCCTGGTGGACAAGATCGCCGCCTACGAGGCCGCCAGCGGCACCTGGACGCGCCAGGTGGTGCTCGCGGCCGACAAGCCCGACCCCGACGCCGGCATCTTCCCGCAAGACAGCGACGACCTGGCGGGGCTGGTGCCCGCGCCTTACGTGGTGGACAAGGTGTACGCCTCGCAACTGCCGCTCGCTGTGGCCCGGGCGAAGCTGATCGCCGACCTGAACAGCGGGGCGTACCTGTTCAACTACATCGGCCACGGCAGCGCCACCCAGTTGGGCACCGACACGCTGCTCGCGGTGGGCGACGTGGGCTCGCTGGCCAACGGCAGCCGCCTGCCCGTGGTCACGGCCTTCACCTGCCTGGCCGGGCGCTTCGAGCTGCCAGGCATTCAGTGCCTGGGCAGGGCGTTCGTCGTCAAGAACGGGGGCGGCGGCATCGCCTTCTGGGGGCCCTCCGCACTGTCCGAGAACAACCCGGCCAAGGCACTGGCCGTGGAGTTCTTCCGCCAGGTGTTTGCGCGCCAGGAAGCGATCCTGGGCGACGCGGTGCTCAAGGCCTCGGCCGCAGGGCCGCAGACGGCGCTCCTCTACCAGCTCCTCGGCGACCCTGCGCTGCGCCTGCGGCGGCCATGAACGGGACCAGGGAGGGCACGATGCCCGAGCGGGACTGGGCTGCCGTGTTCCGAAAGCGTGACGACGTCGTCACGCGCCAGATCGTCGGCGAGACGATCCTGGTGCCGGTCCGCGGCCGTCTCATCAACATGCAGAAGCTCTTCTGCCTGAACCCCGTGGCTGCGTTCGTGTGGGACCACGTGGACGGCCAGCAGACCCTCGCCGAGATCCGCGACGCCGTGGCCGCGGCGTTCGAGGTCCAGCCCATCCAGGCGGCGGTCGACCTCCAGGAGTTCGTGGCGGAGCTGCTCGGCGCCGAGTTGATCGAGGAGTCCACCCGGCCATGTCCTGCCCCCAGCCAGAGCCGCTGAGCGACAGCGAGTTCCTGCGGCGCCTGAATCAGCGGGCCACCGCGCAGCGGGTGCCGCTGGCCGGCAGCCTCGCGCTCACCAGCCGCTGCAACCTGCGGTGCGCCCACTGCTACGCGTCCCCCGCCCAGAGGGGCGACGGGCCGACGCGCGAGCTCGACACTGCGGCCTGGCTTTCGGTCCTCGACCAGGTGGCGGACGCCGGCTGCCTGGAACTCCTCCTCACCGGGGGCGAGCCGCTGCTGCGTCCCGACTTCCCCGCCATCTACCGGCACGCACGGCGCCGAGGGCTGCTGGTGACCCTGTTCACGAACGGCACCCTGGTGTCGGACGAGGCCGTCGCCCTGTTCACGGACCTGCCGCTGCGGCAGATCGAGATCACCCTCTACGGCGCCACCGCCGAGACCTATGAGCGGGTCACCGGCGTCCGCGGCTCGTTCGAGCGCTGCCTGGCCGGCCTCCGCCGGCTGCTCGAAGCGCACCTGCCCGTGAGCCTCAAGACCGTGCTGATGACCCTCAACGCCCACGAACTGCCCGCCCTCCGCCGCCTCGCGCAGGCGCACGGGGTGAAGTTCCGCCTCGACCCGGCCCTCTTCCCGCGTCTCGACGGCGACCCGACGCCGCTCCAGTGGCGCGTGCCGGCCCACGAGGCCGTGGCACTCGAGATGGCCGATGAACTCACCCGGCGCACCTCGCAAGAGCTGTTCCGCCAGCAGAACGCGCTCCCGCCTCGAGCCACCCTGTACCAGTGCGCGGCAGGGGTCACCACCTTCCACGTGGATGCCGGCGGTGCACTGAGGCCGTGCCTGATGGTGGCCGACCCATCGGTCGACCTGCGCGCGCAGAGCTTCCGCAGCGCCTGGGAGAGCGCGATCCCCGCCCTCCACGAGAGAATGCCGCCGCCCGCATTCGCGTGCAGCGGCTGCGACAAGCGCGCCCTGTGCGGCTACTGCCCCGCCTTCTTCGCGCTGGAAAACGGCACCGAAGGCGCCCCTTCGGCTTACCTGTGCGCTCTGGGACAACTCCGCTACGCGGCGATCCTGCCCACGATGGGGGACAAGAACCCTGTACAACGAGAGGGGGTCCACGATGGACTCTGCAACCCGACGAACGAAGAAATCGGCCTACGAGAAGCCCCGGCTGCGAGCCATTGACTTGGCCGCCGACGAGGTGCTGGCGGTCGGCTGCAAGACGGCCACCCGTCTCGCGTCCGGTGTCGTTCCCTGCTGGGCCAATAACTGTAGCCGCCCGGGGTCATAAGCCCCGCTTCCCGACGAGGCCAGACACATGGCGCGCCGCGCCAGCCTGAGCGTTGCCGGCCTCACCCTGGCCCTCGACTCCCCCTACAGGCTCGACCTCCAGAGTCTCTCCGAATGTTACCGCCCATTCCTCGGCTCCCCTGGGGTGGACCCTCCTGAGGAGGTCCTCATCCCCGTCCGCATCGAGGTGGGCGACCCGCCCCGGCCCTCAGACCGTGTCACCGTGTTCGACACCGGGGATTCGTGGGTGCTCTCGCGCGACGGCCAGAACTACTACCTCACGCTCCACCCACACCGCCCCAGCGGGCCGGAGTTGTGGACGGCAGTGATCTCCCGCGACTTGAGACAAGTCACGGTTCATTGCAGCGCAGCGGCGACAGTTCGGCAGGCCGATGGGGTGGCTCTCGCGCCGCCCTTGAGCTACCCCCTTGACCAGCTCCTGTGGATGTACCTGCTCTCCTTCCACCAGGGGGCTCTGGTCCACGCCGCGGGGGTCATGCGGCGAGGCAAGGGGCTCCTCCTCCCCGGCAAGTCGGGCGCCGGCAAGAGCACGCTCGCCAGCCAGTTGGCGGGCCGCGAGGGCTTCCGCGTGCTGAGCGACGACCGCATCGCGGTCCGGAAGATCAGCGGCCGGTTCCTCGCCTACGGCACCCCGTGGCCGGGTGACCAGGGGGCCGCGCTCAACGAGAGCGTGCCGCTGTCGGGCATGTACTTTCTGCGGCACGCCGAGGCCGACGAGATCGTGCCCTTGCCGCCGCGCGAGGCCGCCGAGCGGCTTCTCCCGGCCACATCCGTCCCCTGGTTCGATCCCGAGCCGATGGCCCGAGTGGTTCAGGTTTTGAACGACTTGGTGGCTTGGGTGCCGGCGTTTGAACTCCGCTTCCGGCCCGGCCCCGATGTGGTGGCTCTGCTGGAGGGCCACACCGATGGGCCGCCGAGGCGCCGCCGGCGGCACTCGGAAGGCATTTGACTTTGGCCGTCGATGCCAGTAGGCTTGATGGGAGCAGCCAAGGCCCCAGGAGGTTGCGCGTGGCCCTGCTGCGGTTCCCACCCGCTTCACCCTCACGCGACTCTGAGGCGTTTGGCGCCGGCCAGGAGTGCTCCGCGTTCTTCCGCAAGCGAAGGCCGGAGGCTCTGCAGAAAGGACGCAGGATGGGTCGCCTCCGCATCTCGCCGCGCCGCCACGAGCGCCACCCCCCGCGCCGGCCCGCCCTCCACCTGGAGGCCCTGGAGGCGCGGGTGATGTTGTCGGGCGATCCTTCGGCGCTCGATGTCCTCAACGCCGCCCCCGCGCTCTTCGCTGCCAATCTCGGGCAATGGCAAGACCCCTCGATCCGCTACGCATTCCAGGGGGCCGGGGGCGCAGTGGCCCACACCGAGGGCGGCCCCGTTTTCCTCCTGTCGCAGCCTGGGCAAGCAGCCGATGGCACTTCGCTCGTCCATACGGTGTCTTTCTCGGTGACGTTCGAAGGCGCGGAGAACGTCTCGCCGGTGGGGCGGGACCCATCGGGGGCCGTCTACAACTACTATGTCGGCGACCCGTCCACCTGGCGCACCAGGGTGCCCACCTTCGAGACCGTTGCCTACCTCGACCTGTGGTCGGGGATTGACCTGCTGACCTGGGGGCGGCGCGACGGGCTGAAGTACGAGTTCCACGTCGCGCCGGGCGCCGATCCCGGGCAGATCAGGCTGCACTACCAGGGTATCGAGAACCTGTGGATCGATGAGGGCGGCGCGCTCCACGTCGTCACGCCGCTTGGCGAGGTGGTAGACGACGCGCCCTTCATCTACCAGGATATCGGCGGCCAGCGCGTGCAAGTGGCGGGCGCGTTCCGGCTGCTGGACGCGAGCACCGTCTCTTTCGCCATCACGGGCTCCTACGACCTGGGGGCCGAACTGGTGATTGACCCCGCGATCGCCTGGTCGAGCTATCTCGGCGGCGATGGCGACGACTTTGGCATCGGCGTCGCTGTGGACACCTCGGGCAACGCGCTCCTCACGGGCACCACGGCCACGCCCCCGCCGCAGTTCCCGACGACGGGTGGGTTCGACACGACTCTGGGCGGCACTTCCGATGCGTTCATCACGAAGGTGAGCGGCACCGGCAGCCTGCTCTGGTCCACCTATCTGGGCGGGTCCGGCACCGAGGCGGGCTACGGCATCTCCGTGGATGGGCTGGGGAACGCGTTCGTGGCCGGCAGGACCACGTCCTCGAATTTCCCGACGACCGGCGGCTTCGACACCAGCCTGGGCGGCACTGAGGACGCCTTCATAACCAAAGTGAGTGGCGCCGGCGCGCTGCTCTGGTCCAGCTACCTCGGGGGCTCGGGCAAGGACAATGCTTCCAGCATTGCCACCGATGGCTCCGGCGACGTGTTCGTCGTGGGGTACACGGAATCGTCGAACTTCCCTACGACGGGCGGCTTCGACACGGCGCTGAATGGCACCTCAGATGCGTTCGTCACCAAGGTGAGCGGTGCGGGCGCGCTGCTCTGGTCGAGCTACCTCGGTGGGGCGGGCAGCGAGGGCGCCAACCGCGTCGCTGCCAACGCAGGGAACGCATACATCGTCGGCAGCACTACCTCATCGGACTTCCCCACGACAGGCGGTTTCGACACCGCGCTGGGCGGCCTGAAGGACGCCTTTGTGGCGAAGGTGACCGGGGGCGGCAGCCTCGCCTGGTCCAGCTACCTCGGCGGGTCGGGCCTGGACGATGGCTACGGCATCGCGGTGGACAGCTCGGGCGATGCCTTCGTCACGGGCGAGACGGCCTCGTCGGACTTTCCGACGGCCGGCGGCTTCCAGGCCACCTACGGCGGCGGCACGGCCGACGGCTTCGTCGCCAAGATCAGCAGCAGCGGCAGCCTGCTCTGGTCGAGCTACCTCGGCGGCTCCGGCTACGACTACGGCGACAGCATCGCCGTGGACGGCTCGGGCGACGCCTATGTCACGGGCGAGACGGGCTCCACGAACTTCCCCACGTCGGGCGGCTTCGACACCAGCCTGGGCGGCACCCAGGACGCCTTTGTGGCCAAGGTGAGCGCCGCGGGGGCGCTGGTCTGGTCGAGCTATCTCGGCGGCTCGGCCGGTGACGTGGGCTGGGGCATCGCCGTGGACGGCTCCGGCAACCTCTTCGTCACCGGCTACACCACCTCCACCAATTTCCCCACGTCCGGAGGGTTCGACACCACACAGGGCGGCCTTGCCGACGTGTTCGTCACGAAGGTGAGCACAACCGCATTGAACCACGCTCCCACGCTGACGACGGTGAGCGCGCTGGCCGGCGGCGTGGAGGACCAGGACTACACGATCACCTACACCGCGTTGGCGGCGGCGGCCGACGAGGCCGATGTGGACGGCGACCCGCTCAGCTTCCGCGTGGAGGCCGTGATCAGCGGCACGCTGACCAAGGGCGGCGTGCCGGTGACGCCGGGGGCCACGCTGCTCTCGGTCGGCGAGAACCTCGTATGGCATCCGGCCGCCAATGCCAACGGCACGCTCCAGGCATTCAGCGTGCGAGCCTGGGACGGCCAGGCCGCTTCGGCCGCGGCGGTGCCGGTGAGCGTGCAGGTGGCGACTGTGAACGACGCGCCCAGCTTCACCAAAGGAGCCGACCAGGTAACGGACGAAGACTCGGGGCCCCACACCATCGCCACGTGGGCCACCAGCATCAGCCCCGGACCCGCGGATGAGGCGGGCCAGTCCGTCGACTTCCTGGTCACCAACGACAACAACAGCCTCTTCTCATCCCAGCCCGCAATCGCCGCCAACGGCACCCTCACCTACACGCCGACGCCAAACGCGCACGGCATCGCCACCGTGACCGTCCGCCTTCACGACGATGGCGGCACCGCCAATGGCGGCGCCGACACCTCGGCGCCCCAGACCTTCACGATCACGCTGAACCCCGTGGCCGACACCCCGTCGGTCACCGACGCCACGACCAATGAGGACACGCAAACGGCCAGCGGACTGGTCATCTCGCGGAACCCAGCGGACGGCCCGGAGGTGACCCACTTCAAGATCACCGGCATCATCGGGGGGACGCTCTACCAGAACAACGGGACAACCGCTATCCCGAACGGCTCGTTCATCACCTTCGCCCAGGGAAACGCCGGGCTGAAGTTCACACCTGCGCCCAACTCGGTCGCGCCAGGGAGTTTCGCGGTCCAGGCTTCCACGGCCAACAGTGACAGCGGCCTCGGCGGAGGCACTGCCACCGCCACCATCACGGTCATCCCCGTGAACGACGCCCCCACGGCCGACGCCCAGAGCCTGAGCACGGCCGAGGACACGGCTCTCCCGATCACCCTCACGGCCAGCGACGGCGACCCCGAGGTGGCGCAGACCCTCACCTTTGCCATCGCAACAGGCCCCAGCCACGGCACCCTGAGCGACTTCAACCCTGCGACCGGCGCGGTGACGTACACGCCGCACGCAGACTACCACGGCCCCGACAGCTTCACCTTCACGGTGACCGATGACGCTTCGGCAGGCGCCCCGGCGGGCCTCACGAGCCCCCCGGCCACCGTGAGCCTCACGGTCACGCCCGTGAACGACGCTCCCACGGCCGACGCCCAGAGCCTGAGCACGGCCGAGGACACGGCTCTCCCGATCACCCTCACGGCCAGCGACGGCGACCCCGAGGTGGCGCAGACCCTCACCTTTGCCATCGCAACAGGCCCCAGCCACGGCACCCTGAGCGACTTCAACCCTGCGACCGGCGCGGTGACGTACACGCCGCACGCAGACTACCACGGCCCCGACAGCTTCACCTTCACGGTGACCGATGACGCCTCAGCGGGCGCCCCGGCGGGCCTCACGAGCCCCCCCGCCACCGTGAGCCTCACGGTCACGCCCGTGAACGACGCCCCTGTGGCGCACAGCGGGGCCTTCAGCGTCGCCGAGGGCGGGAGCCATTCGGGCAGCGTCGGCGCCACCGACGCCGATGGCGACCCCCTGACCTACGCAATCGTCACCGGACCGAGCCACGGGACATTGACGGCCTTCGACACGGCCACCGGCGCGTTCACCTACACGCCCACGGGCACCTACAACGGCCCCGACACCTTCACGTTCAAGGCCAATGACGGGACCACGGACTCGAACGAGGCGACGATCAGCGTTACCGTCACGCCCGTGAACAACGCTCCGGTCGCACAGGCGGGAAACTTCGACGTGGCGGAGGATGGCAGCCACTCAGGCAGCCTCGTGGCCACCGACGTGGACGGCAACCCGCTTCGCTACGCCATCGTCACCGGTCCTGTCCACGGCACGCTCACGGCCTTCGACCCGGCGACCGGCGCCTTCACGTACGAGCCTGCCCCCGACTACCACGGCCCCGACGCTTTCACCTTCAAGGCCAATGACGGGGCCGAGGATTCCAACGACGCCACCGTGTCCATCACGGTCACGCCCGTCAACGATGCGCCCGCATTCCAGCGACCGCTCCCGACTGACCCGACCGTGATCTTCGCAGGCCAGCCGTTCGCCTTCACCTTCTCCTCCAGCGATGCAGACGGGGATTCGCCGATCTACAGTCTCGTCTCCGGCCCGTCGTGGGTGGGCATAGACCCTGTCACGGGCGCTCTGGCCGGCATGCCCACCCTGCGGGCGCACCTCGGCACCAGCTCCGTCACGGTCCGCGTGAGCGATGGCCAGGGAGGCTTCGATGAGCATACCTTCCAGATCACCGTCCAGGGGCAAGTCATCACGCTGGGCGCTGCCATACCCGTCCCCCTCTCGAAGGTGACGTTCACCGACGCCAGCGGCGACCTCGTGAGCGTGGGCGCGAAGGCCAAGGTCGGGATCTTCTACCTCGTTCGTGGCGTGGCCCCGGAGGCTCCCCTCACCACGCCCGGCGATCTGGTCGCCATCGAAGGCGAGGGCACGGATGCCAAGGCGGGTCTCAGCCTCAAGGTCTCCTCGCCCGTGAAGGCGCCGCTGCCCGACACCTCTGTCCACGATGTCGCGGTCACCGGCTCGTTCAGCCTCTCGGCACCCACGCTGAACCTCCTGGGCAACATGACCGTCACGGGCGGAATCGGCAAGTTCACCCTCGGCAACGTTGCCGGCCAACACCTCATCACCATCGGCACCGACCCACTGGCGAAGCCGGCCAGCCTGGTGCTCGGGCGAGTGCAGGACACAACCCTGAACCTGCGGTCGCCGCTCAAGTCGCTCTCGGTGGTCGAATGGCTGGATACAGACGCGACGCGCGACCAGGTGGTTGCGCCCTGGATTGGCAGCCTGGTCACCCGGGGCTCCAAGACCGTGGGCGGTCCCGTGGGGCACTTCGAGGCGGACCTGGTGCTCAGCGGGGCTGGCGCCACGAAGGGCACCCTGGGCAAGGCCACAATCGCCGGCTCCGTGACGCGCAGCGCGTGGACCATCACCGGCAGCGCTGCTTCAATCTCCGTCCGCGGCCACTTCACCAACAGCACCCTCGTGGCCGACCTGCTCAGTTCCGTCGCCATTGTCGGGGCCATCAGTGAGAATGGAGCCGATGGGGACGCCGATGTGATTCGAGCCTCCTCGGGCGGCTTCTCGGTCCGGGACGTTACGGGGAACTGGTGGATCGACGCGGCCCAGGACCATTGGTTCGGCAGCCTGCGCGCTTCTGTCGGTTGAGCCGCCCCGTGCGTGCCGAAACGGGGGAAGTGCCCGCACGAATGCGGGACCCGATCAGCCCGTATGCCTGCTTCGTAAGCGCAGAGCTGGCAATTGGATGGGGCATGGTGCAACCCCACCAGGTTGACGAGGCCCGCTGAGCCCTGGGAATTTGCGTGAACCCGCTTGACATTTTCCACCGTGGCTGGTAGGATTCTGGTTAAGCCAGGCGACGATGCTGACAGAAGGTGAGCTCCACATCTGGCTGCGCGGGGGTGGGCACGGGATGATCAAGAGGGGTACAAGTGGGAGTAGCCGCGAGTCGGTCTTCGCTCTCTCCATCCAGCCCCTTTCTTGGGGTGTCATTCCCCCTGAGAAGCCGCAAAGGCTGAGCACCTCCCCGCGCCCTGCGCATCCCAGGCGTCCCGAACAGGCTTCACTGGCCTTGCGCTTTCCCTGGGCCTTGCCCCAGGGTCCTTCTCGGCGCCGGGCCTCGAGCGGGTGTGAGAGTTCGATAGGGGTAACGGTCGTGCGACACCATGTGTCTGTGGCCGTAGCGCTCGTGCTCACGCTTGCCACAGGGGCCCTGGGCGGGCCGTTTCCGGCGGCCGACCTCCTCGTGCAGAACCAACTGCCCACGGGCAACTGGTACACGGACGAACGGGAGTGGGAAACCGGCTACATGATCCCCGGCCTCGTGCGCGTGCACGAGTTGAGCCAGACCTGGGGCGGCTACGCGAACGAGTACAAGGCAAGCGCCGAACTCGCTGGCATGTGGGTGCTGAACAACCGGCCCTTGGTCCCCGGCGGCAGCGTTAACCCCTACAACCTCCTCCCATTCCCTGACGGCTCCAACCCGCCCAGCAACGTCACGCACCAGCTTCTGGGCGAAGAGGCTTACGCCTTCCGGCGGCTCAGCGAGATCAACGCGAATCCGGCGGGGAACATCTGGCGCTCCGAGATCACCAACTTCTACGGCGATGTTTCCAGCCTCTATCCCGGCAGCACGGCGGGCTATGCATCGGCTATCCGAACCTACAACGAAATCTCCATTGCGACCGACATGATCGCCCACCACGTCATGGCCGCCGACTACGCGGGGGCCAGCGACCTGGCCACTTGGCGCACCGAGCTCATCTCCAGCCTCTCCATGGTAGACAATTCGGCCTACTTCCCCGTCCTCGCGCTCGGCAGCGCCCTGTGGGCGCTAGCTTCGACCACGGGGGGATTGGACAACACGCCGGTCAAGCCGACCGCCGTCTCCGGCGACGTGTGGTGGGACTACGTGGAAGGCGAGCCGATGGAACTGATTGACCTCCCTTGGTTCCTCGCCTCGCATCAGGAACCCACGACAGGCACCTTCTACTGGAGGTTCGACCACGCCGTTGACGCCGACACGGGATGGGCGTACGGATTCACCGAGGACACCGTCTTCGGCGCCCTCGGGCTTCAGGCGGCCACCGTATACGGCAACGGCCTGTGGGGGAGCTGGGACGTGGAGGTCAACGCCGCCATCTACTCGGTGCTCCGCGGCTTCAACTATTGGGAGGAGGGCATGCGCGAGCACCTATGGACCACCGCCTATTCTGGCTACAACTACATGTACGCAGCCGAGGGCCTACGGCTGGCGATCCCAGAGCCGGCATCCCTGCTTCTGGTCGCAGGTGGCCTCTCGGCCCTTGCCGTAAGAAAGCACCGCCGACGTGCGGGGAGGGCGAGCTGCTGAGTTCCCGCAGCGGTGTCTTGGCGCAACGAGGTGGCAGAAATGAGTGGAGTGACCGGGCTGTCCAAGCTACTGGTGTGGGGTCGTCTGTTGGCGGCCTCGTGCCTGATGCTTCTGGCTCTGGCGTGCTGGGGCACGGCAGGGGAAACGGCAGGGCAATCGCCCTGGTGGATGGGCAACCCCGAGGCGTTCGCCTTCGACCCGTTCAGCCTGGCGACCGACCCCGCGCTGCTCTCGCTCTATGACTCGCTCTTTGGGACCACGTTCTCCGGCAGTCGAGCGACCTCGAAGCCGAAGGACGCCGCAACGCCCACGGCTCCGGCCTCCACACAGACGAGGACTTCCGCCTCGGTTCCAGCCGGCATGGACTCTGCGCTGCCCGCCGCAGCCCCGAGTGGCGGCGGCATGCCCACTGGCGACTCTGGTGACCTCACGGTGGTTCGCCACGCACTGCTGATTGATGCTCGGCCACCCAAGCGCACGCCAGTTCTGCCGCCGTGGTGATGCCTGCCGGAGCGCCTGGATGGCCACCTGGGTTGCCGGGTGGTGAACAGCACAGGTGTAACGTGGCGCGGCGGCTCCTCTCTGAATGAGCGGGTAGTCTGGGTGCTGACTGGAGCGCTCCCGTCGAGAGCCGAGGCGTTCCGATGGGGGCACCGCTGGAGAGCTGTGCATCCGCCGCGGCGGTTCTAGATGCGGTGGCCGACCCTCGGTTGCTGGGGGCTTGGATGGCCTGAACACAGCCTGTGAGCCTGCGCGGCGGCTTGTGCAAGGAGGCCCCTTTCCCCGGAGAACCGGGCCGCGGCTGCCCACGGAGGATTGCCGGGTGCCAAGCAACTGGCGCGGAAATGCCTGGGTGAGTCTACTGGCTGTGGGCCTGTCCCTTCTTTCGGCGGGACTGAGCGGGTGCGCGCGGCCACTTGTCGCGATGGGTGAGCAACTGGCCCGCTTCAACGCGGCTGGCCCCACAGTTCCTGCCATCAGCCCCGGCGAGCTTCCCGAAGCCAAGCCTCTCGCCTTGCCCTATCGCGTGGTGGCCGGCGACGTGCTCGAGTTCCGGCTCAAGATCACCCAGGACGCGCCAGAGTCGGCGGCCCAGCCGCCGTCCGGGCAAGAGAACGACCCCGCCCGCAATGACAGCCAGGCATCTGCAAGGCGTCTGGACCTGTACCGTGTCCAACCCGGGGATGTGCTTGATCTCGCGATGCCTTTGATCTTGCGTAGCATTGGCGAGGCCGGCGATAGGGCGGCCTCGTATGGCTGCCGTGTGAGCCAGGAGGGAAGCATCTGGCTCCCGGTCGTCGGCGAGATGCCAGTCGCAGGCAAGACTCTCCTTGAGATCGAGACGGCTGTCGTGGCCGCGTACTTTCCCAAGTATGTGAAGAACCGGCCGTCGGTGATCGCCCGCGTCTCGGAGCGAGGGGCCTCCGTGCTCTCGGTGGTGAGCACCGCCGCCGGCCCGGCCGCAGCGCGCGATCCGTTTGCCGACAGCATTCTGTGTCGGGTCACCAACGAGGGGACGGTTCGCCTGCCTCTCGTCGGCAGTGTTCCGGTGGCAGGCAAGTCTGTCCCCGAGATCGAGGCCGCTGTGGCCTCCGCCTACTGCCCGAAGCACCTCAGCTCGCCCCCGAGCGTTCTCGCCCGCGTCGCCGACTACCGCGTGGCCACTGTCTATGCGATAGGGGCCATCGGGTCGCCTGGCCGCTATGAACTCCGCAGCAATGAGCTCGAGTTGGCCGTGCTCCTGGCGAAGGCGGGGGGCATTGGGGTGGGCCGAACGGCATCAGGCGTCGGGGCTGGGGGGGCCAAGGTCATCCGCATCCGCCACGCCGGCCAACCGCGCGATGCAAAGCCGCTGGAGGTGCCGGTCAGGGACCGGAACATCCCGATCGCCAATGTGGCCCTTCAGGATGGCGACACCGTGGAGGTCGAGCACTTCGACGACCCGCTCTTCACCGTCACCGGGCTGGTCATGAGCCCCGGAGTGCACCCCTATCCGCCCGGTGCGAAGTACACCCTGCAACAGGCGCTGGCGATGTCGGGCGGCATCGACACCCAGGCCGGCCCGCGCTATGCCACCGTCTACCGCCAGGATGGCGACGGGAAGCCGATTGCCGCGGAGTTCCGGATCGGGGGCCGGACCATGGTGGACGCCGCTGAAGTGATCATCAAGCCAGGCGACGTGATTTGCCTGGAGCATTCGTTCCGAACCCGGTGGAACAAGTTCTGGGCGACCGTGTTGCACTTCGGCGCCGGTGCCTACGCCACGGTGCCCATCACGCCGACTTCCTCGAACTGAGGAGCCGCCCGCTGAGGGGCGACTGCGGCTGAAGCCTGCGGCGAGTGCCGCTGCGGGAGAAGTTCAGGATGGGCGAGCCCGCGAATGCTGGCAGCGCGATCGGCAGGTTCGAAGGGCCGCTGCCGGTGCAGGGGATTTCCGCCGACCACGGTCGGCCCTCTTTGCTTCACACCCTCTGGCGGCGCCGGGTCATCATTGCGGCGGCCATGGTGATCTCGCTAGCTCTCGGGTGGCTGCAGCTCAACAACACCACCCCGCTCTACACGAGCACGTCACGCCTCTACGTCGAGCGGAGCACCCCGAAGATCATCCCCGGCACCGAGGAGTTGACTTTCGGGCCGTGGAACTACCTCAACACCCAATGCGCACTGTTCAAGTCCACCCCGATTGCGGCCAGCGCGCTGGACCGTCCCGGAATACGCGATCTCCGCACCTTCGCCGGCATGACCAACCCCGTGGGATACCTGAAGGCCATCCTCCGAGTGGGGTTGGGCAAGGACGATGACATCATCAGCGTCTCGCTCGAGTCGCCCTACCCGGAGGAAGCGGCCCAGATCGTCAACGCCGTGGTGGACGCCTATGTGACCTACCAGGGCGCCAGCAGGCGGAGCACAGCCGCCGAGGTCCTGAGAATCCTCCAGCGGGAGAAGGCCCGCCGCGAGACGGAACTGGCCGCCGCCCTCAAGGCGATGACGGATTACCAGAAGTCGAACGATCTCCTCGCCTTCCAGGGCAGCGACGGGAGCTTCATGTCGAAGAGGATGGAAAGCTACTCATCGGCGCTGATCGCCGTCCAGAACGAACTGCTCGATGCCCTCGCCGACGTTCAGGCGACCAGGGAGACTGTGGAGGACCCGACCCGATTCCGGCGCTTCGTGGAGTTGCGCCGCCTGGGCGGGCGGGAGGGCCTTGCGGCGCCCGAGGAGGGAGTACTACGCGCAGACGTGGCTCGGCTGGAACTCCAGTTGCGCGAGATGAAGCTGGAATGCACCGACACCCATCCTGGCGTGGCCGCCCTCGAGAAGAAGCTCGCCGAGCAGCGACAACGGCTGGCCGACCTCGAGAAACGGCTTGCGGAGGCGCAACTCCTGGCGGCCAGTCGCCGATTGGAGGCGTTGAAGGAAAAGGAGGCCCAGATCCGCAAGTCGTTCGAAAGTCAGCGCCAGGAGATGGTGGACCTCAACGCCCAAGTGGCCCAGTTCACGAGGCTCCGGTCGGAATGGGAGCAAGCCAAGCGGGCGTGTGAGGCGATTGATGACCGTATCCGGCAGATCAACGTCAATGAGGATACGGGCCTGCTGAATATCACCATCCTGGAGGTTGCCACCCCCGCCGGAGCGCCGAGCAGCCCTAACAGGCAACGCACGATGGCCATGGCACTGCTCGTGGGCCTGATGGTCGGCATCGGCCTGGCGGTGGCCCTCGACTGGATGGACCAGAGAATCCACTCGGCCGATGACGTCACGAACACCCTGGGTCTGCCGATCCTGGGCATGATCCCCCAGATGTCGGCGAAGCAGGAGCTGTCGGACCGCGGCCAGGTTGTGGAGCTTGAGCCGACCTCTCATGCCGCAGAGACCTACCGCACGATTCGGACGGCCATCTACTTCGGCGTCCCCAACGGGCAGGCCAGAAAGATCGTGGTCACCTCGCCCGAGCCGGGCGACGGCAAGACCACGCTGGTCAGCAACCTCGGGATCGCCATGGCTCAGGCAGGGCAGCGGACGCTCATCATTGACGGCGACTTCCGCAAGCCGATGCAGCACCGGATCTTCAAGGTCGAGCGCGAACGCGGGATTTCCAGCGTGTTGGTGGGAAGGGAGCCCTTGGATGCCGCCATACACCACACCGAGGTGAAGTGCCTCGACATCCTGCCGACCGGGCCGACGCCACCCAACCCGTCGGAAATGCTCAACAGCCCGGCGTTCGCGGATGTGCTCGATCAACTGTCCACGCAATACGATCATATCCTGATCGATTCGCCACCGGTCATGCCCGTGACGGATGCCCGCATCCTGGGCGCCATCTGTGACCAGACCATCCTCACCGTGCGGGCCGAAAAGTCGCACCGCAAATTCGCCGAGCGCGCGTGCCAGGGCCTCAACGACGTTGGGGCGCACATCCTCGGAGTCGTGATCAACGCCGTGCCGCGCAAGGAGGACCGCTACTACCACTACAGCGGCTATGGTTACTACTACAAGCATGGCTACGGCTATGGGCACGAGCGACGGCGGAGGAAGACGGCCAGGGGGGACAAGGAACATGTCGGAAACCCTGAGGGTCAATTGCCGACCGTCTCCCAGCGCTGAGGGTCGCTAATGCACCAGGTCACCCCAATGGCCCCGGCGCCGGCGCAGCGGCGGCGCCTGGAGGTCTGCACAGCGACTGAGAGCGTGGACGTGCATTGCCACTGTCTGCCCGGCCTGGACGACGGTCCCGCCACCTTGGCCGAGGCGTTGGAGTTGTGCCGGGTTCTTGTGGCCGACGGCGTGACCACGGCGATCGCCACCCCGCACCAGCTCGGGCGCTTCGACGGCCACGTCACCGCGAGCGCCATCCGTCAGGCCGTGGCGGATCTCAGACTGGCGCTCGACAGGCAGGGAATCCCGCTCCGCGTGGCGCCCGGCGCGGACGTCCGCGTGGACGAGCGCATCCCCGCTCTGCTCGATGCGGACGCCGTGCTGACTCTGGCCGACTCTGGGAAGTACCTTCTCCTGGAACTGCCGCACGAGGCCTTCCTGAACATTGCGCCCCTCCTCGCCCAGCTCGCGGCCCGCGGCATCACTCCCGTCCTGTCGCACCCCGAGCGCAACCCCCTCGTGGCCCGGGAGCCGAACTCGGTGCTCCCGTGGCTGGAGCAAGGCGCCCTGCTTCAGGTCACGGCCGCCAGCCTGCTGGGCAGGTTTGGCCCGATGGCCCAGCATTCCGCCTGGCATTGGCTGGCCTCGAGCGCTGCCTCGATGGTAGCCAGCGACGCCCACGGCGCAGCCGAGCGGCGGCCCTGCATGACCGAGGCCATCGAAGCCGTCGCCCAGCGACTCGGCCGGCCCACGGCGCAACGTGTCTGCGTTTTCAACCCGATGCGCGTGCTGGCGGGAGAGCCGATCCTCCCCGTTCGGCCCGCTCTCCGCCGTGGGGAGCAGCGATGGGCAACCGACTGATCCCCATTGACGAGGTTGACCCCCTCCCGAGCCGGCTCGATGCAACCATCCACTGTGTGCTTGTCGCCTTGCTCCTCTTCCTGCCGCTGGCCCTCGGCACAGTGCAGGCCTGGAGTAAGTTCCTCTATGTCGCAGGCGCAGGCGTCCTCGGCTTCTGCTTCGCACTGAAGCTGCTCGTCCAGCGCGACGTGGCGATCGTTCGCACGTGGGCCTACCTTCCCGTCCTCCTGATCCTGCTTCTCGCCGTTATCCAGCTCATCCCGTTGCCCACGGGGCTCGTACGGGCGCTCTCGCCGAACACGGCCGCGATGAAGACTCAGCTTCTGGCCGACGTCTCCGGCGCGGGGCCACGCGCGATGACCCTGAGCTTCTGCCCACAGGCTACAGAGCACGACTTACGGCTTCTCCTCGCGGCGGCGGTCGTGTTCGCAGTCGTGCTGAACGTGTACAGGCATGCCGAACAGATCAAGCGGCTCCTCGCCTCGGTGGCGATCATTGGCGGAGGCATCGCCCTGCTGGCTCTGGCTCAGAACGTGTTCGGCAACGGCCGAATCTACTGGGTGTATCCCACCTATGGAAACGTGGCCGCTTCCGGCCCGTTTGTCTGCCATAGCCACTACGGGCAGTTCATGAACCTCTCGATCGGAGCCGCCCTCGCCCTCCTGTTCGTGAAGCTCCACGAGCACTTCCACCACGGACCGGTCAGCTTCCCCGAAGCCGTCGAGCGTCTGACGAGTCCCGAGCTGCGCGTCCTCTGGTACCTGGCCGCGATGGTGGTGCTGGGCGCGGCCACCATCTTCCTGTCGCTGACGCGCGGCGGCATGGTTTCCTTGCTCATCGCGGGCGGTTTCACCGGGCTGGTGGCCGCCTCGCGGCGGACCCTGAAGGGACGGGGCCTGATCCTCACGGGGCTCGCCCTCAGCGCCTTCGCCGTGGTGCTCTACATCGGCTTCGACGCCGTCTACGACCGGCTGGCCACGCTTCGCGGGCTGCATGGCTACGGCGGCCGCTGGGAGGTCGTGAAGAACCTCGCGGCCTCCTTCACCCGATTCCCTCTGGCCGGCACGGGGCTTGGAACTCACCAGTTCGTTTACCCCATGTTCGACCGGTCCATGGCCCCCGATGTCGCGTCTCACGCCGAGAACGAATATGCCCAGGCCGCGGAGGAGATGGGGGTACTCGGCCTTGGGCTCTTGCTGGCTTTCCTGGCCATCGTGTGGTGGGCCTACATCCGCAGCGTGCGGCGCCTGCGATTCCCGGTCTGCTCGGCGGCCCTGGGCATCGGCTTCGGGCTGATGGCGATCCTCGTCCACAGCTTCAGCGATTTCGGCCAGCATCTGCCGGCCAACCATTGCCTTGCGGCGATCTCTTGCGCGCTCCTGCTCAGCATCGCGCGCGTGGGCCACACCAACCGCTCCGACGAAGGCGCCGGCGCGGGTCTGCGGGCGTCGCCAGTCCTTCGCGCCGTGCCCCTGCTCGCGATCGCAGGCATCTGGGTGTGGTGCATCGTCGGCTCGATTGCGGCATGGCGAGCCGAGGAGCGCTGGTCCAGAGCCACCAGGCTCGAGGCGGCGTTGCGCAAGAAGAACTGGCAGGGAACCAATGAGGACTATGTGGCCCTCCTCAAGGAGGCCGAAGCAGCCGTCGCGGCGGAGCCCGGCAACATCGAGTACCGATACTGGCTCGGCGTCTATCGCTGGCGGTCCATCAGCCGCATCACCCACCCCAAGACGGGCGAGATGTTGGTCAGCAAGAAGCACGCGCGGAGGATTGTGGCGGAACTCAACCAGGCTCGCGCGCTCTGCCCGACCTATGGGCCCCTCTACAGCACGATCGGCCAGATCGAGAAGTTCGTGCTCGGCGACCCTTCGGGCGCCGACCGCATCCGCCTGGGCCACAAGCTGGCCCCCTACAATGCCACCGCGTGCTACCTGGCCGGCCTGGTGGATGCGCTGGAGGGCGACCACGACGCGTCGCTGGAGAAATTCCAGCGCTGCCTCCAGTCCGAGGGCGGGTCGTTTCGCTCCATGGCCGACGTCTACCTGCACCAGGTGAACCGGCCCGACCTCGCCGTGACCCTCGCTGGGGACGATGTGGGACGGCTCCTCCACGTTGCCGACGCGCTTCACGAGATGCCCGGCCATCAGTCGCTGGCCACCCAGGTTCGCGAGCGGGTCTCCAATGCCCGAGCAGCGGCGATGCAGGCGCTCAAGGCACAGTGCGACAAGCCTGGCGTCTCGGCCTCCACGCTGGCTTCCGTCGCCGCCATCTGGCGGCAGGAGAAGAACAACCGCGCGGCCATCGAGTGCTACCGGCGGGCGCTGGCGCTGGACTATGGCCAGGTGGGCTGGCGCCTGGAGCTCGCACAGCTCCTTGCGGAGGCAGGCCACGTTTCCGAAGCCAGGCACGAGGCCCGCGTGTGCCTGCGGCTCAGGCCGCAACTGGCCAGCGCCCAGAAGCTGATCGAGAGCCTGAGCATCCTCCCCGATACGCCGCACGACCAGTAGCCAAGCCAGCTCCGACCCGCGGTCCGCACGCGCACAGGGGCTCACGCTGCCGACTCCTCTTGACGCCTTGTCTCCACGCCGCGCAGAAAGCACTTGCGTTGGGGCATGGGCGTTGGCAGCACTGCGAGGGCAAGCGGGGCATTGTCATGCCGCAAGGTGACGTTCTGCGCGATAAGGGCTGGTGCGAGGAGCCGCCGGCTGGGCCTCCTCTTGCTCTCACGATCAAGCCCGACTCAAGAACCTGCGCTGGCAGACCCTCGACAGTACTGGGGCGAGGCGTTCCCTTGACCCGCCCCTCGTGCCGCCCGTATAATGTCCCGCAGGCCAATGGGTCGCTTCCTGTGGGAATCGCGGAGACATGCCTCGTGAGAAGATTGTTCCGGCGCTCGTCGTGCGTCGTCGCCCTGCTGTTGCTCCTGGGCCTGGCGGGCCGCGCCCTGGGCGCCGACGCCTCGGCGCGGGCCTCGGCCCGCGAGCGCCTCCGCGCCGCGATGGCCGCCGCCCTCGAGGCCTACGACCGCGACGACCTGGAGACGGCCCGCGATCAGGCCACCGCCGCCGTCCAGACGATCAAGGGCCAGACCCTCTCGCGCTTCTGGGCCGCGGTCTCGTCGTTCGACTTCGCCGAGGCGGGCCGCGTGATGAACTGGGTGCTCGTGACGTGGATCGCGGTGGGCCTCATCGGGCAGGCGCTCTTCACCGCGCGGTTCGTCGTGCAGTGGCTCGCCTCCGAGAAGCGCGGCGAGAGCGTTGTGCCCACGTCGTTCTGGTACTTCAGCATCGGCGGGTCGCTGCTCGTGCTCAGCTACGCGCTGTGGCGGCTCGACCCCGTGTTCATCCTGGCCTACGGCTTCAACTCCATCGTCTACGTGCGGAACCTGATGCTGATCCATCGCAAGCGCCAGGCCGCCATGGGCGGTTAGGAAACCACGCCATGAGCAAGCCGCGTCTCTCCATCGTCGTGCCGATCAAGGATGAGGAGGACAACATAGTTCCCCTCGTGGAGGCTTGTCGCGCCGGCCTGGGCGAGCTGTACCCCCAGTGCGAGCTAATTCTGGTGGACGACGGCTCGACCGATGCTTCGCTGGCCCGCGTCCAGGAGGTGGCGAAGCAGGACCCCGTGGTGCGCTGGATTTCGTTCGAACGGAATTGCAGCCAGAGCGCGGCCCTCGACGCCGGCTTCAAGGCCGCCCGCGCCGACTTCGTGGCGATGATTGACGGCGACCTCCAGAACGACCCCGGCGACCTGCCGCGGATGCTCGCGATGGCCGAGGGCGGCGAGTGCGACTGCGTGTGCGGCATCCGCCAGAAGCGGCAGGATTCGTGGGTGCGCAAGATCTCGTCGAGGATCGGCAACGGCGCCCGCAACTGGCTCACGCACGAGAGCATCAAGGACGTGGGCTGCTCCATACGCGTCATGCGCCGCGAGCAACTTGTGCGGGTGAAGATGTTCCGCGGCATGCACCGCTTCCTCCCCACCCTCCTGCGTCTCGAAGGCGCGCGCATCAGGGAAATCCCCGTCCGCCACCATCCCCGCACGCGCGGCAAGGCCAAATACGGCGTCTGGAACCGCCTCTGGGCCGGCCTGCGCGACATCTTCGCGGTCCGCTGGATGCAGTCGCGCCACGTGGGCTACAAGATCAAGTCGCAAAGCGACTAGCATTTTCGATTTCCGATCTGCGATTGCCAATTTCAGAGCGGAGCAGGGGGAAAGCCAATGAGTCGCCGTCCATCTCCTCAATCGCCAATCGCAGATCGCAAATCGCAAATCTCTCTCGTCTTTGCCATCGCCCTCTTATTCGGCGCCCGCCTCATGTCCGCAGAAGACCCCTCGGTATGGACCCTCTACATCGCCAACGACAACTGCCCCGACTACACCTGGGGCTTCACCGAGGAGCAGACGCGCAAGGCATTCGCCGACATCGTGAAGGGCCACCTCGACGAGATGACCCGCACCGACAAGGAGCCGCCCGAGAGCCAGAACCGCTACAACGCCGCTGTCACGCAGGAGGTGCTCTGCTTCGTCGAGCACTACCCCCAGCGCACGGATGAGTTGATCCGCCGCATCGAGGAGGGCCGCCTCTACGTCAGCCCCTACCTGTGCAACTCGCTGTGGGCCTTCCAGGGTGTCGAGGGCGCCATTCGCACTTTCCACCCCGCAAGGCGGCTCGAACGCGACTGGGGCATTCGCTGCTTCGATGTCGCCGAGCACATCGAGGAGCCGTCCCTCCCCTGGGGAGTCGCGCCCATCCTGGCTGGCTGCGGCATCAAGTGGCTCTCCAACCCCTTCTACAACTACGATTCGACCTTCAACACCCTGAGGACGCCGCCGCTCTACGTCTGGGAAGGCCCCGACGGCAGCCAGGTGCGCGTGGTGATGGACCCCTTCGCCTCGAACAGCGCCAGCTACACGCAGGGCGCCAAGCTCCTCCGCGAGCCCAAGGCCATCCCCGGCTGGCTCGCCCACTACGCAAAGCTGGGCGACGCCTACAAGACACGTGTGATTCTGGCCAGCGGCACCCACGGCGACATCAATCCCCACAGCGGCGGCCAGGCCCGCGAGTTCGCCGAGAAGATCATCGCCTGGAACAAACAGCCCGGCCCCCGCCCCAAACTCGTCAACGCCACGCTCCCCCAATTCTGCCAGGCCGTGGACGCCGATCACGCAAAGACGCCGTTCCTCCCGACCATTCGCGGCTGCTTCGGACACTCCTGGGATGTCTGGCCCGTCTGCCTCGCCAAGTATGCCGCCGACATGCGGGAGGGCGAACGCCAATTTCTCGCCGCCGAGGCCCTCATTGCCACGGCCTCGCTCCGCGACCCCAAGCTCGCCGAGGCTACCCGCGCCGACCGCGAGCGCGCCGAGTGGTGCCTCGCCATGCTCAGCGACCACGCCTGGAACGGCACCGACGAGCGGAACAAGCGCCACAACGCCGATCTCCGCCGCGCCTGGGCGCGGGAGCTCACTGCCCTTGCTGCGAAGCTGCGCCATCACGCCTGGCAGGCCGCCGGCCCTGACGAGGCGAAGCCCGGCCTCACCCTCTTCAATCCCTTGAGTGTGCCCCGCTCCGACCTCATCTGCCTGGACCACGCGCCCAACGACGGCACCGGCCCCAACGCCAAGGCACATCCCCACCAGTGTGGCGAAGAGGATGGCCGACCCGTCATGTACTTCGTGTCGCCCGTGGTGCCGGGCCTCGGGCTGGCCTCGTTGCCCATGAGGGCCGTGCCCTCGGTGGCGCGCTCACGGCGGCTTCGGGCCGAGGGCACCGAGCTTGAAAGCCCCTTCTACCGCCTGGCGGTGGACACCAGGACGGGCGGCATCGCCAGCCTTGTCCACAAGGCCAGCGGCAAGGAGCTTGCACCTAACCTCCCGCAGGTTCCAAAACCTGCGGGAGGTTACACGCCCTTCCAAACCGTCTACCACGACGGCCAGGAGCATCTGCTCAGCGACGTGAAGGTCGAGTCCCTCGGCGGCGGCGCCGTGCTCGCCCGCCTTCGCATCACCGGCAGGGCCGCGGGCATCGAGGCCACAAACCTCGTCACCGTGTATGACCAGCTCGACCGTGTGGACTTCGACATTCGCGTGAAGAAGCCGGTGACGACGAAGCAGGAGCGGCTCTGCCAGTTCTTCCCGCTCCTCGGCGACGGGGCGGTGGTGCGAATCGAGGCGACGGGCGCCGTGATCCGCCCCAAGCCCCAGCCCGAGGGCGACCTGTTGCCCGGCGCAGACACGCGGCGGTTCGCCGTCCAGGGCTTCGTGGATGTCTCGCTCCCCGACGGCCCAGGCGTGACGATTGCCCCGCTCGACGCCTTCGTGCTCCGCACCGACCTCGGGCCGCTCGCGTTCGAGTGTCTGGGCAACGACCAGAACTACCGCGAGGTGGTGCCGGACCAGGGCGGCGTCACCGAGTTCCGCTTCCGCTATTCCCTTCGTGCCCACAAAGGCCCCTACGACCAGGCCGAGGCCATTGCCTGGAGCCGTAGCGTCGCCACCCCGCTCCTGGTGGCGCGCGGCTCTGTGGGCGGGGTGTCTGTTGTGGGCGGGGCCTCCCCTGTGGGCGGGGCGTCTCTGCCCCGCGAGATTGGCATTGACCCCACCCGTGCCATTGCCACGTGCCTGAAGCCGCCCGATGGTCCGAAAGCCGGCGGCCTCATCCTGCGCCTCTGGGAAACCGCCGGCCGCGCTGAACCCCTTGAGATTTCGGCCAAAGGCTTCTCCAAGGCCATCCGCACCGACCTCCTCGAACGCGACCAGGAGCCTCTGGCCATCGCCGACGGCAAGCTGTCGGTGCCCATTCGCCCCTTCGGCTTCGCCGCCGTCCGCCTCGTGCCGTGACCCCTCCCTCCCGAAGGTTCCAACACCTTCGGGAGGGTAGATGCCGCCCCGCCCTCGCCCGGAAGCGGCGTCGCTTGCCCTCCCGAACGTATTGGAACGTTCGGGAGGCTCGTGCCATAGCCTCCCCTGTTCCCAGGCCGCCTTGCTTTGCCCCCAGAAGATCGGCTATAAGGAATGCAGGAACGCAGGAAAAAGCAAGGAAAAGGCAAGAGAGAATGGGGCGTTGTCACACCCGGTCTCTTCGCCCCAACTGCCTTTTCTTGTTCCTTTCCCGCCTTCCTGCATTCCTTATTGATCCTTCTTAGGAGCCTCAGATGAAGCGCCTGGCGTTTGGCATCGTGGTCTTGGCATGCGCGGGGCTTGCCGCCGCCGAGTCCGTGCGGCTGAAGGCCACGGCCGACATCTGGCTGTCCGACTGCGGCGACGAGCGGAACACCAGCAGCGGCAAGTGCCCCCAGTTCAAGCTCAAAAGCATCCAGGAGATGGCCGCCATCCGCTTCGACGCCGCCCCCGCCCGAGGCCGCGAGGTGCTCAAGGCCACGCTCTTCCTCCGCCGAGCCAGCTCCGACATGCTCCGCTACGTCCGAGTCTCCACGGTCAATCAGAACTGGGAGGAGGGCACGAGCGCCCAGCCCTACGGCCCCGCCAACGGCGCGACCTATTGCCTCGCCGACGCCGCGTCCAAGCGCCCCTGGGCGTGGCCCGGCTCGGAGTTCTGCGATGTCATCATGTCCTCGGGCTACTCCCTCGACACCTGGGCCGAACGCAAGGAGCTGGCCGACGGCTGGCTCTCCGTCGCCCTCACGCCCGAACTCGTCTACGCCCTCGCCTGCGGCGACACCGACGGGTTGGCCGTGATGGACGGCGGGAACCTGGCCTACCACAACAACATGATCCACAGCAGCGAATCGAAGGGGAGCGAGCCGTACATCGAGGTCGAGCTGGGCAAGCCGCTGACGGAAGCGCCCGCGAAGCCGGTCGTCAAGGCCGAGCCAGCGCCCGACAAGGCGCACCTGGCCGCCGGCGCCCTGCGGCTCACCATCGCCGAGGCGAAAGGCGTCTTCTGCTGGCGCATCACCCTCAACGGCAAGCCGGTCGAGCGCTGGCGCGTGAAGCACCCTGAGCCGAGCGGGCCGACGGTCATCGTCCTCGAAGACTTGGCGCCGGCGGAGAAGTGCGACATCGAGCTCGTCGCGGTCTCCCCCGGCGGCGTGGCCTCGCCGGCCGAGAAGCTCTCGGTCGCCGCCTCGCCCGCGCTCCCCGCCGCGCCCGCGGTCGGCAAGCTTGAGGCACCTGTCAGCCCGCCCGTCGGTCCGCGCCCGAAGGCCAAGATGCATGCCTGGGCCGCGCCGCCCCTCGTGAAGATCGCCCCAGACAAGCCCGACGCGATGTTCGCTGACATGGCCGGCCGCGACGCCAACGCCGTGTGGGATGGCAAGGCCGTGAAGCTCTTCGGCGCGCGCGGCGAGACGGTCTCATTCCAGATATGCATCGAGAACTGTGGGGCCGAGCCGTTGCGGAGCGTGCAGATCATCCCGCAAGAGCTGAAGAACAGAGAAGGCAAGATGATTGCGGGCAAAATGATAGAGCTGTTCAAGAACTGGTATGCGAAGAACGGCAAGGGCCAGTGGCAGCCCGCCTACTGCGTGCCCTTGCCCACCGGCGCGCCCTTCGACATCCCCGACGTTGTGGGCGGGGCCTCCGCGCCCCGCGACAAGAATGTAGGCGGGGCGTCTCTGCCCCGCGTGCCCAACCAGCAGAACCAGACCGTGACCGTGGATATCTACATCCCCAGGGACGCCTCGCCCGGCGCCTACTCGGGCGGCTTCCTCGTCGAGGCCGATGGCGTCGAGCCGCCGCTCAAGCTGCCCGTCGAGCTGACGGTCTATGACTTCGTGCTACCCGACCGCCTGAGCTTCGTGCCCGAGCTGAACGCCTATCGCATCCCGCCGAACGCCCACGACTTCTATCGCCTCGCCCACGAGCACCGCTGCGTGGCCAACTTCTGGGTCCACCGCCCCAGGCTCACGGGCGCGGGGAAGGACATCAAGGTCGAGTGGGACAGCTACGACCGCGCGGTCGGCCCGCTCGTCAGCGGAGAGGCGTTCAAGGACTGCCGCCGCGCCGCCGCGCCAGTCGAAGTGTTCTACCTCCCCTTTGAGGATAGCTGGCCAACCCCCCTCACGAAGCAGACCTACAACTACCAGGGCCATTGGCCCGGCCGCGGCGAGGACAAGAAGTTCATCACCGAGCACTACCTCAAGGCCCCTTACATCGGCGACGCACTCAGCCAGGACTACAAGGACGCCTTCCTCGCCGTCCAGCGCCAATTCATCGAACACTTCCGCGAACGCGGCTGGGACAAGACCGAGATGCAATGCTTCTATGGCGGCAAGAACACCCACCGCATTGACTGGGGCGTGAACATGTGGTGGACGACTGACGAGCCGTACCACTGGGACGACTGGCTGGCCCTCCAGTTCTTCTGCCGCCTCTGGACCCATGGCCGCGGCTCGGCACTCCCCTCCCTCTCAGGGAGGGGGCAGGGGGAGGGTATCGCCCCCGGCAAAGCCCAACCCTCTCCCTCCCCTCTCCCTGGAAGGGAGAGGGGTCAGTGGGCCGCTCGAGGCGACATCTCGCGCCCCAACTGGCAAGGCCGCGTGATGGCAGGAATCCTGGACTGCGAGTACATCGGCGGCTTCAACGACGCCAATGCCTGGCGCCGCTGCCGCATCCTCGCCGACGAGACGGGCGTGGACATCCGCTCCTACGGCGGCGCCAGCCGCGACACCGAGAGCAACACCGCCTCGGTCGTCGCGCTCCTGAGCATGTGGCTGAATGGCGCCAACGCCCATCTCCCCTGGCAGACCCTCGGCGACGAGGCGGCCCTCGACACCAACGACAAGGGCGCGGGCGGCGGCAATGCCCTGCTCGTGCCCGGCAAGCGCTTCAACCAGCCTGTCGTTGCGGACATGCGGCTCAAGGCATTCCGCGACGGCCAGCAGCTCATCGAGTACCTCGTCGAGCTGGGCAAGCGCTACCGCCTCAACCGCGAGCAGCTCAAGGCCATGGTTCACGGGGCCGTGGCCATCGAGACCGGCCGCGTGGCTGGCGCGGGCGCCGACAACGCCGATGCGCTCGTCTTTGGCGCCCTGAGGGCCTGGCAGATCGCCGGCCTGCGCCGCGCCATCGCCGAGCTGATCGTGAAGAAGCCGTAGCTGCCAGCGGCAGGCCGCAGGCCACAAGCCCTGAAGCTTGCCGCTTGTGGCCGTCCAGCGGGCAGCGCCCTGTCCAAGCACGCCCTTCCGCGCCTCTCCGCGTGCCCGGCGGGCGATCAGCGTTGGTAGATCGGCAGTTGGCGATATGCCGGAGTGAGGGCAAGGACGGCCATGGCGGTCGAGTAGCAGCGACCGGCACGGGCCTCGTTGCCGCGGCCCTCGTGCCACGAGCCGTCGCGGGCGTCCTGCATCTTGAGTAGAGTGCTGTACATGTGTTCAGCGAACTTGTCCCAGTACTCCTCGCCGAGCTGGAACATGCCTTGAGAGGTGTAGTAGATGCCGTAATAGAAGAAGCCGTCGGAGTCGCCGTCGCGCATATGGCGGAGAATCCAGTCGCCGGCGCCGAGGGCTTCCTTGGTGCGGTGGCGGCCGCAGAGCTCGAGGCAGAGGAGGGCGGTGCCGGTGCGGGCGAGGCCGCTGCCACCGCCGGGCTGGTAGCCGAAGCCGCCGTCGCGCTGGCGGCAGTTGAGGACGAATTGAACGGCGTCCTCGATGGCCTCGTGGGGCACGGCGCCGCCGGCGTTGCGGACGGCGCGGAGGCTCATCAACGCCCAGCCGGAGCAGGAGATGTCGGAGTCGTTGGAGTTGTGCTGGTAGCGCCAGCCGCCCTTGTGGTGCTGGGGCTTGGGCATCTTCTGGGCGGCGAGGATGAGGCGGAGGGCCTTGCCCAGCGCAGCATCCACCCGCCGCTGGCGGTCGGGGTCCACCATGCCCGAAACCTCGCTGAGCATGAGCGTGGCGATGCAGTGGGAGTACATGGGGCCATGGGTGGAGGTGTCGCCGACGAGCATGCCGTTCCATTGCTGGGCGCCGACCACGAAGTCAATGCCGCGGTTCAGCACGTCCCCGTAGGGGGCCTGGCCGGGGGTGTGGCCCTTGGCGAGGAAGGCCATGACGGCGAGCGAGGCGATGGCGGTGGAGCGGCGCATGGAGGAGCTGCGGAACGAGCCGTCGCTCTCCTGGTTGGCGGCGAGGAACTCGAGGGCGCGGTCAATGGCCTGGTCCACGGGTTCGCGGAACTTGGCCAGCGCGGGGGACTCCTCGTCGGCGCGGGCGAGCGGCGGCAGGGCGAGGAGCAGAGCGAGGAGGAGGCGGCGGAGGCGCATGTCACTTTCCCTCGGGCTTGGCGGGCTTGATGCCGCCGCGGCGGGCGACTTCCTGGAAGTAGCGCTTGATGAGGGGGCGGTACTCGTCGGGGCCGAGGTCGTTGGCGGCCTGGAGAATCTGGTCGCGGAGTTCGCCGGGCAGGCGCGCCCAGTCTTCGAGCTTGATGCCGAGGTCGCGGAGCTTGGATTCCGAGAGATCGGTGGTCTGCGTGCCGGTGCCCTCGGTGGGATTGCCCCTGCTCTTGGGGTGAGGCTGGTTCATCAGGTTGCCGCCGGAGGCCATGGCCTGGGCCGCCGCCTGTGAGGCCATGGCGGACATCTGTCCCGCCGCCTGGGCGGCCGCCATTCCGGACTGCGCGGCGGCGGCCTGATTCGCGGACTGGTGGGCCTGGGCCATCTGGCCCGGGGTGCCGGCCGCGGCGGGGGTTCCTGGCTCGGCGGACGATGCCTGCGATGCGGCATTTCCGAGGGCCTGGCCGAGGGCTGCGAGGGCGTTGGCCGCGGCATTCATGGCCTGGGCCGCCGACTGCTGCGAAGGCGAGGCGGCGCTAGGCGAAGGGGCGCCCTGCCCGGGCTGGCCTTGGGAGGGGACGCCCTCGTTCGGTGCGCCCTGCCCGGGATTCCCCTGTGCGGGCTGGCCCTGCGGCGCCGCGGCATTCGCCAACTGGGTGGCCGCATTCCCGGCTTCTGCCCGGGCTCGGCCGAGCGTCGCAGCGGCGTCGGCGGCCTGTCCCTGGCCGGCTCCGAGCTGGTTCGCCTGCTGCTGGAGGGCCGCGGCGGCTTGGGCGAGATCGCCCGCGCGTTCGGCGAGGGCGCCCTGTTCGGCGGCGGCCTGGCCGAGGGGGTTCTGGCCGGCGAGGGCCTGCATTTCGCGGGCGAGCTGCTGCTGGCGCTCGGAGAGGCTGGCGGCCTGTTGAGCCAACTGCGCGGTCGAACCACGGTCGCCCGGCTGCTGTGCCCCCTGGGCGCCGGCAGCCTGAGGCGGCTGGGCGCCGCCCGGCTGGGGATTCTGCGCTCCCTGGGGCTGCCCTTCATTGCCAGAGGCGGGCTGGGCGCCGCCGGCCTCCTGGTGTGGGTTTCCCTGTTCTCCGGCTCCCTTGGGGTTTGCTTGCGCGGCCGCCTGGCCTTCGGCGGCCCCTGGCTGGGCGGCCTGGGCTTCGGGGGGAGCGCCCTGTTCTCCGGGCCGCGGAGCGCCGGCCTCGGCGGCGGGTTGCCCCGGGTTGTGCGCCGGTTGGCCGGTGAACGGCTGGGCGGCGGCATTCTCGAGACGTTCGGCAAGCTGGCCGAGCTGGTTGCCGGCCTCGGTGGCGGCCTTGGCGGCCTGGCCGACCTGGTTGTTCTGGAGAGCCTCTGCGGCTTCGCTGGCGTTACGGGCCGCCTGCTCGCCCGCCGCGGCAGCTTGAGGGGCGACGTTGTTGACGTTCTCGGCCAGCGCCCCGGCCTGCTGGGCGACGGCAGCCTGCTCGGCCTTGAGGCGTTCCATCTGGCCTTGGGCGTGCTCGCCTGCGAGCTGGGCGCGTTGTTCCATCAGGGCTTGCGTCTGGTTGCGGAGGTCTCCCTGACGCTTCGCGAGGTCGGCCACCTGCTGGGCGTTCTGCGGCGCTCCCTGGGCCGCGTCGCCCCCTTGCGGGGTGGCGGGCGGCTGGCCCTGAGCGATCTGCTGGGCGGCCTGGTTCAGGGCATTCTCGGCCGCGGCTTGGTTCTGGACGGCCTGGGGCAGGTTCCCCGCCTGGATGTTCTCGGCGGCCTTGGCCATTGGCTGGGCCTGCGGGGCGCTGGCGGCGCCCGCGGCGGCGTCGTTTGCGAGCTGTTGCTGCTGCTTCGCAATGTCGGCGAGGGCCTTGTCGATCGCCTGAATCTTCTCGAGCTGGGGGTTGTGGCCCGCGAGGGCGGCCTGCTCCCTGGCCATTTCGCGGGCCTCGGCGGCCATGTTCGCCGCCATCTGCTGGGCCGCCTGGAGCGCGGCCCGCTCACCGCCGGGCATGTCCTTCAGCATTTCGGCCATTTCCCGAGCGAGGGCCTCCTGGGCCTTCTGCCATTCCTCGGGGGTCATGTTGGCCTGGGCCGCGGCCAGCTTCTCGCGGGCGAGGTCGGCCTCGCGGGTCGCCATCTCGTCCATCTCGATGGCCTTGCGCACCACGTCGGAGACCGGCTCGACCTCCTTCATCAGTTCCTCGACCATCCTGATCGAGCGGTCGATCGTGCGGTCGGTCTCGCGCGCCAGCATGCCGCGTTCGGCGGCCTGTTCGGCGAGTTTCGTCTGGCCCGCCAGGTTCTCGGCCTTGGCGATGTGTTCGTCGGCCAGTTCCTTGACCTTCTCGCCTAGCTTGTCGAAGTAGCCGCCCTCCATCTCCTGGGCGACCTTGCGCGCGGCGGAGTCCGCCGATGCCAGGGCCTTGCGCATGTCATCGATGCGTTTCTGGTCCTTCTCGCGCGGCGCTTCCTGCTTGGGCAGGTCTTCGCGGAGCTTCTCGCTGTCGCGCTTGGCGGCCTGGAGGTCCTTCTTGACCCGTTCGAGGCTCTCCTTGAGCTTCTTCTCCTGGCTCATCAGCTCGGCCACGGCGAATGAGGGCGCCCGCACGTCCAACTCGATGCGGTAGACATCCGATAGCCCGCTGTGCGGCCCCTTGAACTCCCTGGGGCAGTTGTCGGTGGCCTTGAGCTGGAAGGTGACGTACTTGGCGTTTCGCAGGTCCATTGTGCCGAGCTGGAGCGCCGTGTCGCTCGCCACGGCGCGGGGCGGGCTCTTGCCCCTGGGCGGCAGGGCGATCGGTTTCGGGGGGCGGCCGCGTCCGTCTACCTCGAGCAGCAGTTCGGCCGCCGTCAGGCCGATGTCGTCCTCCATCGCGAACGAAATGGGGAGGGGAGCGGTGGGGGGCAGGCGGAGCTGCTTCGCCTCGGGCTTGAGGATGGCCACGGTGGGCGCCGCGTCTGGCACCACTTGGATGGTGTGCTCGGCGGTGGAGCTGGTGAACGTGTGCGCGTCGGTGAGCTGGAGGGTCCACTTGCCGGCCAGCTCCTGGCCCAGGGTGAATCGGCAGAGGACGGCGGGCGCGCCCTTGCCCTCTGAAACCAGGGTGGTCTGCACCAGCGGCTGGCCCTTGGGGTCGGCAGGCGCCAGGCCGTTCACGAGCATCTGCGCCGAGGCCATCGGCTTGTTCGTCCGCGCCGTGAGCGTCACCACCGTGCCCGGCAGGGCCTGGATGTCGCCGTCGGCCTTCTCGATCACGGCGGGTTCGCGTTCGGTGTACTTGGGGAACTCGTAGCGCAGGGTCAATTGCTCGACGGCCGGGCGGGCCACCACGGTGGCCGTGTAGAAGGCGCTCAGGGCATCGCCTGCGTGGATGCGGTAGCGGAAGGTCTTGGTCGCCGGGGGGCAGGTGAAGGCGAAGCGGCGCTCGCCGCTGCTGCTGGCGAGCAGAGGTGTCATCTCTTCAGCGGTCTCGCTGCCGTCGGGCGCCACGGTGCGGAAGTAGGCGCCGCGCACGGTGCGCATCGGCACGTCCACCTCGACCTGGAGCCTCTGGTCCTCCAGGATCACCACGTCGCCTGGGGTCACGGCCAGGTCGCGGGCGCGCAGGTTGGGCAGGTTGATGAAGGGCGCGGAGGCCCGTGCGAGCAAGAAGCGCGCCTGGTCGGGCCACAGCACAAACACGGTGGCGAAGATGGCCGCCACGGCGGCCGCCGCGATCAGGTAGGGGCGGGCCGCGCGCAGCGTCACCTCGCGGCGGGGCGAGAGCCCGCGCGCGCTGTCGGCCGCCTGCATCACCAGCGCGCGGATGAGTTGGTCCGAGCCGCGCAACTCGGGCGCGTCCTTGCTCGTCAGCAGTTCCACCGCCGAGCTGATCCGCTCCTGGAGTTCCGGGTGGTGTGTCTCGATGGCGCGCGCTGTGCCCGTGAGCGTGAGGCTTCGGGCCAGCGGCCGCACGAGGAACCAGACAGCCACGAACGCCGTCGCCCCGTAGGCTGAGAGCGTGAGTGCCCAGCGGGTCGTCAGCGAGAAGAGCGTCACGGTGGCGTCAATGGCCATCACGGCCAGCAGCATGCCGATGGCCGTCACGGCGGTCGCGCAGGCGCCGCGGAGCACGATCAGCCAGCGCACGCGGCGGATCAGGCGGACCAGCTTGTCCACGATCGGTTGGGGGATCACGCCGGCCGCGCCGAGATCAGCGACCTTCATGGGGGGACCTCCGTCGCAAGCGAATGGGGCTTGGAGCGTACGGCACCATTCTAGCCCCGGCCCATCGGCTTTGCAACCCCTTGGCTCGTCGTGAGCCGTGTCGGATCGTAATAGATTGTAAGCCTGGCCCTTCTGCGACTGAGGCAATCCCATGCCCCCCACGCCAGTTGTCCTGAGAACGGCAGCCAACCCCTGAGCATTGCCCCCGCTTGCTCTCCCGCTCCGCAATCGCTATGCTGCATCCATTCGCTTCTTCCGCCGGATAGCGCCTGAGAAAGGACTGCCGTGAGACACATCGCACCCTCGTGGCTGCTGCTCGCCGCCGTCAGCTCCCTCGCCGCCGCGGGCGAGGCGCCCCGCACGACCTACGGCTGGCGCGGGAACTGGACCGGCCTCTACCCCGACGCCACGCCGCCCACGACCTGGGGCCGCATCGCGCAGGGCGTGGTCGCCGGCCTCTCGTGTCAGGCCGCGAGACCCGCCCCGGACGCCGCCCGAGGCACCACGCCCATCACGACGGGCCAGGGCCTCATCCGCGACTGGCTGGTCATCGGCCTCCTGCCCGTGTCCCACTCGGTCAATGACTTCGACAAGGAGCAAATCCCCGGGGAAGCGAAGCTCGAGCCCGCCGAGGGCGACAAGGCCGGCGACCTCGCCTGGAAGCGCCTCGAAGTCGTCCGCGCCCCCGACTTCGAGCGTTGGGGCCGCGTGGACCTGGATGAGGCCGTGGACCTCGCCAAGGCGCTGGACTACAAGCCAAACCACGTGGCCTACGCCCACACCTACCTCCACGCCGCGCGCGCGGGCAAGGTGACGCTCACCGTGGACCACATTTACGGCCTCAAGCTCTTCTTCAACGGCGAACAGGTCTACTGCGAGCCCAAGATGGCGATGGGCTATGGCAGCCATTATGGCATCAGCCGCCAGAAGCTGGCCTTCTCCCACGGCCGGTCGCCCCGCATTACGCTCGACCTCAAGCGGGGCTGGAACCGGCTCCTGGCGAAGATGTGCACCTACACGGGGCCGAACGGCCGCGCCCTGTGGTTCGCCCCCGTGCTGATGGACGCCGAGCCGACGCCCTACGAGGAGAAGAACATCGTCTGGATGGTGGAGATGCCGGAGCGGACGAATGCCTGCCCCCTCGTGGTGGGCGACCGCATCTTCACCCCCGCCGAGCCCGACCAGCTTCTGTGCCTCGACAAGGCGAGCGGCAAGGTGCTCTGGCGCCGCTTCAACAGCCTCTACGAGGCCGCGACCGAGGAAGACCGCGCCGCCAGCCCCGTCTTCAAGGAGAAGCTCGCCCCGCTCGCGACCGAGCTGGAGAAGGCGGACTACGAGAAGGGCCTCGAGATCCGCCGCCAGATGCGCGACCTGTTGCTCGAGGTGGACAAGAAGAAGTACCACGTGCGCCTGGAGGGGCACCTGGAGGGCCACTTCGGCATCGTGGGCTTCACCACCACGCCCGTCTCCGACGGCCAGCACGTGTGGGCGTTCACCGGCTTCGGCGTCGTGGCCTGCTACGATCTCGACGGCAACCGCAAGTGGATTCGGCGGCTCGAGGTGCCGCGCGAGATCAGCTACTCGTGCTCCCCCGCCATCATCGGCGACAGGCTCTGTGTCGTCTTCAACGGCCTTCATGGGCTGGACGCGGCGACGGGCAAGACCGTGTGGAGCCAGCCCAAGGCCACCAGCATTGCATCGCTCATTCCCGCCACGATCCGCGGCACCGACGTCGTGTTCACCCGCCAGGGCCTCTGCTTCCGCGCGAGCGACGGCAAACAGCTTTGGGCCAACCCCCGCATCGTGCAGTCCGACACCGGCTGGGGCGCGCCCACCGTGCTCGGCGAGACCATGTACCTCGCCTGGATCGGCGTCAGCGGCCTCATCGTTGCCGACTTCTCTCAGGTGGACGCGAAGGCCGACGAGTGGAAGCCCGCCGAGCGCGTGGTCACCGTCAAGTGCAACAACCGCCGCCCCAGCGGCGAATGGCTGGACCGCTGGACCCCCGCCTCGCCCCTCATCATCGGCGACATGCACTACATTCCCGACCAGTTCGGCGTCTTCTACGTGGCGGACATCAAGTCGGGCGAAACCCTCTACAGCCACGACCTTGGCTTCGACGAGCTGCACACCTACAACGCCATCGGGGTCGGCGCCAGCGCGACGCTCGGCGGCAAGCACATCTACGTGATGGACAACCAGGGGATGTGCGTGGTGCTGGAACAGGGGCCGGCGTACAAGCCGGTGGCCGTGAACCGCATCGAGACCGTGGTGGACCGCTACTGGCCCTGGGCGCCGCAGGAGATCCTCGCCAACGGCCCGCCGGTCTTCGATGGCAGCCGCATCTACCTCCGCGGCGAAAAGTACCTCTACTGCATCGGGGAGAGATAGCCTCGCTCAGAACCCGTCGGGGCGCGCGGGGAGCGGGAGCGACGGGCGCGGCTTGGGCCGGCCGTCCGACGTCCAGGCCAGCTTCGGGTCGAGCTTCCACGCGCCATCGAAGAACCCCGCCACGTAGAAGCAGTTCGTGTCGTCGTAGTCGGGCTCGGCGCTGTAGACGATGAAGTCGGGCAGCAGGTCGTACTTGTGGTTCTCGCCCAGCTTCTCGCCGTAGTGCTGGCCGTCGTAGACGACGATGTAGCGCTCGGGTGCGAGCGGGTTGGGATAGAGGAACACGATGCCCGTCGTCTCGGTCGCCTTGTAGGTCTTGCCGAGGACCTCGTAGCCTTCTTCGGTGAAGCGGATGGGCAACTTGTCGGCCAGCCTGGCCAGCACGGCGTTGGTCTTCGGGGTTCCGAAGAGGATGAGGTTTGATCGCGTCATCTCGGCCTCGGTGATCGCCGTGTCGGAGGCGATCTGGCGGATGCCCTTGGCGAAGGCGTACCACTCCTTCTGCACCTGGCGGGCGCGGGCGCGGTTGCGCTCGGTGGCTTCCTGGTCGCCCGCCGTGCCGACGACGAAGAGGAAGCGGTGGTTGAAGGCGTCCTTGATCGGCCCGCAGAGCGCGGGCTTCTTGCGCAGCGGGCCGTCGGGCCTGGGCGAGAGCTCGACGACGAATCGGCCCTCCGCATCGGGCACGAGCCTGGCCTCTGTGCCGTTCACCTTCGCCGCCAGCGGCGCGGTGGGGTCGGCCAGCTCCTTCGGCGGGCGGAGGGTGAGCGCGGCGACGTTGCGCGTGGTGAGCTCGAGCTTGTTGCCCGGCTCGAGCGTGGCGTTGGCCTCGGCCGGATCGCCCCATTGCTCGAAGGCGTCGATCGTGAGCCACCAGGCGCGGTGGTAGAGCAGCGAGTGGGTCTTGAACCGCACGTTCCGCGGGGCAGCCTCGCGGCGGCGGGCGTCCATCCAGTCGAATGCCTGGGGTGTGGAGAAGACCTCATCGGCGATCCAGTGGCTCTGGCCGTCGAGCTTCACGAGCTGGGCCTTCAGCCCCAGGTGCGTGAGGTCCTCGACGAAGCGATAGGCCTGCTCGGGCTGGATCAGCACGTCGGCCGTGCCCTGGAACACGAGGAAGGGCAGATAGGTGTAGTTGTGGGCGTGGGGCGCGCCCGATTCCAGGTCGAGCAGGTGGCGCTTGAACGGCTCGACCTTGGCGGGGTCGAGGTCCTTCCACAGGTAGTTCTGCGGCCTGCCGCACATCACGATGCCGCCCGCCCAGCGATCGGGGTAGTGCGCCGCGAGCGTGTAGACGCCTGCCCCGCCCATCGAGTAGCCGATGAGGAACACGCGGTCGGGGTCGAGCTTCAGCCGCTTCTCCGCGAGGCCGAGCACGTGCATCACGTCCCACTCGCCGATGCTCTGGAAATCGGTGTTCGAGCGGGCGAAGGGCACCACGACGGCGTAGCCGCGGGCATCGGCCTGCGCGGTGAGGCCGGCCGAGACCTCGTACCAGTTGGTCTTGTCGAGCCAAGGGGCGTAGCCGTGCAGGTAGACGATGGCGGGCAGGGGCTTGCCGCCCTTGGCCGCGGGCGGCACGTGCAGGTAGTAGGGCTGGGCCGAGTCGTCCTGCGGCGCCAGATAGGCCAGCTCGTGCACGCCGGGCTCGAGGGGCGGCAGGGCCTGGCCCGCCTCCAGGCGCGTGAGCCAGTCGCTCGCGGCCTCGAGCTGCTCGGTCACGGCGTCGGGAGCGAACGCGCGCACGTCGCCGCCCTGCTGGAGCATCGCGGCTTTCTCGATCTTCAGCAGCACGCAGGCCAGGTCGTCCGAGGCGAGCTTCTTTGCCGAGGCCAGGGCGAGCAGGCGCTTGTGCAGGTCGCCGGTCCAGTGCCCGATGTTGGCGGGGGCGTAAACCTTCTTGGCGACCGTGCCGAGGTCGCGCCCGTCGAGCGTCACCTTCGTCGTGAGCGTGAAGAAGGGTGAGCCGCCCTCCTTGGGAGGCGTCCATGCCACCTCGGCGGGGGCGAGGGCCAGCTCGGCCAGCTTGGTCGCGGGCACCTCGAGTTTGCCCGCCGCCTGGCCCTTCGCATCGGCGATGGCGATGGCCGCGGCCACCTGCCCCTCGCACAAGGGATAGCTGCCCTCGAAGCCGAAGGCGATGTTGGCCTTCTCGCCCGGCCCCAGGAACCGCTGGCGCGGCAGGCCCAGGCTCAGCGAGGGCAGGAGGAACGCCTCGGGGTTCGGCTTCGCGCCGGCGGCCAGCGGCAGCGCGATGGCCACCTCGTCGGCCTGCGCCGCCCGCGGCCCGGCCTTGAGCCGCACGAGGAACTGAAGGTAGCGCCCGTCCGAGCCCAGCTTCAGCAGCCACTGCGCGCGCTGGCCCGCCTTGAGCGCGAAGGGGTGCTCGACTGTCTTGGGGCCCAGGCTATAGGCGTCCTTGTCGCTTCGCACCACTTCCTTGCCGTCGAGCCATGCCCGTGCCTGGCCCGTGTGGGTCAGCACGAGGGCCAGGTCAACATCCCTCTTTGCCACGACGGCTGCCGCGAGGTAGAAGGCCGACTTGCCCAGCGGCAGGCAGCGTTCCTTGAAGTTCAGCACGGGGTCCGCGAGGGCGGTGGCCCGCCAGGTCGAGCGCTTCGCGGCGTCGGCCGGCTCACCGTCGCGCGGCTTGGCCGCGGCCTCGCCGCCCAGGAAATCCTGGTCGAATTGCGCCTCGCGCAGGAATCCGAACGGCCCGGCTACCAGCCACGAGGTCACATAACCCGCCGCGCTTGGAGCGAAGAGCACTTCCGCGGGCGCCTCCGCCGCCCCGGCGCACGACCGCGGGCACATCGTGGCCAGCGCTGCCGCGAGACAGAATGCGACCCTGGAGATCTGCCACTTGCGATTCGCGGTTCGCGATTCCAACCCAACCCCTTTCTGTCCTCTGCTGCCTCTGCGTGAGACTCTGGCTCCTTCCCCGTCCCGCCACTCTACCAGCGCGCCGCGCGGGGTTCAAGCGCAGCTCTTCTCCCTGCCGCGCGCGGCGCGGGTGAGCGCGCTCAGGGCGAAGCCTACAAGGACGATGCTTGTCGCGCCGAAGGCGGGGACCAGGAACGTGTGGAAGGGGGTGCGCAGGAAGGTCATGGCGGCGATGACGGCGAGGCCACAGGCCACACCGGCCGCCGCCGCGGCATTGCCCGCCCGCCGAGCGAACAGGCCGAGGAGAAACAGGCCCAGCATGCCGCCGCTGAAGATGCCCGAGAGCTTCCACCACAGGTCGAGCGTGCTCTCGTCGGCGTGGAGGACGGCCAGGGCGAGGGCGATGCCTGTGCCCAGCGCGCCCCAGAACACGGTACCGATGCGCAACACCCACATCGCCTCGCGCTCGGACGGGCCGCGGCGGAGGTGACGCCTCCAGATGTCCGCCAGCGTCAGCGTGGCCGAGCAGTTGAGGCTGCTGTCCACCGAACTCATGGCGGCGGCGAAGATGGCCGCGATGAGCAGGCCCGTGAAACCCTGCGGCAGCCCCTCGACGATGAAGTGGGGGAACACCCGGTCGGCTTTCAGCCCTGCGGGCAGCAGCTCGGGCCGCGCCTGGTAGTAGGCGAACAGCGCTGTGCCGATGAAGAAGAACAGCGCCGAGATGGGTAGGTAGAGCAAGGCGCCGAGCCAGACCGACTTCTTCGCTTCGGTGTCGCTCTTCGCCGTGAGGTAGCGCTGCACGTAGCTCTGGTCGATACCGAAGTTCTGGAGGTTCATGAACAGGCCATAGACCAGCACGACCCAGAACGTCGCCTCGGCGAGGCTTGGGCCGAAGCTGCCGAGGCTGAACTTCGCGTGCTTCGCGGCGATCTTGAAGAGCTGCCCCGGCCCCTGTGGCATGCCGAAGACGAGCAGCAGCGCGCAGGCGAGCGCCCCGACCCCGAGCACGAGGCTCTGGACCACATCCGTCCAGATCACCGCCTCGATGCCGCCGAGGAGCGTGTAGAGCGTCACCAGCACGCCGGTGGCCAGGATGATGAGCCGCATGTCCCAGCCGAGCAGGCGCTCGAGGGGTAGGGCGATCAGGAACAGGATCGCCCCGACGCGCACCACCTGGGTGAGCAGGTAGCAGGCGACGGCGTAGAGGCGCGCCCAGGAGCCGAAGCGGGCCTCGAGGGCGTGATAGGCCGACACATTGCCGATGCGGCGGTAGTAGGGCACAAAGAACCGCACGCCCAGCCACGCCGCCAATGGCAGCGACAGGCTGAAGACGAAGGGATTCCAATTCGCCGCATAGGCCTTGCCCGGCAGGGCGAGGAAGCTGATGCTGCTCACATAGGTGCCGAAGATCGAGAGGCCCACGGCCCAGCCGGGCAGCCGGCGGCCCGCGGCCATGAACTCCTCTGTCGTCCGGCTCCGCCGCACGAGCCAGCAGCCCAGCCCCACCACGCCCGCCGTGTACGCGAGCAGCACCACGACATCAGGGAGAGGCAATCCGCGCATTGGCGTGCTCGCCCCTTCCGAGGCGTTGGCGCCGCGGGAGGGGGGCAAAAGGGTTCACTTCGGCCACTGGCCGTCGGGCATGTCGCGGAGAACGAGCCTCGCAGGGTCGAGGACGACGTGCTTCACCCGCTGCCGCTTCCAGGTGTAGGTGATGTGGACCAGGCCATCAGCGCACTGGATGACAGCGGGATAGGAGTACTCGCCCGGTTCGCTCTCGAGAACGAGTGCGGCCTGCCACGTCTTGCCGTCGCGGCTCACAGCGACGTTCAGCGGCGAACGCCCCCGCAACGTGTGGTTGTAGACGAGCAACTGTCGCCCATCGGCCAGCGTAACCCCGTCAATGCCGGCGTTCGGGTTGGGCAGGGCGGTCGCGGCCATGTCGCCCCACGTCTGGCCGCCATCGGCGGAGCTGACCTCTACAACCCGCCCCTGGCGGCTGCGGCACAGAGCCTGGATGCGGCCGTCGGCGTGCGTGAGCAACGTGGGCTGAATGGCCCCGAACGCCTTGCCGTCGTTCACGGGCCCGACCTTCTGCCAGGTCTTCCCGAGGTCGGGCGAAAGCTCGAAGTGCACGCGCCAGCCCGCGTCCTCGGTGCTCGAGCCGCACACGAGCGTGCCATCCGCGCGTTGAATGGGCTTGTTCTTCACCGGGCCGAGGATGCCGTCGGGCAGCCGGGCCGGCTTCGACCACGTCTTGCCGCCGTCGTCGGACGCCATCATCATGCCCCACCAGGCGCTGGGCTTGGGGCCGACCTTGTAGAAGAGCAGCAGCGGCCCGCTCTTGGGCTGGAAGAGCACGGGATTCCAGCAGGGGAAGCGCTTCGCGGGGGATTCGCGGGGCAGAGACACCCCGCCCACACTGCCCTCACCGCTGGCGACCTCGGCGGGCGGCGACCAGGCCTGGCCGTCGTGGCGCGAGAGCCAGATGCCCACGTCGGGCCGGCCCTCAGCCGTGCCCCCGAACCACGCGGCCACGAGTGGCCCGCCCGCCTCGACGATCGTCGAGGCGTGGCATGAGGGGAACGAGGCCTTCTCGTAGAGGAACTCCGCCTTCACGACGCCCGGCGAGTCGACCGGACCCGCCGCGGCCAGTGCGCACAGCAGGCCAAGGAGCATTGCGGGGCCTCCTCAGTTCTTCATGCCCGTGGTCGAGATGCCCTGGATGAAGGTGCGCTGGGTGAAGAAGAACAGCACGACGATGGGCAGGATCATGAGGGTAGAGGCGGCCATGAGGAAGTGCCACTCCGAGCCGCCGTGCTGGCTCTGGTAGAACTGAAGCCCCAGCGACAGGGTGTACGTCTCCTGCTTCGTGAGGAAGATCAGGGGGCCCATGAAGTCGTTCCACGCCCACATGAAATGAAAGAGGGCGACCACGGCCAGGGCCGGCTTCGAGAGCGGCAGCATGATGCGCCAGAAGATGCCGAACTCGCTGCACCCGTCAATCCTCGCCGCCTCCGAGAGGTCCTGTGGAATCGTGCGGAAGAACTGGCGGAGCAGGAAGATGTTGAACGCGCTGCCGAAGAAGGCCGGCACCCACAGCGGCTTGAGCGTGCCGATCCAGCCCAGCGCGCGGAACACCCCATACAGCGGCACCATGGTCACCGCGAACGGCACCATCATGGTCGAGAGGGCGACCAGGAACACCTTGTCGCGCCCCGGCCACGGGATGCGGGCGAAGCCGTAGGCGGCCAGCGCGCTCGATAGCGTGGTGCCGATGACGCCCAGCAGCGCTACGATCAGGGTGTTGCGCAGGTAGACGAGGAACATCGGCACCCTGTAGGTCCACCCGAGGAACTCGCCCTCGTAGTAGCCCGTGTAGCGGATGGCGCCCTTGTAGTTCCACCAGGCCGGCTCGATCTTCTCCTCGATCTGGGCCGGGGCCGCGCAATCCCAGCGGGCGGGCGGGCCGGGGTCCTGGGGGAGGCGCTCGAGCTTCTCGCGCACCAGCCACCAGCCCTTCGGCACCTCCTTCTCCACCGTGGCGGGCACGCGGGCCAACTCGGTGCGGTCGGCCACGCGGACCTCGATCTCGGCCTTGCCGTCGGCGTACTTGGCGGCGGCGAGGAGGAGCCGCCTCTCGTCCTTTCCCTCACCGAGGCGGATGAGCAGCGAAGGCTCGTCTATCTCGCGCTCCTTCACCACCTTGAGGCGCTGGCCCTGGACGGGGGCGTAGTAGGCGCGCGGCAGCCAGTCGGGCGGCATCTTCATGATCTGCTCGACCGGCTTGAGCGACGTGGTGATGAGCCAGATGAAGGGGAAGATGAAGATGCACGATCCCGCGATGAGGACGGCGTGAATGGCGATGCGTCTGGGCGTCGTGAGTTTCATACGCAAGTTCCAATTCGGTCGCGCTTCGGTAAGGGCGGCGATTGCCCTGCCACGGGGCGCGCGCAGGGCTCGCAGCTAGCGTTCGTAGTGCACGTGCTTCGCCGAGACCCGGGTCGCGAGCAGCGTGAGCCCCAGGATGATGAGGAACAGAACCCAGGCCATCGCACAGGCATAGCCCATGCGCAGGTCCTCGAACGCCAGATTATACAGATAGAAGGTGTAGAAGTGCGTGGCCCGCTCGGGGCCGCCGTTAGTCATGATGTAAGGCGCGGCGAAGATCTGAAAGGTGCCGATGATGCCCATGATCAGGTTGAAGTAGATGGTCGGGGAAAGCATGGGCAGGGTGATGTGCACCGTCTTCTGCCACCAACTCGCGCCGTCAATCTCCGCCGACTCGTAGAGATGCACCGGGATGTCCTGAAGGCCCGCCAGGTAGATGACCATGGCGTGGCCGATGCCCCAGAGGCCCATGAGGATGAGCGCAGGCATGGCCCAGTGTTTGCTCTCCAGCCAGGCGGGCAGGCTCTTGGCTGGGAGGCCAAGGAGCGTCAGCGAGTAGTTCAGCACGCCGTAGCGCCCATTGAGAATCCACAGCCAGAGGATCGCCATCGCCACCACGGGGACGATGGACGGCAAGAAGAAAATCGTGCGGTAGACCGCCATGCCGCGCACCTTGCTGTTGAGCAGCAGCGCCACCCCGATGGCGAGCATCATCCCCAGCGGAAGGGCGATCACCGCGTAGTAGAGGGTGTTGCCCAGCGAAGTCCAGAACACGCTGTCATTGGCCAGCTCGGTGAAGTTCTCGGCGCCGATCCACACGGGGCGCTCGAGCACCGAGTAGTCGCAGAAGCTGAAGTACAGCGACGACACGACTGGATAGAGCATGAAGACGCAGAAGCCCACAATCCAGGGCGAGATGAAGAGCAGGCCGTTGCGCAAGTTGCGTCGCTGGTTCCGAGTCATGGCGCGTATCATACGGAGAGCCCCCTCCCGGTTCAAGCGCGATTTGGCCCCCGGCGCTCGTCTCCCAGGCACCGTGGCCGCTATTGGGGGGACGTGCGGCAAGTGCGGAAGCTCCAGCGCAAACCACTACATAACACTATATGCTGCAATGCCTTACGCTCCCAGGTCGCTCCCCCTTCCATCCTGATCATCCCGCAGATGAGCCGGAATGGCCGGAGCCGCGAGAATCGCCAATCCTCGCCCATCTGCCCAACTGTATCACCTCCCCCTCTCAAGGGTGATTCAGTATGGGCACCAGGCACCCGCCAGGCAGTGGGCAGAGCCCTCCAGAGGACGCGCCAGGTCCGCAAGGAGCAGGAATTCCCACGCACTGCACCCGGGCAGTCGAGCCAGGACCGCCAGGTCCCAAACACCCACAGTCCAGGGGCCCCTACGCCCTCCGTGAGGGAACCCGGGAAAAAAGTTTGACAAGGCTGGGCGGGCTTGATACAATCCCGATAGATTTAGTCAGGATGGAGCGTCGATGTTCGTGTCCCAGAAATGCCAATACGCGGTCCGTGCCGTCTTCGAACTCTCGAAGCGCTATGGCACCGGCCCCGTGCGCATCGCAGACATCGCCGAGGCGCAGGCCATCCCCGCCCGATTTCTCGAGGTGATCCTCAACCAGCTCAAGCAGGGCGGCTTCGTGATATCGCAGCGCGGCAGCCGAGGAGGCTACGCGCTGGCGCGACCGCCGGCCGCTCTGGCTGTGGGCGACGTGATCCGCTTTATCGAGGGGCCAGTCGGCCCCGTCGTGTGCGCCATGGGCAGCAGCCACAACGAGTGCCCGCTCTACGGGGGCTGCGTGTTCCTCCCCATGTGGGAGCGCGTGCGGTCGGCTGTCTCGGGCGTCTACGACCAGACGACGTTCCAGAGCCTGGTCGAGCAGGACGCCCGGAGATCGGAGGATTACGTTGCCAGCTACGCGATCTGAGGCTCTGGCATACAAGGGTTTCAATCCTGTGGCGCGCACGCGGTGCGACGCGCGCCAAGCGGCTTGGTTGGCGCCGCGAGGCGTCGGACACTTTGGGGACGGTTCGTTTGGTCTTTTTTGGGCAACTATCCCGACTTACTCAGTCGAGATACTTGCCTAAAGGCGAGGTCCGATGGAGTCGCACGTTCGCAGCATCGTCAAAGCCATCACGTGGCGGATCGGTGGCAGTGTGTTCACTGCCGTCATCGCATGGGCCGTCACCCGAGAGACCGGTACGGCCACGACGATTGGAGTGGCTGACCTCGTGGTGAAGGTGGGCGCCTTCTACGTCCACGAGCGTTTATGGGAGCGTATCCCGTTCGGGCGGCCCAGGCCCCCCGAGTACGAAATCTGAGCGAAGGAGTTGACGAATGGCCGTTGCGGCGGTGCACGAGGACATCAAGAGTCTGGTGGATGGGCTCAACTTCGCCGAGAAGGTCGAACGCTCGCTCGACCTGATCGCCGGGGCCTACGAGGAGTTCGGCGAGGGCCTGGTCGTGGCCAACAGCCTGGGCAAGGACTCCAGCGTGGTGTGGCATCTGGCGAAGCGGGTGAGCCCGGACATCCGCGGCTTCGTCGTGACCACCCGCTTCAAGCCTGCGGAGACGAAGCAGTTCATGCGCGAGGAGGTCGCCCGCTACCCCGAGCTGCGCGTCTTCGAAAACCACGAGCCGATCCCGGACAAGCTCTATGCCACCGATCCCGACCGCTGCTGCGACATTCTGAAGGTCCAGCCCACGCGCCGGGCCATCGAGGAGATGGGCGTGACCTGCTGGGTCACCGGCCTGCGGTGCACCGAGGGGCGCACGCGCACCGACTTCCAGGAGATCGAGGAGCGCGACCAGGGCCTCATCAAGCTCAACCCGATCCTCATCTGGCACGAGCGCGAGATCTGGCAGTACCTGGCCCTCCACCGCGTGCCCGTCAACCCTCTGTACCTCCAGGGCTACCGCTCGCTGGGCTGCGCGCCGTGCACGCACATCAGCAGCCACCCCGACGAGCGCGCTGGCCGCTGGATCGGCACCAGCAAGTGCGGCGGCGAGTGCGGCATCCACACCCGCCCATTGAAGGGCAACTACCAGATCTGACCCGGACGCTTTCAGGCCCTTGGAGACCGGGATGACAGCTCAAGCCAGTGAAACCACACTGAAGGTCTTCTCGGCGCGCGCGTGCGCCGCGCCGCTCGAGGAGGCGGCGCGCCTGTTCGAGCGCGCAACAGGCATCCGCGTGGCGATCAGCGTGTGCAGCCGCCACTGCGCCCAGCCCGTGGCCGAAGAGGCCGCGGGCCAGGACGGCCGCCACGACTTCCTCGACGAGATCGCCGAGGCCGGCGTGCACGACCTGGCGATCGGCGGGGCGGAGTTCCTTCTCGACGATGGCGAAGTGCGAGGCATTGTCGCAAGGGGAGAGCGGCGCGCCATTGCGTGCCGCAGGTCGGCCATCATCGTGCCCGCAGGCAACCCGAAAAACGTGCGGACCGTGCAGGACCTCGCGCGCCGCGGCGTGCGCGTGGGCATCTCGGTGCTCGACTGCCTCAAGGGCCTGTGGGAGGACGTAGCCGCGCGCCTGGGCCTCGTCGAGGGGATTGGGCGCAACATCGCCTTCCACGCCAACGGCTGCATCGCCATCGTCGAGGCCGTGGCGAGCGGCAAGGTGGACGCGGCGTTCGGCTGGTCGGCCTTCGCCCACCTGGCGCCGGGGCGCATCGAGATCATCGAACTTCCCCAGACCCAGCAGGTGCTCCGCGGCACCGGCATCGGGCGGCTGCGCTTCGCCACCCAGCCCGAGGCGGCGAGGCAGTTCATGGAGTTTCTCACGACTCCCGCGGCGCGCGCCTGCTACGAGCGCTACGGCTGGGTCGTGCCCAATGGGCGGCAGAGGAGAAGCGAATGAAGATCGCAGGCGACATCACGGAGCTGGTCGGCAACACCCCGCTCGTGTGGCTCCACCGCATGGCAGCCGGCCTGCCGGGCCGCGTGGCCGGCAAACTCGAGTTCTACAACCCCGCCTCGAGCGTGAAGGACCGCATCGGGCTGTCCATGATCCAGGCGGCCGAACGCGCGGGACGGATCAAGCCCCACACCATCCTCCTCGAGCCGACCTCGGGCAACACCGGCATCGCTCTGGCCTTCGTGTGCGCCGCGCGCGGCTACAAGCTCGTGCTCACCATGCCCGAGAGCATGTCCGAGGAGCGCCGGCGCATCCTCAAGGCCTTCGGCGCCGAGATCGTGCTCACGCCCGCCACCGAGGGCATGACCGGAGCGGTCCAGAAAGCGCTCGCCATGGCCGCCGAGGACCCGCGCTACTTCATCCCCCAGCAGTTCGAGAATCCCGCCAACCCCGAGGTCCACCGCCGCACCACCGCCGAGGAGATCTGGCGCGACACCGACGGCCAGGTCGACATGGTGGTCGCCGGCGTGGGCACGGGCGGCACGATCACCGGCATCGCCGAGGTCATCAAGGCCCGCAAGCCCTCGTTCCGGGCCATCGCCGTCGAGCCCGCCGAATCGCCCATCCTGGCCGGCGGCAAGCCGGGCTCCCACGGCATCCAGGGCATCGGCGCGGGATTCGTGCCGAAGGTCCTGGACCGCGAGATCATCGACGAGGTCATCCACGTGACGACGCCGGAGGCGAAGGCCGCCGCGCGCGAGCTGGCCCTCCAGGAGGGCATCTTCGCCGGAATCTCGGCGGGCGCCGCCGTGCGGGCCGCCCTCGACGTGGCGAAGCGCGACGAGAGCCGCGGCAAGCTCATCGTCACCATCCTGTGCGACACCGGCGAACGCTACCTGACGACCGACACCTTCAACGGCGGCCCGCGCGCAGCGGCGTACGACCCCCGGCCGTTCACCGCGGCGCTCGACCGCGCCGCCGCCCACTGACTCAGGAGCGCCCTCGTGCCGTTCACCGCGGAGCAAACCGAGCGCTACTCGCGCAACCTCCTCCTGCCGGGCGTCGGCGGCCCGGGCCAGGAGCGCCTGCTTGCGGCCCGCGCGCTCCTCGTCGGCGCCGGCGGCCTCGGCTCGCCCGCGCTCCTCTACCTTGCCGCCGCAGGAGTTGGCCACGTCACGGTGGTGGACAGCGACGCCGTGGACCTCTCGAACCTCAACCGCCAGATCGCGCACGGGACCTCGGATGTGGGCCGCCCGAAGGCCCTCTCGGCTGCCGAGACCGCGCGCCGCATCAACCCCGGCTGCCAGGTGCACGCGCTGCCGATTCGCCTGGACGCCGGCAATGCCCGCGACCTTGTGCGAGGGCACGACGTGGTTCTCGACGGCAGCGACACCTTTGCCACGCGCTTCGCCGTCGCCGACGCCTGCTGGCTCGAGCGCGTGCCCCTCGTCTCCGCTGCCTGCGTGCAGCTCGAGGGGCAGCTTCTGACCGTGCTGCCCGGCGAGGGCAACCCGTGCTACCGGTGCTTTCTGCCCGAGCCTCCGCCGCCCGAGGCCGTGCCCACGTGCGGCCAGGCCGGCATCCTCGGGCCGCTGGCCGGCGCGATGGGCGCCCTCCAGGCCACCGAGGCCCTCAAGCTGCTGCTCGGCCTGGGCGATCTGCTCACCCACGCGGCGCTGGTGGTGGACGCCCTCGACTGGAGCTTCCTCCTCGCGCCGCGGGCCGTCAACCCCATCTGCGCCCTGTGTAGCGAGAGCCCCACGATCCGCGACATGACCGAACCCCGCGAGGCCCTCTGCTGCACAGCGGGCCGCGGCGAAGCAAGGGCCGCTCGACGGGCGCAATCCTGGCTGAACGAGACCACAAGGGCCGGCGTCCCTGCCGGAGGGGAAAGAAAGGAGTGCCGGGCATGAGGCGAGCGTTGCTGGGTGTGATGGCCGTGTTCCTCGAGTGCACGGTGTGGGCGGTGCAGATTGACGTGGTGATCACGGTGGACAACGCCTACGGCTTCGGCTTCGGCGACGCCAACAGCATCACCACGTACTTCGGCGGCATTCGCAACGTCACGGCCGGCGAGATCTTCACCGGCCCCCCCGTCCTCTTCACCGGGCCGTCCCTGCCCCCCTACACCAATCCCGGCGTGGGGCCGGAACTCTACCAGTTGGCCGTGCCCTCGGTATTGGACTACGTGTACCTGCTGGCCTGGAGCGACAAGAGCAGCTACCAGGGCGCGCTCGCCGGCTTCCAGCTCCCCAACGGCCCGCTGCTCAGCGGCACCGGCACCTGGCAGGTCTTTGCCACGGGGATCAATAGGAACTCGTACACCGAGGGCGACACGTTGACCGCGGCGGACCTTCCACTGATCAACGCCCAGATCGCCCTTGCCAACGCCAACGGCGGGGGGGCGGGCACCAGCATCGGGTGGGTGGACGAGTTCGGCATGCTGCCGAACAATACCCCCGGCGTGGGCGCCCTGGCGCTCGGCGACTACAACGACTTCCCCGGCTTCCAGGGGGTGAACTCCTGGATCGTCCAGGGCATCTCGTCCAACTCGCGCTGGATGTGGTACAACAAGGACCCCAACACCTTCAGCAACCCGTTCGCCTACAGCGGCGAAGGCCCCGGCGGCCACAATGAGTTTCTGATCTTCCGCACCCAGATTGCCCACGTGCTCGAAAGCGCCATCCCCGAGCCCGCCACCGCCACAGTCGTTGTTGCGGGGCTGGCGCTGGCCGCCTTGCGGCGGCGACGCGCGACACCGAACAGGAGAGCCGGATGACCACTGACCGCACCCCAGGCCTTGGCACCCTCGCCCTCCACGCGGGGCAGGAGCCCGACCCGGCCACCACGGCCCGCGCCGTGCCCATCTACGCCACGACGAGCTACTGCTTCAAGAGCACCGAGCACGCCGCCGACCTCTTCGCCCTCAAAGAGTTCGGCAACATCTACAGCCGCCTGATGAACCCGACCAACGACGTGCTCGAGAAGCGCCTCGCGGCCCTCGACGGCGGCGCCGCCGGCCTCGTCTTCGCCAGCGGCCAGGCCGCCATCACCGCCGCCGTGCTCACGATCGCCCACGCCGGCCAGAACTTCGTCTCCGCCACCAGCCTCTACGGCGGCACGTGGACGCTCTTCACCCAGACCTTCCCCAAGCTCGGCGTCGAGGTGCGCTTCTTCGACCCCGCCAAGCCCGAGACCCTGAGCGCGCTGGTGGACGAGAACACCCGCGCCGTGTACCTCGAGACGCCCGGCAACCCGAAGAACGATGTGCCCGACTACCGCACGATCACCGACCTCGCCCACCGGCACGGGCTGCCCGCGATCATGGACAACACCGTGCTCACCCCGGCCCTCTTCCGCCCGATCGAGCACGGCTTCGACATCGTGGTCTACTCGACCACCAAGTTCCTCGCCGGCCACGGCGTGCACATCGGCGGCGCGATTGTGGACAGCGGCAGGTTCCCCTGGGCCGAGAACCCGGGCAAGTGGCCGGAATTCTGCGCCCCCGACCCCGCCTACCACGGCGTCGTGCTGGAGGAAGCTCTGCGGCCCGTCGGGAACATCGCCTACATCATCCATGTCCGCACCCACTGGCTGCGCGACACGGGCGGCTGCCAGAGCCCGTTCGCGTCGTTCCTCACTCTGCTCGGCGTGGAGACGCTGCCCCTGCGCATGGCGCGCCACTCGGCCAATGCCCAGGCCGTGGCCGAGTTCCTCGCGCAGCACCCCGCCGCGCTGTGGGTGAACTACCCCGGCCTGTCGAGTCACCCCGACCGCGCAAACGTGCAGAAGTACCTCCCCCGCGGCGCCGGCGCCATCGTGGGCTTCGGCATCAAGGGCGGCCCAGAGGCGGGCAAGAAGCTCATCAACAGCGTGAAACTGTTCAGCCATCTGGCCAACATCGGCGACGCCAAGTCGCTGATCATCCATCCGTCCACGACCACCCACTCGCAGCTTACCCCCGAGGAGCAGGCGCAGACGGGCGTGACGCCCGAGTACGTGCGCCTGTCGGTGGGCATCGAGGAGATCGAGGACATCCTGGCCGATCTCGACCAGGCCCTGCGCGCGGCGCAGGCGTGAGAGACAGTCGAGCTGTGCTCGTGGCCCCGCACGTCGGTGCGGCCCTTTCCCGGCCCAGGGCCAAGCCAAAGCGGGGCCACGAGCGGCTCTTTCCGCGATGAGGAGACCAACCGCATGGCAGACCCCACCGCCCCCATCTTCAGCCAGGCGGGCGAGAAAGACGTCACGCGGGCCATCGTCCGCGCCTTCGCTCAGCAGCTCGAGGAGTACGTCGAGAGCGACGTGCTGATCGCCGGCGCCGGCCCCAGCGGGCTGATGTGCGGCAAGCTGCTCGCCGAGCAGGGGCACAAGGTGCTCATCGTCGAGCGCAACAACTACCTCGGCGGCGGCTTCTGGATCGGCGGCTACCTGATGAACAAGGTCACCGTGCGCGAGCCCGCCGACCAGGTGCTCGACGCACTCGGCGTGCCGCACACCCGCGTGAGCCCCGGCCTGCACGTGGCCGACGGGCCGCACGCCTGCTCGAAGCTCATCGCCGCCGCCTGCGACGCCGGCGTGAAGTTCGCCAACCTCACGAGCGTGGACGACGTGGTGCTGCGCGAGGGCGGCCGCGTGGCCGGCGTGGTGATCAACTGGACGCCCGTGCAGTCCATGCCCCGCGAGATCACGTGCGTGGACCCCGTGGCCATGGAAGCCCGCGTGGTGGTGGACGCCACGGGCCACGACGCCTCGGTGTGCCGCACGCTGGCCAGCCGGGGCCTCCTCGAGCTGCCCGGCTGCGCGCCCATGTGGGTCGAGCGCTCCGAGGACGCCGTGGTCGAGCACACGGGCGAGATCCAGCCCGGGCTGGTGGCCATCGGCATGGCCGTGAGCACCGTCTTCGGCCTGCCGCGCATGGGCCCCACGTTCGGGGCCATGCTGCTCTCGGGCCAGCGCGGCGCCCAGGTGGTGTCGGCATTGCTCGAGCAGAACTGAGAGAGGACTCCCCGGGGCTCTGGGCGGCGCCCCGCAACGACGAAGGGGTAACTGGATGAGACCCGTGTACATGTGTATCGGCCTGCTGCTGACGCTCGCGCTGGCGGCCCAGGGCTGCTGCCCGCATTGCAAGCCGGGCAGGCTGGATGCCGTGGCGGTCGCCGGCCAGCCGGACAGCCAGCCTGTCGCCGCGCAGCCGTGAGCGCGCGAGGCGCCAAGGAGGCGATGATGGCCGCGCCGGGGGCCGAACAGGTCATCCTGTACGACGGAGTGGGCCAGCCGTGGCTCGATGCGGCGGCCGTAGCCGCCTATGTGGCGCGCTGGCTGCCGTGGGTGCGGGTGCAGGTGCGCGCCGGCGTGTTCCAGCACGCCTTGAGTGCGGCCTACGGCCCCGAGGCCCTTGCCGGCCTGGCCGAGGACCTCTGCCGCGTGCGCGTGCACGACCCGATGCGCCAGTTGGCCGAGCGGCGGAGGCGCCCGCTCAAGCCCGAGCTCGACTATGAGGTACGGCTGCTCTCGGGTGCCGCCCGGCCCGCCGCAGGCGTGACCTACGACGGCCTGGAACTTCAGCGCCTGGCCTTCAACGTGCTGTCCCAGGCCGAGCGCCACCAGCACGCCGTACACGTGTGGATCACCGAGCGCCTCATCGCCACGTGGGACGAGGCGGACCGCCGCTACCACGCCCGCGTGAGCCTCTACGGCTTCCCCTCGATCCTCTCGACCGAGGGGATGGTCCAGGCCCCCGCGCGCGAGCGGGCCTTCTACATCGCCCGCCGCCTGGGCCTTGGCGAGGCCGCCGACCCCGGCGACCAGGCCCTGCGCCACGAGGACCCGCGCACCACCGAGGTGGCCAAGGGCTACGCGATGCAGGCCCTCTTCTATGCCTTCACGGGCGAGCCGTTCTGCGGCGAGGCCGGCTGCCGCCTCTTCAACGCCCACTGGCAGAGCGAGATGCTCGCCGCGCAACTGGGAGGCGGCGAATTCTGCCCGCGCCATGCGCAGATGCTCGAAGCCTGGCAGGCCGGGCCGGGCCGGATGACCGAGGACCCCGTTCCATGCTAGGACAGTGCACGTACCATCTCCCCGACTCGTTGGCCGCCGACCTCGCGAAGTTGCGCGAGATGATCGAGCAGGTGCAGGCCGGCGACCTGGCGCCCGAGCGCCTGCGCGCCTTCCGCGTGCCGATGGGCGTCTACGAGCAGCGCGAGAACGGCACCTTCATGCTCCGCATCCGCGTGCCCGCGGGCGGCGTGCTGCCCCGCCAGATGCGCGCCATGGCCGACGCGGCCCAGCGCTACGGCAATGGCACGCTCCACGTGACCACGCGGCAGGACATCCAGGTGCACCGCGTGCCGCTGGGAAATGTGGCGCCCGCGCTCGAGGGCCTGGCGCAGGCCGGCCTGGCCACCAAGGGCGGCGGCGGCAACACCGTGCGCAACATCACCGCCTGCCCCCACGCCGGCGTGTGCCCGCACGAGGCCTTCAATGTCGCGCCCTACGCCATCGCGGTCACCGAGTTCCTCCTGCCCGACCCGCTGTCGTACCAACTGCCGCGCAAGTTCAAGCTCTCGTTCTCCGGCTGCGGCCGCGACTGCGCGAGCGCCACCGTGAACGACCTGGGCTTCGTCGCCCACGAGCGCGACGGGCGGCGCGGCTTCGCCGTCTACGTGGGCGGCGGCATGGGCAACCAGAGCCGCGTGGCCGACCGGCTCGAGGAGTTCGTGCCCGTTGCGGACATTCACCTGATCGCGGAGGCCGTCAAGCGCGTCTTTGACAAACACGGCAACCGCAAGAATCGCAACCGCGCGCGCCTCCGCTTCGTGCTGGAGCGAATCGGCCTCGAGGGCTTCCGCACGCTCTACGACGCCGAGATGGCCCTTCTGCGGCGGGAGGCGCCCGCCTGCCCGCCGGTTCACGACTTCGCTGGCGCCGCCGAGGGTCACCGTGGAACCCGGCCCCCACGCCCCTCGGCGGCTGCCGCGAAGGCCTTCGACGCCTGGCGCGCCCGCCACGTGCTGCCGCAGAAGCAGACGGGTCTTCACACGGTCGAGGTACCCCTCGCGCTCGGCGACATCCAGGCCGAGACGATGCGCGCCCTGGCCGACGTGGTCGAGCGCCACGGCGAGGGCCTGCTCCTCACCACCCAGGAGCAGAACGGCCTGCTGCGATTCGTGCCCGAGGGCGAACTGCCCGAGGTCCACGACGAACTGGCGGCGCTCGGCCTGGCCGAGCCGCGGCCGGCCGTGCTCCGCAAACTCGTGGCGTGCGCCGGCGCCTCGACCTGCCGCCTCGGCATCTGCCTGTCGCGCGGTCTCGCGCAGGCCATCGAGCAGACCCTGATGAGCGACGGCCTGGACCTCGATGCCCTCGGCCCGCTCGGCATCCGCATCAGCGGCTGCCCCAACGCCTGCGGCCGGCATCCCATCGGCGACATCGGGTTCTACGGTGCCGCGCGACGCGTGGGCGGCGAACTGATTCCCCACTACGTCGTACAGCTCGGCGGCCGCGTGGGCGAGGGGCGCACCCGCCTGGCCGAGGGCAGCACCGCCCTGCCGGCGCGAAACGTGCCCGCCTTCCTCGCCCAGTTGCTCGGCGAGTTCGAGCGGTCGCCCGAGCACCCCGATTTCCACGCCTTTCTCGACGCCGGCGGCCGGCAGGCGGTGAGGGCGCTTCTCGCGCGCTTCGCCCGTCCGCGCCGCGAAGCCGCCGATGCCTGCGCCTGCTGCTCGGGCCCCCAGTACGACTGGGGCTCCTGCTCGCCCTTCTCGCTGGCCGGCCGCGGCCCGGGCGAGTGCAGCGCCGGCGTGTTCGACCTGATCGAGGTGGACCTCGCCAGCGCCACCCAGGCCCTCGAGCGTGGGCACCGCCACGCGGCCACGGTGCTGGCGGCTCGCGCGCTGCTCGTCACCCGCGGCGTGCAGCCGGGCGACGATCTCGATGCCCTCAAGCTCTTCCAGGAACATTTCGTGGCTCCGGGCCTCGTTGAGGCCGCGCTCGCGCCGATCGTCGAGAATGCCATTCAGGTCGCGTCGGACCCCGACCCTGAGACCCCGTTCATCGTGCGGTCCGACGTCGTGGCGCTGTTCGTGCAGGCCGTGAAGGCCCTGTACGAAAACATGGACAACTCGCTGCGCTTCACCCCGCCGAAGCCCCCCGCGCCCGCCGAGGGGACGGCCGCCGGCTCGGCCGCCGCGGGCCAGACCGAGGACTACCGCGGCGTGGCCTGCCCGCTCAACTACGTGCGGGCCAAGCTGGCCCTCGAGAAGATGCAGCCGGGCGAGGAACTCACCCTGATCCTCGGCGACGAGGGGCTGGCGAATGTGCCGGCCAGCGCCATTGCCGACGGCCACCAGGTGGTCTCGATCACGCGTCTGCCCGAGGGCAACCGCCTGGTGATCCGCAAAGGGGGCAGCCGATGACCCCGGCCCTCGCCGCCAAGCTCGAGCGCCTGCGGCAGATTCTCCGCGACACGGGCGGGTGCGCCGTCGCCTACTCGGGGGGGGTGGACAGCTCGCTGCTGCTCGCCGCCGCGCGCGAGGTGCTCGGCGACCGGTGCCTCGCTGTCATCGCCACCTCGTCCACCTACGCCCAGCGCGAGGGCCAGGCCGCCGTGGCCTGGGTGCAGGGGCACGGCATCCCGCACGTCGTCATCGAGTCCGAGGAGCTTGACATCCCCGGCTTCCGCGACAACCCGCCCGACCGCTGCTACCACTGTAAGCGCGAATTGTTCACCAAGGTGCGCGAGCAGGCGGCGGCCCACGGCCTGGCCCACGTGGCCGACGGCACGAACGCGGATGATGCGCGCGACTACCGCCCCGGCGCCCGCGCCGCCGCCGAACTCGGCGTGCTCACGCCGCTGCGCGACGCCGGGCTCACCAAGGCCGACATCCGCGCCCTGGCCCGCGAGGTCTATCATCTGCCCATGGCCGAGAAGCCGGCCATGGCCTGCATGGCCTCGCGCTTCCCCTACGGCGCGGCCATCACGCGCGACAAGCTGGCGCAGGTCGAGGCCCTGGAGGGCCTGCTGCATGGGCTGGGCTTCCGAGTCTACCGCGCCCGCCACCACGGCGACATCGTGCGACTGGAGCTGGGCCCGGACGAGATGGCGGCGATCAGCCGCCAGGAGGTCCGCCACGGCATCGCCGAGTTCGCCAGGTCGCTCGGCTTCCGCTACGTGACCCTCGACCTCGAGGGCTACCGCACAGGCAGCATGAACGCCACCCTGCCGGAGGCGCCCGCCCTCGTGGCCGCGCGAAAGGAGTTCTGATGGCTTCCGCCAACTACGGCGTTTGCGTCAAGTGCCGCCAGCGCATTCCCATCACACACACGTTCCGCGAGGGCAAGGTCTACGTCACCAAGAACTGCCCGGCGTGCGGCGTCACCGAGTCGCTCGTCAGCTCCGACGCGGCCACGTGGCAGCGCAAGCGCGAGGTGTGGCGCTACGACGACCAGGCGGCCCTCACCTGCCACCTGCACTGCGAGCGCTGCCGCCGCGAGCACAAGCCCAAGATGGTCTTTCTCGACGTGACCAACCGCTGCAACATGAACTGCCCGATCTGCATCGCCAACATCCCGGGCATGGGCTTCGAGTTTCACCCGCCGCTGGCCTACTTCGAGCACGTGGCGGCCGGCCTGGCCGCCATGGACCCCAGGCCCACCGTGCAGCTCTTCGGCGGCGAGCCGACCGTGCGCGACGACCTGTTCGAGATCATTGACCTGCTACGCGGTCACGGCCTGCGGGTGCGCATCGTCACCAACGGCCTGCGCCTGGCCGACGAGGACTACTGCAAGCGGGTGTGCGCCCTCAAGGTGCCCGTGCTCATCGCCTTCGACGGCCGCGATCCCGAGATCTACCGCCGCCTGCGCAAGAGCGACGGCGCCTACGAGAAGAAGGTCAAAGCCCTCGAGAACCTCAAGAAGCACAGCCAGCGCAAGAACATCATCATGTGCTGCGTCGCGCGCCACATCAACGACAGACACCTGGCCGACCTGATCGCCTTCTGCCACGAGAACCGCGAGATGATCTCGGCCATGCACCTCATCCCCCTCACCGAAACCTGGGGCGAGGGCGAGTTCGAGACCGACGTCACCACCACCATCGAGGACGTCGAGCAGATCGTCGCCGAGGCCCTGCCCGATGCCAAGGTGGAGTTCATGTCGGCCGGCATCGGCAGCTACCTCAAGACGGCCATGGCCTTCTTCGGCTCGCCCCGGCTGACCTTCGGCGGCGCGCACCCGAACTGCGAATCCATGACCATGCTGTTCTCGGACGGCGAGCGCTTTCGCCCGCTGAGCCACTACCTCACGCGGCCCGTGGACGACGTGGCGGGCGACATCGTGGTGCTGGGGCGCGAGCTGGACAAGAAGCTCGCCCGGCTGGACCCGGCGAAGTGGTTCCAGCGCCTGCGCGGGCGCGTCGCCGTGATTCGCACGCTGCTCGGCCCCGCGCAGCGCTCGCTGAACCTGCGCCGCATCTTCCGCGGGCGGCCCACCTGGGCGCTGCTGCGCATCCTGGGCGGCGTGTTCTTTGGCCGGCGGCTCAAGGACCAGCTCCGCCGCCACACCACGATTGACGCCGTGCTGCACATGCTCGTGCTGCCCTTCGAGGAGTACCACTCGATCGAGGGCGCGCGCCTGGAAAACTGCCCGTCGGGCTTCGTCTTCGAGGACCCCGACACGGGCGAGATCAAGACCATCCCCGTGTGCGCCTGGTCGCTCTACCGCACCGAGGTGCAACGCAGGATAGCGGCCAAGTACTCCCCGGTCTCCTGCCCGGCGCCGGCCCCGAAGGAGGCCGAGCCGGTGGCAAAGTAGCGGGCGCCGCGCGGGCCGATGACTCGACCAGTGAGACCAGTCCGACCAGTCAGACAGGTCCGACCGGTCCCACGCCTTGAATGCACAGGGCCGCACCCTTCGCCGTGAGACAAGGAGCCCCTCGCTTGAACCAGAGCACGTGCAATACCTGCAAGAAGCTCGTCCCCGCCTCGACCGTCGAGCGCGACGGCAAGGTGTACCTCGTGAAGAGCTGCCGCGCTTGCGGCACGTCCGAAACGCTCATCTCGGGCGACGCGGCACGCTACCAGCGCAAGCGGAGCCTTGACCCCGGCTTCGACTACCACGGCTGCGGGCTCAACTGCCTCGCCTGCCGACACAAGAAGCCCAATATCGTTTTCGTGGACATCACGAACCGCTGCAACCTCAACTGCCCGATCTGCATCAACAACACGCCGAGCATGGGCTTCCTGTTCGAGCCGCCGCTCGAGTATTTCGACAAGGTGTTCCAGCACTACTCGGCGATGGACCCCCCGCCTTCGATCCAGCTCTTCGGCGGCGAGCCCACCGTGCGGGCCGACCTCTTCGACATCATTCGCAAGGCCCGCTCGTACGGCCTGGCCACCCGCGTGGTGACCAATGGCCTCAAGCTGGCCGACGAAGCCTACTGCCGCGGCCTCCTCGAGACCAAGGCCACCATCCTCATCGCCTACGACGGCGCCAACCGCGACGCCTACCGCATCCTGCGCAACAGCGAGAAGGCCCTCGACCTCAAGCAGCAGGCCCTCGACAACATCCAGCGCATCGGCAAGGCCAAGGTCACCCTCATGTGCCTCGCCGCCAAGGGCTTCAACGACGAGGAACTGCCCGGCCTCTTCCAGTTCTGCCACGACCGCCGCGAAACGATCCGCGCCATCTACTTCATGCCCCTCGCCCACACCTGGAACCGCGAGCGCTTCGAGCTGGAGCCCGACCGCATCACGGGCGAGGACATCGAGCAGATCATCGCCAACGCCTTCCCCGGCGACCCCGTGCACTTCCTGCCCGCCATGTTCCTGGGCGAGGTGCCCACGCTGGTCAAGTACCTGAACGTCAAGCCGCTGCCCTTCGCCGGCGCCCACCCGAACTGCGAGAGCATGTACATGCTGGCATCGGACGGCGAGCGCTACCGCCCGCTCGGCCACTTCCTCAAGAGCCCGGTCGAGGACTTCGCCCGCGCCCTCACCAAGGTCGAGGAGCGCCTCGCGCGCCGCGACCTGCGCGTCGGCCTCGTCCAGGCCAAGGGCGGCAAGCCCACGTTCCGCCAGCGACTGCTCAAGCTGCGCACGATCCTCGCCGTCACCCGCGTCATGGTGCGCCACGGGCGCCTGAGCCGCGTGCTCAAGGGCAAGGGCCTGGGCAAGGCCTGGCACGCCCTGGCGCTCCCCTTCGCCCTCGCCTTCGGCCGCAAGAGCCAACACGCACTCGAACGCCACACCAATGTCCAGGGCGTCCTCCAGATCATCGTGCTGCCCTTCGAGGACCGCTACACGCTGGAGACCGAGCGCCTGGAGCGCTGCCCCAGCGGCTTCGCCTTCTGGGACCCGCGCGACGGCGAGGTGAAGCACGTGCCCGTGTGCGCCTGGGGCATTCACAAGACCCCGGTCATGCGCGCCATCATGGACCACTACAACAGAGGCGGCGCCCCCGAGCCCAAGCCGGTGGACGCCGTGAGCGCCGTCTGAACCGCTCGACCCGCACGCCCGCGACGAAAGAGGAGAAGAAATGGCCAAGAACCGGGGCTTCTGCAATAGCTGCAAAAAACTCGTCCCCATCCGCCGCGAGCAACGCGACGGCAAAGTCTACCTCATCAAGGAGTGCCCCGACTGCGGCGTGAACGAGAACCTGCTCTCGTCCGACGCCAGGCGCCACTACGCCAAGCGCGACCTCGACCCCGGCCACCGCTTCACCCCCTGCGGCGCCGTGAAGTGCTCGACCTGCAACCACCACCGCCGCCCGCGCTACGCCTTTGTGGACGTGACGAACCGCTGCAACCTCAACTGCCCCATGTGCGCCGACAGCGTGCCCGGCCACGGCTTCAGCTTCGACCCGCCGATGGAGCACTTCCGCAAGATCTTCGACCACCTCGCCCAGTTCGACCCCCTGCCCGCCATCGCCCTCTTCGGCGGCGAGCCTACCGTGCGCAAGGACATCGTGGATATCATCCGCCTCTCGCGCTCCTATGGCTTCGAGACGCGCGTCCTCACCAACGGCATCCGCCTGGCCGACGAGGAGTTCTGCCGCGAGATCGTGGACGCCCGGCCCCACCTGCTCGTCTCCTACGACGGCTGCAAGCCGTCCACCTACCTCCAGCTCCGCGCCAACGAAAAAGTGCTCGAAAAGAAGCAGAAGGCCATCGAGAACCTCAACAAGCTCCCCCGCGCCAAGGTCAGCTACGTCACCTGCTTCTCCTGGGGTCTCAACGACAAGGACCTGCCCGAAATCCTCGAGTTCTGCCACCGCCAGCGCCGCATCCTCCACGGCATCTACCTCATGCCCCTCGTGCAAACCTGGGACCCCAGCAAGTTCGAGTTCCAGCCCCCGCGCATGACCACCGAGGACGTCGAGCAGTTCCTCGCCGATTGCTACCCCGACTACGACGTGCAATTCATCTCGCTCGGCCTGGCCTCGCAGTTCGTCGCCCTCGCCGAGTGCCTGGGCCACGACGCCATGCCCTACTACGGCGGCCACCCCAACTGCGAGAGCTTCTACCTCCTCGTCTCGAACGGCGAGCGCTACCTGCCCGCCGACCACTACCTCAAGGTGCCGCTCAACAAGGTCGTCGAAGCCTTCATCGCCCTCGAAGATCGCCTGCTCGCCCGCAAAGCGCGCTGGCAGAAGAGCGTCTTCGGCAAGCTCCTCGGCGCCCTGCGCCTGCGGAACGCCCTCTTCCACCTCTCCGGCAAGATCGGCCTCATGCGCACGCTGCGGCCCCGCCTCCGCCTCAGCCGCTTCTTCAAGGGCAAGGGCCTGGGCAAGGTCTACCACGGCCTCATGACGATGCTCGAGCTGGCCGTCGGCTGCAAGTCCAGCAAGGTCCGCGACCGCCACATGCTCGCCCGAGAGATGCTCCGGGTCGTCATCCTGCCCCTGGAGGACGACCCGATTCTCGAAACCGAGCGCCTCGAGCGCTGCCCCAGCGTGCACGTCTACATTGACCCCAAGACCCAGGAGTTCAAGTACGTGCCCGTCTGCTCCTGGCGGCTCTTCAACAAGGCCATCCTCAAGGAGCTGGCCGAGCACTACAACGCCGCCGGCGCCCAGGCCGAGGCCGCGCAGCCGGCCCCCGTGGCCGCCGCGGCGCCCCAGGCCTGAGCCGTGCGAGGCCCCCGCGGCCACCGCCGGCCCTCAGATGTTCAGGTGGCCAACTCTCCCTCTCGGCAGTTGTCCACCAGGTGGGCCTCCGTAAGTGCTGTTTGCCGTGATACTTGCGGTCTGTCGCTCAGGTGGCCAACGTGCTATTTCGCGCCCTGATTGGCTATCTGAAGGCTCAGCCCCTCGCCCTCGCGCTACGCGCGGGCAGGCGCCGTCCGCAAGGCCCGTCTCCATCCGTGGTTTTCTTCCCCTCTGCGTGCTCTGTGTGAGAACCCTCCCGGTTCCATTCGCGTTTGATTCGCGTGATTCGCGATCTCTCGTCTTCTCCCTCGCTCGCCGCTTGACATTCGATCCCCCGGCCCTAGAATGAGCGCGGGAGGCCGTCCCGCCCTCATTCGACAGGAGCGCTATGGGCAAGGCAATCTTCGGCCTCATCGGCGTCGGCGGCATCGCGCAGTCGCAACACCTGCCCAACCTGGCGCGGGCGCCGCATGCCTTTCTGAAGACGGCCTGCGACCTTCGCGGCGACCTGCTGGCCGCCATGGCCGACAAGTATGCCGTCCCGCACCGCACAACCGACCACCGGCAACTGCTCGCCGACCCCGAGATCCAGGCCGTGGTCGTGGCCACACGTGAGGACCAGCAGGCGCCGCTCGCCATCGAGTGCCTGACGGCGGGGAAGCACGTCTACGTCGAGAAGCCGCTGGCCGAGACCGTCGAGGCCTGCGAGGCGGTCGTCGCCGCGCAGCAGCGGGCGGGCAAGTGGGTGGCAGTGGACTTCAATCGCCGTTTCGCGCCCGCCTATCGCCGTGCGGCCGAGCTGGCCTGGAGCGACGGCGGCCCGAAGAACATCCACTACCGCATCAGCGACACCTACGTGCGCGGCTGGGGGCGCGGCTGCCCGCCCGGCGTGCGAGTCATCCACGAAGTCTGCCACATCTTCGACCTGCTGCGCTGGCTCACGCGGTCCGAGGCGGCGTCCATCTACACTGTGAAGTCGCGCGACGACGATGAGATCACCACCCTCACCTTCGCCTCGGGCTGCGTGGCCTCGATCACCAGCAGCGGCTATGTGACGACCGACTTGCCGAAGGAGCGCCTGGAACTGATCTGCGACCAGGGGACGGTGATCGTCGAGGAGTTCGTCGAGCTGCGCGCGTTCGGCTTCCGCGGCGTCGAGCCGGTGACCCGCTACGCCGGCCACTCGCACCCCGACCGCGAATACTCGCACAAGCCCCTGTTCGCCAAGGTGGGCGCCGAGGCGCTCTATGCCATGCGCCGCACCGCCTGGGAACTCTCCGTCTCCCTCGCCGAAGAGCCCGACGCCCTCCCCGACCTGGCCGAACGCCAACGCTTCCTCCAGAGCGGCCAGATGTGGAACTACATGGTGGACAAGGGCTGGCTCGCCGCGCTCGACCATTTCGCCGAGTGCGTCGTCGCGGGCCGCACGCCCGAGAACGCCACAGCCCGCGACGGCCTCGCCGCCAGCCGCCTCGCCCACGCCGCCATCCAAAGCCGCGAGAGCGGCCAGGTGGTGAGGGTGTGAAGAGAGGTGGGGAGGAACTTCTTGCAGGAAGTTCCTCCCCACACCCCTCCTCAAGAACTCTCAAGTGGGCTCTTGCCTTCGAGCCTGGCTCGAAGGCAAGAGCCCTGCCTGGAGGTTCTTGGGAGGGTGGGGCGCGGGGAGGGAGCCCTTCTTGCCCAAGAAGGGCTCCCTCCCCGCACTTGCATCTCATGAGGCAATCTGCTTTGCTGGGATAGGGGAGGGCAGTGCAGGAGGCGTGAGGATGCGAGCGAACAGCGAAATCGGGCGGCGGCAGTTTCTCGCACTCGGGGGCGCGGGGTTTGTGGCGCCGTATGTGCTCACCTCGGGCGCGTTGGGCGCGCAGGGGCGGCCGCCCGCCAGCGACCAGGTGGCCGTGGGCATGATCGGCTGCGGCGGGCGAGGCGGCGGCCTGGGTTGCGGCCGTGTGCTCGCCGTGTGCGACACCTGGCGTAACCGCCGCGAGAACCTCGCTCAGCGCATGGGCGCCACGCCTCACGCCGACTTCCGCGAACTCCTCGACCGCAAGGACCTCGACGCCGTGACCATCGGCACGCCCGACCACTGGCACGTGCCCATCGCCGTCGCCGCCGCCAAGGCGGGCAAGGACATGTACGTCGAGAAACCCCTCGGCGTGAGCATTCACGAGGACCTCGTGTGCCGTGAGACCGTGCGGCGCTACGGCCGCATGTTCCAGTACGGCACCCAGCAGCGCTCGAGCGCCCACTGCCGCTACGGGTGCGAACTCGTCCGCAACGGCCGCATAGGCGAGGTCAAGGAGATCCTCGTCGTCGCGCCCAACAGTGGCCCCGGCGGCAACACCAAGCCGATGCCCGTGCCCGAGGGGCTGGACTACGACCTGTGGCTCGGCCCCGCGCGGTGGACGCCCTTCACCGGCTGCCCCCTCGGCGGCGGCAACTGGTATCACTGCTACGACTACGCCCTGGGCTTCATCGCCGGCTGGGGCGCGCACCCGCTCGACATCCTGGTGTGGGGCTACGACATCCACAAGGCCGGCATCTGGGAGATCGAGGGCACCGGCAAGATCGCCTCCGAGGGCCGCCATGACGCCGTCTATGACTGGGACGTGCGGATCACCTTCGGCAACGGCGTCAGGCTGCGCTTCACGCCCGGCGGCGACCACACGCGCTTCATCGGTACCCAGGGCTGGGTGGGCATCTCGCGCGGCTACCTCAAGGCGGAGCCCGAGGAACTCCTCAAGAGCCCGATCGGCCCCGACGAGATCCATCTCGTCGAGAGCCGCAGCCACGGCGGCAACTTCATCGAGTCGGTCCGCACTCGCATTGACCCCGTGAGCTTCATCGAGGATGCCGTGCGTTCCGACCTCGTGAGCCACGTGGGCGACCTGGCCATTCGCCTCGGCCGCAAGCTGCGTTGGGACCCCGTGAAGGAGCAGTTCCTCGACGACCCCGACGCCAATCGCCTCATGACCCGCCCGATGCGCGAGCCGTGGGCGCTCTAAGGCGCCTCGCGCGCCGGCTTGAGGGCCGGCTCGTCGAGGTCGAGGCGGTAGAGAATCTGGTTATAGTCGTAGCGCGGCGTGGGCTGCGGCTTGTCGGCGAACTGCTGGGTGTAGGTGCCCTCGAAGAGCAGAATGGGCGAATCCGCGGGCGTGAACTCCGGGTGCAGGCGTGGGTTGTAGAAGGTGTAGTTGTCGTGGCTGAGGACCTTCACGGCCTTGCCCCACGGGCCGGTGGGCGAGTCGGCCTCCGCGTACCACAGTTCGCCGAAGGCCGACGGCTTGCCGAAGTGTTGCATGAACACCGTCACCCAGCGCTTGCGGAAGGGGTTCCACGCGATCGAGCCGCTGTGGGGCTTCACGGGCCTGCCGTCGGCCGCTGACGCCAGGCTCTCCTGCGGCTTGAGCGGCTCCCACTGTGAAGGGTCGCCCCACGCCTCGAACGTCGCGGGGCAGCGAAGCCTCGGCAGCGGGTCGCCGAAGAGCACCCACTCCTTGCCCGCTGCGTCCTTCCAGAAGGCGGGATGGCCCTCGGGCAGAGGCGGCTTCTCGTGTGTAGCGGTGGACTTCGTCCAGACGACGCGGTGTTGTTCGAAGCGCTCTGCGGCGTCGCTCCACACGCACAGGCCGGCCTCGTAGGCTTCGAGCGGTGGTTTGATCTTCACGTAGGTGCCCACGAGGCGCGAAGCGCCGCTCTTGTCGGGCAGGCTCGTGTAGCCGCTCAGCCACGTCGGGCCGGTGCCCGGCATCTGCGCCACACCGCGGGGGCGGCCGTTCGCCTCGCGGAAGTAGTCGAACCTCAGCCGCACCGGCGGCTCGAACGATGCGAGCGGCTGGGGCGCCGTGGTGGCGCTGCTCATGTGAAAGATGCCGAGGGGATAGTGGGCCAGCGTGGTGTCGCCCCACGCCCAGAAGAGCCTGCCGCGATGGACGGCGTTCTGCACGCTGTCGCAGCCGAGCAGGCCCGATTCGGGCCAGTCGCCCTCGCGCCCCATCTTTTGGCTTTCGGCGAAGAGGCCGCCGCCTGTGAGGCGGCCCAGGCGCTTCGCGATGATCGTGCGCGCGACCTCGACCTTGAGTGTCTTGCCGGGCTGGGGCGTCAAGCGCACGCCGCGATAGCCGAAGCCGTCCTTCGGCGCCTCGTAGCCGTGGCCGAGCACGTCGAACCACGTCTCGCGCCCCATCAGCTCGGGCAGGTCGAAGGCGATCACCCCCGCGTTGTCGGTCACGAAGCGCACCTGATGCGTCGTGCGGAGTTCCACCAGCGGCACAGGCCAGCCGCTGCCCTTCTCGACCACCTCGATGCGGCAGGGCTCCGCCGCGCCGGCGAACGACGCAAGGAGCCCGAGAACCAGAACAGCGACTCTCGGCACCGTCATTCCCCCATCTTGCGCTCTTACAGCTCCCCCTCTTTCCTGGGGACTTCCTTCTCCTCTTCGCGGCGCTCGCGCTGTTCGCGTTCCTCATTGGCCTTGCGGAGCTTGGCTTCGCCTTGTTCCATGGCTTCCTCGAAGGCCTTCAACTCGTCCATTCGGCGGGCGAGGCGGAGCTCGCGGTGGCGGGCCTCGAGCTGTTCTTCGATCTTCTCGGCAGCCTCGCCGTCGCCGTCGCGGTCGCGCTGGCGCAGGGCGATCATCTTGTCCACGGCCTCACGCACCTCGCGCGCCGCGCCCTCGCGCATCTCCTTCGCGTCGGCGGCGGTGAACTCCTTGGCGATGCGCTCGTAGGTGGCCAAGGCGCGGTCAGCCTGGTTCAGGCGCTTGTAGAGCGCGGCGAGCTGGTGCAGGAGGGCCAGCTTCTCGCCCTTCTCCTTCACGGTGGGCAGGATGGCGTCCACAGCCTTCCCCGCCTCGGCGGCCTTGCCCATCTCGTCGCACATGCGGAGCAGGCAGTGCCGGGCCATGTGCCGTTGGACGCCCGTGACCTGGAGGTAGTGCTTGATCGCCCCTTCGGCGTCGTTGAGGTGGCGGCGGTGGATCTCGCCCAGGTTGAGGTGCGTGAGGCTCCGGACGTCGCCGCTTGCCGTGCTGGCCGCGACCTCTTCCAGCGCGGTCACGGCGCCCTTCGGATCGCCCTTCTGCAGCTTCAGCTCGGCGATCGAGTAGCGGGCCGAGTCCACGCCGTCCATCGCGCACCGGCGCAGGTGGCTGGCCCAGTACTTGTGGACCATGTCGCGCTGCTCATCGTCGAGTCGCCCCGTGATCTCCTCCTCGGCAAGTTCCTCCATCTTCTCGCGCGTCTCGTCGTTCTCGCCGACCCACGGGTCGGCCTCGCCGGCGCGCGCGCAGGCCGGCACGAGGAACAAGGCACCGGCAACCAGCGAGCACACCCACACAGACCAGATCCGCATCGAGGCACTCCTTGAGGCGTTCGGTCAGGCCGGCGATCTCATCGAAGAGGCCGCCATGCACCGGCCTCCGCATTGGGGCTGACAGGCCATCAGAACGGTCATTCCGAGCGGAGCGCAGCGAAGTCGAGGAATCTCTCATCGCTTCAGGCCCAAGGGAGATGCCTCGACTTCGCTCGGCATGACACGCCTTACCATTGCCTGCACGGAGGTCAGTAGCTCACGACTTCATGGCCGATTGGTCAGAGGCACGGCCAAGCTCACGTGCATCGCGCAGCCACGCCTCACCTTCCTCGGCCGTCAGTACCCCGGGCAGGTCGCCGAAGAACTCCCGCGCTGTCATGCCCCACGTCTCTGGCTGCAGCCGCGCCACCGTCCGCTCGTCGCGCACGATCACCACTTCCTCCCCCGTGCGTTCCGCAGCGGCCAGGATGCGCCTGAGCCCTTTGGACAGCTCATCCACCGTCACGACCATCGCAGGAATCTCCTTCGCGCCATTCCTGCTTGAGTTTACACCATCCCTGCCCCTCCTTCAAGCCCAACCACCCCGGCCCGACATGCCAGCGCAGGGGTCCCTGCCGAGCATGCAGACCGCGGCAGCGGGGCCTCACGCGCCCGGCGAACCCTCCGGCTTGGTTTCTGCGTCCCACTTGGCCCGAAGTATCTTGGCTATGAGCGCAAGACGAGGGCCATCCTTCCAGCGGTCCACGTCGAACCCAACGTACAAGGCTCCCACGATGAAGGCAGCAATGGCAAAGAGCGCCAGAATGGCCTCTGTAACCCGGACCTCGTACTGGGCATCGAGAATCTGCGCTGCCCTCCGGACCTCTGCAACAGTGGGCAGGTCAGAGGGATCGCCCCTGAGCTTGAGCTGATCACTGACGTCTGGACACGACCCGGTCCCAAAAGGGAAATCACTAGACAGTGGGCCGCACCACACGCCGAAGAGGAACCAGAAGGCTGCATGGGAAAGGTGGATCCACCTGACCCACGGCCATCGCCTGACTCGAGCCTCGGCCTTCGCCACCAGCCGTCCCGCAAGTATCTTCTCGTCTTCAGACAGTCCCAGCCGTGTCATGGGCACTCCTTGTTCGGCAGGGCAGTCCGGGCGAGAGCCTACCAAGCCACCTGACCTCGGCAGGCGACCTGCTGCTTGCCCTCGACAATCTCACCGATGGGATAGCTCTCGCAGCCGCGGGCGGCGAGGTAAGCCTGCGTGCCTGCGGCGATGACAATGTGACAGACGTGTTCGTGTGCGGCCGCCTTGGTCAGCCCTTGTTCCTGATGTCCGCCAGTGGCCTGCCGCCGGACTCCTGCGACCGCTCCCGGAGGAAGGAGAGGAAGCGTTCGCTCTGGCCGAGCATGGCCACCTCGCGGTCGAAGTCGTCGGCCGGCTCCAGCAGGAAGTCCTCGCCCGTAGCGGAGTGGATGAGAATGCTGTCGCGCTTGGCGAGCGTCAGGAGTTCCGCCAGTGTTCGCGGCTCGCGCGCAAGGTCGACCGTCTTCATAGCAGCACCCTCTCACCGCGGATGAACAGCTCGCTGTGCACCTTATGCCCAATGGCCAGGACTCGGACCAGTTGGCCTTCCCTGACCTCGTAGAAGGCCCGAAAGTCACCGATTCGGAGTTCCCACGGCGCCAGCGGGTTGTCTCGCAAACGCTTCCTGCGCCGCGTCTCCACATCCGGGTCATTCTCCAGAAGCTGGGCCAGAGCGCCAAGGATGGCCGCCTGCTGGCGCTTCGCATAGTACGCCAGGTCGCCCTCGGCGCTCGGGACCAGTATGATCTCAAACTTCATCGTACCACTCCATCCCGGCATATGCAAGCTGCACCTATGCGGGCCATCGGAGTGCACCTCGATAAGCGACCTGTTGCTTGCCCTCGACGATCTCGCCGATGGGATAGCTGGCGCACCCCTGGGCGGCGAGGTGGGATTGGATGCGGGCGACGGCAGAGGGGGCGACGACGAGGGTCATGCCCACGCCCATGTTGAAGGTGCGGAGCATATCGGGGTCGTCCACGCCGCCCCCGTCGCGAATGGCCTTGAAGATGGGCAATACGCGAATGGCGGAGAGATCAATGGCGGCGTCCAGGCCGGGCGGGAGGATGCGGTTGAGGTTGCCGGCGATGCCGCTGCCGGTGATGTGGGCGAGTCCGTGCAGCTCGGGCCAGGCGAAGAGGTCGCGGAACGCCTGCCAGTAGCACTTGTGGGGGCGGAGAATGGCGTCGAGGAAGCTCTCGCTGCCGACCTGCTTCTCCAGAATCTCGGGCTTCTTCGCGATGAGGGCGCGGACGAGCGAGTAGCCGTTGGTGTGGAGTCCGTTCGACGCGACGGCCAGCACGGAGTCGCCGAGGGCGATCTTCGAGCCGTCTATCACGCGCTCGCGGTCGGCCACGCCGACGATGCTGGCGGCCAGGACGTAGACGCCCGCCTCGACCACGCCCGGCTGCTCGCTGGTCTCGCCGCCCACGAGCGAGCAGTCCTGCTCGCGGCAGGCCTTGGCCAGTGCATCCACGAACTGCGAGACGACGTCCTTCTCGATCCTGCCGCAGATGATGACGTCGAGGACGGCGAGGGGCTTTGCGCCCAGGACAATGATGTCGTTGACCAGGTGGTTGATGAGGTCGTAGGCGATGCCCACGGGGCGGCGGTGCTGGAAGGCGAGCTTCTGCTTGCTCCCCGGCTCCTCGATCTTGAGGACGAGCACAGGGTGCTTGAGGTCGGGGAAGCTGGCATCGAAGAGCGAGGCGAAGGCGCCGAGCTTGTTGAGCACGCGGGGGTCAGTCGTCTCGAGGCTCTTGGCCATCGCCCGCTTCGTCGCGTCGGCCACATCAATGTCCACGCCGGACTTCTGGTAGGAGAGCTTCTCGTCCATTGAATGGAGACCTTTCGTGTTGCTGGGCGCCGCCCATTGTATCCGGCGGGAGGGCATGTGCAAAGCTCAGCTGCTGAGGTGAGTTGTCATCCGAGAAGTCCGACCCTCCCCTTGCCCCTCCTGGAAGGGAGGGGGGCTGCCCCCTGGGGAGAAGACGGGGCGAGGGTGGAACTCAGGGAGAGACGACACGCTTCGGACGTTTGACTACGAGCTGGGGGCAGGGTATGATCGCGGTCATTCGTGGTGTCCAGCCCGGCCGGGCGAGGGGCGAGCATGAGCGAGAGGCATCGGCACGAGAAGTCGCTGGCGGCCTTCGAGGCGGCGCGCAGGCTGATCCCAGGCGGGGTGAACAGCCCGGTCCGCGCCTTTGGCGGCGTGGGCGGCACGCCGGTGTTCATGGCAAGCGGCCAGGGCTGCCGGCTGACGGATATTGACGGGAACACGTATGTGGACTACGTGGCGTCGTGGGGACCGCTGATTCTGGGCCACGCGGTGCCCGAAGTGGTGGCGGCGGTGAAGGCGGCGGTGGAGAAGGGATCGAGCTTCGGGGCGCCCACGCTGGCCGAGACGCGCCTGGCCGAGCTGATCGTCGGGGCCGTGCCGTCCATCGAGAAGGTGCGGCTGGTGAACTCGGGCACAGAGGCGACGATGAGCGCCATCCGCCTGGCCCGGGCGTTCACAAGGCGCGACGCGGTTGTGAAATTCGACGGCTGCTACCATGGGCACGCCGACGGGTTGCTGGTGGCCGCGGGGTCGGGGGCGTTGACGTTCGGCATCCCCACGTCGCCCGGCGTGCCGGCCGACTTCGCCCGCCAGACGCTCGTGCTGCCCTACAACGACCTCGATGCGGTGAGGGCCCTGTGCGATGCCCGCGGCAGTGAGATCGCGGCGATCATCATCGAGCCGATTGCGGCAAACGTCGGCCTCATTCCGCCGAAGCCGGGCTATCTTGAAGGCCTGCGGGCAGTTACGAAGAAGCACGGGATTCTGCTCATCTTCGACGAGGTCATTACGGGCTTCCGCGCGGCCTGGGGCGGGGCGCAGGCGCTGTACGGCGTGACGCCCGACCTCACGACCCTGGGCAAGATCATCGGCGGCGGGCTGCCCGTGGGCGCCTACGGCGGCCGGGCCGACATCATGGACCACATCGCCCCCGTGGGCGCGACGTATCAGGCGGGGACGCTGTCGGGAAATCCCATCGCCGTCGCGGCGGGGCTGGCCACGCTGGAGCGGCTGCGCGACGGCTCGGTCTACAAGAGGATCAACGCCCTGTGCGAGCGCCTGTGCCGCGGGATGGCCGAGGCAGCCGGGCGGGCGGGCCTCGTGACGCACGGCGTGGGCGTGCAGTCCATGTTCTGCACCTTCTTCTGCCAGGGCCCGGTGGAGAGCTATGCCGACGCAAAGCGGGCGGACGCCAAGCGTTACGCCGAGTTCTTCCACGGCATGCTCGACCGGGGCTTCTACTTCGCCCCCTCGCAGTTCGAGACGGGCTTCATCTCCGCCGCGCACACGGAGGCGGAGATTGACGCCACGGTCAGCGCGGCATCCGAGGTGCTCGCCTCGCTTAGAGGGTGAGGAAAGAGTCTCACGCAGAGGGAGCAGAGGATGCAGAGGCAGCAGAGAAGAGAAAGACAGAAAGCTGTGGCAAAGCCGGGAGAGGAAGAGAGATTCGAGCAGTTCAACCCGCTGACCTCCGCGATCATCGGGGCGGCCATGCGCGTCGACGACGAACTTGGGCCGGGTCTGTACGAGGAAGTTTGCCACCGATGCATGGAAAGAGAGCTGAGCGACTTGCATCTGGCGTGGCGGTCCGAAGTTCCCTTGCCCGTAGTCTACAGGGGCGAGCTCGTGGATGAGGAAGGCTACAGGCTTGATATGCTCATCGCCGATACGGTGATCCTGGAGCTCAAGTCAATCGAGGCGGTGTTGCCGCGCCACGAGAAACAGCTTGGCACATACCTGAAGCTGGCACACAAGCCTATCGGACTCCTGATCAACTTCAACGTGGACATCCTGCGCAACGGCATCCGTCGAATCATCAACCCACGCTGGCAATCTGAGGGGGGCCGAGCATGAACAGAGTCATCCTGCGAGGCGCTATCCTCAAACCCCAAGTCTCTCTTTCTTCTCTGCGGCCTCTGCACCCTCTGCTGGCTCTGCGTGAGACTCCTCGTGAGGTGCGCCATTGACGCACATGAGCTGACAGGACGCGCGGTACGGGATAGAATCGCCGCCGGGGAGTTGACGGCCGAGGCGGCGGCCAGGGCATGCCTGGAGCGGATTGAGGCGGTCGAGGGGAAACTCCACGCCTTCGTGTCGGTGGATGCCGAAGGGGCGCTGAGACGGGCACGCGAGGTTGACGCGGCGCTGGCCCGCGGCGAGAAGCCCGGGCCGCTGTGCGGCATCCCCATTGCCATCAAGGACAACCTGTGCACGGCCGGCACCCGCACCACGTGTTCATCCAGGATGCTGGCCGGCTACGTGCCGCCCTACAACGCCACCGTGGTCGAGCAGGTTCTCGCCGCCGGCGCCGTGCCCATCGGCAAGACCAATCTCGACGAGTTCGCCATGGGCTCATCCACCGAGAACTCCGCGTTCGGTGCCACGCGGAACCCGTGGGACCTCGACCGAGTGCCCGGCGGCTCGAGCGGGGGGTCAGCCGCTGCCGTGGCAGCCGGAGAGGCAGCGATGGCCCTCGGCTCCGACACAGGTGGCTCGATCCGCCAGCCGGCCAGCTTCTGCGGCGTCGTGGGCCTGAAGCCAACCTATGGCAGAGTCTCACGTTACGGCCTGATCGCCTTCGCCTCGTCGCTCGACCAGGTGGGGCCGATCACGCGCGACGTGGCCGACGCGGCGCTGCTGCTCGGCGTCATCGCGCCCCACGATCCGCGCGACTCCACCTCGGCCCCCGAGCCCGTGCCCGACTATGTGGGGCAACTCGAGGCCGATGTCCGCGGGCGCCGGATCGGCCTGCCGCGGGAGTTCTTCATCGAGGGCATGGACCGCGAGGTCGAGGCCGCAGTGCGTCGGGCGGTCGAGGTGCTGGCAGGGCAGGGGGCCGAGATAACCGAGGTGTCGCTGCCGCACAGCAGGATTGACGTAAAGGATGGGAGTCTATCAGCTTATGCCGTAGCGGTCTACTATGTGATCGCCACAGCCGAGGCCAGCTCGAATCTGGCGCGCTACGATGGCGCCCACTACGGCCACCGCACGGCCGACCAAGTGGACATGGTCGAGATGTTCTCTCGGTCGCGGGCCGAGGGGTTCGGAGCCGAGGTCAAACGCCGAATCCTGCTCGGCACCTACGCCCTAAGTAGCGGCTATTACGACGCTTACTACCTCAAGGCATCCAAGGTGCGCTCGCTGATCAAGCGGGATTTCGACGAGGCGTTCAGGACCGTGGACACCATCGCCTGCCCGACTTCGCCGACGGCGGCCTTCCGGGTGGGCGAGCGCGCGAATGACCCGCTGCAAATGTATATGGGCGACGTGTTTACGATCTCGTGCAACCTTGCGGGCATTCCCGGCATCGCGGTGCCCTGCGGCTTCACTGGCGGGGGTTTGCCCATCGGCCTCCAGCTTCTCGGCAAGCCGTTCGACGAACTGCGGCTTCTGCAAGTTGCCCGCGCCTACGAGCGGGCCACCGACCACCATTTGCGGAGGCCGCCGCTATGAGCGAGCGCGACTATGAGGTGGTCATCGGCCTGGAAGCCCACGCGCACCTTGCCACAAGAACCAAGCTCTTCTGCGGATGCAGCACCCGCTTCGGCGCGCCGCCCAACACCCAGACGTGCCCCGTGTGCACCGGCCACCCGGGGGTCCTGCCCGTTCTGAACCGAACGGCATTCGAGCACGCCCTGAAGACCGCACTCGCGCTCAATTGCTCGATCAGCCGACACACGGCTCTGGACCGTAAGAACTACTACTACCCCGATCTGCCAAAGAACTACCAGATCTCGCAGAACTACCAGAACCTCGGTGTCAACGGCCACATAGACCTCGAGGTCGGCGGCTCCACCCGCCGCGTGCGAATCCACAACGTCCACATCGAAGAGGATGCCGGCAAGCTCTTGCACCCTGAGGACTTACAGCAGACCACCCTCTTTGACATATCGGAGGCCGAGCGGGCGGCGCTCGCTGGGGCGACGCTCGTGGACCTCAACCGCGCGGGCACGCCGCTCGTGGAGATTGTGACCGAGCCCGACCTGCGAAGCGTCGCGGAGGCCAGCGTCTACATGGAAACGCTGGCCAGCATGCTCCTCTACCTGGGCGTGAGCGACTGCAAGATGCAGGAGGGCTCGCTGCGCTTCGAGGCCAGCATCTCGCTGCGTCCCATCGGCGCCCGCGAGTACGGCAACCGGGTGGAGATCAAGAACGTCAACTCGATGAAAGCCGTGGCCAATGCGCTGGAGTACGAGGCGCGGCGGCAGGCGGACCGCTTGAGCCACGGCGAGCGAATCGCCCGCGAGACACGGCTGTGGAACGACGCGGCCGGCCGCACGGCCCCGATGCGATCGAAGGAGGAGGCGCAGGACTACCGCTACTTCCCCGAGCCCGACCTGGTGCCCGTGGAGGTGGACGCAGCGTGGCTGGAGCGTGCGCGGGCGTCGCTGCCCGAGATGGCGCCCGCGCGCCGACGGCGATTCGTCGAGGCCATGGGCCTGCCCGACTACGACGCCGGCGTGCTCGTGGCCGACAAGGCGCTGGCGGATTACTTCGAGTCCTGCGTCGCGCTCGGCGCGGAGCCGAAGGCCGCGAGCAACTGGGTGATGGGGGCTGTCCTGCGCGAGCTGAGGACCCGCAACATCGGCATCGGGGAGCTGGCTGTGCCGCCGGCGGCCCTGGTGGAACTGATCGGCCTGGTGGCCGCCGGCGCTATCGCGCCCAACACGGGCAAGGAAGTCTTCGCCGAGATGGCGGCCGCTGGCCGTCGCGCGCCGGAGATCATCGAGAGCCGCGGCCTGCGGCAGATCTCCGACAGCGCCGAGCTCGAGGCCATTGTCCTCCGAGTGCTCCGGGAGAACCCGAAAGCCGCTGCCGACCTGCGCGAGGGGAAGAAACAGGCCCAGGGCTTCCTGATGGGTCAGGTGATGAGAGCCACGCGCGGCAAGGCCAATCCCCAGGTAGTCGGCCAGCTCATTGCGGAGAAGCTGGCCTATCTCCCGGCATAGGCGCTTGCAAAACCCTGGCATTGTGGTAACATGTTTGTGGAGGCACGACGCCCGCCGCACGCCCCCGCTGAGCCAAACTAGGAGCGGATGATGCACCTGGGACACCGATCGCGCAGCCGACGGTCCGCGTTCACCCTGATCGAGCTGCTCGTGGTCATCGCCCTGATCATGCTGGTGGCCACCATGCTCATGCCCGCGCTGCTCTCGGGCGGCGCCGCGGCCCGAGCGGCCCGATGCCTGTCCAACGTCGGCCAGGTGGTCAAGGCCATCATCACCTACTCCGTGGGCCACGAAGGCTGGCTCCCCTCGCCCCCCTATGCCGACACGCAGCCCAGAGCCTCGGTGGACGACAGCACCTATTACCATGGCGACCGCACCGAGGTGACCGATAGCGGGACCACGTACTACTGGTACAAGTCCCACAACTGGCGCGGCAAGATTCTCCCGTACCTGGGCGCGCGAGGCGTGGAGGTCAGCGACGCGCTGAAGGCCAAGGGCGGCAGTTTCGAGGTCAAGGCCACCTCGGAGGACCTCTACGCCGTGCTCAAGTGCACGGTGGTCTACAGCCCGCCGCCCTACAGCGCCGTGGGCATGCAGTACTACGGGATGAACGCCTACACGGCCATGTTCACCAATCCCCAGCGGTTGCGCGACCCTGATGCCGACAACGGGCGCATCGCCGCCGGCCACATTGACGTCATCCCCGATGCCACCAACACGCTCTACATCGGCGAGAACTGGGACAGCCACTGGGCCGTCAAGCCCAAATACCCGCGGTTGGCCACCGACTTCACGAAGAGCGGCAGCATCTACGCCGGCGAGGTCGTCGCGCGGCACGGCTCCGGCAGGATGGACAACCGCAAGTCCAACTGGGCGTTCTTCGACGGCCACGCCCAGGGGCTCACGCTCACCGCCATCCACGACAAGAACTGCTGGTACTGGCTCTCCGAGAAGCCCCAGTGACCCCATGCGGCGCGCCGGCGCCGGGCTTCGATGGACCACCTCAGTTGCGACCTGTGCGGCAAGCCCCTCCTGGCCGATGAACCGGCCCGCTACGAGGCGCGCATCCAGGTCTACGCCGCCTACGACCCGCTCGAGCTCACCCCCGAAGACCTTCGGCGCGACACGCAAAGCGAGATTCGCGCCCTCCTCGCGCGCCTGCGGCACGCCGACCCCGAGGAACTCGAGGAGAGCGTCTACAAGGAGTTCCTCTTCGACCTCTGCATGGCCTGCCAGCGGCGCTACGTGCGCGCGCCCCTGGACCCCCGCGGCGCCGGGCCGGCCACGCCGGGCCCTTGAGCGCCCGCGACGCTTCTGGTAGCCTGGGTGTGCCTCGGGAACCGGCCGCTCCGCCCCCTCAGGGTCGCCGAGCATGGCGCGGAAAGAGCTCATCGTCGTCCTGATCCTGGCGCTCCTGGTCATCCTGGGCGCCACGGTGCGTTTCCTCACCGCCCCGATCGGTGCCACCGGGCCCCGCCCTCGGCCCAAGCCCACGCGGCCGGCCGGCTCGCCCGGCAAGGGGGCGGCGGGCGGGCCCGAGCGCGCGCCGCTGTGGCCCCCCCTCAACGACCGCACCACGCCGACCGATCCCGACGCGCTCCGCCTGTTCGAGGCGGGGGAAACGCTCGCCAGCGAATCGCTCTTCGACGCCGCCATCGCCGCCTACACCCACTTCCTCGAGAGCTGGCCCGAGGGCGCCCCAGCCGAGATGGCCCTGCTGCGCATCGCCCAATGCCACACCCTGGCCAAGCGCCCGAAAGAAGCGGCCGACGGCTACGAGCTGTTCCTGCGCCGTCACCCCGCATCGCCCTTCCGTCCGCTCGCGCTGCTCTGGGGCGGCGAAAGCCTGCTGCGGATCGGGCAGCCCGAGCTCGCACGCCTGCGGCTCTCCGAGGTCGTCGCCAAGTTTCCCTCCTCGCCCTTCGTCGACAGCGCCAAGGCCCTCCTCTCCGCCCTCGACGCCGCCCCGCCCCCGCCGAAGGCCAAGGCCCCATAGAAGCCCCCGGCGCTTGACAGCGGCGTCGCTCCCCGGTACTGTAGCGTGCCGTATCTCAGACCGGCCCCCAATCTGGCAGGAGAAAGCACCATGCGTACGCTGCTGGCGGCCCTGGCTCTCATCGCCGCGGGAAGCGCCCCCGCCCAGGACGCCGCGATGGGCGACTGGCAGGGCACGTGGAAAAGCACCGGCGGCAAGGAGGCGCCCCTCGTCGCCCAAGTGATCGCGCTCGGCGACGGCGCCTATCAGGCCAACCTGCTCGACGAGTTCGACAAGCGCATCCCCGCCCTCGTCGTGCTCCAGGGCAAGGAGGCCGACGGCAAGGTCGCCTTCAACGGCAAGGCCGCCGACGGCAAGCTCAGAGGCTCCGAGTGGACGGGCGCAATCGAGGGCGAGAAGTTTACCGGCACCTTCAAGGGCGAGCCGAGCGGCACGTTCGAGATGAAGAAGGTCGTGCGCCTCTCGCCCACGCTGGGCGCCAAGCCGCCCGAGGGCGCCGTCGTGCTTTTCGACGGCACCTGCCTCGACCACTGGCAGACCCGCGATGGTAAGGACAGCCCCTGGAAGCTCCTGCCCGAGGAGAAGGCGATGGAGGTGCGGGGCGGCGGCGTCATCTCGCGCAAGAAGTTCGGCGACTGCAAGCTCCACCTCGAGTTCCGCACCCCCTTCATGCCCAAGGCCCGCGGCCAGGGCCGAGGCAACAGCGGCGTCTACCTTCAGGGACGCTACGAGGTGCAGGTACTCGACAGCTACGGCCTCTCGGGCGAGAGCAACGAGTGCGGCGGCATCTACGGCTGCGGCAAGCCCATCGTCAACATGTGCGCCCCGCCCATGCAGTGGCAGACCTACGACATCACCTTCACCGCCCCTCGCTTCGACGCCGAGGGCAAGAAGATCAAGAACGCCACGATCACCGTGATTCACAACGGCGTGCTGGTCCAGGACAGGACCGAGGTGCCCAACCCCACCGCCGCGCACTGGGGCGGCGACCCCAAGGAGCCGGGCGGCCTGCACCTCCAGGACCACGGCAACCCCGTCCAGTACCGCAACATCTGGATCGTCGAGACCAAAGGCGAGATGTAGGCGCGAAGAAGCCGCCTACGTCCTGTGGGTCCGGCAGACGACGAAGAGCACGGCGTCGGGCGGACAGGTGACGGGGACGCTCTCGCCTGGCCCCCCTTGGATGGTCTTGATGGGGACGGGGAATCCGTCCTTGTCTGCCGCCGCGCCCGTGCGGCTGTAGAGGTACAGCACCAGCGTGGAGGGCCATGGGTCTGCGCCCGCAGGATCCAGCCGCACGGTCACTTCGCCATCGCCCCGGTTGACCAGGACGAATGTCGTGTCAAGGGATGGCTTCCCCGCCTCGCGGGGCGTCGGCACGGCACGCGTGGCGAGGAGCCGGCATCGGTCGCTGGGCTGGGGCAGGCGGTAGATGACGGAGCCCGGACGAATAAAGCGAGAGAGGAGCGCCCAGGGGTAGAACCAGGGCTTGAGGGCCATGCCCTCGGCCTTGGTTTTCCACATGCCCCAGTTGAAGCCCTTGTGGGAGGAGTCGTCGAGCATCCAGGCGCTGACGGCAGCGGCGCCTGAGCGGGCGGCCTGGACGGCGTAGTCGGCCATAAATACGCCGTAGTCATAGGTTTGGATGTTGGTGTTGGTGTGGGAGCTGATCATTCCCTCGCGCATGCCGGCCTCGCCGACCATGAAGAACTTCTCGTTGGCGGCCAGGTCGCGGGTGAGGGCGTAGTCCCATTGCTTTCGGAAGTAGCCTTCCAGTTCGCCCTTGAGCACCTCGCCCACGGGCGCGTAGCGGTGTATCTCCCACGCGGCAAAGCACTTAGCGAGCTGGTCCACCCCCCGCTGGTGCCAGGCGTCGTCGTGCGCGGCGTCGGTGCCGACGAAGGTGACGGGCAGCTTGCGTTCGGCGAGCACCTTGGCGACGTTCTCGACGCCTTTCTTCCAGCGGTCCCAGCCGCCCCCCTCGTAGTTGGGCTCGTTGACGAGGATGAAGTGTTTGACGCAAGTGTAGTGTTTCTCGCGAATCAGGTGGTCGAGGCAGGCGCCGATGGCGTCGGCGTATTTCGGGTCGTCGTTGCCGCTGAAGCCGGGAACCTTGCACCAGGTGGCCACGCCCCAATCGGTGAGGAAGACGCGGATGCCCTCGGCCTGGCAGACATCGAGGTGGCGATAGAGGCTTTTCATCGGGGGCGTGTCCCAGTCGAACTTGCCATCGCCCTGGGTGTACCAGCGTGCTTGGACCATCATTCGGACGAGGGGGAGCTTCATCCAGCGGATGCGTTTGACCACGACGGCCCAGTCGGCCTCGGTCACGCCGAGGGCGAGGTTGTGTTCCGCCCAGAAATTGGGGTCCCATTCGGCTCCGAAGCCGAGGAAGCGCTCGACCGCGATGGCCTTGGGGTCCACGGTGATCACGGCAGATTGTGGGGGCTTCTCAGCGGCAGCCGCAACGGCGAGGCAGGGAAGGAGCAGAAGCATCAGGTCGGCCCTCGAGGCGGGAGCGGAGGCGGGCGGAGGGCGGCAACCCTCCCGCGGGTCTCGCAAGCCCGCGGGAGGGTCGAGTCCGGCCTAGAGCTTGATCTGCGGATGGCTGAAGCGCAGGGCGTCCATGGAGTGATAGGTGGCGACCTCGGTGACGATTGCCCCCTCGGGGCCGGCCTTTTGCCAGTGGCGGCTTTCGGCGACCTCGAGCTTGACGACCTCGCCGGGGCCTTTGAGAACCACGTGCTTGGCCTTTGCACACTCCTTGTGGCTCGGCGGAATGATCTCGTCGGCGTTCGGGGACGGCTCGCCCTCGCTGCCGAAGTAGTCGGTGCCGTGGCGGACGAGCCAGGCCTCCATCTTGGCGGCCACCTTGTCGGTCTTCACGTGGTAGTGCTCGGGGATCATCTGGCCGGGCAGCAGCCAGATGTCGTGGAGCAGGTAGTCGTCGCGCTCGTCGTTGATGTAGAAGATGCCGGCCATGCCGACCTCGGCGAACTTGCCGAGGCCGAAGTCGAGGACCCAGAACTGGTCGGTTCTCAGCACGGGCATGATGGGGAACTTGTGGTACTCCATCAGCTCGTAGTAGGCGGCCTTGGCCTTGGCTACGTCCAGTTTGCCGTCGGCGCCGTAGAAATCTTCGTTTTTGTACTTCTTGAGCGCCGGTTTGTCGGCCGCCTCGGCCGTGGCGCGCCGTGCGCCGAGGATCGGCACCGCAGCACCCGCGAGCACGCCGCTCAACAGGCCTCGCCTGGTCAGCTCCTTCATCCTGTCGCTCCTTTCCATCACTTCGGCCGGTGTGCGCCCGTGCTTCGATCCTATCCGGTTCGGCGCGCGGGCGCAAGGCGAAAGGTCTCAGCCCCGGCAGCAGTCGCTGTCTGCGCAGCCGCAGGCCTTGCCCTTGAGGTCATTGTACAGTTGGAACGCCTTGTCGGGCTTGAGGTTATCGTGGACGACGGCGCGGATGGCGGCGGCCATGGCCGCGGGGTCCTCGGCGAGGAAGATGTTGCGGCCCATGTCCACGCCCACGGCGCCCTGGTCAATCGCCTTGTAAGCCATGGCCAGCGCGTCGGCCTCGGGCAGCTTCTTGCCGCCGGCGATGACGACCGGGATGGGCGTGCCGGCCACGACCTCGTCGAAGCCGGGCTCGCAGTAATAGGTCTTGTTGAAGTGTGCGCCCAGCTCGGCGATCACGCGGCCCGCGAGGCCCAGGTAGCGGGCGTCGCGCACCAGCTCGCGGCCCACGGCGGTCACGCCGAGGGTCGGCACGCCGTAGCGGTTGCCTTCGTTGACGAGCTGGCACAGGTTGGCCAGGCTCTCCTTCTCGAACGGCCCGCCGACGTAGCACTGACAGGTCACGGCGGCGGCGTTGAAGCGAAGGGCGTCCTCCAGCGTCACGCCGATCACCTCGTTGGAGAGTTCCTTGAGCACGGTGGCGCCGGCGGATGAGCGGAGGACGACGGGCTTGTTCACCTCGGGCGGGATACAGGTCTTGAGCGCGCCGCGGGTGCACATCAGGCAGTCAATGTGCGGGATGAGCGGCGGGATGGCGAGGTCCATGCGCTCGATGCCGCTCGTTGGCCCCATGATGTAGCCGTGATCGAAGGCCAGCATCACGGTGCGGCCGTCCTTCGGGTTGAAGATGCGCGACAGGCGGTTCTTCATCCCCCAGTCCAGATGCGCCGAGCCTTTGAGGAAGAACCCGGGCGTCTCGAAAGGCACGTCCACAAAGAAATCCTTCGCCTTGTCTTCTGACTTCGGTTGCGCGTCGGGCATGAGCGGTCTCCTGAGAATGGACTCAATGGACTGAATGGACTGCGGCTTCGAAGCCCCTGAACATGAGCGAGACGGAGGTCGCCCCCGGGTCCTGGTGGCCGATCGTGCGCTCGCCGATGTTCTTGGCCCGGCCGAACTTGGCCGGGAAGTTCTTGGTGGAGAGGGCGCCTTGCTCGGCGGCCGCGGCGGCAGCGGCAAGGGCGGCGGCTACGGTCTGCCCCGCGTCGGCGGCCCCCCGCAACGCGGCGACGGCTGGGACGAGGGCGTCCATCATCGTCTTGTCGCCGACCTGGGCCTTGCTGGTCTTCTGGAGGGCGGCGAGGCCCGCCTCGAACAAACGGGCCAGGCCCTCAACGTCCACCGGCTTCTTGTCGGCCACGGCGTCGGACATGCCGAGGAAGAAGGTGCCGAGGAGCGGGCCGGTCGCCCCGCCGTCCACGCCCATGATGGCCCAGCCGATGTCGTTGAGCACGCTCTTGAGGTCCTTCTTCTTGCAGGCCGTGATCGCCTTGTCCACGAAGCCCATGGCGCGGGCCATGGTGGTGCCGTGGTCGCCGTCGCCTCCCACGGAGTCGAGTTGCGAGAGCATGGCCTGATTGGCCTTCACCTGCTCGACGGCGGCGCGGAGCATGGCGACGAGTTCTTTGTAGCCGACGGTGTCGCTCATGGGTCGAGGTGGTCCTCCTGAAGGGCGCCGAATCCGGTTACCCCTCCGAAGGTATTGGAACCTTCGGGAGGGAGGCGGCATCCGTTGCATCGGTCCGACGGGTCAGACAGGTCGGACAGGTCGGACTCGTCCGACAGATCGCATTGCCTGCGTGCAGGCATGCACGCCCTACTTGGTCATCGTCAGCGCCGGGCTGCTGCACGGGGCGTCCCAGAGCTTCAGCAGCTCATCGTCCATGCGGCAGATAACCATCTGGAAGCCGCCCATTTCCTGGACGGTGAGGAATTCGCCCACGGCGACGCGGGCGAGTTCGATGCCCTGGGCATCGAGGATCTGCTTGCAGCGGCGCAGGACGATGTAGAGTTCCATCAGCGTGGTGGAGCCGGTGCCGTTGAGCATGAGCAGCACCTTCTCGCCCTTCTGAATCTTGCGGTCGGCCAGGAGCATGGGCAGCATGATGTCGGCCGTTTCGTCGGCGGTCTTGAGCTTCATGGCCCCGCCGCCGGCCTCGCCGTGTTGGCCCATGCCCACGTTCATCTCATCGTCGGGCATGGTGAAGATGGGCTGCCCGGTCGAGGGGTGGGTGGCGGCCGAGACGGCGACGGCAAGGGTGGCCATGTTGTCCTGCACGCGCTGGGCGATGGCGAGGCATTCGTCCAGCGAGCGGCCCTCTTCGGCGGCGGCGCCGGCGCACTTGATCACGATGAGGCAGCCCGACAGGCCGCGGCGCTCGGCGGGGTCGGAGGCCGAGATGTCCTCGTGGGTGAGGACTTGCTTGACCTTGAGGCCCTCTTTCTCGACCATCTGCATCACGAGGTTGGCGGTCATCACGTCGCCGGCGTGGTTGAGGACGATGAAGAGGACGCCGGGCTCACGGCCCTTGGCGGCCTTGCGCAGGGCCGCGATCACGCGGGGCGGACCAGGCGCGGCGAAGATTTCGCCGGGCACCGAGATGTCGAGCATGCCCTTGCCCACAAAGCCGCTGAGGGCCGGCTCGTGGCCGCTGCCGCCCAGGGTCACCAGGGCGACCTTGCGCTTGTTCTTCGGCCTTGCGCGGACGATGAGCTTCTGCTTGCCCAGCTTGAGCTGCCGCGGGTGCGCGAGGGCCATGCCCTCGAGCAGCTCGGCCACCAGGTTCTCGGGCTTGTTGATGAACTTCTTCATTGCCATGGCTTGTCCCCTTTCTTCTTTCGCTCGCCCCTCCCGAAGGTTCCAATACCTTCGGGAGGGTAGGCGAGGGTCACGCGCTTCACCTGTCCACGTTAACCTCCCGAACGTGAGGAAACGTTCGGGAGGGCGCTGGCCCTACGTCAACTGGATCAGCTCCAGCAGCGCATCGCCGTCCTTGATGAAGGCGATGGTCATCGTGTCGCTCATGGCGGTGGGCGGCATCACCACTTCGCGGCCCTTCACGGCCGCCCGGATGTCGTCCACCTGGAAGGCCGCATGGGGCGTGGTCTGGATCGGCGTGGGCAATGGCGAGCCCTTCTCACAACGCACGAACTCGACCCGGTAGGGATGCTTCTCGGGGTCGGTGATGTAGACCTTGGCCCCCTCGAGGTAAGTTTCGCCGGGCTGCTTCTTGGTGGTCGGGACGCCGAAGTGCACGAACTTCGCCAAGGCGGCTCCTCCTAAAGGGCGGGACCGGGTACCAGCATAGCCAGTATTCTGTCACTTCGCGGCCCACGTGTCAACCGCGAGTGGGCCTGAGGCGACCCCAGTTCCTGTCTCAGGCCTTCTCTGAGCCCCGACACGGGGCGACATGCGATAGCCCAGGGCGGAGCAGAGCGGAGCCCTGGGAACGGTCATCCACCCGGGCGCAGCCCTGAAAGGGCGAAACAGCCCTCGATGCGGCGGCCTATGCCGCCCCTGGAGGGCTTGAACCCTTGCGCGTTTGTACCCAGGGCTGCGCTTCGCTCCGCCTTGGACTATCCTGTCACGCCCTTGCAGGGCTGAGGGCCGTGGAACAGCGAAACTGGGGTCGCCTCAGCCAGTGGGCCGCTCAGCGGGCGGAGGCCGGGCCGGCTCGCTTTCGAAGGAGAGGGTAGAGCTCCACCACCAGTGCGGCGCCGCTCATGAGGGCGGCGCCGGCGAGCTGCACTCCCGTGAGCCGGTCGCCGTGCAGCAGGCGGCCGAAGAGCGCGGCGAACAGGGGCTCCAGCAGCAGGATCATGGCCGTGGGCACGGCGGGCAGGCGCTGCTGCACATAGGTCTGCACGAAGAAGGCCACCGCCGTCGCCAGCACGGCGGTGACGAGGATCGCGCACCACACGCCGCCCGCCGGCCAGGCGGGCCGCTCGAAGAGCAGGCCCCCCGCGACGAACAGAGCGGCGGCCGCCGAAAGCTGGCCGAGGACCAGCGACCGCACGTCGTGGTGTTTCGCATAGCGGTCGAGCAGCACCACGTGCAGGCCGAAGGCCGCGGCGCAGCCGAGCGTGAGCGCATCGCCCGCGTTGGCCCCCTGCGGCGCGCCGCCCGAGAGCAGCGCCAGGCCCACCAGGCTGGCCCCGATGGCGCCCCACACCAGCGGCGCCGTGCGCACGCCGAAGAGCAGCCGATTCGCTCCCGGCACAAAGAGGACGAAGAGGCCGGTGATGACGCCCGAGTGGCTCGCCGTGGTGAACCGCAGGCCGAACGTCTGGAACAGGTAGCCCGCCGCCAGGGCCAGCCCGATGCCCGCCCCCGCCCAGAACGACGGCCAGCGGACGCGCCACGCCACGGCCGCCGCCAGCACCCCCGTGGCGAGCGCGTAGCGGATGGCCAGGAACGACAGCACGCCGTAGCCCGCCACGGCGTCCTTCACCACCACAAACGTCCAGCCCCACACCGCGACAACCGAGAGGAGCAGGAGCGAGAGGAGAAAGCGTCTCATGAGCCCTCACTCGGCCGGCAGGGAGATGCCGAACACCTCGGCGATCGCGGCGACAAAGGGCCGGTGCTTCTCGGGGCAGTTGGCGCGCCAGGCGGCCAGGTGCTGCTCGAGCGGGCGCGGCTCACGCACCGGCTGGGCGTTGAGCCAGCTCACCGCCTCCCAGTGCTCGGGCTGCTTCTCGAAGAGCGGCAGCAGCGCGGCGGCGACGACGTTGTTCTTCTCGCGCAGGCACGGCTCCTTGCGCATCGCCGCCTCATTCTGGCGGAACCATTCGGCGAACGTGGTGTTCGGAGGCAGTTCGCCCTTCTTCAGCCGGTCATCGGCATAGGTGCGGTGGGTGGGCGCGAAGCTCCGCCAGTTCGGGTAGGGAGGCGTCCTGGCCCATGTGTCGGCCATGCGCCGCATCGCGAAGACCGAGGCCAGCTCGCACAGCGATTCCTCGAGCCACTTGTTCGACTTCTCGTCGTCCCGATAGTTGCACAGGATGTGGCAGAACTCGTGGGCCATCTGGTAGGCGTACTGATTCCAGAAGGTGCCGCCGGTATTGAGCTGCACGTAGTACTCGCCGTGGAGCCCGCGGCGGAACCAGGTGATGGGGCCGCCCTGGGGCGCCACGACGATGGGCGGAAGTGTGCGCTCGGGGAAGTAGCGCCACAACTCGTTCGCCGCCGACATCAGCACGTGCTGCACGTCCTGGATGTCGGCCTTCCACTCGGCCACGGGCGCGGGGATGATGAGCAGGGGCGGGCGCGGGGCCTCCGGCGCCTCGCGCGCCCGAGCTCCAAGGCCGGCCGCGGCGAACGCCAGCAGAAGGACGGTTCTCCTCATGATCTCCTCCGGGGTTCTTGGTTCGGCCTCTCCTCCGGCCGCTCGCGCCGGGACTCGGCCTCTGCGGCCCACGCGCCGCCGTCGGCGCTCAGCAGGGCGAGGCAAAGGGCGCGGAGCAGCGTCTTCGGCTCCGAGGGCGGCACGGCCGCCGAGAGGCGCCGCCAGGCTTCATCCATCAGGTTCCTGGCCTCCTGCCGGCAGGCATCGAGCGCGCCCGAACGGCGCACCAGGCCGGCCGCTTCGCGTTGGCCCTCGGGGCTCCGGCGGAGCGCGGGCGAGCACAGGATGTCGCGCAGCCGCGCGCGGCGCCGAGTGCCCAGGGCGCCCAGGGCGCGGAAGAGGACATACGTGAGCTTGCCCTCGGCGATGTCCTTGCCCCCGGTGCCGACGCGAAGGCGCGCGTCGCTGTAGTCCAGCACGTCGTCCACGATCTGGAATGCGACGCCGAAGGCGCGGGCGAAGGCCACGCAGGCCTCGCGGGTGGCCGCATCGGCGCCCGCGATCACGCAGGCCGTCTCGGCCATGCCCTCGATGGCCGTGCCCGTCTTGTCCGCATAGGCCTGGAGAACCTGCGGCTCCAGCGAATCCGCCAGCCAGCGGTCGAGCGTGCCGGGGCTCAGGTGGCGCGACCAGAAGATGTCCTGCCCCTGCCCCAGGTGCGCGCGCACGGCCTGCGTCGAGGCGATGCGGTAGAGCTCGAGCCGCTGGGCGTCGGTGAGGTGCGGGTAGTCGCGCAACGCCACGAAGCCCAGGAAATAGGCCGTGTTGGCCGCGCCGATCGCCACGTCCACGCCGTAGCGCACGTGGATGCTCTCGGCGCCGCGCCGGGTGGGCGAGCCGTCCTGAATGTCGTCCACGATCAGCGACCCCGTGTGCGCCAGCTCGCCGGCGATGGCGGCGAGGGCTTCGTAGGGCTTCGAGGAGGTGCCCAGCGCCTCGAGGAGCAGCATGCCGAACATCGGGCGCCAGTGCTTCCCCCGGCGCTGGATCAGGTCCCACAGCGGCTCGGCGAGCATGGCCGTGTGCGTGGCCGGGTCGCGCCGCCAGTGCGGAGGCCCCACGTAGCGCGCGAGACCCGCCGCATCGAACGCCCGCGGGAGGAAGGCGGCCACGTGGGCGTCGAGACGGTCGGCCCACTGGTCCAGGTACCCCTGGTTGTCCATCACGCAGGCGTAGCCGTGCAACTCGAGCTGGGCTCGGCCCTGCACGCGCCGCCCGTGCAGGCACCCGCGCACCGTTCCGGCCCCGTGCCACAGGGCGCGCAGCGGGCCGAAGACGGGCATCTCCTGGTCGTCGGCCAGCGGCTCGAACTCCAGCCTCAGGCCCCACTCGGGCACGCAGGCGCTCACGGCCACGGGATAGGGCGTCCCGGTGCGCGGACTCTCCCAGCGGCGCTGCGGCTCGAACAACACGTGGCGCGCGAGCGCGGCCTCGCCCCCGTCCGGCCAGCCCGCAACGAACTGGTGGACGACGCCCCCGTTCCGCAGGTCCCGGCGGCGGATCAGCACGAGGTCCAGGCCCTCGTCCAGATTCACCGCGAGGCGGTCCCAGCCGATCAGGCATTCCCCGGCCTGGGGGATGAACCAGCCGAGGTCGCTCGACTGGTGCTCGGCCCATGCCGCGCCCGCCACGGCCTTGCCCGCCACCTCGCCCGCGAGGGCGAGCCGGGGCCACACGGCCTCCTTCAGCGGCCCTGCCCCCTCCAGGTCAGCATCCGGAAGCCGTCTGCCGGCCCGCTCGGGCCGCAGGTGCAGGCGGCACGCGCGTGCCTGGCCCGGCTCCTGGAACGACAGATCGAATCCCCCCCGTGTCTCCGCGAGACAGAAGTCCCTCCACGTGGCTCGGAACGGCTGGCGGGTCAAGCTCGCAGGTGCCGGCTCGCCCCGATGGCCGCGCGGGAGGCCGGCCTCCTCCACTTCGCTCGCCAGGGCTTCGAGCACATGGGGGTTGAGGCCAGATCCCCGCGCGGCGCGAAAGACACGCGGCCACGCCGCCACCGAGGCCGCATCAAGCTGCGAGAGAGTCTCGCGACGGCCGGTGGACGGGTCGAGCACCGACGCGAGGAGGCAGAAGGAGTCGCGCGCCGCGGCCCGCCCGACGGGGAACGCCTCGCGCAGAAAGGTCAGCGCGAAATGGCGTCGCCCTGCGGCGGGCGCCTGGTAGAAGCCGTGGATGGTCCATCGCTCCCCCGTGCGGCCGCGGCGGCACGGGGGCACGCCGATGCCCCCGCCGATCCCGATGCGCATGTCAGGCTCCGCGTCAACCCCCCTGCCGAAGCCGGCCGCAGCAAGGCGTGCCCCAGTATATCCGCCGCGGGCCTGGGTGCAAGGCGGTGGCGCGGCGGCCACCCCCTCACTCATAGCGCAGGGCTTCCACGGGGTCGAGGCGGAGCGCCCGCCAGGCGGGGTACAGGCTGCCCAGCACGCCCACCACGCCCGCGGCGGCCACCACCTCGGCCACCACCCGCACGTCCAGCGCCGGCTCCACGCAGGCCCGGATCAGCGGGGCCGACACCAGCAGGTGAAGCCCCCCGTACCCCAGCGCCACGCCGAGCAGGCTGCCCACGAGCGCCAGGAAACACCCCTCGGTGACGACCATGGCGAGCACCCGGCCCGGCCCCCAGCCCACGGCGCGCAGCACGCCGATCTCGCGCGTGCGCTCCACCACGCACATCAGCAGCGTGTTCAGGATGATGATGATCGCCACGAGGAACGCCACCAGCGACGTGCCCCACGTGATGGCGCGGAACGCCTGGAGCACGTGGTGTGTGGCGGCCGCCGTCTCGGCCTCGAAGAAGGCCAGGCCGGGGAAGGCCCGACGCAGGCGCTCCACCGTGGCGGCCCGCGTGGCCGAATCGCGCGGCTCGGCCAGCCGCAGGCTGAACCCCGTGGCCTTGCCCTCGCGCCCCAGCAACGTCTGCATCGTGGGCAGCAGCATGAAAACCATGCTGCTCTGAAGGATGCCCGCCGCCTGCACCACGCCGGCCACCGTGTACCGCCGCCCGATGATCTCCACCGTGTCCCCGGGCCTCTTCCTCAGGATCGCCGCCACCTGGCTGCCGAGCACCACGCTCTCAGGGTCGGCCAGGGTCGGCAGCGTGCCCGCCTCCAGCCTCAGGGTCTGCCACAGCCAGCCGTCGGGCGCCATGCCCACGAGCACCGCCGTGTTGCCCGTCTCGAGCGTCACCAGATGGCCCAGTTCCACGGCCACCTCGGCCACGCCGGGCACGCGGCGCAGCTCGTCGGTCAGCTCCTCGGGCACTGAGGAGGTGAAGGGGTCCAGCGCCCCCTGGCGCATCGCCACCACGTCCACCCCCTGGTCGCGCATCTGGACGGTCCAGGCCCGCTCGACGCCGCGCGAGAGGCCCACGAGCACGACGAACGAGCCGATGGCCGCCGCGGCCCCGAAAGCGGTGAGCAGCGATCGCGCCGGCCGGCGCACCAGGTTGCGCAAGGGCAGGCTGGCGAAGGTCATGGCGGGCCTCCCCCCGAGTCGGTGGCGATGCGGCCGTCGAACAGGTGCACCACCCGAGCGGCGCGCGCGGCGACCTCGGGGTTGTGGGTCACGATCACCAGCGTCATGCCGTGCTGGGCGCGCAGGCCGAGCAGCAGTTCGAGCATCGCCGCGGCCGACACCGAGTCGAGGTTGCCCGTCGGCTCGTCGGCCAGGAGCACGTCGGGTCCGTTCGCCAGGCTGCGGGCGAGGGCCACGCGCTGGCGTTCGCCGCCCGAGAGCTCGGCGGGGCGATGCGCGGCGCGGCCGGCCAGGCCCACGCGGTCGAGGAGTTCGCGCGCCCGGCGCTCGCGCTCGCGGCGGCCGCGGCCCAGGCCGAACATGGGCACCTCGACGTTCTCGGCCGCGGTGAGCGTGGGCAGCAGGTGGGCCGCTTGGAACACGAAGCCGATGCGCGCCGCCCGCAGGCGCGCCCACTCGCCCACCGAGGCCGGCTCACGGCCCTCGAAGAGCACGCGCCCGCTCGTCGGGCGGTCCAGGCCGCACAGCAAGTGGAGGAGGGTGGACTTGCCGCTGCCGCTGGGCCCCACGACGGCCAGGCACTCGCCCCGCGCGAGGGCGAGCGACACGTTGTCGAGCGCCTTCACCCGCCCGTCGCCGTACCAGCGGTTCACGCCCTGGAGCTCGATTGCCGGGGTTGCCGAGGCGCCGCCCATGAGGTCCCTTTGCTCAGAGCGTCCACGGCTCGCGCCGGGCGCGGTCGAGCCAGCGGGCGGCCTCGGGGTCGCCCACGATCTCCTCCCTGGCGGGGTCCCACTTCAGGGGGCGGTTGAGCCAGTAGGCGATGTTGCCGAGGTGGCAGACGGTGATGGTGCGCACGCCGACCTCGATGTCGCAGATCGGCCTCTGGCGGTTGCGGATGCAGCGCAGCCAGTCCTCGTGGTGCCCGGGGCTGTTGTACAGGTGCACCTCGTGGGCAGCGGTGGGGGTGTCCTTGAGGCCGGGCGGATCGGTCTCCAGCTTGCCGCGGTCCACGAATACGGCGCCCTCGGTGCCGTAGAAGTTCACCCCCATCCGGCCCCCGCCGCCGTGGGTCATCACCACGCCGTTGGCGTACTTGTAGGTGAGCTGCTTGTACTCCTTGCCGTCGGGCGGGTGGACCTCGACCGGTCCGCTCTCGTCCATCCCGAGGCCCCATTGGGCGATGTCGAAGTGGTGTGCGCCCCAGTCGGTCATGCCGCCGCCCGAGTAGTCGCGGTAGCTTCGCCAGGCGGGGAAGTGATTGTAGGGGTTGCCCGGGCAGATGGTCGAATGGTAGGGCCGCCAGGGGGCGGGGCCGAGCCACAGGTCCCAGTCGAGCCCCTCGGGCACCGGCTGGGCTGGCAGGTCGCACTCGCGCGAGGGGCCGCCGACGTTGACGATGACCCGCTCGATCTTGCCGATGCGGCCCGAGCGCACCATTTCGCAGGCGAAGCGGAACTCGCGGCCCGAACGCTGCTGGCTGCCTGTCTGGAAGACCCGCCCGTAGCGGCGGATGGCGTTGGCCATCGCCCGCGCGTCGCGGATGGTGAGCGAGAGGGGTTTCTCGCAGTAGACGTCCTTGCCCGCCTCGGCGCAGCGGATGGTCATGGGCGCATGCCAGTGGTCGGGCGGGGCCATCAGCACGGCATCAATGTCGCGGCGGGCGGCCAGGTCGCGGAAGTCCCTGTAACAGCCGCAGGCGTTGTTCCCGTAGCGGTCGTTGACCTTCTTCGCGGCCTCCTCGCGGCGGAACTGGTCGCAATCGCACACGGCGAGCACCTGCACGTCGGGGCGTGCGAGCATGCCGCCCAGGTGGCCGCGGGCCTGCGTGCCGATGCCGATGAAGCCCATCGTGATGCGGTCGCTGGGCGCCGGGCGCTCTGCCCCGAGGGCCGACGAGCCAACCACAATCGGGGCACCCAACGCCGTCGCGGCGCCCCGCAGGAACCCGCGACGGGACAGCCCGTTCCGTTGCACCATCCTGAATCTCCTATGCCTCCGTGGAAACACCAATTCTCGCATGTGGGCCAGGCTGTGTCAAACCGGCCCGGCCTGAGGCGACCCCAGTTCTGGTGGCAGGCTTTCGCTGAGCCCCGACGGGGCGACATGGGATAGCCCAGGGCTGCGCTTCGCTCCGCCCTGGGCTATCCTCTCACGCCCTTGCAGGGCTGAGGGCCGTGGAACAGCGAAACTGGGGTCGCCTCAGGGCCGCGGCCACTTGCATTCCGCGCGGCGGAAGCATAGAGTGTTGGGTGCGGGGCGGGGGAAAGGGGAAAGCAGATGAACCTTCGTTGGTTTGCGGCTCTGACGCTGGGGGCCTTCCTGATGCAGGCGGCAAACGCAGGAAGCAAGCTCCAGCACGAGGAGGGGAAATCGCTCTCCTACGTGCTCGACGGGAAGACTCTGTGGACGCTGAACTTCGCGAAGGAGGAGGGGAAGCCGTATTTCCATCCCCTGTGCCTGGCCGACGGCACGGTGCTGACGTGGCTGCGGCCCGGCGACCATGTCTGGCACCGGGCGCTGTGGTTCTCGTGGAAGTTCATCAACAAGCTCAACTACTGGGAAGAGGACAAGGCCGGCAAGTCGCAAGGCCTGAGCGACATCATGGACGTGAAGTTCGAGGAAGGGAAAGACGGCGTGACGAAGATCACCATCCTCCTCGACTACCATCCGCCCGATAAGCCGGCCGTGCTGAAGGAGCGACGCGAGATCGCCATCACGCCGCCCGACAAGGAGGGCTGCTACCGCATGGACTGGCGGATGACGTGGACTGCGGGTGCCGAGGACGCGGTGCTCGACCGCACGCCGACGAAGGCCGACGGCGGCCCCGACTGGGGCGGTTACGCGGGCCTCTCGTTCCGCGCCGTGCAGGCGATGGCGGAGTACCAGGCGATCGACAGCGAAGGGCGCAAGAACCTCGCTGGCCACGGCCAGAGGGCACGCTGGCTCGACTTCAGCGGCGTTGTGGACAGGGAGAGGAAGGCAGCGGCGGGCGTGGCGATGTTCGACCATCCGAGCAACCCGCGGCACCCCTCGCCCTGGTTCGTCATCATGAGCGGCACGTTCGGCTACACGAGTCCGGCGTTCCTCTTCGACAAGGCGCACACGATCCCCGCCGGGCAGTCGCTCTCGCTGTTCTACCGCGTGCTGGTGCACCCCGGCCGCGGCGACGCGGCGGCGCTGGAAAAGGAGTGGAAGGACTTCGCGGCGACGAACTGAGGCCGCAGGGCGGGCTTCAGCCCGTGGCCATCTCCCTCGCAAGACGCGGTCCGATGACCGTACTACGCACCGAGAAGATGCGGCCTGAAGGGCGCGCTACGAGCGCGGCGGACGGTCGCCGCGCCGATTCGCAGGGGCGCGACTTGCAACGGAGGGCCGCTTGCGCTAGAACCTTTGCGCGCTGGCTGAATCATCTGGCACGGCCCGGCTACCGGGAAAGGAGACGGACATGAGGCGCTGGATGTTGGGCGCGGCATTGGTGGGCCTCGTGGGCCTGTGGGGTGTGGCCCTTGCAGGAGAGGCAGCCCCGGCCGCCAACGTGGACGACTGCCTGAAGGAAGTGGTGGCCTACAAGTACGGCGACAGCCGCAAGGCGCTGCTCGACCTGGAAGGCCAGATCCGCGCGACCTTCGGCAACGCCGAGGCGCGCAAGGCCATCGTGGCCAAGCTCACCGCCGCTCTGGGCGGCGCCACGACCACCACCGACGCCAAGCGCTTCCTCTGCCAGCAGCTCAGCATCATCGGCGGGCCCGAGGTCGTGGCCGCCGCTGCCAAGCTGCTGCCCGATGCCGATCTGTCGCACTCCGGGCGCACCATTCTCGAGCGCGTGCCCGGCCCCGAAGCCGCGGCCGCCCTGCGCGACGCCCTCGGCTCCCTCAAGGAGAAACTCCTCATCGGCCTGCTGAACACCATCGGCGAGCGTCGCGACGCCGATTCCGTGGCCGCCGTGGCGAAGTTCCTGGGCGACGCCGACCCCGCCGTGGCCAGCGCCGCGGCCACCGCGCTGGGCAAGATCGCCAGCGCCGACGCGACCAAGGCCGTGGCCGCCGCCCGCGGCAAGGCCGCCGACGCGGCCAAGCTGGCCTTCGCCAACGCCTACTTGCGTTGCGCCGATAAGCTCGTGGCCGACGGCAAGCCCGCCGAGGCCGCCGCCATCTACGCCGAGATGACCGACGCCAAGGAGCCGAAGAACGTCCGCATCGCCGCCCTCCGCGGCCTGGTGATCGCCGACACGGCCAAGGCCCTGCCGCTCATCACCGCTGCCCTCATGGGCGACGACCCCGAGATGCAGGCCATCGCCACCAGCTTCGTGCGCGACATGAAGGGCGGCGCCGTGGCCAAGGTGTTCGTCGAGCTGTTGCCCAAGCTCAAGCCGCCCGTGCAGGCCCTCGTGATCGCCGCCCTCGCCGACAGCGGCGACCCCGGCGCACGGCAGGCCATGCTCATCGGCGTGGCCAGCGAGGACGCCGCTGTGCGCGCCGCCGCGCTCCGTGGCCTGGCCGCCGTGGGCACGGCGGAGGACGTGGCCATGCTCGTCAAGACGGCCGCCGCGGGCCCCGACGCTGACAAGGGGCCCGCCGGCGAGAGCCTCGCCCGCCTGGGCGCCCAGGGCACCGACGAGGCGCTGCTGAAGCTGCTCGACGGCGCCGACGGGCCCACCCGCTCGGCCATCATCCGAACGCTGGGCGTCCGCCGCAGCGCGGTGGCCCTGCCCGCCGTGCTCAAAGCCGCCGCCGATGCCGACGAGGCCGTGCGCATCGAGGCCCTCAAGGCCCTCGAGGCCCTGGCCGACGAGAAGCAGAGCGCGGCCGTCGTGACACTGCTCGTGGATGCCAAGACGCCCAACGAGCGCGCAGCCGCCGAGCGCACCGCGTTCACCGTCCTCAGCAAGGGCAAGGAGGCCGAGGCCCGCGTCGAGCCCCTCCTGGCCGCTCTCGGCCAGGCCGGCACCGACGCGAAGTGCGCGGTCCTGCGCGTCGCCGGCCGCCTCGGCGGCGGCAAGGCCCTGGCCGCCGTCCGCGCCGCGCTGAAGGACGCCGACGCCGCGATCCAGGAAGCCGCCATCCGCGCCCTGGCGAGCTGGCCCGACGTGGCGGCCCTGCCCGACCTGCTCGAGCTGGCCAAGTCAGCGCCCAAGGATAACCTGAAGATCATCGCCCTGCGCGACTACGTGCGACTGGTGGGCCTGCCCAACTCGCGCAAGCCCGAAGAGAGCCTCGCAATGTACAAGGAGGCGATGGCCCTGGCCACGCGGCCCGACGAGAAGCGCCTCGTCCTGGGCGGCCTGCGCGAGGTCAAGCACATCGAGGCCCTCAAGATGGCCGCCGCCTGCCTCGATGACAACGCGCTGGCTAACGAGGCGTGCGTGACCGTCGTCGAGGTGGCCAAGGCCGCCGGCAAGGCCGACAAGGAGGCCTCCAAGGCGGCCCTCGAAAAGGTGCTTCAGACCTCGAAAGACAAGCGCCTCGTCAACGACGCGAGGAACCTGATCAACCAGCTCAAGTAGCCGAGCGCCCGATGCCGCTCGAGGCAGCCGTCGCCGCGCGAGCGGTCCCCTGTCGCGCGGCGACGGCGCTGGACGACCCCGCGCCGCGAGGGGACTCTCCACGGCGCGGGGTCGAGCCCAGCAGCCAGCACTGGAAGAGCGGCGGCCTGCTACTTGCCCTTGCCCTTCTTCGGCGCGGCTTTCTTCTTGGGGGCCGCCTTCTTCGGGGCGCTGCATCCGCACGTCTTGCACATGAGCCGTTCTCCTAACAGCCGGCGGAGCCACCCGCCGCCCTGCGCGTGCCTCCCCGCTCCCATTATGCCACAGGACGCGCCGTTTGCAAGGGAAAAGTGCGTTGACGGCGCCCGTTCCGCGCTTGACGCCGCGCGCTCAAAGGGTACAATGTGCCGGCAGCGTCACCCCGAGGAGACACGCATGGTGGTCCGGAAGGCACGAGTGGATGACGCGCCGGCCATCCACGCCCTGGTGAACTACTACGCGCGCAAGGAAGAGATGCTCGCCCTGTCGCTGGGCATGGTCTACGAGCGCCTCCGCGACTTCTGGGTCTGCGAGCAGGAGGGCGAGGTGCTCGGCTGCTGCGCCCTGCACGTCGTCTGGGAGAGCCTGGCCGAGATCCGCTCGCTGGCCGTGCGCGAGGACCGACAGCGCCACGGCATCGGGCGGTCGCTCTACCAGGCCTGCGTCGAGGAGGCCCCCGCCCTGGGCGTCACGCGCCTCTTCGCCCTCACGTTTGTGCCCGCCTTCTTCCGCAAGATGGGCATGGCCGAGGTGGCCAAGGAAAGCCTTCCCCACAAGGTCTGGTCCGATTGCGTCCGCTGCCACCGCTTCCCCAACTGCGATGAGGTGGCGCTGGCAACGGACCTGAGCAGCGCGCAGCGCCCTCCCGAGCAAGGCGGCACTGACGCCGGCGGCCCGCCATGAAGCACGTCTTCGGCCCCGTCCCCTCGCGGCGCCTGGGCAACTCGCTGGGCGTGGACCTGCTGGCATTCAAGGCCTGCGCATTCGACTGCATCTACTGCCAGCTCGGGCGCACCACCGAGCAGACCGCCGAGCGCCGCCGCTTCGTGCCGCCCGGGGACGTCGTGGCCGAGGTCCGCCAGGTTCTCGACTCCGGCGTGGCCGTGGACTACGTGACGCTGTCGGGCTCGGGCGAGCCGACACTGAGCCTCGACCTCGGGCGGGTGATCCACGCCATCAAGGCCTTCAGCCGCGTGCCCGTCGCGGTGCTCACCAACGGCGCGCTGCTGGGTCGCCCCGACGTGCGGGCCGACCTGGCTGAGGCCGACCTCGTTGTCCCCTCGCTCGACGCGGCGACCCAGGAGGCCTTCGAACGGGTCAACCGCCCGTGCGGCGGGCTGAGCGTGGCCGACGTGGCCCGCGGCCTCCGCGACTTCACGCTCGGCTTCACCGGCCAGGTGTGGCTCGAGGTGATGGTGGTGGCCGGCGTCAACGACACGCCCGACGAGGCCCGGGCGATCGTGCGCGCGCTGGAAGGCGCCCGGATCGACAAGGTGCAGCTCAACACGGTCGTGCGGGCGCCCGCCGAGAGCTGGGCTGAGCCTGTGCGCGAGGAGCGCCTGAAGGAACTGGCCGCCCTCCTCGAGGGCCTGGCGCCTGTGGAGATCATCGGCCGCTACGCGCAGCGCGAGCACCCCGCGCCAGCCGCCGATGCCCGCGAACGCATCCTGGCCACCCTCGCCCGCCGCCCGTGCGGCGCCGCTGAGCTGGCCAACAGCCTTGGGCTGCACCCCGCACTCGTCGCCAAGCTGCTGGAAGAACTGTGCCGCGAGGCCCGCCTCGAGCGCGTCCTCGTCGGCGGCGCCGCGCAATACCGCATCCCCCCGCACTGAGGCACAGGAGCCCGCGATGAACGATTACTGGAGCCGGGACCGCGAGCTACGCTTCAACCGCATCGAGGCCGAGGCCCGCGGCTTCGGCCTGCGCGTGATGGAGGTGAACAAGAAGTCCAAGCCCTGGGGCGGCTTCGTGCGCTTCAAGCACGACTCGCTCGAGGCCTTCCGCCACGCCTATTGGGAGCGGGGCCTCAGCCCCTACTGGCAGCGCGTCCTCGCCGACATCTGGCGGACCCATCTCCGCGAGCAGCGCAAGCTGCCGCTCGACTCCAAGCTCCTGCTCCTCGAGCCCGGCAAGCGCTTCAGCCTCCAGGCCCACGAGCGGCGCAGCGAGCTCTGGCGCGTCATCGAGGGCCCTGTCCTCATCGTCTTCGGCGACAACGAGGAGAGCCTCCACGACCTCGAGGTGCGGCCAGGCGAGGTCATCCGCATCCGCAGCGGCCAGCTCCATCGCGCCGCGGCCCCTGCTCTGCACTGGGGCGTCATCGCCGAATTCTGGCACCACGACGACCCGCTCAACCCCTCGTGCGAGGACGACATTCTCCGCTACGCCGACGACCACGACCGCGTGGGCGAGGACCAGGAGGACTGACGCGGGGCCACGCCCCGCTCCTGTGCCAGGCCGCTGCGGCCGCCGCCGGGACACGCGCGGCTCACCACGCGCGCGAGCTGAACTCGCCGAAGTCGTCCACAGGCCGCTCGCGCACGGCCGCCACCTGCTCAGGCGGGGGTGCCGGCGTGAGGAGGCTCACCACCAGGATCAGCACCGCCGACACCACCACCCCGGCCGCCACGTACAGGTAGCCGTACGACTTCTGGAGCAGCTCCGGCAGCTTCTCCGCCGCCTGGAGGTACTTCATCTCGTACCAGTACAGGCCCACCGTCGTGACAAAGCCGGCCAGCGCGGCGGCGATCACGGCGGCCGACGTGGTGCGCTTCCAGAACACGAAGATCGCCGGCACTGCGATGCTCGCCGACAGCACGCCGGACGAGATGTAGTAGACATCCCCCAGCTTCTCGCTGATCAGCGCGCAGCCGAGCGCCACGAGGAGCACGAACACGGTCACGCCCCGGGCCACCGCCACCCGGGTCCGCTCCGCCGCGCCCCGCTTGCGCAGGACCGGCTCGATGAGGTCGTGCGACAGCGGCATCGCCGTCACGTTCGCGAAGGTGTCTACCGTGGACATCTGGCACGCGACGATGCCGACGAGCGCGAACACCTGGAGCGCAACAGGCAGCGGCGCGAGAAAGGCGGTGATGATCTTCGTGCCATCGGCGCCCACGGCCTCGGGCGGCGCACCGTTCACGGGCGGGAACGCCACGAGCGCGCAGAACGCCGCCAGCGTGGGCAGCGCGATGACGAACACGGCGATCAGCCCGAACGCCAGCACGGCCCCTTTCATCGCCTCGCGCGTGGTGCGGGCCGCCTGGATCCGCAGAAGCAGGTCCTGCTCGGTCATCCACCCCGGCAGGTAGCCGATCAGCAGAACGACGGGGAACAGAAGGCCATTGAACCAGAGGTTGAACACCTGGCCCTCTCCGCTGGACGGCGGCGTGGCCTTTCGCAGCGCTCCCAGAATGTCGCCGCCGCTTGCCCGGCCCGCCGCGCCCACCGCGGCGACGGCCAGGGCGATCATGAACACGGCCATGATCAGGAACTGGATCACGTCAGTCATCGCCACCGCGCGAAACCCGCCCATCACGGTGTAGAAAATGATGGGCGCGATGAGCAGCACCATGCACACCCACGGCTCCACGCCCAGGAAGCCGCTCATCAGGGTGCCGGCCATGAACGTCTCGGCCTGCGTCCACGCCGTGAACACGAAGATCGAGAAGACCGCGAGCAGGACGCGGGCCGGGGCGCCGAACCGCTGCTCGATCGCCTGCGGCAGGCTGACCGCCGGGATCCGGCGCACGAACGGCACCATCGCCAGGATGACGAAGCACAGGAGGAGCCAGGGGATGGGCAGGATCCACAGCCCGGTGGCGCCGAACAGGTACGTCTGCCCCATGCCGAAGCCGATCCAGCCGAGCATGAGCCAGCCGGCCGTCAGCGACATCCCCAGCCGCCAGCCCGGCAACTGGCGCCGCGCGATCCAGAACTCCAGGCCCAGGTGCTCCTGGTCCCCCGTCGCGCGAAGGCGAGTCCAGTAGCCCACGCAGACCATCAGCAGCGAGTAGGCAATCACGGCTGCCCAGCAATAGGTCGAGGACGCCATTTCGTTTCTCCGCAGTGGCTCAGAAGGAGAAGGTGGTGGACAGACCGACCCAGAAGGTGTCGCGATAGCCCACGCTCCGGGCCGCGGCGCCATCGAGGATATGCGTGAAGTTCAAGCTGGGCCGGATCCTCCAGTGGTCGCCCACCTGAATGGGCAGCCCGAGGCCGAACGTCGCGTCGGCGGCCGCCGCCCGGCCGATTCCATAGTAGGCCAGGTTGTGCCGGTGGCTCCCGTAGCCCACCGAGCCCTGGCAGTCTAGCGACAGGCTGGCGGCCTTCGAGAGGCGGGCCACGTCAGCAAACGTGTGGCTCACCATCAGGGCGCCATAGGCCCCCTTCACCAGGTCCACATCGCGCCAGACCTTGAGCGTCGGCGACAGCAGCGTGTCCACCCCGACGCTCGCGTAGACCTCCGTGGTGCCGTCGAAACTCGTGTTCGGGTACTCGTAGCGCACCGCGCCGACGACGAACCTCAGCTTCTCGCACGTCCAGCCGTACTCGAGGCTGTAGTCAACCTCCGAGACGTGACGCTTCTCCTGGTTGCGATCGGTGAGGTCCACGTTGCCCCAGAGTGTGGCCGTCAGCCCCCTCCACGAGGCCGAGACAGAGGGTTGCCAGACGGCCTCATCGTTCAGCCGCAGGCCACGCCACACGTAGGCGCTGTTGAACGTCGAGTCGAGGCTGACGGACCATTCTTTCGCCGGCGCTGCGGGCTCGGCCTCCTTGGGCGCCTCGATGGGGGGCGATGCCGGGGGCGGAGGGACCTCGGACGGCGTGGGCTCGCCGGCCCGCGCCGCCGCGGCGCCCAGCGCGAACGCCAGCCGCGCGGCCAGGACCGAGACCGTTCGGGTCGCAAATGCCATTGCTCTCTCCTTTCGTCCAGACCCCGAGCCGCGCAGGAGGCCCTGCGCGTCGCGGGCCGGGGCAAGCTGGCCGCTCAGGGAGACGTGGGGAGAGCAAGGCGTGCCTGGTCAGCGACGAGGCGAAGCAGCCCGGAGGTCAGCCCCGAACGGCGCGCGATCGAACTGGGTGTGACGCATCCATAGCGTCGTGCCCGGTGCGGGCATGTTCGTGGCTCACCGCCACGGCGCGCAGCCGGCACGGGTCAGTGCGATGCCGCTCAAGGTGCTCACCTCCTTCCAGGCGAAAAGCGTGCGGGAAGCCGAAATTCCGTCGGGCAAGACAGCGGAAATCATACATGGCACCCGCCGGGCTGTCAAGCCCCTAATCCGGCGCGAGCATGGCCCCCGGCCAGGCGCCGACGCCTGCGCCCCTACTCATCCCCGTGCGCCCTCTCAGGCCTACCTCAGAGGCGATCCGGTTCGCAGGCGTTGCCCTGGGCTTTGCCCTGCGAGCCTTTCAGGTTCCACAGGGGAGCCATCCACCCGCAATTCCGGCCCGCACGCCCCTCAGATGCGACTTGACTCGTCCCCAAGGGTCAGTAGAATACAAGTATCTCCCCTCCCCGTGTAGGCAGGTCTCCCCCTGGAGCCATGCATGCGCCGGCGCGCGCTCCAGCACCTTGTGTCCGTAGTGTTTCTGGCCTTGGCGCCCGGCTGCTCGCCGGTGTTCAAGGCATTCGTCTACACCTGCGACCGGGTGATGGACGCGGCGGACATGGTGGACCTCGGGGTCTCGGTGACGCCTCGGTTCTCGCTGTCGGCCTACGCCTGCCTCTTCGGGCTGGGGGGCCTGGGCGGCGGCACGGTGAACGGGTATTTCGCGGGCATCGGCGGCAGCCGGATCGGCATCTACCGCCACTACCACAGCAACATCGGCCTGGTCCTCTGGGCCTACGAGGTGACGGGGTGGGGGGACTTCGACGTCAACGACCCCGAGACTCTGGCCCGCCGCCACCGGGGGCCGATCGCCTGGCTCTTCATCCCCGGCGGCGACAAGTGCCGGGGCGCGGGGTGACTAAGCCGCGGCGCGGCGCACGCGGGGAGCGTGCGAAAGCCAGTGGGGTTCTCATGACTGAAGTGCCTCCACGTGGGGTACGTGGGCCTCATCGGGAACATCCACTTCAGCGAAATCCTCGACTTCATCGTCGGCTGGGCCGGCTTCGACCTGTCGAAGGATGACTGGGCCACCCGCATCGCCAACCGAGAGCGAGCGCCGGAGGGCTCCGACACCGCCCCGCCCGAGACGCCCGCCAAGCAAACCCCGGAGACCCGGGCTGAGGAGCCCCCTAAGCCCAAGCCCACGCCGTCCAAGCCCCCTCCCCCCAGAGAGCCGAAGAAGGACACGCGTTCCCCCGCCCCCAAGCGCGACCTGCGAGACATAGTCCCGTAGAGGGCCTGGGCTGCCGGGGCCGGTGGCCATTCGAAGCCGCACCGCCCCCTGAAGCTGCGGGAGATTCGCGGCCGCGAGTGGCCGCGGCAACCTGCCGACCCGGGCGGGCTACCCCAGCGTGAACACGCTGCCCTGCATGCCGGCCAGCCAGTCAATCACCAGCCACAGGCCGGCGGCGGCGAAAGCGCCCAGGATCATGCCCAGGAAGAACGGGCGCGTGCGACGATAGAGCCCGATGCCCCCCATCTTGAGGACGATAACCTTGATGAGCCAAGCGACGAAGATGCTGAACCAGACGTTGAACGTGGGGTGCGTGAGGCCCACGGCCAGCCCTGCGGGGTGAATGGGCCACCACGGGAACCGATAGCGGCACACCATCAGCACGCTCATCAGCGCGGCGCCGATGCCCAGGAACCCCATCTTCCACCACGCCGTGCCGCCCGCGGTGCCCTCGGGAATCCGCATGTGCTCGATCATCCAGGTGCCCGTGCACTCGGTCATCGCGCCAAACTGCCAGCTCCCCAGGTTCATGCCCCCGTGGGCGTATCCGATGGCGAGCACCGCCACCATCGAGCTCACCAGCCCCACCACGAGAGCGAGCAGCATGGCGCCGAACAGGGGCCTGCCACGCACGCCCGCGGCGTTGCCCATCTTGGCCCCCGTGGCCGCCGAGGTCATCACGATGGTGCGCGTATCGCCCGACCAGGTGAGCGCCATGCCCAGGTTCACCACGCTGGCCGGCCCGAGGCCCACGGGTCCCAGGATGCTGTGGGTGAGGGCCGAAGGCGTGACCGGCGTGCGGGCGTAGGCGAGGCCCGCCTCGCAGATGATCTTGGTGAGGCCCAGGAACGCGATGAGCGCGCCGCCGATGAACAGCAGGGCGTGGCCGACCTGCATCCCCGAGCGCGTCATCCAGGCCACCACGTAGGCGAGGCCGATTCCCAGCCCGATCAGGGCACCGCGGTACGAGAGCAGCTCGCGGCTGTCATCCACGTCCGACGCGTTGAGGAACGCCTTGCGGAACACGCTGCGGAGGTGCTTGCGGGCGATCCAGAGCCCGATGAGCACGTAGGCGATCACCGCGCCGAACGCCTGATAGGCCTCGGTGGGCATGCCGGGGTCGGAGTACAGCTCGGTCGCGCCGATCGAGAAGCCGGCCGTGAGGAAGATGGCCTTCTGGACCATGAAGTACCACGCGAAGACCCAGAGGCTCAGCAGCACGTCGGTGTTGACGAGGTACGAGAGGCCGATGACCTCGAAGCGGACGTAGAAGGACGAGTACAGGACGCCCGGGATCATCACGAGCCAGGTGCCCAGCTCGAAGCCGGGCAGGCTGGGCACGTACTTCTGAATGCCGTTGTAGCTGAAGATGAGCGCGGGAACGGCGAAGCCCGCCCACATCATCCGCGAGCGGAAGAGGGCGGGCCACGCCGCCTGCGGCGTCTCGGTCGTCGCCATCTCCAGCGGGAGCTGCGCCAGGGGGAACGTGAGGCGCTCGTGCTCGACCCACTGGCGGCGCAGCAGCGTGACGATGCAGATCATCACCAGGTAGGCGGCGAGGATGAAGCTGCCCCACCAGGCCAGCGGCAGCACCCAGGCCCGCCACGGCAGCGGCTCGCCGGGCGGCAGGCCCTGGAAGAAGTGCCGCAGGGCCAGGTCGTCGGTCGGCGTCACCCAGTTCTTCACGTAAGGCAGAATCAGCTCGCTCCAGCGGTTCTCGGGCGAGGCATAGTAGCGGAGGCCGCCCGTGAGCCCCATCAGGTTCATCGTGAAGCCCCACGACGGAATGGCCGAGGCCAGCACGAGCATGACGTACACGGTCACCAGCTCGCCCGTCGAGAGGCCGAGGCGCGGCCCCAACCGGCGCAGCAGGCCGTTGAGGCCGAAGATGAGCGCGAAGAACAGGAAGATCGCCCCGCCCGTCGAGAAGTCGGCGCACAGCGGCGAGCCGTGGATCACCAGCACCCCAAACGGCTCGCCCGCGGTGAGGCCCGCGCACAGCAGCGCGCCCACGAGCAGCGACCGCGCTGTCACGCTGCGCCCATCATCGGCCTCGGGCTCGGGCGGCGTTGTGCGACTCGGGTTGCCGGCCATGGCCATCTCCGTGCGGGAAACGAGGGCACATTATACAGAAGGGGGTTGGATGGGGCAAAAGGCTCAGGCCGCGGGTGCGACCCAGGAAAGCAGGCGATCTCCCACCCGCCCCCTGCTGGGTGCCACCCTCAACGGCTTCCGTTGTGGGTGCGGCGCGGGGCCGCCCTCGAAGGCGCCCTCAAGCGGGGACGCCTCCACCCACGAGGCTGTCCCCCAACACGCGAGGCTCGGGCCGGCGTGGGCGTCACCGGCTTCTCTGGGTCGCACTCAGGGCGCGGCTGGCGGCTGGGACCTGGCCGGCAGCGGCGCGGCCTTGTCGAGCAGGGCCTTGTGCGACTCGGGCGGCGTGCCGGTGGCGGACGGCGTCCTGCCCAGCAGCGCCACGAGCGCGAGGGCGAGCACGGCCAGGGCCAGCGCAGCCACGGCAAGCGGCAACAGGGCGCGGGCGCGCTCCTGCGCCGCGGCCTGCTGGCCGGGCCGCAGGGCGCGGAGGTCCGTCATCAGCTCGCAGGCCTCGATGCCCAGCAGCACCTCGTCGGCCGTCTGCGGGCGCGCGGCCGGGTCGTTCGCCGTCATCGTCGCGAGGAGGCGGCGCAGCGGGTCGGGGACGCGGCTGCCCGGCCCCAGCATCTCGCCCGCGGCCACCCCCAGGCCGTAGATGTCGCTGCGCGCGTCGGGCGGCTCCCCGCGCGCCTGCTCGGGGCTGACGGTGGGGGAGGCCAGCGTGTCCCGGCACAAGCGGGCGGCGCCGGCGGCGTCGAACGCGATGTTGCCGAGGCACACGGCGCCGTGATACTGCCCGCGGGCGTGGCCGGCGGCCAGGGCGCTGGCCACGTCGCGCATCACGGCGAGGGCCTCCGCGGGCGCAAGGGGGCGCTCCGCGTGCAGGTCGGCCGCGCTCCGCAGGGACGGGGGGAAGCCCATGCCGCTATCCCCGGCGGTAATAGACGTAGGCGCGCCGCCTCGGCGCGGGCTTCTGGAAGGCGAAGAGCAGGCCCATGCCCGCCACGAAGCCGCCCACGTGCGCCCACCAGGCCACTCCGCCCGCCGCCTCCGTCATCGTCATCGAGCCCATCCCGCTCAGGAACTGGATGACGAACCAGAAGCCCAGGAGGATGAAGGCCGGCATCTGCACCACGGTCGTGAAGAAGCCCAGGAACACGAGCGTGGAGACCCGCGCGTAGGGGAACGCGATGAGGTAGGCCCCCAGCACGCCCGCGATGGCCCCGCTCGCGCCCACCATGGGCACCGTCGAGTCCGCGTTCGCCGCCACCTGCGCGCCTGCGGCCCACAGCCCGCACAGCAGGTAGAAAAGCAGGAACCTGGCGTGGCCCATCCGATCCTCGACGTTGTCGCCGAAAATCCACAGGTACCACATGTTGCCCAACAGATGCATCCAGCCGCCGTGCAGGAACATCGAGGTCAAGAAGGTCAGCCACACCGGCGCGGGGGGCACCGTCTGCACCTCCTCCTGCACGAGCCAGGGCCCTACGACTCGCAGGCGCGACTCGAGCTTCGGCGGCTCCCTGCCGAACACGCGGCAGGGGATGAGGCCGTAGCCCCGGATGAAGCCCTCGAGCCGTTCGCCCTGCTGCAACTCGAAGAGGAAGGCCAGAGAGTTCAGCACGATCAGGACGAGCGTCACCACCGGCACGGCGCCCGAAGGGTTGTGGTCGCGGAAGGGGATCACGTGCGCGCTCCGGAACTCCGATCAGCAACGCCCTGTGCATCATAGCAGCCGCCCCGAGCGCTGTCAACGAAGCGCGGTTGACGGGGTGCGGGCCGGAAATGTAGGTGGATCGCTCCTCTCTTCCGCCTGAACGGCTCGTAGCGTAAAGTCCAGGGCACCACCTGGAAACCAGAACGCCCCCGAGACAGTGCCTCCCCTGTAGGCGGGACGTCCCCGTCCCGCGAGGCATCGCGGGCTTCGCGGGATGTGGACATCCCGCCCACAGCCTCGCCCTGAGCTATCCCCTTTCGCTCCTTCGGAGCTCCCGCAGCCACCTGCAATTCCGGCCCGCACCCGGTTGACGCTCCCGGGCGCGGGCGCTATACTGCGCGAGGAAAGGAGATCGGCCGGTGGCCAAGGAGCTGGACCCACGCGAGGAGTACGCCGCGCTGGTGCGCGCCGCGGCGGCGCGCCTCGAGCTGGAGCAGGGCTTCGGCCTGGAGAGCGCCAGGTTGCCCGCCTTCGCGGCCCCTGCGGAGGCCCCGGCGCCGCCCGCCGCCGCCCGCCCGGCGCCCGGCACGCCGGCCCGAGGGGCCACACGGCCCGCCCGCCCGGCCGCCAAACCCCCGCGTCCGGCGGCCGCGCCCGTGGCCCTGCCGCCCCGGCACGTCGCCAGCACACCGCTGCCTCCCGTGCAGGCCGCCGAGTTCGCCGCCCCAGAGAGCACGGTGAACCTCTTCGACGCCAAGAACTACGACTTCCCGATCCCCGACGGGCTGTCGAAGAGCGAGCAACTCGGCTTCTTCGCCAAGACCATCGCGAACTGCAAGCTGTGCCGGCTCCACGAGGGCCGCACCCAGGTGGTCTTCGGCGTGGGCAACCCCGACGCCGATCTGATGTTCGTGGGCGAGGCGCCCGGGCACGACGAGGACGTGCAGGGCGAGCCCTTCGTGGGCCGCGCCGGCCAACTCCTCACCAAAATCATTGAGGCGATGGGTTTCAGGCGGAGCGACGTCTACATCGGCAACGTCAACAAGTGCCGCCCGCCCAACAACCGCGCGCCGTTGCCCGACGAGATGGACGCCTGCCGCCCCTTCCTCCTGAGGCAGATTGACATCATCCAGCCCAAGGTCCTGTGCCTCCTGGGCGCCACGGCGGTGCGCGGCCTGCTCCAGTCGAAGGAGAGCATCACGCGCATCCGCGGCCAGTTCATCCGCTGGCGCGGCATTCTGGTGATGCCCACCTTCCACCCCGCCTACCTGCTGCGCAACCCCGCCGAGAAGCGCGCAGTGTGGGAGGACGTGCAGAAGGTGCGCGACGTGGTCCTCGGCAAGCTCGTGGTGTGAGGCCGTCACGGCTTGGCGTTGGTGAGCACGAACATCCTGCGGTGGCCGACGCGCTCGTGGGCAACCTGGCGGAGGCCGAACTTCTCGATCATCCCCTCGACCTGCACCTCCCGGCCCTCCTTCGCGATCAGCGACAGGGGCGTGCCCGCGCGCAGGGCCTCGCGCAACTGCTCCTCCGCGCTGGGGCCGCCCTTCTCATCCTTGATCAAGCGGATTCCGATGCGCCGGGTGAACAGGTTGTAAACGCCCGAGTAGTCGGACTGGTAGAAGATGATCTCGTAGGGCTCCCGGAGGTAGGGGCCGGCCTCCTCCACGAGGTCACGGCCCGACTTGAATCTGTTGATCACCGGCGTGGCCACCAGGTCCACCGTCAGCGACAGCGTGAGCATGGCGGCCACGGCGGCTGCCGCGCGGCGGCCCTCGCCGCGTCCGTCGCGCCGCGCCTGAAGCCCCCAGAGGCATGCGGCAAGGATCAGGGCGCCGCCGAAGCCTGCACCGAGCCTCACGCCCGGCGTGAGGGCCGCCCGCATCTCGGCCCGAACGTCCCCGTCCGCAGTCAGCCGCATCACCGTGGCGTTGGGCTCCAGGGCCGCCGCCACGAAGAAGATGCCCAATAGCCCCACGAGCACGAAAGTCACCTTCCACAGCCCGCGATGGCCCCCGAGCGCCACCAGCTCGCCCCGGATCACCGCGGCAATGTACCGGGCGCACAGCAGGCCCACTGCCGGCACGAGCGGCAGCAGGTAGCGCTCGCGCTTGCCCGAGAACAGCGAGAAGAAGACGAGCACGCTGAGGAACCACGCCGCGGCCAGGAGGCCCACGGCGTCGCGCCGCGTGCGCCCCACTCTCACGCCCCACAGCAGGCCGGGAACGAAGAGCAGCGTCCACGGCAGAAGGAACACGGGCGCGTAGAGGAAGTAGAAGTAGAAGGGTTGCCAATGGCTCGCCTCCTCGCCCATTCGCTGCGCCGTCTGCTGGAAGAGGAGGTCCTGCGTATAGGCCGCTCCTGCGCGAAGACAGGCGGGGACGACCCACGCCGCGACCAGGGTGAGGCACAGTGCCGCGCCGGCGACGTGCCACCAGCCGCCCTTGCGTACCTCGTGGCGCCGGGCGTAGCCGTAAGCCAGGGGCACGAGCACGGCCACGGCGAGGCCGGGCGGCCCCTTGGTGAGCACGGCCAGAGCGGCCATCGCATAGGCCGCGAGCCACCACCGGCCATGACGCGCTCCCCCCTCGAAGGCGCGCACCGCACACACGATCGCCGCCGTGGTGAAGAAGGTGAGCAGCGGGTCCAGCACGCCGAACTTGCAGATGAAGCCGAAGAGCAGCGTCGTGAGCGTGATGAGGGCGGCCAGGAGGCCGGTCTCGGGCGAATGGAGCCGTCGCCCCAGAGCGTAGACGAGCAGGGCGGTGCCCGTCGCGGCGAGCACTGAGACCATTCGGCCCGAGTTCAGCCCGAAGCCCGAGCGCCAGAAGACCGAGGCGAGCCAGTAGAAGACCGGCGGCTTGTCGGAGTACGGCTCGCCGTTCAGGTGCGGCACCAGGCAGTCGCCCAGCGCCACCATCTCGCGGGCCACCTCGGTCGCGCGTGGCTCGTCGGGATTCCACGGGTCGCGGGTGAATAGCGAAGGGAAGAACAGCAACGCACTGGCGGCCAGCAAGATCGCCACTGCCGAACCCGTCCGCCTGAGAACCATATGTCTACACTCCAGACTGCCGCACCGGGCCGCCCCAAATCATCAATAATATTATTGTAGTAATGCGCCGCTCTGGCGCAAGACCGGCAGGCCGGCCCTTGACAGAGTGGAGCGGGCGGGATATAATGAGTCCAGACTCAGCAGATGAGCTTTTGCTCATCTCATGAAGCAAGCCTCGTATGATGAGGTGCCGAGCATGGGAGCCGACGATTCGACACAGGGCCTGACTCGCAAGGAGCGCGAGCGGCTGGCACACCGCCAGGAGATACTGGCGGCGGCGGAGCGGGTCTTCGCGCGCAACGGCTACCGCGGCGCCACGGTCGAGCAGATCGCCCAGGAGGCCGAATTCGCCGTTGGCACACTGTACAACTACTTCCCCAAGGGCAAGGAAGAGCTGTATGAGGAGGTGCTGGCCGGGCTGGTCGAGGCGTCGCTGGCCGCGTTCCGCGAGACCGTGCTGAGCCAGGCCGACCCCGTGGCGGCGGTTGAGGCGCTCATTGACTTCCGCGTGCGGATCCTCGACGAGCACAGGGGCTTCGCGCGCGTGGTGTTCCAGACGCCGCTGGCCGAGCAGGGCGATGCGTCGCTCGCCCTGCCGCAGCGGTGCCTGTCGCGCATCCAGGAGGCCAAGGCGGCGTTCACCCAGGTGCTTGCGCGGGGGATCGCCGCCGGTGTGTTCGTGGACATAGGGGCGGCCAACCTCGAGCTCTGCCTCCAGGGCATCCTGAACGCCTTCATCGCCAGGTGGCTGATCCACGACACACAAGAGCCTGTGGCCCATAGGGTTGCGGAGCTGCGGACGATCGTGCTCCGGCTCGTGCTGGCCAGAAGAGCTGATGGAGAACGACCTTGACGGCCCTGTCGCGTGTTCGCTCGCTGGCTCTGGCGTTGTCCGCTCTAGGCCTCGCGGCGGGCGGGTGCATGAACCCCAGGCGCTTCGAGGCCGAGGTGGCGGCCAGCCGCGAGGCGGCCTTTGAGGCCTGGCGGCAATCGCTGGCCGGCCACGACGACCCCTCGCGCCCCACGATCAAGGGCGACCTGTCGCTCGAAGCGGCCCAGATTCTCGCGATGGGCAACAGCAAGCAGCTCCTGGCCACGCTCCAGGAGAAGGAGGTCGCGGCCGGCGCCCTCACCGAGGCCTGGTCCGCGCTGTATCCCACCGCCGCGCTCACCGGCAGCTACCGGCGCGTGGACCAGGTGTCGAGCTTCTCGGCCGGGCCGCAGACGATCACCATCGGCAGCCTCGACAACTACTCGTTCGCCCTGGCCCTCAACCAGCCCGTGTTCAGCGGCGGGGCCATCCGCGCCGGCATCCGCGCCGCCCAGATCGCCACCCTGGTCGCCGACGAGCAGGTCCGGGCCATCGTCCAGGCGGTCCTCTTCCAGACGCGCAAGGCCTACTACGACGTGCTCCTGGCCGTCGAACTGGTCAGGGTGAGCGAATCGGACCTCGATCTGGCCAAGCGGCACCTCGACGACGTCGAGAAGCGCCTCAAGGCCGGCACGGCCAAGGAGTACGACGTGCTGCGCGCGCGTGTGGAGATCAGCAACATCGAGGCCGAGCTGATCGGGCGCCAGAACGCCGAGCGGCGCGGCCGGGCGCAACTGCTGCGCACGCTGGGGGTGGCGCAGGGCAGCCAGGTGACCCTCACGGGCAGACTCGTGCACGAGCCTGCCCGCCCCGAGCTCGAGGCGGCGGTGGGCAAGGCGTTCCGCCAGAGGCCCGAGCTGTTCCTCGCCGAGTTCGCGGTCCGCCTCCAACACCAGCTCGTGCGCGTGGCCCGCGCCGGCTGGTTCCCCCTGCTGAGCGTGTTCTTCACCGAAACCTACGCCAAGCCGGACCCGCACTCGGCCACGACCATTGCGTGGGGCGACGCCTGGGCCGCCGGGGCCAACATGGCGTGGACGCTCTTCGACGGCTTCAAGACCTCGGCCCGCGTGCGCCAGGAGCGCGCGCGGCTGCGCCAGCAGGAGATCGCCCTGCTGGACGCCGAGGAGCAGGTGCTCCTCGAGGTGCAGGAGGCCCTCCTGAGCCTCGAGGACGCCGAGAGGCTCGTCCTGTCGCAGTCGGCCAACATCGAGCGGGCGCGCGAGGGGCTGCGGCTGGCCGAAGTCGGCTACCGCGCGGGCGCGACCACCGAGGTGGAGGTGCTGGACGCGCGCCAGGCGCTCTCGAAGGCTCAGGCCCTCTACTACCAGGCGCTGTACGCTCACATGATGGCTCGCCTCATGCTCGAGAAGGCGACCGGCGACCTCGAGTCGCGCGGAAAGGAACCAGGCAGATGAAATCCGCGATGAAGGCTCTCAGACTGCTGGCGTGGCTCGCCGTCCTCGGCGGCCTGGGCTACTGGGCCGCGGTGCGCGGCTACGCCCGTTACCAGGAGAAGACAGGGCACACGAAGGCTCCCGCCGGCCAGGGCACTTCCGAGCCGGTCCACACGATCGGCGTGAGGGCGGTGGCGCGCGACCTGCGCCGCGTGGCCGTGCTCACGGGCACCGTGAGGCCGGTGGCCGAGGTGCGCGTGATGTCGAAGGTCAGCGGCCGGCTCGACGCCCTGCGCCTGCCCGACGGCACGCCAATCGAGCTGGGCACGGTGATCGCGAAAAAGGACACCCCCATTGCGGTGATCGACCACGACGCATTCGTGGCCCAGGAGAAGCAGGCGGAGGCGACGGTCAAGGCGCTGGAGGCCGAGCTGGCGCGGGTGAACGCCCAGGCCCGGCCCGAGGAGCTGGCCATCGCGGCGGCCAACGTCAAGGCCGCGGAGGCGGCTCTCGAGAGCGCCCGGGCCGCCGTTGAGGGCGCCCGGGCCGCCGTCGCCCAGGCCCTCGCCATGCTCAAGAACGCCACCAGCGAGGTCGAGCGCATCCGGCGCCTCTTCGGGGAGAAGGTGGCCACGCAGCAGCAGCTCGAAATGGCGGAGGCCCAGTTCGCCGTCGCGCGCGAGCGGCATCAGGCCGAGCAGCAGCAGGTGCGCAGCGCCGAGCAGCGCGTGCTGAGCGCCGAGCAGCAGCTCCGGGCCGCGCGAGAACAGCTCGCGCTCACCGAAAAGGGCGCCCGGCAGGAGGACCGCGAGGCCGTGGCCGCCAAGATCGAGCCCGCCCGGGCCGCTCTCGAACTCGCGCGGATCAACGTCAAGGAGTCCACCATCCGGGCGCCCATCGCGGGCGTGGTGGCGACCAAGAACCTGGACGAGGGGAACATGGTCTCGCCCGTCACCCCCATCGTGACCCTGATGGACGTGGCCACCGTGAAGGTGGTTGTGGGCGTGGCCGAGCGCGACGTGACGCTCGTGCGCGAGGGTGCGACGAAGGCGACCGTGACCGTGGACGCCTACGGCGGCGAAGCCTTCGCGGGCACGGTGCAGAGGGTCAGCCCGGTCGTCGACGAGCGCACCCGCACCGCCGAGGTCGAGGTCCACATCGCCAACGCCGACCGCCGGCTCAAGCCGGGCATGTTCACCCGCGTGGGGCTGCTCCTCGAGGAGCGCAAGGGCGCGACGACCATCCCCGACTACGCCATCCTGTGGGAGGACGAGAAGCCGTTCGCCGTGGTCGCCGACGGCGGCCGGGCCCGGCGCCGGCCGCTCAAGCTCGGCCTGACCGAGGGCGCGATGGTGGAGGTGCTCGAAGGCCTGAGGGTCGGCGAAACGGTGCTCACGCGCGGCCACCACGGGCTCGGGGACGGAGCCCCCGTGGTGGTGGAGGAGGAGGGCGCCACGCCATGAGGCTCCCCGAGTTCTCGGTCCGCAATCCCGTCACGACGATGATGATCTTCTTCGCCATCCTCGTGATCGGCGCGTTCTGCCTCACGCAGCTGCCCATTGACCTCATGCCCGAGATGGAGCTGCCGGCCATCACCGTGCTCACCACGTACCCGGGCGCCGCGGCCGAGGACGTGGAGACCAAGGTCACCAAGCTCCTCGAGGACCGCATCTCGACCACCCCGGAGCTCAAGCACATCGTCTCGACTTCCAAGGAAGAGGTCTCGGTGATCCGCCTCGTCTTCGAATGGGGCACCGACCTCGACTCGCGCGCCAACGAGGTGCGCGACCGCATCGGCTTCGCCAAGATCCTGCTGCCCGACGACGTCGAGGACCCCCTGATCCTGAAGCTGGACATCGCCAACTTCCCGATCATGTTCTTCGGCGTGCTGGCCCGCGAGAGCTACGGGGACCTCTACAAGCTGATCCAGGACGAGGTCGCGGACCCCCTGAAGCGCCTGCCCGGCGTGGGCGCCGTGGTCATCCGGGGCTCCACCAACCGCCAGGTGAACATCCAGTTCGACCGCCAGCGCCTGGCCAGCTACGGGCTGACGCCGCAGGACGTCGTGCGCGCCGTCCACCTCGAGAACCAGACGATCCCCGGCGGCAACGTGAAGCAGGGCCTCACCGACTACCTGATCCGCGTGCCCGGCGAGTTCAAGGACGTGGAGCCGATGAAGCGCATCGTGCTCAAGGCCACGAACGGCTCGGTCGTGCGCCTGGGCGATGTGGCGACCGTCGAGTGGGGCTTCAAGGAGGAAACCCAGCAGGTGCGCGTCAACGGCCAGCGCGGCATGCTCTTCATGGTCCAGAAGCAGTCGGGCGCCAACACGGTCAAGGTGGCCCGATCGGTCAACGCGCGCATCCCCGAGCTCCAGAAGCGCCTGCCCGCCGACGTGAAGATCAGCCTGCTGATGGACTCGTCGGCCGACATCGAGCGGTCCATCACCGACCTGAACGACGCGCTGCTGACCGGCGGCGGGCTCACGATTGCGGCCGTGCTGGTGTTCCTGCGCAGCGTGAGCGGCACCTTCGTCATCGCGCTCACCATGCCGTTCTCGCTCATCCTCACGTTCATCCTGGCCTTCTTCTTCGGCTACACGATCAACATGATGACCCTCTTCGGCATGATCATCGCCGTGGGCATGGTGGTGGACAACGCGATCGTGCTCCTGGAGAACGTCACGCGCCACCGCGAGGAGGGGGAAGAAGCGCGCGAGGCCGCCATCTACGGCGCCTCCGAGGTGGCCATGCCCATCGTGGCCTCCACCGTCACCACGCTGTGCATCTTCTTCCCGATCATCTTCGTCAAGGGCGTGACGCGCATCTTCTTCACCGAGTTCGCGGCCATCGTGGCCATCGTGCTGCTGGGCTCGCTGTTCTCGGCCCTCACGCTCACGCCGATGCTGGCCTCGAAGTTCCTGCGCAAGGGCGTGCGCAGCGAGCGCCCCGGCCTGGGGTTCCGGCTGTTCGAGAGCGGCTTCAGCATCCTCCAGGGCTGGTACGACACGGCCCTGGCCTGGTCGCTGCGCCACCGCGTGCTCGTCATCCTGGCCGCCGTGGCCCTGCTGGCCGGCAGCGTGGCCCTCGTGCCCCTGATCGGCTCGGAGTTCATCCCCGAGGAGGACCGCGCTCAGCTCCGCGGCATCGTGCACATGCCCGTGGGCACCCGCGTGGAGGAGACCGCGCGCGTCATGCGCGCGATGGAGCAGATCGTCCTCGAGGAGGTGCGCCCCCAGGAGCGCCAGATGACCTACTGGCGCTGCGGCCAGAGCGAGGAGGGCGTCCAGAGCGTCTTCGGCGAGGAGGGCTCGCACATCGGCGAATTCGGCGCCAGCCTGGTGCCCATCAATCGGCGGCAGCGGCCCGTCAAGGAGATCGCCCAAGCCGTGCGCCGCCGCATCGAGGCCGTCAAGAACACCCTGGGCATCTACAAGTACCGCCTCGACACCGGCGACTGGATGTCGCAGCTCATCATGGGCGGCGGCATGCCGCTGAGCGTCGAGGTCCTCGGCGACGACCTCGCGGTCACCGACCGCCTGGCCGCGCAGATCAAGGCCCTCGCGGCCGACGTGCCGGGGATCGTGGACGTGAGCGTCTCGCGCCTCAAGGGCAAGCCCGAGTTCCAGGTGGTGGTGGACCGCGACCGGGCCTCGGCCCTGGGCCTCAATGTGCACGACATTGCCGACACGATTCGCGCCTCCTTCTACGGCCGCGTGGCCAGCAAGTACCGCATCGCGGGCGACGAGTACGACATCTTCGTGCGGCTCCTGGAGAAGGACCGCGGCACGTTCGAGGACATCGCCCTCACGCCCGTGCGCCTGCCGGGCGGGGGCCTCGTGCAGGTGGGCAACCTGGCCACGGTGCACCTCGAGCGCGGCCCGGTCGAGATCGAGCGCAAGGACCAGAGCCGCCTGGTGACCGTGGGTGGGAACTTCCAGGGCCGCTCGGCCGGCGAGGCCGTGGCCGACCTCGAGAAGAGGCTCGCCGCACTCAACGTGCCCCAGGGCGTCGAGATTCGGTTCGCCGGCCAGGCCGAAGAGCAGCGCGAGAGCTTCTTCTGGCTCACCCTGGCCCTCATCATCGGCATCCTGCTCGTCTACATGGTCATGGCCTCGCAGTTCGAGTCGCTCCTCGACCCCTTCGTCATCATGTTCTCGGTGCCGTTCGCCTTCATCGGGGTCATCTGGGGCATCTTCCTGGCGGGGCACAACCTGAGCATCATCGTCTTCATCGGCCTGCTGCTGCTCGTGGGCGTGGTGGTGAACAACGCGATCGTGCTGGTGGACTACGCGAACCTGCTGCGCGCCCGCGGGCACGAGCTGTTCGACGCGATCCGCCTGGCCGGCCGCACGCGGCTGCGTCCCGTGCTCATGACCGCCGTCACCACCATCGTCGCCCTGATCCCGATGGCGTTCGGGGGAGGGCAGGGCGCCGAGATCTGGAACCCGCTGGGCATGACCGTGTTCGCCGGCCTCACGGTCTCCACCGTGCTCACGCTCATCTTCGTGCCGATCCTCTACACGATCTTCGAGCGCCGCGGCCACGCGCGCCGCGAGGAGGGCGCCTGATGAAACTGCTCTTCATCGCCTACGACGAGGCGCACGACCGCCAGGTCTTGCAGGTGCTCCGCGAGGCCGGGGTGGAGAACTACACGCGGTGGCTCGAGGTGCAGGGCCGCGGCAAGTCGGGCGGCCCGCACCTGGGCACGCCCGTGTGGCCCAAGCGCAACCACGCCCTCGCCGTCGCCGTCGAGGATGAGCAAGCCGCCCGAATTGTGGGGGCGGTCCGCTCCCTGCGCCAGACCCTCACCCTGAAGGGCCTCAAGGCCTTCGTGCTGCCCCTGGAGGAGGTCACCTGAGCCGCGGCGCCGCCTCAGACCCCGCGGTCGTGCAGCAGCGCCATGGCCTCGGCCCGGGTGGCGGCGTTCTCGCGGAAGAGCCCGCGCACTACCGAGGTCACCGTGCGCGAGCCGGGCGCGCGCACGCCGCGCATCGTCATGCACAGGTGCTCGGCCTCGATCACCACGAGCACGCCCTTGGGCTGGAGGGCCCGGACGAGCGAGTCGGCCACCTGGGCGGTGAGGCGCTCCTGAAGCTGGAGGCGCCGGGCGTGGACCTCCACGATGCGGGCCAGCTTGCTGATGCCGCACAGGCGCTTGCCGTCGGGCAGGTAGGCCACGTGGGCCCTGCCGAAGAACGGCAGCAGGTGGTGCTCGCAGGTGGAGTAGAAGGGGATGTCGCGCACCAGCACGATCTCGTCGTGATGCTCCGCGTGGAAGTGGCGGAAGATCGCCTTGGGGTCGGCAGTGTAGCCCGCGAAGATCTCCTCGCACATGGCCGCCACGCGCTCGGGCGTGCGGCGCAGGCCGGGGCGGTCGGGGTCGTCGCCGATGCCCTCGAGGTACAGGCGGATCGCCTGCTGGATCTTCTCCCTATCCATGGTGATCCCTCGCTTGTCTGATGAGGGCCTTCATCTCTCGCACGGCGGCTGGCATGCCGATGAGGATGGCGCGGCCGACGATGCTGTGGCCGATGTAGAGGCCGGTGATCTGCGGGATGCGGGCGACAGGCTGCACGTTGCGGACGTTGAGGCCGTGGCCCGCGTGCACGCCCAGGCCGAGTTCCGCCGCCGCCGCCGCGCTCTCGGCCAGGCGGCGGAGCTGGGGGGCGCGCTCCTCGGCGGTGCGGCCGTGGGCGTACTCGCCCGTGTGCAGCTCGACGAAGTCGGCCTCGAGGCGCTTCGCGAGCCGAACCTGCGCCTCGTCGGGATCGATGAAGAAGCTCACCCGGATGCCCGCCCTGCGGAAGCGCGCGACGGCCCGGCCCACGTGGGTGAGGCGGTGGCGAAGGTCGAGGCCGCCCTCGGTGGTGATCTCCTCTCGGCGCTCGGGCACCAGCGTCACGAGGTCGGGCCTCACCTCGAGGGCGATGCGGAGGATCGGCTCGGCGCAGGCCATTTCGAGGTTGAATTCGCCGCGAACGACCTCCTTGAGCATCCGCACGTCGCGGTCCTGCGCGTGGCGGCGGTCCTCGCGGAGGTGGACGGTGATGCCGTCGGCCCCCGCCAGCTCGGCCAGGACGGCGGCGGCCACGGGGTCGGGCTCGGCGATGCGGCGGGCCTGGCGCACGGTGGCCACGTGGTCGATGTTCACGCTCAGCTCGATCATGGGGGGCTGCCTTCTTCCCTCTTCTTCGGTGGCTCGATGCCGCGGTCGGGCGGCGGAAAGTCGATCTTGATCGAGATCGGCTTGGTGTCGGGCGCCAGGCGCACCTGGGGGTCGCGAATGTGGAACTCCACGTTGCGGAGCGTGGGCCGCAGGTCGGCCGCGCCCGTGAGGTCGAGCAGCACGAAGGCCGTCACGTCATCGGCCCCGAACTGCTCCATGCGCGAGCGGGGGCCCACGAAGGCCACCGGGCCGACCGTGCGCGGCGACGTCTCGATCCGCACGTTGAGCGCCACTTCGGGCCGCACCAGCACGTGCACGGGGAGCCCCGTGAGCGCCTTCGTCTCGCGCCGCTCGGCCACCGCGATCACCACGTCCACGAGCGGCTGCGAGGGCTCGATCCGCACGCCGCGGAACGGTTCGATATCCACCGACTCGGCCAGGCGCACCGTGCGGCGCAGCCGCTCGCGCAGGCCGGTCACGGCCACGGGCAGCGTGTCGATCGCCTTGAGCTCCTTGAGCACGGTTTCCGGCCCTCGGACCGTCACTTTGTCGGGCACGACGGTGACCTCGCTGACCTCGTAGTCCTCGGCGGGCACGCCCTCACGGACGGCCTGGACCGGGACCGTGCGGGTGCCGACGCGGTCGAGGGTGAGGGGGACGGCTCGGGGCCGGACCTCGAGGAGCTCAATCTCGCGGGCGAGGGGCGCGAGGATGCCGGCGGGGGTGAGCTGGCGGATGTTCTCGCGCCGGAGGAACACGGTGGTCACCTCCGTGCCGCGCGCGGGGGCCTGGACGCCCTCGAGGCTGACTTCGGCCACGAGGCTGGGGGCGTCAATCTCGCGCACGAGCTGCCGCGGGCCGCTGAGGCGCACGGCGACCTCGCGGACCTCCTCCTTGACTACGGCCACGGTGCCGGGCACCACGCTCAGGCGCACCGGCACGCGCTCGATCGTCTTCTCCTCCGGCGTCGCCACGACGTCCAGCACCACATCCACGCTCTCCGGCTCGGTGGCGATGGGCGCCGCTTGGAACTCGGGGTTCACCACCTGGCGCTGAAGCGCCACGCGGCGCTGGAGCCGCTCGCGCAGGCCGTCCACCCGGATCGGCTCGGTGCGGATCGCGCTCAGGCGCTGGAGGAGGCGGAAGGCGCCGCGCACCTTCACCTTGGGCGGCTGCGCGGTCTTCTTCAGCGTGAGGCCGGTGGCCGGCTCGCCCTCGGTCACGACCTCGACGTCGAGCAGTACCTCCCGCACGCGGTCGAGGGTGATCTCGGCCACGTCCGGCTCGGCCCGCACGAGCACGAGTCCGGCCGGCAGCCGCTCGGCGCTCTCGGCGTCGCGGCCCGAGCGCACGTGGTGCGTGGCCAGCGGCACGCGGAGCTGGAGCTCGCCGGCGCTCAGCTCCTGGGCCTTGAGGTCCATGACCACGAACAGCTCGTCGGCCCGCAGCGGATCGAGGTCGCGGCGCGGGCCGCGGAGCACCAGGTTCACCGTCCGGGTGACCAGGGGGCCCAGGGCGATGTCCTGCGGCGGGTTGATGGCGCGGACGACCACGCCGACGAAGCGGCGCTCGTCAATGCCCGCGGTGATGCCGTAGTACCAGGTCGCAGCCGCGAGCAGGAGGGCGGCGGCCTTGAGGTCGAGGTGCCGCACCAGGGCTCGGAAGAAAGACCGCATGCGGGCCGCGCCTCCTTCAGGTGGTCGCCGGGGCCAGGATGCCCCGCAGAATCGTCCGCAGATTCTCGGGGTCCAGGCCCCGCGACAGCTTGCCCTTGATCGCCAGCGAGAGGCTGCCGGTTTCCTCGGAGACGACGATGGCGATCGCGTCGCTGTCCTCGGTCACGCCGATGGCGGCCCGGTGCCGGGTGCCGAAGCCGCTGCCCGCCTCCACGTTCTCGGTGAGCGGAAAGAGGCAGCCGGCGGCCACGATGCGGTCGCCCTGGATGATCACCGCGCCGTCGTGCAGCGGGGTGTTCGGGTTGAAGATGGTGACCAGCAGGGCCGCCGTCACGTCGGCATCAAGCCGCACGCCGCCCTCCATGTAGCTGCGGAGGCTCACGTCGCGCTCGATGGCGATGAGGGCGCCCACCTGGTCGCGGCTCAGGGTGGCCGCCGCCTCCACCACGTGGTCGGTCACCTCCTTCTCCGCGCGCGCGAAGAAGCCGAAGAGCGGGGCCTGGCCCAGGCGCACCAGCGCGCGGCGCAGCTCGGGCTGGAAGATGACCAGCAGGGCGAAGCCGAACAGCGCCACCACCTCAGTGGCGATGCCGCCGATCACCTGAAGGTTCAGGAAGCGGGCCAGGAAGAGCACGCCGAGGAGGCCCACGACCACCACCAGCCCCAGGCCCTTGAGAATGCCCGCCCCGCGGCTGCCGCGCACGAAGCGCAGCATGACATAGTACATCAGCGCCAGCAGCAGAATCTCGATGCCGGCGCGCCACGTCAGATACTGCAACGGATTCATGGCGACCCACCTCGACGGGGCATTCGCGGCGATTATAGCACATCTCCCCACTCGTTCAAACCTCCTCCTGTCCGCCGCGCGGCCCCCGAGTGCCGCTTGCGCCCCAGCCGCTCCCCGACTACTATGGAGGCGGGCGTCAGCCCCAGGAGATGGAGGCCCGGGCGCATCTTCGATGTCCGATGCGCTGGTTCCGCGGGCGCGGCCCGAATCTCCCCGAGGCAAGCAGGCCGTGAAGGTCAAAGCCATCGCTCTTCTCTCAGGCGGGCTGGATAGCTCGCTCGCCATCCGCCTGATGCTCGACCAGGGCATCGAGGTCGAGGCGCTCCACTTCGTCTCGATCTTCAACGCCACGGCGCCCGAGAAGCCGTCGCTGCTGCGCCCGCTGCGCGTGGCCCGCCAGCTCGGGGTGCCGCTCAAGCCCATCCGCTTCACGACCGAGCAGCTCGCCATCCTCCGCGACCCCGCCCACGGCTTCGGCTCGCAGATGAACCCGTGCATCGACTGCCACATGGCCATGCTGCGCCTCGCCGCGGGGCGGATGCGGCAGACGGGCGCCCACTTCCTCGTCACGGGCGAGGTGCTCGGCCAGCGGCCGATGTCGCAGCGCGGCTTCGCCCTCGCTCAGATCGGCAAGGAGACGGGCCTCGGCGGCCTCATCCTCCGTCCTCTCTCGGCCAAGCTGTTGCCGCCGACGGTTCCCGAGGAGAAGGGCTGGGTGGACCGCGAGCGGCTGCTCGACCTCCACGGCCGCTCGCGCAAGCCGCAGCTCGAGCTGGCCCGCCGCTACGGCCTCACCGAGCACGGCTCGCCCGCCGGCGGCTGCCTCCTGACCGACCCCGGCTTCGCCGCGCGCCTCCGCGACTACTTCGACCACCTGGGCGGGGCCGAGCCCGACCTCTGCGACCTGCACCTGCTCAAGTACGGCCGCCACTTCCGCCTCGACGCGGCCACCCGCCTCGTCATCGGCCGCGTCCACCGCGAAAACGTGACGATCTTCACCTTCTCGCGACCGACCGACCTCTTGCTGACGACCCGCGACGCCCCCGGCCCCACGGCGCTGCTGCGCGGCAACCAGACCGACGGCCACCTCCGCACCGCCGCGGCCCTCACGGCCCGCTACTCGAAGCTGCGGAGTGAGTCGATCGTCGCCATCGAGGTGCGCCCCGGCCGCAAGGGCCCCGAGCAGCCCGTCCGCCTGGTGGAAGTCGCCCCGGCCTCGGACGCCGGCGACGGCCCCCTGCGCATCGGCTGATGGGGTCGGCCCGCCCATCGAAAATCAGGTTTGAACGCCGGCACCCTCTTTGGTAAGGTATACGAAGCGGCTGTTCTCAGAGGCGGCGAGCACGCAACCTGATGTCCCGCTTCCTGCACGTCCTCTTGACCCTGGCCTTCCTCGCGCCCCCGCTCCTCGGCGGCTCCATGCCGCTCGTGGGCGTGGAGTGCGAGTTGGCCTCGCGCCTGCGCGGCCCGGCGCGCCTGCACCGCGACAGCGGCGCTTCGCACGGCCAGTGCCTCGAGCTGATCGGCGAGCGCGCGACGGCCTTGCTCAAGGTGCGCGCGCCGGCCACCGGACGGTACACCGTGTGGGCCCGCGCCCGCGCGGTCGGCGACGAGCCCGCCGCCGTCTCCGCACGGGATGATGGCCAACGGCTCAATGCCGCCATTCCGGACGAAGCCTGGCAGTGGGTGAACCTGGGCACGATACAGTTGACGCGCGGCACGCGCGAGCTGCAACTCGCGGCCACCGGCGCCCTGCGGCTCGACCAGCTTGCCCTGGCCGGCAGCGCCGACTACACGCCCGAGGGCACCCTCGACACGGCCGGCGCGTCCGAGCCGGCGCTTCGCGAAATCTACTTTTCCGACGACTTCATGCGGACCGCCCGCGAGGCCGGCGTATGGCAGACGGCCAGCGGCAAGTGGGCCGTCACCGAGCTGCGCAAGCGCGAACGCTTCGACGCCACCCGCAGCGCCAACGCCTTCTCGTTCCTCGGCCAGGGCACCGAGGCGGCCCCGGCCCTCGCCCTGACCGGCTATCCCTCCTGGCGCAACTACAGCGTCGAGAGCGCCGTCCGCTCCCTCGGCGGCCAGGCCTTCGGCCTCGTCATCCTGCGGCAGGACGAGGCCAACTACTACCTCCTCCGCTGCGAGCCGCGCGCCGGCATCATCGAGCTCCTCCGCTGCCTCGACGGCGTCACCGACCGCCTCGACGGCTGCCAAGGCCAGCTCCGCACCGACGACTGGTTCCTCTTCCGCCTCGACGCCTGCAACGGCGAGCTCTCGGCCAGCATTGACGGCCACACCCTGCTCCGCGCCACCGACCACACGTTCCTCGAGGGCCTGCCCGGCCTGTGGAGCGCCGACCCCACGGGCGCCTACTTCGACGACGTGCTCGTCCGCAGCCTCGACCTGCGCGTCGAGCGCTTCGAGAGCCCCGCCCTCGACGGCTGGGACGCGGCGGGCCACTGGGCTCCCACCCGCGGCGGCGTGCGTGGCGCCGGCGCCCTTCTCCACCGCGACGCCTGGGGCGACCTCGAGATCGAAACCACCCTCCACCCCTCGAACGGCGAGGCCGGCCTCCTCTTCGACTGGCACGGCGAAGGCCACCACGCCGCCGTGGCCTTCGCGGCGGGAAAACTCGAACTCCGCGAAGTGCGCGACGGCCAGGCGACGACCCTCGCCTCCGCCCCGCTGCCCCCGAACGGCGGCCCGCGGCCCCACAGCATCCTGCTTGTCCAGCAGCGCGGCCGCGTAAGCGTCGCCCTCGACGGCGCGACCGCCCTCTCGACCCTGCGGCCGCAGGCCGGCACTGGGCGCGTGGGCCTCTTCGCCCGGGCGCCCGCGCACTTCGGGGCCGTACGCCTCGCGCGCGCGCAACGGCCGGCCCCCACGCGCGTCCACAACCGCATCTTCGCCGGCGAAGACACGATGGAGGCCTGGGCCTCCGCCGCCAGCGACTGGCAGCTCGCCCCCGCCGCCGCCGACGCCCGCACCCTCGCCTGGCACGAGATCGAGCACTGGGGCGACTGCACCGTGCGCTGCGACCTCGGCCAGCCGCCCAGCCTGCCGGGCAAGCTCGGCCTCGTCGTGCGCGCCGACGGCCAGAAGCCCGAGACCGGCTACCAGCTCGTCGTCGAGCCCCAGGCCGGCGGCCCGCACAAGCTCACGCTCCTGCGCGCCGCCCAGCCGGTGGGGCAGGGCACGGCCCCCGCCGCCGCCCGGGCCATCGAGCTCCGCTGGATCGCCGATTGCGCCGCCGCCTTCGCCGACGACGCCCTCCTCCTCTGCCACCGCGACCCCGCGCCCCTGCCCGGCCGCCGCGCCGCCCTGTGGGCCGAAGGCTGGCGGCCCGGCCTCGAACAGTGCTCGGTCCACAGCGAACGCGTGCTCGACGATTACTTCGAAACCGCGCCCGTCGCCTGGCGAGTCGCCAGCGGCACCTGGGAGATGCAGAACCGCTGGACCTGTTCGCCCCAATGGTCGTGGATGGGCGGCAGCTCGCCCGACGCCGCCGTGCTCTGGAACAAGCAGCGCTTCCGCGGTGACCTCACCGTCCACTTCTTCGCCGCCTTCCAAATGGTCAAGCGCGACAGCCGCATCTACCGCCCCGGCGACCTCAACGTCTCCATCTGCGCCGACGGCCAGAGCCCCGCCACCGGCTACACCTTCATCTACGGCGGCTGGAACAACACCGCCACCGCCCTCCTGCGCCGCGGCCAGATCGTCGCCTCCACCACCAAACTCGCCCTGCGGCCGCCCACGCTCCTCGACAGCACGCCCGAAACCAACAGCCTCCACCGCAAGTGGTGGCACATCGCCATCGAGAAGCACGGCCCCAAGATCTCCTGCTTCGTCGACGACGCCCTCGTGCTCCAATACACCGACCCCGAGCCCCTCGACGCCGGCAGCGTGTGCCTCTGGACCCACGACAACGCGGTGATGATCGCCCGCGCCTGGATCGCCTACCAGGACCCCCTCGGCGCAGAGGACCCGCTCCGCCCGCGGGCCGTCCCCCCCGTTCCCCCGCTGCCGCCGCCGCCCGAGATCGCCACCTCGCACAAGGCCATCCTGCACGACTTCGAGGACGGCGCGGCCCAGTGGGCCGGCACGCCCGGCAGCTCCACCACCCGCCTCGAAGCCCGCAACGGCGGCTTCGCCCTCGCCGTGGCCAACCCGCGCGCCGGCGGCCCCTTCGAACTCAAGATGCCCCTCGGCCCCTTCGACGCCATGGCCTATGCCCGCCTCACCTTCGACTACCGCTTCCCGCCCGACGCCAAGGTGAATCTGCACGTGAAGATGAACGGCCGCCGCCACGCCGTGCTCCTCACCAACCCCGAAGCCCGCCCCGCCGGCGTGCCCATCCTCGGCGCGGCCCCCCTCCAGGCCGACGACGCCTGGCACACCGCCGACCTGGACCTCCGCGCCCTGCTCCTCCACTGCTACCCCGCCGCCGCCGCGCTGCCCGTGGACGAGGTGGCCCTCAGCACCCTCGACAAGGCCAACTACCTCACCGCCGGCTTCGGCGGAAACCCCGCAGGCGCCACCTACCGACTCGACAACGTCCGCCTCTGGACCCCCGGCCCGCCCGACGTCCGCTTCACCTGGGCGCCCGAGGCCGAGGCCAGCTTCGTCCTCGACCGCAGCCCCGCCACCATTCCCCCCGGCGACGCGGCCACCAAGGGCGGCGTCTTCGAACAAGCCGGCCTGACCGACGGCCTCTGGTTCTTCCACCTCCGGGCGAAGGCCGCCGACGGCGCCTGGTCGCGCGTCGCCCATCTGCCCATCCTCGTGGACACCGCGGCCCCCAGCGTCGTCGCCTCCAACCCTGCGCCCGGCGCCCGCTCCTCCGCCAGTGTCGTGGGCATTGACCTCGCCGACGAGAACGGCATTGACCCCAAGACCCTCCGGCTCACGCTCTTCGACCAGGACCAGCCCGTGCAGATCGCGCCGTCCGACCCCGCCGCCTCATTCACCCCCGGCCCCGCCACCTACGACCCCGTGGCAAAGCACGTGGCCCTCGACCTCTCGCGCCTGCCCCTCGCCTTCGAGGACGGCCAGGAGATCAAGCTCACGCTCGCGGCCGCCGACTTCGCCGGCCACCCCATGGCCCCCTACGCCCTCACCTGGCACTACGACCGCAGCGGCGACAAGGAGCCCCCGCGCCTCACGCGCCTCGACGCCTCCCACCCCTACCTGTGCGACGACGACTTCGAGACCGGCCTCGGCCAGTGGGCCGCCACCCCCGAATACTCCCTGGTCGAACGCGACTCCTCCACCGCCGCCTCCGGCCGCCACTCGCTCCGCCTCCACAACCTCCACGCCGCCGGGCCCTTCACCGTCACCATCCGCTCCACCCCCTTCGACGCCGGGCGCTACCCGCTCGTGTCCTTCGACTACAAGGTGCCCGCCGGCCTGCGAGCCGACTTCGTCCTCACCATCGGCGGCACCCCCTACACCATCCGCTTCACCGACCCCAACGGCACCAACTGCATCGGCGCCGTGCCCGAGGTGCAGGCCGACGGCCAGTGGCACCACACCGAATTCAACCTCCACGAGATCCTCACCACCGCGCTGCCCCAGGCCGCCAGCTACACCATCACCGCGCTCCAGTTCGCCGACACCGGCTTCCTCGGCAACGCCGACGGCGTGGAATACCACATAGACAACTTCCGCATCGCCCCCGCCGCCTCCACCAAGGCCGGCCCGCTCGAATGGAAGCTCGCCGCCACCGACCCCAGCGGCATCGCCGCCTTCCAGCACTGCCTCACCGCCCTGCCCGGCGCCCCCAAATGGCTCGAATCCCCCGAGCCCGCCTGGCAGTTCCGCGACCTCGGAGCCGGCCTCTTCCAGTTCGCCGTCCGCGCCCGCGACCGCGCCGGCAACTGGTCCGAACCCCTCCAACGCACCGTGCTCGTGGACGACCAGCCCCCCGCCATCCAGACCGTCGAGCCCCAGCCCGGCGCCCGCTCCGCCGACGGCCGCATCCGCGTCCAACTCGCCGACAAGCCCTCCGGCATCCACCGCGGGAAAACCACCCTCACCGTCGCCGGCACCGCTTACCACCTCACCGACCCCGGCGTCACCTACGACGCCCGCACCGGCACCCTCACCTGGGACGCCGTCTTCCTCGCCAAGCCCGTCACCATCGCCGACGGGCAGGACGTCCCCGTCGCCCTCCACACCGAGGACAACGTCGGCAACGCCGCCGACCGCGCCTGGACGTGGAAGATGGACTACTCGCTCGACAAGACCCCTCCGCCCGAGCTCTACGTCGCCAGCATCCCCTCCGCCTGCCTCGTCCGCAACACCTTCGAGGACGACGCCGGCAGCTTCTCGGCCTACGGCGGCTACGGCGAGCTCGAGCGCGTCACCACCACCGCCGCCACCGGCCGCTACTCGCTGTGCACCATGCCCACCCGCGAGGGCCGCTACTTCAGCTTCTACGCCTACAAGGCCGCCTTCGACGCCGCCAAACACCCCATCCTCAGCTTCGACTACCGCATCCCGCCCGGCCTCGCCATCAACCTCCACCTCCACAACGCCTCCGGCTGGCACGCCATCAAACTCACCAGCCCCTCCACCTACTACCCCGTCATCGGCGAAGTGCCCGTCATCTCCGACGACAAGTGGCACCACGCCGAGATCGACATCCTCCAGTTCCTCAAGCCCGCCACCCCTGGCGCCTCCTGCCCCATCCGCTACGTCCTCTTCGCCGACTTCGGCGGCCACACCGCACGCCCCGGCCTCCGAATGTACCTCGACAACTTCACCATCGCCGAGCGCGAGAGCGGCCAGAACCTGCGCTTCGAGTGGAACGCCGCCGCCGACGCCACCGGCATCGCCGGCTACGCCCACGCCATTGACCAGGCACCCGGCACCCAGCCCGCCAACCTCGCCGGCCCCGCCGCCAACGCCGCCTTCCAGAACCTCAAGCCCGGCAACTGGTTCTTCCACCTCCGCGCACGCGACGGCGCCGGCAACTGGGGACCCGTCACCCACTTCCCCGTCGTCGTGCCCGCGCCCCCGCCGCCGGCCCCGGCGCCTCCGCCCAAGAAATAGCCGCGACCTCCCGCGGGCTTCCCCGCCCGCGGGAGGTTCAGCTTCTCAGTCACAGATTGTCAAAGAACAGCGCGGGCCTCGCTCCGGACGCCGCTCATACCCGAGGGCTGGAAGCCTGGC
>Ga0101944_10000287_pt1 | contig 157248 bp, 99 predicted proteins | sample DewCreD2012metaG_FD_75245 | JGI IMG/M metagenome (GOLD analysis project Ga0101944, IMG submission 75245) | Hot spring sediment bacterial and archeal communities from British Columbia, Canada, to study Microbial Dark Matter (Phase II) - Dewar... ...
GGGCGCGCCCCCGGCGTCGCCTCCGACTCACCGGCCTTCCGGGTCCTCCGCCTTCTTCGCTCCGACTTCGCCGCGAACAACTCCCGCTCCCGCTGCCGCAACCGTGCCTCGAGCTCCGCCACCTTCTCCTTGAGCGCCTTCTCCCGCTCGCACGCATCCCTGTGCAGCCGTTTGTAGTTGCCCCACTGAGCGCGCAGCCCGAACAGCTCCGCCTTCACCGGGCAATCTTCACACACTCGACCCGGCGCACGGACCGGGGGCGGCGGAACCCAAACCGCCGCTGTCCCACAACCCGGTTCACCTACTGGGGCGTCGCACGCAGACAGGTCCGAAAGCTCTGGGCCGACAGCATCCATGGCCTCCTTATACCACATTCGCGAGCCTGTGTCCAGCGCAATTCACAACCCATTCTGCCGATGCCCCTGACCTCTCTCTACCGCACAACGACTTCGACGAATATTTACAATGCCTCCAACGGACACGCCCTAGTTTGTCAGCCTTGTGGCTTGGAGCCCTGCAAGGGCGGTCTATCATAGCCCAGGGCGCAGCGAAGCGAAGCCCTGGGCCTGGGGTTGCAAGGGCATCAGCCCTGTAAGGGCGGGATGCTCCCCACCTCCCTCCCGAACGTTCCAATACGTTCGGGAGGGTAACGCCCCAGCCCGCCACGGCGCCTGACCCCTACCCTCCCGAAGGTATTGGAACCTTCGGGAGGGAGTGGCCCGTCTTCCCAGGGCTTCGCTTCGCTTCGCACTGGGCTATCGTAGTTCGCCCCTTCGGGGCTGCACAGACCGAACGACCGGAAACTGGGGGCGTGTCAGCCGAAGCACCTGGCGCGACCCCGGCTTCGCTCTTCGACCCACCCTGAGCCCCGACGGGGCGCACCACTCCGGGCCACAGAAACTGGCGCCGCCTCGGCCATTCCCGACGCCGACACCGGACAGAGGATCAATGTGTGCGCAAGGACTTGATCCTCTGTGCCAATTCTTGGCACGCTACCTAAGCTCCAGCCCCACAGGCATTTGTGAACTGGGCGCTTTCCGAGAGAACAGGGGGTCACTGGCCTCTGCCGCACAGATTGATCCTCTGTCGCCCCCCGCCCCGCAGCCGTGGCCCTCTCAAGCCATTCATGGGGCTCTCGGAGTGCGGCGCTGTCAGCGCCGCCTGCGCACCGCTCACTGCCTGGCGCGGTAGAGGGGCAGGAAGCGAAACGGGGCTTCGAGGCACAGGGCGGCCATGGCGGTGGAATAGACTCGCCCGCCGCGGTCGGCCCACCGGATGCCCGTCGGCTCCCAGCTCCCCTTGACGTAGCGCCCGCGGGCGTCCAAGCTGTTCTTCACCTGGAGGGCCACCAGGGGCTCCATGTACATGGTCTTCCACGCGCGCCAGTACTCGCCCTGGAGCTGGAACATGGCCAGGGAGGAGTAGTAGGTGTAGTAGAGGTCGTTGACCAGCTCCTTGGAGGCGCCGCCGGGCGGGGTCCGGAAGTCCTGGGTCTCGCGGCTGTAGAGCAGGTTGGCGGCTTGGCGCACCTCGTCGGCGTATTCGCCGCGCTCGCTGAGGAAGACGCGGCACAGGAGGCCGATGGCGCTGACGGCGAGTGAGCCGGCCCCCTTGTCGCCAACCAGGTAGGCGCTGCCGCCATAGTCGCGCCAGCTATTCTTGAGGAAGACGCGGGAGCGGTCTAGAGCCTGGGGAGGCACGTCGAGCTTGGCGAGGAGGGCCGACTTGATGGCCATGATCTGCCAGCCCGTGACCGACATGTCGCCCTGGTCCTGGGGCACGGGGCCGGCGTAGCGGAAGCCGCCGTGGTCGGGCTGTAGGCGGACGATGCAGTTGATCGCCCGCTGGGCCATCGGGCGGAGGCGTTCGTCCCCCGTCATCCCATAGAGCTCGCAGACGGCCATCGTGGCTATGCCCTGCTCGTAGAAGGTCTCCCACGGGAAGCTGCCATCGGCCCGCTGGGCCTGGCTCTTGCGCAGCCAGTCGAGCCCCTTGGCGACCACGGTGTGGAAGTCGCCCTTCTCGTGCGTGCACCCGACGCCTGCGAAGGCCAGCAGGGCCAGGCCGGTCATCCCCACACGGTAGGGGCTGGCGCCGTCCCACCTCTTGGCATCCCAGCTCCCGTCGGCCTCCTGCGCGCGGGCAAGCCACCTGAGGGCCTCCAGGAGGGGCATGCGCAACTGGCCATCCCCCGGCCCATCCCCACGCCGGTCGCCATCGCCGCTAGGCTGGAGAGCGACCCAACGCCTCTTGCTCCAGGGGTCGCCGCTGCCCGGAGGGGGCAGCGGCCCGTGGTTCTGGACTGCGATGATCGGCGGCGCGGGCGCCTGCACGGGCGACGGGTCCTCGGGGCCGCGCGGCATCTCCTGAGGGGGCTCGGGGGCCCTGGGCCCCACCATCTTCGGCGGCTCCAGGTCGCTCAGCTTGCCGGGCTCAGTGGCGACGTGGGTGTCCGGCTTCGGGGCCTCTGGCCGCTCCTTCGGCGGCGGAGCCGGGCGCTCCAGCTCTGGCTTGTTGTAGATCTCGACCACGGGGCGCTCAAACTTGGTGGGATCGTCCGCCAGGATGGCTCCCGTCTCAACGGGCCAATGCCACAGGACGACGAGGGCAATGACGTGGACCAGGAAGGAGATGCTCCACCAGGGCGCCTGGCGAATCCTCGCCTCCAGCCAGTCGCGCAGGCGCGACGGCTGCTCGATATAGCGCTCGAGGATGGCCTCCTCGCCGCCCTGCGCCCCGCCTGTCGGCTCGGTGCGCGCAGAGACCTCGCGGAGTCGATCGCGCCACATGGCTCGACCTCCTTCCTGCCGGGGGTAGGGAGATACTCTGCCGCTATGGGGATTATACACCCGATCCGTTAGGCCGTCAACCGATTTGTGCTTTGTGTCACCTTGGCCGGGGATGGCCCGGATGGCCCCCGGCCCCGCCGGCCCGAGAGGCCAAAGGTTCACTTGAACGCCACGGGCGGCAGTGGTAAGGTAGGAGGGAACGCAAGAGCAGATGGGAGGGACTCTGGGGTCGGCGGTCAGATGAGCTGTGCACAGGGTTATCTGGGGCTCGCCATGGCGCTGCTGCTGGTGCTGCTGCCGGGCTGCCGGGGCTGTCGTACGCCCAGGGAGCACCGCGAGGCGGCGGACCACGAGGTGTCGGGCCTCCTCGCGGCCACGCGGGCCAAGGTGCCCGGCTCCTCCGCCGCGTTCAGCATCGAGCCGGCGCCGCGGGACGAGCTGGCGCGCTTCACCGCCGAAGGCCCCCCACGGGCTGCCGTGCCGGAGGCGCCGGAGGCGCTCTCGCCCGAGGCCCTGGCTGAGGCCGACAAGGGCCAAGGCATCCCCCCGGTAGCCGGCGCGATCCGCCTGGGGCTGCGCGAGGCCCTGGAGCTCGCCGCCCGCCACAGCCGCGACTACCAGACCCGCAAGGAGGACCTCTACCTGGCGGCCCTGACGCTGACGCTGGAGCGCTTCCGCTGGAAGCCGCAGTGGACGGGGGTGCTCACGGCAGGCGTGACCCGCGGCCCCGACGACTCGTTCGTGGAGGCGGGGAGCGACTTCAGCGTGAGCCAGCTCCTCGGCATGGGCGGCCAGGTGACCGCGAGCGTGACGACCGACTTCCTGCGGTTCCTCACCGGCGACCCGCGGAACTCGGCGGCCTCGCTCTTCGCCGTCGAGGTGCTCCAGCCACTCCTGCGGCGCTCGGGCCGCCTGGTGGCCCGCGAGCCGCTCACCCAGGCCGAGCGCGACACGGTGTACGCCCTGCGGACCTTCGCGCGCTTCCGCAAGAGCTTCTGCGTGGACGTCACGAGCCGCTACTACCGCGTGCTCCAGCAGCGCGACGCGGTGGCCAACCAGTGGAGCAACTACCGCCGCCTCGGCCGGTCGCGCCGCGACAGCGAGGAGCTCGAGAAGCGCGGCATGCTCGAGGCCCTGCGCGTGGCCCAGACCCGCCAGGACGAGTTGCGCGCCGAGGCCAACTGGGTGCGCGAGCTCCGCCGGTACCGCGAGCTGCTCGACGAGTTCAAGGTCTTCCTCGGCCTCCCTGTCGAGGCCCAGGTGGAGCTCGACCCCGCTGAGCTGGACAGGCTGCGCGAGGCGGGGCTGAAGGGCGTCAGGCTCTCGCCCGAGGCCGCCGTGGAGCTGGCCCTGCGGCAGCGGCTCGACCTCTTGACCGCCTATGACCGCGTGGCCGACGCCGAGCGCGCCGTCGCCATCGCCGAGAACGGGCTGCTGCCCGACCTCGACCTCGCGCTGAGCGCCAGCGTGCCATCGGAGCCGCCGACCCACTTTCTCGACCCCGAGCCGCGCCAGGGCACCTACTCGGCCGGCCTCACCCTCGGCCTGCCCCTGCGGCGCATCGAGGAGCGCAACGTCTACCGCCGGGCGCTCATCAACCTCGAGCGCGCGCGCCGGGCCGCCAAAGACCTCGAGGAGCAGGTGAAACTCTCCGTGCGCGACGCCTGGCGCACCCTCCAGGAGGCCGCGGCCAGCTATCGCATCGAGAGCGACAGCGTGCGCCTCGCCCAGCTCCGCGAGCAGGGCGAACGCGAGCTCTTCCGCATCGGCGAGGCCATCGCTCGCGACGTCCTCGACGCCAACGAGGCCCTGGTGAACGCCCAGAACGCCGTGACCCGAACCCTGGTGGACCACACGCTCGCCCGCCTGGCCCTCTGGCGCGACACGGAGCTGCTGGAGGTGGACGAGCACGGCGTGTGGCAGGAAGTGCCCGATGCCCAGCCCTAGCAGCGGCGAGAGGCCGGCCCTCAACTCCGGACCCCACACGGGGCCAGTGACCGAGGCGCCCCTGGGCCTGGCCATCGGCGCCGAAGAACCCCTCGACGCCCTCCACGCGCCGCGCCCGCGGCGCCGCGCCTGGCCCGCGCTCCTCGCGCTGCTCGTCCTCGCCGGCCTTGGCGTCGGCGGCTGGCGCTGGTGGACGACGCGCGGGAGGCTGCGGGTGCCCAAGGACACGCGCGCCACCTACGTCGTCGAGCGGGCCGACCTCCCGATCGTCATCCGCGACAACGGCAGCCTCGACGCCCTCCGCTCCGAGATCATCAAGTCCAAGGTCGAAGGCCAGGCCACCATCATCAGCATCGTCAAGGAAGGCACCATCATCACCGAGGAGGACGTCAAGGCCGGCAAGCTCCTCGTCGAGCTGGATTCTTCAGACATCCGCGAGAAGCTCACCCAGCAGGAGGTGACGTTTGCCACCGCCGAGGCCGCCTACAAGCAGGCCAAAGAGAGCTACGACATCGAGAAGAGCTCCGGCGAGAGCAAGGTCAAGGAGGGCGAGCTCAACGTCAAGTTCAGCAAGATGGACCTCGAGGCCTTCGTGGGCCAGAGCCTGGCGACCGAGGCCCTTGAGGGGCGGGCCGACCTCATCAAGCTGGCCCTCCAGCTCCACGGGCAGGCCGTCGCCCACCGCAAGGAGGTGGAGGCCGAGGTCGCCCGCTCGCTCGCGGGCATCGAGCAGGCCCTCAAGCAACCGCCCAAGACCGACGGGGCGGCCGGCTCGCCAGCCGAATCCCATGCCCCGGCGGACACGCCCAGCACCGCGGCGGCCGCGCCGCGCGCCGCGGCCCAACCCGCCGTCGAGACCCCGGCCAGCCTGGGCACACTCACCCATCGCCTGGAGGGCAGCGCCCTCCAGAAGACCCGCAAGCTCGAGGCCGACATCGGCCTGGCCTACGAGGAGTTCAAGCGCGCGGCCGACAAGGTGGTGAGCTACGCGAGCCTCAAGCAGCTCGGCATCAAGAGCGCCCAGCAACTCGAGGCCGAGCAACTCGCCCTGATGCGCGCCCGCATCGCCCTCGACCAGGCCCTCACCGCCCGCGAGCTCTTTCTGCGCTATGAGATGCCCAAGGCCGCTGAAGAGCTCCTCTCGCTCTTCCAGGAGAAGGTCAAGGAGCTCGAACGCATCCGGGCGCGGGCCCGCTCCGCCCTCGCCGCCGCAGAGGCGGAGATGAAGTCCACCGAGGCCAAGTACCTCCTCCAAAAGGACCGCCTGGCCAAGCTCACGAGCCAGCTCGAGTACTGCGCCATCCGCGCCCCACGCCCAGGCCTGGTCGTCTACGCCACGTCGGGCGGCGAGTGGCGCTGGCGTTCCAGCCCCATTGACGTCGGCGCCACCGTCCACGAGCGCCAGGACATCATCAAGATGCCCGACCTCTCGACCCTCGCCCTCAAGGTCCGCATCCACGAGTCGGTGGTGGACAAGGTGAAGCCCGACCAGCCGGCAACCATCCGCATTGACGCCTTCCCCAACCGCAGCTACAAGGGCAAGGTCCTCCGAGTCGCCGTCCTCCCAAACACGTCCAGCTCCTGGCTCAATCCCGACCTCAAAGAGTACGACACCGAGATCAGCATCGAGGGCGACCTCACCGGGCTCAAGCCGGGCATGTCAGGCGACGTCGAAATCCACGTCAAGACCCTCAAGGGGGTCATCCAGGTGCCCGTGCAGGCCGTCGCGCCCCACAACGGCAAGACCGTGGTCCACGTCCTCCGCCCCGACGGCTCCGAGGAGATCCGCGAGGTCACCATCGGGGAGTCCAACGACCAGGTCGCCGAGGTCCAGAGCGGCCTGAGCGAGGGCGAGCGTGTGCTCCTCGAGGCCCCCCAGGCCGCCCCAGCCCTCGAGGAGGAGGACGCGAAGAAGAAGCAAGAAGAGGAAGAGGAGCTGAACGGCGCCGTGCCGCCGCCCCCGCCGCCGGTCGTGTCGCCGACCGGCCAGCCCGGGGCGCCCCGCGGGGACGGCGAGGGCAGGCCCGGGGGCGAGCGGCCCCGCTCGGGCGGCCTGCGCGGCCAGCGGGGCTTCGGCCCGCGCTCGGGGCCTGGGCGTGGCGGGCCGTGACGACCCCTCACCATTGGCTCCGGCGCCCGGCCCCTCCCTCTATCGTCCTCGTCCCTCGTCCTCGATCTTCCCAGGCTGGGCGGCGAGGGATCAAGCACGAGGACGACGGACGAGTGATGGGGACGACGAGTGAAGCTAACCAGTCGCCGAAACTGCGGTTAGGCTCGACGGAGCTTGCCCATGCCCATCGCCGAGGTCCGTGACCTCGTCAAGACCTACAAGATGGGGCCTGTGCAGGTCCACGCCCTGCGCGGCGTCAGCCTCGCCATCCAGCGCGGCGAATACGTCGCCATCATGGGACCTTCGGGCTCCGGCAAGTCCACCTTCCTGAATATCCTCGGCTGCCTCGACACGCCGACGGCGGGGGCGTACTTCCTGGGCGGGGAAGACGTGGCCCGCCTCAGCGACCCCGAGCTCTCCGACGTCCGCTGCCGCCGCCTCGGCTTCATCTTCCAGTCCTACAACCTCATCCAGCAGCTCTCGGTGGTAGAGAACATCGAGGTGCCGCTGTTCTACCAGGGCTGGTCGGCCCGCGACAGCTACCGCCGCGCCGCGGCCATCGCGCACCTCGTCGGCCTCGGCAACCGCCTCCACCACCGCCCCGCCGAGCTCTCCGGCGGCCAGCAGCAGCGCGTGGCCATCGCACGCGCCATGGCCAACGACCCCCTCATCATCCTGGCCGACGAGCCGACGGGCAACCTCGACAGCTCGACCGGCCGCGAAATCCTCGCACTCCTCGAGTCCCTAAACGCCCAGGGCAAGACCATCATCATGGTCACCCACGACCGCGAGGTCGCCGCCAGGGCCAAGCGCATCGTCCGCTTCGCGGACGGCCAGATCGTGGACGACTCGGGAGGATCGTAGATTGCAGATTGCGGATTGCGAATTGCGAATTGCGGATTCCCTTGCCACGGTCGCGGCGCCTATGCCTTGTCTGGCCGCTGGCCTCGCTCTCTGCAATCGTCGTCGTCAAGCACAGTCCTCACAGGGACCCAGCCGTTCGACCGCGGCAGGCAGGAGAGCACGGCCGTGCGTCCCCCATCATAAAAGAGCAGGCTTGCCTTCTTCTCCAATCCGCAATCCGCAATCCGCATTCCGCAATAGGGGCGGTTGATGCTCGGCTTCAGGGTCCAGCGCACAGTGCGGATGGGGCTCAAGAGCCTCTGGCTCCACAAGCTGCGCTCCGTGCTGACCGCCCTCGGCATAATCTTCGGCGTCTGCTCCGTCATCGCCATGCTCGCCATCGGCGAGGGCGCCAGCTTCGAGGCCCAGGAGCAGATCCGCGCACTCGGCTCCAACAACATCATCGTCAACAGCGTCAAGCCCCCCGAGGAGACCTCGGCGGCCGCCGAGCAGACCCGCTCGCTGAAGTACGGGCTGACCTATCTCGACGCCGAACGCATCCGCGCGACTATCCCAAACATCGAGGTCGTCGTCCCAGCACGCAACATCCGCCGCCACATCGTCAACGGGCGCTTCCGCGTGGACGGCAACCTCGTGGCCACGGTGCCCTGGTTCCGCGAGGTGGCCAACAGGTCGCTGGCCCGCGGCCGCTTCCTGACGACCGTGGACATGCGCGCCCGAAGCCCCGTGTGCGTCCTCAACGAGCCGGTCGCCCGCAGCCTCTTCCCCTTAGAGGACCCCCTCGGCAAGAGCATCCGCGCGGGGGGCGACTGCTTCGACGTCGTCGGCATCCTGCGCGCCAGCACCGTCAAGGCGGGCTCCGGCGCCCAGGAGCCCACCGCCGGCCTCGAGGTCTACATCCCCATGACCACTGCCGAGGGGCGCTACGGCGACACGATCTTCCTGCGCCGCAGCGGCTCCTTCGAGGCCACAACAGTCCAGCTCTACACCATCTACGTCCGCGTCGAGCGCCTCGACGCCGTCGTCGCCACCGCCAAGGCCGTCGAGCGCATCCTGCGCCACGCCCACCCCAAGAAGGACTACGAGATCGTCGTCCCCCTCGAGCTCCTGGAGCGCGCCAGGGCCACCCAGCGCATCTTCAACATCGTCCTCGGCTCCATCGCCGCCATCTCGCTCCTCGTCGGCGGCATCGGCATCATGAACATCATGCTGGCGACAGTGACCGAGCGCACCCGCGAGATCGGCATCCGCCGCGCCCTCGGCGCACGCCGACGCGACATCGTGGCGCAGTTCCTCACCGAGACCACCCTCCTCTCCTCCACCGGCGGCCTGCTCGGCGTGGGCCTCGGGATCATCATCCCCTACTTCGTCACCCGCTTCGCCGGCATGCTCACCATCGTCACCGCCAGCTCGTGCATCCTGGCCTTCTCCATCTCCGTCGCCGTCGGGCTGGTCTTCGGCATCTACCCCGCCTACCGCGCCGCCGTGATGGACCCCATCGAGGCCCTCCGACACGAGTAGAGAGGACGCGTCCGCCCCAGGAAACCTCGATGGCATTTGACGACACGGCGGTCAGTGCAGACCGCGCTCGGCCGCTACGTCGCAGGGTGCCCTGGAGCGCGGGCCCCCCAGCCTCACCCGCAGGCAGCGTCCTCGACGCTGCGCGCGACACGGACCCCGGCAGCCGAACTCTATGAGACAGCGTTCGAGCTGCGGGCAACCATCTAGTGCCGCACAGCGTCCCCCCAATCATGCTTGAGGAGGAATGGGAGCGATGGGTCGGGAGAAGAGCGCTAGGGTGGCCTAGCGGCGGCGACGACCGCGGGTGGCCAGCAGGCTGGCGAGGCCGCCGGCCAGCAGGCACATCGTCGCGGGCTCGGGGACGTTAATCGGGTCGAAGTTGTCGCGCAGCTCCCACGTGCGGATGTCGTGCACCCCGCCGGCGCCGCCCGTGCCGCTTGTGAAGCCGACGTAGGCGTTTGGCGTCCCCAGCAGGGCCTGAAGGTTAACCACGTAGGAGAGGTCGGGAAGGGTGGGCCGCGCACTACTGAGCGCGAGACGAACCTCCAACGCGTTGGTCACTCCGTTGTAGTCCACCCAGGAGTGCCAGATATGCCCGTCGTTCATGCGGGTCGGGATGTGAATCTGGACAACGGAATCAATGTTGCCATTGAGGTCAATGCCCAGGTGGTTCCCGTCGTTGTCGTCCCAGGTGCCGTTATTCCAGGTGTCGAATTCCACGCCGACGCTGGGAGAGATTCCCTGGTAGCCGATCCCGCCCCCGGTCCCGCCGACATTGTTCCCCACGGTCTGGACCACAAAGACGATGCCGTCGGCACCTTGGCCATCAACATCCGACATCCCCATCGGTTGGCTGATGCGGAAGGTGAAGTAGGTGCTGAATGAAGCCTGGTTGTTGAGGGCGACGGTGCTGGTGAGGAAGGCGCTGCCGCTCTGCGAGAGGTTATTGGTGAGACGCAAAACGTATGCGCCGAGGTCGTCCAGCACTGGTGCGCCGCCGGGGTGGATCACTGCCGTGGCGCCGTTGAGGGTGAAGCCCGAGAGGTCCGAAAAGTTCGAGTACGTGATGGTCATTGCCGGCGCTGGCAGCGCCAGCAGCATCATCGCACCCAGACAAGCAGCACACCACCCGCGGCGATTGTTCGACATTCCCAGGTGCTCCTCAAGCGTTACGGGGCTCGCCAGAGGACAAGATGCGTCGCCTGCGCGCAACTCCGCAGACTTTAAGGCGACGTGATTATATACTGTTACCGACGGCCTGTCAAGCTTTTTTTGTCCTTGCGGCCCCACTTTCGTAAGTCACTTTTCTCACCTGACTTACGATGATGGCAAGAGGTCGAATGGTCTTTGGGGCGCGCGAGTTGCCCGTTTCCCAAGAACCGCATCGCGACGCCGGCCGCGGCAATGGCCGGCTTGCTGCGCAAGCAGCAGCTCGACCTCGCCTGCACCGATGCAGAGGTCCTCTATATCTCTGAGGCCAGATAAGACTCGGATCGTGCGAGCACATTGCTCGTGGACGGGGCGGGGGGCTATTCCCTGGGTCTGGAGAGCTCGAGGTAGTAGCGACGGAGGAGTTCGCGGTACTTTAGGGGAAAGCCCTCGGCCTGGGTCTGGAGGAGCTGGTCGCGGACGGCGGGGGGGAGGTTGCCCCACTCTTCGGCGTCGGTGTGGAGGGCGCCGGTGGGGTTGCCCTGGCCGGCCCGGCCGAGGCCGGGGCGGTCGGTCTTCTTCTGCTCCTCGGCGGGGGCGGGCTTCTTCTCGGCGGCCTCGCGCTGCTTCTTCATCTCGTCCTCGGAGGGCGCGGGCTGAGGCTTGGGCTCGGGGCGCGGCTGGGGCTTCTTCTGTTCGCCGCCGCCGCCCTTCGGGGGGGACTGGCTCTGCTCGGCCTGCTCGATGAGCTTGTCGAGCTTGGCGACGATGGCCCCCTGGGCGTCCTGGGTCGTCTCGTCGGTCTTGGTCTCGCCCAGGCGACGGGCCACAAGGTCCATGTCGCCGGCGATCTCGTGGAGGGGGTTCTCCTGCGCGCTGGCGTCGCGCCCTCGGCCCTTCTTGGTGGGGATTATCTCGTCCTTGGGCCATGCCCGCTGGGGAGCGGCCAGAAGGGCAGCGAGGATCAGCAGCAAACGGCTCGGAGGACAGCGCATTGGCAACTCCAGGGGAGGGCAGCCGCTACGGGGGTGTCAGCGCCTCCTTTTCTTTCCACTTCTCTAGTATATCACCGAAGTCGCGGCTGAGCTTGCTGAGTTCGGCCTGTTTTGCGGCGAGGCGGAGGGCCTTGTGCTTGAGGAGCCGCTCGCGGGCGCCGCCGGTCGCACGGTCAATCTCGACTGCCTTCGTTTCGGTGTTGATTTGGGCCTGCATGGCCCTCAGTTGCTTGAGCTGCTGGACGGGTGGGACGAGCGGCTGGGGCCCGCCGGGCTGGCTGCCGCCACCCGCGCCGCCCTTCTGCTCCTGCTGGGCGAGGCGCTCGGTCTCGGACTTCATCGCTTCGAGGAGCTGGAGGAGGTCGCGCTCGGCCTCGCGTTGGGTGTCCTGCGTGAGCCAGTCCACGAGCTTCTCGCCGAGGCGCTTCTGGGCCTCGGCCATGAGGCGGGCGGCGTCGCGCATGACGTAGAGGAAGATGGGCACCTGGGCGTCTTCGAGGCGCTCGATGATCTTGCCGGCCTCGTGGTGGAGCTTGCCCTGGGCATCGGCCAGTTCGGCGGCGCGGAGGCTGTGGGCGTGGTCGAGCGGCTTGGTGCCGCCCTCGGTGGCTGCGTCGAGCTTCGCCGTGGCCTCGCGGATGGCCACCTGGCGCGGGAGCATTTCGGAGAGGGCCTTTTGGAGCTCGAAGAGCTCCTGGGTGCGGCGCTGGAGGTCGAGCTGGTCGTGTGCCTGGGCGAGCTTGTGGCGGGCCTTCTCCAGGCGCTCGGCGGCTTCGCGCTGGTCGGCCTCGGCCTTCTGCTGCTGGGTATCGCCGGCGTCGGGCTGGCGGCCGGCCTCGTCTAGCTGCCCCTTGGCGCCCTCCATCGCCTTGGAGGCGTCGGCGACATCTTGGCCGGCCTGTTCGAGCGATTTCGCGGTGGCAGGCAATGTCTTCTGGGCGTCGGCGGCGGTGTTCTGGATGCGTTCGGAGGCTTCCGAGGCGGCCTTTGCGGTTTTCTCCTGCTGCGCGGCGCGTTCGCCGAGGCGCTCCAGGTGCCGCTTGCCTTCGGCCAGCTTGTCCTGGAGTTCTGCGAGCTGGTCCTCGGCCTTGCGGAGCTGGCGGGCAGCCTCGGCCTGGGCTTTCGCGGCCTCGGGCTTCTGGCCGGCGTCGAGGGAACGTGACGCCTGGTTCATTCCCTCGATGGCGCTTTTCATGGCGTCGGCGGCCTTGTCGAGCTGGGCCTTGTGCTCGGGGGCGGATTCGGCGAGGCGCTGGAGCTGGCGGCCTAGCTCCTCGGCGCTCTTGGCGTGCTCGGCCTGGGCGGGTGCGTGGGCCTTGAGGTCGGCGCCCGACTGGGCCTTGCCGGTGGCGGCCTCGGTGGCCTGCTGCCTCTCGCGGAGGCGTTGGAGCTGGCGGCGGAGGTTGGCGACCTCTGTTTCGGTGAGCTGGCGCCGCTCATCCTTGAGGAGTTTTTCGATGGCCTCCAGGTCGCGGCGGATTTGCTCCTGGAGGCGGCGCATGTCCTGGGCGAGGTAGGGGCTTCGCGCCCGCGAGAGGGTCTGGACGAGTCGCTCGAGGGCCTGGGTGGCGTCGGCCTGGAGTGGGAGGGCGGAGGCGGGCTTGGCCTCCTCGATGCGGGTGGCGGCCTCGTCCATGCGGCGGCGGACTTGGTCGGAGCTGGCCTGGGAGAGGGCCTGCTCGACGGCTTTGGCGGCGGCGGGGTCCTTGTCGCGGATTTTGGCCGCGACCTCGGCCATGCGGGTCTCGAGGTGGCCCATGGCATCGCGGGCGGCCTGTTGGGAGCGCGCGAGGCTGCGGGCTTCGCCCTTTTCGGCGGGGGTGAGCTGGTCCTCGGGCTTGCCGAGGAGCTTGCGGGCAAGCTCGGCCGAGCTGTCGTTGAGCTTCTTTTGGGTGAGGAGGAGTTCGCTGGCCTCGCGGACCAACTCGTCCACGTCGCTCCACTGGTCGAACTTTGCGAGGGCGGTGCGGAGGTCGTCGGCGATTTCCTGCTGCTTTCTGGCCGCGGCGCCGAGGTGTTGGGCCTGGTCGGGGCGCTCGTTGGATTGGGCGGCCTTGGCGATGTGGCGTGCGGCGGCGGGCATGTCGGCCGTGGCCGCCTGTTCGACGGCGGCGGCGAGCTCGCGGGCGCGGCTGGCGTCGGCTGGGGTGCCGACCTTGTTGTTCTTGAGGTCGGCGAGGACGCCCTGGAACTCTCGGGCGATGGCCTCGGCGGCCGCGGCGGTCTTCAGTTGTTCACGCTCGGCGAGGGCGGCCTGGCGGCGGTCGAGGGTCTCGGCGCCCCGCAGGCGCTCGACGGTCGCCTTCTCGGCCTCCTGGCGGGCGATGAGCTTGCGGATGCGCTCTTTGATCTCCTGCTGCTGGCGCTGGAGGGCGGCGGCCATTTCGGCCTCGCTGATGACCGTGAGGATGCAGGTCGGCGAGCGGCCGACGTTGAGGCCGAGCCGCTTGCCTTCGGCCTCCTCGGTGTAGGCGTCCTCGGCCTCCCCCCACACGCGCAGCACGTCGCGCTCCTTGAGCGCCAGGGTCGTGAGGTCCCACTCGTAGCTATGCTCGACCTTTCGGGCGGGTGGCTTTTCTTCGGGGAAGTGGTGGGGCGTGGGCGTGGCCTTCTCGTCGCGTTGGTGGAGGAAGCGGGTGCGGGTGACGCCGTAGTCGTCCTCGGCAACCAGGCGGATGGGCACGACGGCCCGCGGGGTGACTCTGCGGCTGGTCCCAGGCTGGGGGAGCTTGACGGCTGGCTCGCGGTCGGGGCGCACGTCGAGGCGATAGGTGGCCGGGGGCGAGTTGCTCAAGCCATCGGTGTCCACCAGCGCGATGGCGTACTCGCGCTGGCCGACGCGCAGGGTGAACGAGCCCGCGATGCGTGTGCGGGCCTGTGCGGCCTCGGGCGCCGCGGGGTCGGGCTGCGCCAGGGCCATCGGGATGGGCGGCTGGCCCTCGATGACGATGCGGGCGCTGCCTGGGGCCGCGGCGATAGGCTTATTGGTCGTGGCCTCGATGTGCACCGTGGAGCCGGCGAGCCCGGCCACGGCCCCACGGCCGTCGGCCTGCACACGCTCGGGCTCGGCAGTGTAGGCCGGCGCACGCACCGTCAGGCGGATGTCTTCCACCCGCGGGCGGTTCCGCACCTGCACCTGGTAGGCCGGCGTCTCGGCGTCGTCGCCGGTGACACGGAAAGCAAAGGGCTCGGTGACTGTGGCGAAACAGGTGCGATAGTTGCTCGGCTCGCCCATGGCCACGCTGCGGGAGCCGGCGGAGCCGGCGGCGTAGCGGTAGTGGACGGTGATGCGACGCGGCGGGCGCCACATGGCGCCCAAGGCGTCCGACGAGCGCGCGGCCCACACCGCGAGGTTCAGGTCCTCTCCCTTGGGGACGTAGAGGACGCCGTCCTCGAAGGCGAGCGGACGCTCATCCTTGTCGTAGGCCAGCACGGTGAGCTGGGTGCGCCGCGGCCACTCCACGGCGCTGAGGGGCCGCAGGAAGCGATGGGCGAAGATCGCAGCGTTGGCGGGGAACGCGAAGGCATAGGCGCAGGCCCCTGCCAGGACGAGGAGCGCGCCGAGCGCCCACCAGGCGGCCGGCCGGGCCGGCGCCACGGCCTGGAAGTCCAGGGGCGCGGTCTGCGCCCACGCATCGGCCGCGAGCCGGTCCACCATCTCCTGCGAGAGGGGGGCCACGCTGCGGGTTCTGGCGAACTGCACGGTGGATATGAGGCGGTCGCGCAGCCCGGGGTAGCGGCGCTCGACGAGGAGCGCCAACTCGTCGTCCCCCAGCCGCACCCGCAGCGGCGCGACGAGGAAGCGGGCCAAGGCGTAGGCCCAAAGCGCCAGCCAGGCGAAGAGCACGACGAACCGCCCCGGCGACTCCAGCTTCGCCGTCCAATCGAGCGCAAAGGCCACGGCCAGCGCCGCGACCACCACGAGCACCACGCGGCTGGCCCCGGCCAGCACGATCAGCCCGCGCAGGCGGCCGCGAAGCGAGCGGAGCTTGCGATGCAGCCCGCCTTCGCCAGGGCGCCGAGCCCCTGGCGCGGCGGGGGGAGCCGTCTTACTGCTTCGGAGCATCGGCTTCCTCCTTCGCCGGAGGCGTCGGGGCAGCGGGCGGCTGCACAGCCTCCTCCTCGGCCGCCTTCTTCAGCGCTGCCTCGTCGGCCCCGAGGCGCTGGAAGATCGGCAGATACTGGTAGGGGAGCTGGAGCACCAGGCAGGCCATCGCCGTGCCGTATGCCTCGCCAAAGGTGTCGGCCCAGCTCCCATTGCTCTCCTGGCTGTCGGCCAGCTCCTTGGCGATGGCGGCGTAGTAGTTCGTCCAGTAATGCCCGCCGGCGTGGTAGGCGGCCTGGGCAGCGTAGTAGTGGGCATAGGCGTAGTAGTGGCTGATCGGCCCGCGGCGCGAGACGTTGCGCGACGTGTCCTGCTCGAACAGGCGCAGCGCCCGCTTGAGTTCGGGGCAGTCGTACTCGCCGGCCCCGTAGAGCGAGCTGAGGCCGGCCGACAGCAGCGCGTAGGAGCCGCGCGAGCGGCTGCGGAGCATGTAGCAGAACGAGCCGTCGGCCAGACAGCTCTGCTTGACGTAGGCAATCGCGCGGTCAATGCAGTCCTTGGGCACCTTGATGCCGGCGTTGCGGGCCGAGCGGAGGGCCATTATCTGGCACACCGTCACCGAGATGTCGCCCTCGGCCATCGGGCTGGGGTCGTAGCGCCAGCCGCCGTCCACGTGTTTCTGCGACCTCTGGATGAGGGCGATGGCCAGGCGGAGCTTTTCGGCAATGTCGGGCCGCTGCGTCATCCCATATGCCTCGCCCAGGAACAGCGTGGCGAAGCCGTGCTCGTACATCCGCGAGTCGGCCCCCGCCGAAATGTAGCCGTCGCGCCGCACGTTGGACAGCACAAAGTCCAGCCCGCGGTCAATGTTCTCGCCAAACTCCCCTCGTCCCGGCTGCGAGCCGTTGGCCATGAAGGCCATGCAGGCGAGCGCGCTCACGCCCACATTGCGGCTGTAGCCCCCGCGGCCCGACCACGAGCCGTCGCGGTTCTGCGTCCGCGCGAGATACCGCAACCCGTCCAGCACCACCTGCCTGGTCTTCTCGCTCACCTCCACCCGCGCCCCCGCCGCCGCCGTCCCCGCCCCCGAGGCCACCAGCGCCATGCAGAGACACACCGCCACGGCTCTGAAATCGGCAATCGGAAATCGCAAATCGGAAATCGCGTGTCTCACGCCAGCATCCCCCTCTTTCTGAACCACCACTCCGAGCACACCAGGCCGAGGAACACGATGACGAGGATGGGCGCATCGAAGACGGGGTCCTGGACCTCCGTGGTGATCTCCTGGCCTGCGGCCTGGATGAGGCGGGGCAGGCGCTCGACCTCGTCGAGGCGCAGGAACTCGCCCCGCGTGGCCTCGGCGATCTCGCGCAGCGTCCGCGCGTCCATCGAGGGGTTCTGGAACTCGCTGTCGGGCAGGCGGACGTCGAGGTTGAGCGACTCGGCGTCGGCGCCGAGCGCGACGGTGAGGCTGGCGCTGCCCGGCCTGGCGGCGACAAATGACCCCTCGAAGATGCCCGGCCCCTGGCGGCTGGGCAGGAGCCGCACGGGCAGCGCCGGCGCCCCGTGCGCCTCGAGCTTCGCCTCCACGCTATCGGCCACCAGCGGCCGGTAGGCGTCGTCGAAGCACTGCGCCTGGACCGTCACCCGCTCGCCAAGGGTGTAGGTGCGCTTGTCGGTCGCCAGTTGCACGCGCCGACTCCCACCCAGGATGCGGTAGGAGCCGACGTAGTTGATCGCCTGCACCCAGAAGCGGCCGAAGTAAAGGTCACCGACGGCGAACCTCCAGCGCCAGGTGCCGTCGAGCCCGCAGAAGAGCGTGCGCCCCGGCTCATAGTGGCTGACCACGACGAGCGGCATCGCCCCGCGCTCGTCGCGGTCGTAAGGGTGCTCGGCCAGGGTCAGGGCGCCAGGCTTCGCGCGCGCCACGGGATGATACCAGTAGCAGCCGGGCAGTCCCTCCCACACCCGCTGGCTCTCCTCCGGCGTGTCGGCGAGCTGGGTGATGCCGTGGATGCGGCCCTGCTCGGTGAGGCGCGGGCGGAAGGCCTCCTTGAGCGAGCGGCTGGCCAACGGGTCGCCCCCTGGCGCACGGCCCCCCAGGACGACAGGCAACAGCTCCTCCACCGGCGTGCCCCTCCAGACTTCGGGAGGATAGAACGGCCCTGCGGCGAAGATGAAGCCGCCGCCGAACTGCCCCACGAATGCCCGCAGGTCCGCCAGTTGCTCCGGGCGGAACATCCCGGGGTCCACGTCGCTCAAGACCACGACGTCGAAGTCAAAAAGCTCCTGCCGCGTCTCGGGGTAGTGGGTGATGCGCCGGCTGCCCTCCTGGATGAAATCAGCGTCCGCCGACTGGAGCCAGCAGCTCAGCAGGATGCTCTTGTCCACCACCAGCGCATTCTTCAGGAAGCGGTAGAAGTAGCTCGGCTGGCCGGCGACGAAGAGCACCTTGGTGCGCGCGTCCTTGACGGTGAGCACGTGGTGGGCCGAGTTGTTCTCGCGGCTCAGCTCGCCCGCCTCGGCGGGGACCTCGACGGTGAAGCGAAACGTGCCCGCGGCCTCGGGCGTGTAGCGGATGGGCACCGCCTGCGGGCCGCCGCCCTCGATCTGGAGGCGCGCCGTGCCCACCAGCTTGTCGTCGGCCTTCAGCAACACGTCCACGGCGCCCGAGAAGCCCTGGGCCGCGACGACGGCGTTGAAAGTCACCTGGTCGTCCTTCCGCGCTACCGTTGGGGCCAGCACCTTCACCACCTCGATGTCCCGCGGCTCCTCGACGGCGCCGACGCCGACGGTGAACACTGGGAATGCCTCGCCGTGGATGGCGGGCAGGCGGCGGGCGATCTCGACCGCGGTGGGGTCCACGTCGTGCGTGCGGCCGTCGCTCACGACGACCGCCGCCGCGATCCGCTGGCCCCGAAGCCCGTCCGCCACCTCGCGCAGCGCCGCCCCAAGCAGCGTCCTGTCCCCCTGCGGCGTCACAAGCGCGCTCGTAGTGCGGCCTTCAGCCCGTTCTTCTCGGACACGGCCTGAGGGCCGCGCCACGAACCGGTGGTCCACGCCGCGCACGTCGTTGGCAAAGGTGGCGACGCGCAGCTTGCAGTTGCGCCCGATCTGCCCCAGAAGGTCCAGCGACGCGTTCCCCAGCACGCCGTTCACCAGGTCCGCGCGGCTCGCCTCATCGAGCCGCGCCTCGTCCAGCCCCGCCACCCGCGCTAGCGCGCGGCGCAGCGCAGGGTCGCGGTGCTGGTCCCGCAGCCGCATCGAGAGCGAGTCGTCCAGCAGCACCACGACGTAGGCATCCTTGAACTCGCTCTTGTCCACCGCTAGAATCGGCTTGAAGAGGATGAGGAGGACGATGGCGATGAGCAGGCAGCGAAGGATGGCGAGCGCCACCTTGCGCCGCCGCGTCGCCGTCCCCTTCTCCCGGCTGTAGAGGAAGGCCACGAGCCATATGGCGCCGACGGCGAAAAGCAGGATGACCCAGGTGGGCCAGGGGTTGGCCAGCTTGAGGCGCGGGGCCGCACCAGCGGCGATCTCGCCCCGGTCCACCCCCGCCAGCCAGCTCAGCAGCGACCGCCACACGCCTGCACCGCCTAATCTCTGTGGGCTTCTTCGCCCCGACTATCGCTCAAGAGCCTTACAACATGAATATACGGCCCCCCGCGCGGGAGGTCAAGCGCGTTTGCCGTTCCCCGCTCAGCGAGGAGACCCTTGGTGATTCGGCTCGCCCTCATCGGCTTCGGCGGCTATGGCTGGGCACTCGTGCAGGTGATCAACCAGGTGGCGGAGCGGGTCGGCTGCCGGCTCGTGGCGGCGGCCGACACGCGCCTGGCCGACCTGCCCGACAAGGCCCACGCGCTCTCGCGGGCGGGCGTCGAGCTCTTCGACGACCCACTGGCGATGCTCGCCGCGCTTCGCGGTCGCGCCGAGGCCGTTTACATCGCCACGGGCATCCCCTCCCACGCCAAGCTCACCATCGCGGCGGCACGGGCCGGCCTCCACGTCCACCTCGAAAAGCCTCCGGCAGCCACGGTGCAGGAGGTTGACGCGATGCTCTCCGCCCTCGACGCCGCAGGCCGCCTCTGCATCGTAGGCTTCCAGGCACTCCACGGCGCCGACATCCGCTTCGTCAAGGAGCGGGTCGTCTCCGGCCGCCTCGGGCGCGTGAAGACCCTCACGTGCCACGCCGGCTGGCCGCGCAACCGCGCCTACTACACGCGCAACGACTGGGCGGGGAAGCTGCGGGCGGGCGACGCCTGGGTCCTCGACGGCCCCGCCACCAACGCCCTCGCCCACCAGCTCACCAACCTGCTCTTCCTCGCCTCGCCCGAGCCTGGCCGCCTGGCCACGCCCGAGGCCGTCCGAGCCGAGCTCTATGCCGCCGGCCCCGTGGAATCGCACGACACCGCGGCCATCGAGGTCCGCACCGCCGAAGGCCCGCTCGCCTGGCTCCTCATCAGCCACTGCACCGAGGCCAACTTCGGCCCCGCCATCGAGCTCGAGGCCGAGCGTGGGCGTGTCCACTGGACCATGCGCGACGGCGCCACCATAGCCTATGCGTCCCCTCAATCGTCGTCCTCGTCCTCGTCGTCGTCCCCGTCGTCGTCCTCATCGTCTTCGTCGTGCTCATCGTCCTCGTCCTCATCCTCGTCGTGGTGCTGGAGCGAATCCTGCCCTGCCGACGACGGCCGGGCGGCGATGGTCGCCAACTTTGTCGAGGCCGTCCGGTTCAACGATCCCGCCGGGCTTCGCTGTCCGCTGGCGGAGACGCGCAAGTTCGTCCTCGCCCTCGACGGCGCCCACGAAAGCAGCTCCCGCATCCACCGCATCGGCCCGGAGCACACTCGCAGCGTGGGCGAGGGCGCCGAAGCCCGCACCACCGTCCCCGGCCTCGACGCCATTCTCCCCCTGGCCGCCCAGCGCCGCTGCCTCTTCAGCGACCTGGACGACACCCCGCCCTGGGCCGTCACCACCGAGCCCTTCGACCTCGCCGGCTACCGGCGCTTCCCCGTAGCCTTCAGGGATGCATGACCCGCCGCGCGACCTCGGGGCGCACGTTCGGGGTCCAAGACCGCGGCGCGCCGAGAGCGGGAGCACCTCGCGGCGGTCGCTCCTTGACAGGCGGCGGGCGGTGTGCTAATGATGGTGCCACGGACGGCGCTCGCCAGCACCTCAGCGCCCAGGAGCAAAGGGGAACCCCGATGTCAGAAGCAACGGAACGCCTCTATCAGCAACGCCTGACCCGCTATGTGACCGCGATGCGGCGCGAGAAGCCCGACAGGGTGCCCATTCGCCCATTCGCCGCGGAGTTCGCCGGAAAGTACGCCGGCTACAACAACCAGCAGGTCACACACGACGTGGACCTGGCCTTCGACGCCGTGATGAAGTGCGCGCGCGACTTCGACTGGGACGCGACAGTGGGCAACATGGTCTACGTCTGGACCGGCCTCACCGAGGCCGTGGGGCTGAACTACTACACGATCCCCGGCATAGACAAGCCCGTGACCGACTGCTTCCAATACGTCGAGCCGGCCGACGAGGAGTCGGCGTTCATGAAGGCCGACGAGTACGACGAGTTCATCGCCGACCCCACGGGCTTCGTGGCAAACGTCTGGATGCCGCGCGTGAACCGCTACGCCGTGGCCCCAGGCCAGCCCAACACCGCGAAGAACAACCTCTCGTGGCTCAAGGGCGGCATGGCCATGCTCCACTACTTCGGGAAGTTCGGAGCACAGGTGGCCCGCCTCCGCACCGAGACGGGCACCGTCCACGCCATCGCCGGCTGCCTCAAGGCCCCGTTCGACATCCTGGCCGACAAGTTCCGCGGCTTCCGCCAACTCTGCGCCGACATCCACCGCCAGCCCAAGAAGGTCCTCGCCGCCTGCGAAGCCCTCATGCCCCACATGTACTACTGCGCCGTCGCCGGCGCAGACCCCACTAAGCAGGTGCCCATCAGCATCTGGCTCCACCGCGGCTGCACCCCCTTCCTCTCCCCAAAGCAGTTCGAGACCTTCTTCTGGCCCACCTGCAAGAAGATCATCGAGGACCTCCACGCCGAGGGGCGGCAGGTGCTCTGGTACGCTGAGGGCGACTGGAACCCCAACCTGCGCTACATCGCCGAGCTGCCGGCAGGCAGCATCATCTACCACGTGGACCGGGCCGACCCCTTCGAGGTCTACGAGAAGGTCGGAGGCAAGTTCGCCATCAGCGGCGGCATCCCCAACGACCTCCTGGCCTACGGCACGCCCGACGAGGTGCGCGCCCGCTGCAAGGAGGTCATTGACCGCGTGGGCAAGAACGGCGGCTACATCATGGACGCCGGCGCCATCATGCAGGACGACTCCACCATCGAAAACGTCAAGGCCATGACCGAGTTCACTGCCGAGTATGGAGTGTACCACTGATTCCGGCTTGCGACGCCCCCACCGACCTCGTGTCGGTGGGGCATAGGATTGACCGCTAACGGGGACGCCCTCTCCCCCCATCCCCCTCTCCGCCAGCGGAGAGGGGGCGAGGGGGTGAGGCGGGCGGTAGCTGCCAATCACCGCCCCACCGAGGCAAGCTCGGTGGGGGCGAAGGCGCCCCAAGGAGCGAACGGTTGTCGGCGATTCACAGGAGACCACTCGATGCCGCAGAAGAAGCAGAGGAAGGCCATCAGGCCCGGCGTGTGCTTCCCCTGGGAGGAGAAGCGCAAGGAGTACCCGGTCATCACCGGCGACCCCGCCATCCTCCAGAAAGCCTGGGAGGAGATTGACAACCTGGCCTACCTCTACCTGTGGTTCTGCATCATGCAGTCCTAGAGGCCAGCCAAATGAGCGCCCCTCTTCCTTGTCATGCCGAGCCTGTCGAGGCATCACTCTTACCGAGGCCCGTGCCAACATAGGTTCCTCGACTTCGCTGCGCTCCGCTCGGAATGACAGATGGGGTGGCTAGGCCCGATCCTTGAGCGTCGGCATGTCGAAGGAGAACCCCCGATGGTGAAGCCGGGCGCGATTGCCAAGGCGATGAGCGCCTTGAAGGAAGCCCAACTCAAGGACCTGATTGCCAAGGCCATCAGGGCCAAGGTCCCCGCGGCCGACATCCTGGGCGAGTGCCGCGCCGGCCTTGGCGAGGTCGGCGAACGCTTCAACTCCGGCGAATACTTCATCTCCGAGCTGATGTACGCTGGGGAGATCATGAAGGACATCATGGCCCAGCTCACGCCCCTGCTGAAGAAAGGCCCCAAGCCGAAGGCCAGGGCTGAGGCCAAGCACATCGTCATGGGCACAGTCCGCGGCGACATCCACGACATCGGCAAGGACATCGTGGTGCTGATGCTCCGCGGCGCAGGCTATGAGGTCACGGACCTCGGCGTGGACGTCAAGCCCGAGCAATTCGTCGCCGCCGTTAAGAAGACGGGGGCCTTCATGGTCGGCATGAGCGTCTTCCTCACCACCTGCTGCAAGGCCCTTCAGGACACTGCTGAGGCACTTAAGGCGGCGGGGCTGCGCGAGCGAGTGAAAATCATGATCGGCGGCGCGGCGGCGAGCGACATGGTCGCCCAGCGCACCGGCTGCGACTCCTACGGCGCCACCGCCGTGGATGCCGTGGCCCTGGCCAACGCCGCGGCGGGGAAATGAGGGGAACGAAAAGAGAGTCTCACGCAGAGCACGCAGAGCCGGGAACGCAGAGGCCGCAGAGAAGAGGGGAGATTGGGGCTTCGAGCCCAGGCGGTTCCTCTCTGCTGGCTCTGCGTGAGACCCTCCCCGGAACCTGATTGGGGCTAGCTATGGCGACGGCGCAACCTGCTGCACCCGGCTACGAGCCCTCAGATGCCCTCGGCGCAACCATCCGGGCCATGGTCCTTCATGGCCTCGCCCTCCTGGCCGTCGGCGCGATGCTCGTCACTTACGTCCCCAAGCACGAGAAGATGTTCATGGACATGCGACTAACCCTGCCGCAGTTGACATCTCTGATCATCCACATCTCCAACCTCGTGAAGACGCACTGGTATGTGCTCTTCACGGCGGTCCTGGCGGCGGACGGCGCGGTGTTTTACACGCTGCGAACGCGCGCGGGGAGCAAGACGCCGAGCCTGGTGTGGTCGGGCTTGGTGCTTGCCGTGCTTGTGCTCTTCGCGGGGATCATCTACGCCGCCATGCGCCTGCCGCTCCTTGACCTCATGGCCCAGCTCAGTCGTCAGCGCTGATCGGCGGGGCCGAGGAGGGCGATAGGGACGTGGATGAGGGTGGTGCGGTCGGCGGCGAGGCCCTTCTGGATGGCGGCGGATAGCTCTTCGGGGGTTTCAGCCCTGACACCGCTGGCGCCAAACGCTTCGGCGAGCTTGGCGTAGTCAACCTCGGCCATGCGGCTCGCCAGGACGCCTTCCGGCCCGTGGGCGGCCCGCTGGCCGCTGACGACGATGCCCCAGGCACGGTCGTCGGCCAGGACGATGACGAACGGCGTGCCGTGCTTGGCGGAGGTTTCGAGGTCGGCGATCGTGAAGCCTATTGCGCCGTCGCCGGAGAGCAGCAGCACGGGGCGCTTGGGGTAGGCGAGCTTGGCGCCGATTGCGCCGGGGAGCCCCCAGCCGACAACGGCGCTGGCGCCGCAGGTGAGCCAGCGACTCGGATAGCAGTCGGCCAAGGCCATGTGCGCCCATTGGCCGATGTTGCCCCCATCAATCAGGAAAAGCAGGTCTTCGCTCAGGAACGAGCGGATGGCGTCCACAACGTGGCGGCCTGTCATCGGCGGGGCGGCCGGCGCGGGGGCCTTGAGCCACCGCTTGCGGAAGGCGGCGTCGCGGCGGCGGGCCTCGGCCAGCCACTTTGTGTGCGGCTTAGCCCCGAGCCGCCGGGTGGCCGCTGCAAGCTGGCCGAGCACCGTGCACGGGTCGCCCAGCAGCTTCACGTTCGGCTCCACGCCGCTGCGCAATTCGGCCGCGTCAACGTCAATGCGGATGATTATGGCCTTCTCGGAGACCTTGGGCGGCAGGGCGAAGCCGACGCGATAGTCCGTGCGGCAGCCGACCAGGAGCACGAGGTCGGCATCGGGCAGAAGCCTCGGCTCGCCGCTCGCCGCGCCGACCACGCCCAGCCAGTGCTCCGCCGGCTGCTCCACGCAGCCGCGGTCCCAGATGGGCGTGACCACGGGAGTCGCAGTCAGGCGGGCGAACTCGTCCAGCTCCTGTTGGGCCTCGGCGTAGAAGACCCCCGTGCCGGCGACAAGCACGGGGCGCTTGGCCTTAGCAATGAGGCGGGCCGCTTCGCCCACGAGGTCGCTATCGGCTGCGGCGTCCTGCACCACCTCGCCGGGGCCGGGGCGCACCCGCACAGCCTCGCCCGTCGGGACATCTGCCGAAAGCACGTCCACGGGTATCGAGAGACAGGCGGGGCCTGGCCGCCCGCTCGTGGCGGCCGCGAGTGCCTCGCGGACGTAGTAGGCGAGCTTGGCAGGCTCCAGCACGCGCCGCGCGTACTTGCACAGCGGCTTCGCCAGAGCGATGTGGTCGAGCTCCTGGAACTTCCCCAGGTCGTCCTGGGACGCTGGACTTTCGCCCGTGATGAGGAGCACGGGCGCCCCATCGAACCACGCGTTGGCGACGCCAGTGAGGGCGTTGACGTGCGCGATGCCGCTGGAGACAGCTACCACGCCTACGCGGCGCGTCAGGCGGGCATAGGCATCGGCGATGTAGGCCGCCGCCTGCTCGTTGCGCGTGTCAATCAGGCGGATGTTCGCGTCGCGGCACGCCAGGTAGAGCGGGTTCAGCCCATTCCCGCTCAGCGTCGCCACAAACTCCACATTCCGCTCGCGCAGCGTCAATGCCAGCAGATCCGCTCCGGTCATCGCCATATCCTCCAAAGGGCCGCCCGGCCTTGGGCCGTGCAAGGAGCATTATTGCAGGACCAAGGCCCGCGAGCAAACCTGCTCATGCCTCTTGGCAAACGGGCGGGGCGGGATAACATGGAGTGAGCTTCCCAGCCAGTGGGCGCGCGTGGTGCGAACCGCGGACGGAGGGGAGGCTCGTGCCACCCAAGGTGACAGAACTCGTTGCTGATCTCGAGCGCGCGGGCTTCGTCAACCGCGGAGGCAAGGGGAGCCATCGCCACTTCGTTCATCCGAGCGTCCCTAAGCCCGTTACCATCTCAGGCAACCCGGGCGACGACGCGAAGCATTACCAGTTCCGGCTAGCCGGCTAGCCATTGAGGAGTCGAAATAATGAAGGACAGTGCCCGATACGTGAGAATCGTGGAGTGGTCGGAGGAGGACCAGTGCTGCGTGGGCAGCTCGCCCGGACTCATCTACGGGGGCTGTCACGGGAACAACGAGCGGGAGGTCTTCGACGAGTTGTGCGAAACCGTGGAGGAGGCGATCGCGCTCTACAAGAGAGATGGCAAGCCGTTGCCTCCTGCCACCTCAGGGCGGGACTTCGCCAACAAGATGCAACACGTCGCGTGATGACCGGCCGAACGCTACTGCCCCGAAAACTTGTCCGCCGCGCCTGCGGCGCGGTAGTAGGCGGCCGTCCTGGCGAAGGCGGCGGGTGTGGGGGTGCGGAGGGTGAGGGGGCGCGGGGCGAGAAGGCCGAGGGCGTCGGGGATGTCGAGCACCCGCATCACGCTGAGGAAGTAGGGGCCGGCGTCGTGCGTGGCGGGAGGGTCAAGGCAGACGATTTCGGAGAGCCTTTCGTCGAAGAGTGCAGCGTATGCGCCGAGGATGCCGGCCTGGCCCTGGCCAGCGACCTTCCAGGTGGTGCCGGGCCGCCTAGCGGCGGCGAGGAAGGCCAGAATGTCCCACACCCGCCCGCTGTCAATGGTGCGGCCGAGGAGCGCCATGCAGCGGCGGAAGTAGTAGGGCTGCTTAATGGTGGTCTCGGTTGGGCCGACGCCGCGGGTGCTGAGCAGCAGGCAGGCGTCGTCGCCGACGATGCCCGCCGCCCAATCGGGCAGGGCATCGTCCTTATCACCCTCGTTTAGGATGATGAGCCAGCAGGTAGTGGCTGCACCCCTCTCCCTTGCAGGGAGAGGGGAGGGAGAGGGTCGGTCCTTGGTTGCAGGCTGCACCCTCCCCCTTCCGCCTCCCTCTGAGAGGGAGGGGGGTGGGGCGGGAAAGTAACGGTAGCCGGCCTGGAGTGGCGGCTCGGTGACCACGGTGCCTGAGAGGGGCTGAGCGCCCAGTTCGAGGCTCGCGGGTGGGAGCTTTTCGGGCCAGGCGCGGAAGGTGGTCTCGCGCAGCTCGGCGAGGAGTCTGCGGCGGAGCTCGGCCAGCTTCGCGGCGCTGGCGGGCACGGCTACGTCGGCCTTGGGGACGAATAGTTGGTCAATCCTGGTGTTGATCTGGTCGGTAGGCAATTCCTCGGGGAAGGCGCGGAGCTCCTTGCTCTGGATGGTAGGGTACTGCTCTGGCTCGGCGACGGGGGATGAATCGCCCTTGAGGAAGCGGTTGATCCAGCCGAAGGCGGCGACGCGGAGGGGCGAGACGTCCTTGTGCGGCCCGGGCGTCACGAAGGCGTCCACGTGCTCGGGCTTGCCGAGCAGGGCGTAGAACTTGCGGAGGCGCTCGATGGTGCGGAGGTTGCCGGGCATCGGGAAGATGGCGTCGGCATCGGAGTTGGTGAACAGCAGCGGCCTGGGCGCCGCGAGGCTGAGGACGCGGGTCCAGGGCCATTGGTAGGTGTTGTAGAGGAACATGCAGTCGCAGTGGCCATTGATGACGGGGGGCTTGACGTAGTCTTCGAGGTCGCTGATGCCGCTGACCGGGATGGCGACCTTCACGCGGTCGTCGGCGGCAGTGACCCAGGTGGTGTAGGCACCGCCGCCCGAGCGGCCTGTGACGGCGATGCGGCTCGCGTCCACCTCGGGGCGGGTCTCCAGGTAGTCGAGCGCGCGGATGCAGTTCCAACACTCCACGCCTGCGGGGGTGTAGCCGCGGCTGTGCCACCACCAGCGGTTCTCGCGGTAGGTGCCGTGGTGGATGGAGGCGATCTCGCCAAGCATGAGGCTGTCAATCATCAGGCAGACGTAGCCGTGGGAGGCGAGCCAGATGCCGTGGGGCTGATAGGCGGTCTTGTTGCCGTCGCGGCCCTTGTTAGCGTGGCCGCAAAGGTAGAGGACTGCGGGGAGCCGTCCCTCGGCCTTCTTCGGGCGGTAGAGGTTGGCCGTGACATAGAGCTGCGGGCGGCTCTGGAAGTGGAGCTTCTCGATGACGAAGTCCCCGCGGTCCAGGACGCCCGTCACCGTGGCATTGAGTGGCGTGCGTTCGGGCAGGGGCCACAGGCCGAGCATCCAGAGCGCCTGGCGGCGATACTCCTCGCGCTTCTCGTGCCAGGCCTGGGCTGACTTCAGGTCGTCGGCATAGGCCCCATCGAGGCGCAGGGCCTCCTGCCTGATGTATGCCTCGAACACCTTATCGCCCGGCTTGGGGGGCTCGGCAGTTTCGCTCATGGCGGCTCCCAGGAGGAGGAGGATTCCGAAAGCGCAAGCCCTCTGCACGACTTGTTCTCCCAAACGTTCCGCGCGAGGGTGTCCCCATTATGCCGATGCAGTGTGCCGCAGGCAAGGGGCTTTCAGGCGCGCGGGAGGAGGCCGAGGCCGGGGCGGGTGGGGAGCACGAGGCGGCCGGCCGGGTCGAGCTCCACCCCGCTGTAGGGGTCGTTGGAGATGAGCAGGTGGCCGTCGAGGTCGGCGTAGTCCACGAGCGGGCTGAGGTGGGCGGCGGCGGTGATGGCGATGGAGCTCTCGACGAAGCAGCCGAGCATTGTTTTGAGGCCGAGGGAGCGTGCGAGTGCGATCATGCGGTGGGCTTCGCCGAGTCCGCCGCACTTCATGAGCTTGATGTTGATGCCGTCGGCGGCGCCGGCGAGGGGCGGGATGTCGGCGCTGGTGGTGACGCTTTCGTCCACAATGATGGGGAGCGAGACGGCTTCGCGGATGCGGCGGAGGCCCTCGATATCGCCGGGCGCGATGGGCTGCTCGATGAACTCGACTCCATAGGGCTCGATGGAGCGGATGTTGGCTATGGCTTCGTCCACGGTCCAGGCGGCGTTGGCGTCCACGCGCAGGGGCTTGTCTGTGACGGCGCGGATGGCATCGAGGATTTCCAGGTCGCGGCCGGTGCCGACTTTGATCTTCAGGAGCGGGTAGCGCTCGGCCTCGCGGACCTTCTCCTGCATTTCGGGCACGGGTGCGATGCCGATGGTGAAGGAGGTGACTGGGGCCAGGGCGGGGTCGGCGCCGAAGATGCGCCAGAGGGGCTGGCCGGCGAGCTGGCCGACGAGGTCGTGGAAGGCGATGTCGAGCGCGCCCAGGGCGCCGCGCACCGCCCTGACCTGGGGCGGCAAGCGGTCCAGGAGCTCGCAGACGACAGAGGACAGACGGCGGAGCGGAGAGGGGGGCGCGGGCCGTCGTCTGTCGTCTGTCGTCTGTCGTCTTGCCTGGCGACGGCGGATTGACTCCAGCGGCTGGGCGAAGGCTGGGTTGGTGGTGAGCCAGGAGCAGAAGAGCTCTATGGCGGAGTGGACGCGGTGGTGGTCTTCGCCGTGGTAGTCGGCGGGGTGCGCCTCGCCGAGTGCGACGAGGCCGGCGTGGTGGATGGTGACGAGGACGTTTTCGGCGAGGTCGGTGGCGGAGCGTGAGATGCGGAAGGTGTGGCGCAGGCGCAGGTCGAGGTCGGCGCAGGTGATTTTCATTGGTTAGCGGGCGCGCCGATAGCGGCGAGGTGCTTCTCGATGGCCAGCCTCACGTCGCAGGGCGGCTTGTCCTCCCAGAGGCCGATGATGCGGCGCTCGCGCTCGGCGCTGGCCACGGAGTCGGAGGCGTGGGCGGCGTTGCGCATCAGGTCGTCGCCGTAGACCGAGCGGACGCTGCCGGCCTTGGCCTCGCGGGGGTTGGTGGTGCCGAGTCGGTCGCGGATCTTCTCGATTGCCCGCTCGCCGTAGTAGAGGAGGGCGAGACACTTCTGCTGCCCCGGCAGGTAGCGCTCGCCTGGACTGGTGAGCTTGGCGGGGTTGCGGCCGGTCATGTATTCGACGATGCGGTTGAACTCGTGTTCGGCGTTGTAGGTCTTGAGGATGTCGCCGATCTTCTCGATGGCCTCGGCGGGGATGTCGAAGGTGAAGGCCTGGCGCAGGAACTCGCCGGCTCGCCGCGCGACGTTGGCGCGGAGCCTGTGGGTGAACAGCTCGCGGAGCGGGCCGTAGAACTCCTCGGCCTGGGCGACGGTCAGGCGCAGGACCTTGGCCCCCACGATGAAGAGGCCGGTGCGGGCGAACATGTCCACGATGTTGCCCGGCCTGGCGGAGCCACGGCGGAAGTTGTCGGGCTTCAGGATCACCAGGGTCGTCTCCGCCTGTGTCTCCGGCGGCAGCTTCACGGCGTGGGTCACGATGCCGCCGTCGCGGTCGGCGAACTCTGCGATGAGGCGCAGGTGGTCGGCCATGGCCGTGGGGTCGGTGCAGATGAGGCAGGCGGGCTCGAAGTAGTGCACACGTCCGTCGCGCTCGAGCACGAAGTCGCCATAGGTGCCGCGGACCGTGTCGCCGCGCGCGACGCGGCTGATGGGGCCGACCGTGTTGTTGAGCGTCTGGACAGCGTTCTCGCCCCTGAAGAGCAGGAGCAGAACCCGGTTGGAGATGCCCAGGCGGTTGTTCGGCCGCAGGTAGGCATCGCAGTAGTCCAGCAATGCCTCTCTTACCGGCGAGGGGATGCTCTGGCGGTCCAGGAGCTCTTTGTAGCGGTCCACGAACTCGTCGCTGGGCACCATCATGCGGGCCGCCTCGAACTCGAGGTCGGTGGCCAGCAGACGGCTCAGGATGCCGCCCGTGCGGCTCTTCAGCAGGCTGTAAGGGGTGATCAGGGCGTAGGCCAACTCCTCGGCCATCGTGGGCTCCTAAAAGGAGTCGCGTGACCTCAAGAAAGCATGATAGCGCCGCCTCGCCCGCCTGTCAAACAGGCCCCCCCTCCGTCGGCACGTTACGCGCGGGCAGGCGAGTTGCGGGCGCCCGGCGGCGCTGTTGCGGAGGCGGGGTGACGAGCCGCATGGCCGTGTCGCGGTGCAGCCGACGGCCCTTGCGGGGCGCAGAGCAGCTCACATTGCTGCCGTGGCCCTTGAGGGGCCGGCGGGCCGTGCTTGGGACCAGTGGCGACGGACGCGGCTAGTGGGCTCTGTGGTCGGCTTTCCGCGCTGCCCGCGCCGCCCGGATGGGCTGCGGCCCCGCGATTGGGGCCGAGCCGAAGGAGTCAGCGCGCCGCAGGAGCGGCTCTTGGGGTGCGTGGGTGGCGCACGTCGCGGCCCTGGAGGAGGTAAATGACGTCCTGGGCGATGTTGGTGGCGTGGTCGGCGATCCGCTCGAGGTGGCGGGAGACGAGGATGAGGGCGAGGGCGCGCTCGATGGTGCGCGGGTCGCCGAGCATGTAGGTGAGCAGCTCACGAAAGACCTGATCCTTGAGGGCGTCCACCCGGTCGTCGGTCATGATGACGGAGTGCGCGAGCGCGGGGTCTCCCTGGACGAAGGCGTCGAGGCTCTGGCGCACCATGGTGCGGGCGAGCTCGGCCATGAGGGGGATGTCAATGAGCGGCTTGAGGGGGGGCCGCTCGACGAGGATTTGGACGTTTTCGGTGATGTTGGTGGCCAGGTCGCCGATCCGCTCCAGCTCGCTGTTGATGCGGGTGACTGAGAGGAGGAAGCGCAGGTCGTTGGCCACGGGCTGGCGGGTGGCCAGGAGCCGCAGCACCTCGTCGTCAATCTCGATCTGGAGACGGTTGAGCTCCTCCTCGTTCCGAGGCACCTCTGCGGCGGCTTGCTCGTCACGGTTGACCAGTTCCGTGATGGCCTGGTCAATCATGCTCTCTGCGATGGCCGCCATCGTGAGCAGCCGCTTCTTGAGGTCGGCAAGCTCCTTGTCGAATGGTCGGTCGTGTGTCTCCATGGGGCCTTCCTAAGAGGCGAGCGCCATGGCAGGCGCTCAGATGAGGGTGCCGGGAGGGATGACGGCTCCTCTGGGGACGACGACGATGCCGGAGCGGATGACGTAGAGGTCGGTCTCTGTCTGTGGCACGCCCGCGCGGTTTTCGATGACTGAGTTGTCGCCGATCACCGCATTCTTGTCCACGATTGCCTTGCGGATGCGGCAGTTGGTCCCGATCTCGAAGGGGACGGTGCCGGCCGCTTCGTCGTTTCCCATGAGAATGGAGTCCTCGATCAGGGAGCCGGGTCCGATTCGGGAGCGGACTCCGATGATGGAGCGTGCGATGGCCTTGGCGGCGATGGTGCAGCCGTCGGCGATGAGGGAGTCCTCGATTGCGGTGCCCTGTATGCGGGAGGGGGGCAGTTGGCGAGAGTGGGTGATGATAGAGGCGCCGTCCTGAAACATGTCGGCGATGCCGCCGCCGGCCCGCCAGTCCATGTTCGCCTCGTAGAATGCCTCGATGGTGCCCACGTCCTTCCAGTAGCCCTCGAAGGGGTAGCAGGACATGCGCACGCGCCCGGCAAGCTGAGGGATGATGCCTTTGGCGAAGTCCGCCTCGTCTCCCTTGAGCGCGTCCACCAGGACGGGCGTCTCGAAGAGGTAGAGCCCCATGGAACCGAGGAAGGGCTTGCCTTTCGGGCACTTGATGCCTGCGGCCTGGTCGAGTCGGAAGTCGCTGACGGCGGTGCAGCTCTGGGGCTTCTCGCAGAAGCCGGTGACGTCGAGGCTGGCGTTGGCTCGGACGACCCCGAGCGCCCTGATCTGGTCTTCGGCGGAGTAGCTCGCTGCGATGGTGACGTCGGCATGGTGGGTCTGGTGCCACAGGAGGAGTGCGCGGTAGTCCATGCTGTAGATCTGGTCGCCGGACAGGATGAGGACATATCGGGGGCCGTGGCGGAGGATGTGGCGGAGGGTCTGGCGGACGGCGTCGGCTGTGCCCTGGAACCAGTCGCGCCGCTCCATCGTCTGCTCAGCGGCGATGATGTCCACGAAGCCGTTCCGAGGCATCTCGCGCGAGTAGGTCTGCCAGATGTGGCGGTTGAGCGAGAAGGAGTTGAACTGTGTGAGGATGAAGATGCGGTTGAAGCCGGACCTCAGGCAGTTGGTGAGTGTGATGTCAATCAGGCGGTACTTGCCGCCGAAGCCGACGGCCGGCTTCGCCCGGTCGCGGGTCAGGGGGTAAAGGCGCGTGCCACGGCCTCCTCCGAGCACCACAACCACGACCTCGGAAGGGTCAACAACATCGAGCACTCGTTCCCTGTCCATGTTCCCAGTCATCTCTCTGTCTCCTAGCCAAAGCGTCCCGTAATATAGTCCTCTGTCTGCTTTTCCTTCGGGTTGGTGAATATTTGCCTGGTCACGCCGAACTCTATGAGCTTGCCCTCGTAGAGGAAGGCGGTGAAGTCGGAGACGCGGGCGGCCTGTTGCATGTTGTGGGTGACGATGATGATGGTGTAGCGGCCGCGGAGTTCGCCGATGAGTTCCTCGATGCGGAGCGTGGCCTGGGGGTCGAGGGCGGAGGTCGGCTCGTCCATGAGCAGGATTTCGGGGTCCACGGCCAGGGCTCTGGCGATGCACAGGCGCTGCTGCTGGCCGCCGGAGAGGCCGAGGGCGTTGTCGCCCAGGCGATCCTTCACCTCGGGCCAGAGCGCTGCGCGGGTGAGGCTGCGCTCGACGGCCTCGGCGAGCTCCGCCTTGCTGAGCCCCCCGTGGATGCGGGGGCCGTAGGCCACGTTGTCGAAGACGCTCTTGGGGAAGGGGTTGGGCTTCTGGAAGACCATGCCAACGCGGCGGCGGAGGGCCACCACGTCAATCTGCGGGCCGTAGATGTCCTCGCCGTCGAGGAGGAGCCTGCCGCTGGTCCGGCAGGCGGGGATGAGGTCGTTCATGCGGTTGATGGCGCGCAGGAGGGTGCTCTTGCCACAGCCGCTGGGGCCGATGATGGCGGTGACTTGGCCGGCGGGGATGTCGAGGCTGACTTTGCTTACGGCCTCCTTGGGGCCGTAGAAGATTGAGAACTCCTCTGCGCAGACGTAGCCTTGGAGGCCAGGGCCGACGGTGCTGAGCCGGTCCTGGAACAGGTCGTCTTGGACTGTGAAGCCGCCCATGACTCACCCCTTCAGCTTCTTCGAGATCCTGGCCCGCAGGAGGATAGCCGTGAGGTTCAGCATGAGGACGAGGACGACGAGGACCAGGACCATGCCGTATTGCACGTGGCGGATTTCGTCCACCGCTTGGTGCTCGGTGGAGATGTTGTAGACGTTCCACGAGAGCGCGGGGGTGGCCTGGGTGAAGGTCTGTAGGACGGTGAGAGGCTGGCCGACGCTGACGGCGGCGGTGAAGATGATAGGGGCGGTCTCCCCGGCCGCCCTGCCCATAGAGATGACAATCCCTGTGAGGATCCCGGGCAGAGCGGCTGGGAGAATGACAGTGACAACGGTGCGCCACTTGGTTGCTCCGAGGCTCAGGGCCGCTTCCTTGTAGGCGTGCGGCACCGCGCGGATGGCCTCCTCTGAGGCCCGAATGATGGTAGGCAGCACCAGGAGCGCCAGCGTGAGCGAGCCGGCGAGCACGCTCTTCGAGTGCGAGACGCGCATGGTATTGATGAAGAAGGCCAGCCCGAACAGCCCGAAGACGATGCTGGGCACGCCGGCGAGGGTGCTGATGAACATCCGCAGGACGCTCACGATCCGCCCCTCGCGCGCGTACTCGACCAGGAAGATGGCCGAGACCACGCCCATCGGGACGGCGAAGAGCATGGCGCCGACGGTGAGGTAAAGGGTGCCGAGCATCTCTGGCCACACGCCGCCGAAGAAGTGGGCATCGAGCGAGGTGTCGGTGAGGAACCGCCAGTAGAAGGTGCGACGCGGGCGCAGCATCTCCTCGAGGTGCTCCTGCACGTAGGCGAAGAGCGGCTCAAGGGAGGTGCCCCTGAACTCGGCGACGCGCGGGCTGTAGGTCTTCTTGGCCAGTTTCGTGGGGTCCGAGTAGTCGTAGCTTTCCACCATGAGCACGTCGTGGGCCTTGAGCAGGGCGCGGTCCCAGCGCGTCTGGCCGTACTGGTCGCGGATGAGGGCTGGCCGCAATTCGCCCGGGAAGGGACCGAGAAGCACGCGGAGGCGGCCCTTCAACTCGGCCAGGGGGGCCTCATACTTCTTGCGGAAGAGGATTCCGCCCTTCTCCATCTCTTGATCGAAAGCCGCGAGCATGTCATAGACAGGCTGGCGGGCGGCTCGGGCCGCGGCGACCTCGGCCTCGATGGCCTTTCGGCTGCCGCGCTCGAACTTGTCGAAGACCAGCTTTCGGAACTCCACGGTGCCTCGAAACCACAGCGCGCCGGCGCCTCGCACGATAATGGGCAGGAGGATGATGAGCAGGGACGCGGCGATGAGGCCGATCGAGAAGAGCCCCAGCCCCGCGAACGCCTTGTCGAGCAGCTTGCGGGTGGCGAGCTTCATGCTAGTGCCCCATCTTCCGCTTCGTCCTGCGCACGGCCCATTCGCTGAACAGGTTCAGGACAAAGCACACGACGAGCAGGCCCATGGCGAGCGCGAAGAGCACGCTGTAGCGCTCCGAGCCCGTCACGTGGTCCGCCTCGCCCATGTCGCCCGCAATCGTCGCGGTCAGTGTGCGGACGGGTTGGGTGAGGTCGTACCAGGGCTTGGGAATCTGGGAGGCGTTGCCCGAGGCCATCCAGACCACCATCGTGTCGCCTATGGCGCGCATGACGCCCAGGATCACCGCGGCGCACAGGCCGCTGCTGGCGGCGGGGATGACGACGCGGACGATGGTCTCGGCCCGCGTGGCGCCGAGGGCGTAGCTCCCCTCGCGCAACTCGCGGCCTACGGCCTGAAGCGCATCCTCCGATACGCTTACGATCGTGGGCAAGGCCATGATGCCGAGGATGACGGAGACGTTGAGGGCATTAGTCCCGCTGGCGATCTCGAGCCCGGCGAGCTCACCAGTGGCCCAGCGAAGGGCGAGGAATGCGGCGACGCCCAGGGCGGCTGCCACACCCCAACGGGCCGCCTGCTGCCAAGCCTTGCGGCAGCGGGCCGTGGCCAGCTCGCTGGCCACGATCACAGCCAGGGCAGCAACGGGCGCCCCCACTACCCACACAGCTACGGAGAGGAGCGTGCCGCCCCTCTCCTGGAGCAGCGGGGCAAAGACCACGAGGGCGAAGAAGCCATAAGCCACGGAGGGGATGGCGGCCAGCATCTCAATCACGGGCTTCACATACTGGCGGGCGCCGAAGGGCAACACGTCGCTCAAGCACACCGCGGTAGCGATGCCAAGCGGCACCGCCACGATGATGGCCCCGGCGGTCACAAGCGCGCTCCCGACGAAGATTGACAGTGCGCCAAACGCCGGAGGACGCCCCGACGGATACCACTCCAGCCCCGTGAAAAGCTCCGCCAAGCCCCGCGACCGGAAGAACGGAATGGCGTCCCTGGCGATGAAGTAGAAGATGAAGAGCACGGCGAGGACGGAGCTGGATGTGATGACGAACAATAGCCCCTGACCGGCAAGCGAGCCAAGCCGCTGGAGGCGGCTGGCTCGCTTGCTCAGGAGGAGACTTCGGGATGCGCCTTGGGCGACGCTCATGGACCCTCACTATCCCTCATTTCTCGGGCGGGCACACGAAGCCGATTGCCTCGGTGATCTCCTTGCCCTTCGCGGTCTTGTAGAAGTTAACGAAGTTGCACAGGTGGGTGCCTTCCTTCGGCTGGCCGTTGGTGTACATGTAGAGGGGACGGGAGACGGGGTACTTGGCCGTGGCGACGGTCTCTTTGGTCGGCATGACGCCCTCGATTTCGAGGGCCTTCACCGTGCGGTCCACGAAGCCGAGGCCGACGTAGCCGATAGCTCCGGGGGTGCTCTGGACTCGCTGGCGGACGGCGCCGTTGCTGCCGACGTATTCGACGACAGCCGCAATGCGCTCGCCCTTCATGATCCTCCCCTCGAACACCTCGTAGGTGCCGCTGTTGGTGTCGCGGCTGATCCGCACGATGGGCAGGGGCGGGCCGCCCACCTCGTTCCACTTCTTGAACTTGCCCAGGTAGATGTCCTTCACCTGCGCCAGCGTGAGGCCCTTCACGGGGTTGCTGGGGTGGACGATGATGGCGATGCCATCCATTGCGACGACGTGGGCGATGGGCTTCACGCCCTTCTCCTCGGCGGCCTTGATCTCGCCGGCGGTCATGGCGCGCGACATGTTGCCGATGTCGCAGGTCCCGTTGATGATCCCCTTGGCGCCGTTGCCGCTGCCGGATTCGCTCACGCTGATGTTGACGCCCTTGTTGTTCTGCATGTAGTACTCGGCGAACGCCTTGGCGAGCGGTCCCACGGTGGTGGAGCCGTCGAGCGTCAGCCGGGCATCCTCCTCGGCCATCGCTGCCTGCGCCAGAGCTAGCAGCAGGCCCAGGGAACCCAACCAGAGCAGCATCCGACTCATCGCGTGTCTCCTTTCTGTTCCTTGGTTCCTTCCCCTGGATTCTACCCCAGTCAGGTTAGGAACCTGTGAGGCTGGGGTTAGAATCGCACATGGTCTAGGCTTTGGACGCTCAGTAGGGGGCCGTCTTGCTCTTGTCGAGCAGCCACTGGTCGAAGCCCCAGGGGTTCGTGGGGATCTCAATGGGGGCCTCGCCGAGGGCCATCTTCATCGTCGCCACGTCCTCCACCGTGGCCAGCTCCTTGCTGGAGCCTGTGATGAGCCTGGGGACGAGGACGATGACGAGCTGGGTCTTGCGGATGCTGTGGGTCTCGCCGCCGAAGACCAGGCCGAAGCCGGGAATGGAGGAGAGGAAGGGGATGCCGGCGTAGGCGTCCACCTTCTCCTCACGGTCGAGGCCGGCGATGACGAGTGGCTCGCCGTCGCGCACGCGGGCGCGGGTGGTCAGCGCGCGGGTGTTGATCATCGGGATGCCCTGGGGGGTGACGCCCGAGATGGTGCGGTAGCTGACGCCGACCTGGACTTCGGTGGACTCTGTGCCGATCCAGGGGGTGACCTCGAGGTTGAGGCCAGTGGTCGTGGTGGCGGTGGTGCCGTAGATCGAGTAGTTCACGGTGCGGTTGTCCACGCCCAGCTCGCCGGCGTCGCCGGTAACGGGCGGGTTGGCCGGCGGGTTGAAGGGCGTGCGGGTCACGGCGTCGGGCACGACGTTGAACGAGAGGATTTGCTCGACGGTGGAGAAGGTGCCCTTGACGTTGCTACGGGTGATGATCTTGGGCCGAACGATGACGCGGGCCTTGCCCTTCGAGGCCAGGAAGTCAATGTAGGCCGAGTTGACGACGTAGTTGAAAGAGCAGTACTTCTGCTTGACCTCGGTCTCCTGGTCGTGTTCGCCGACGGCAACGTAGCGCTTGCCGGTGAGGGGGTCCCAGATGCTGGATGCCTCGTCCCACTCCTGGTCGGTCTTGGTTCGGCCTTTGATGCACTCGAAGAGGGAGCGGCCGGGGCCGTTCTTCCAGGCGATGTAGTCGAGGCCCAGCTTCAGGTCGTCGGTGACGTTGACCTCGTAGATTGCGCCCTCGAAGACCATCTGGTCGGGCACCACGTCCAAGATCTCGCAGGTCTTGAGCCACGTGACGGTGCGGGTCGGCTCCTCGCGGCGCGTGGCGGCGTTGGCGTGCTTGTCAATCACGCTCACGCCGTCGCCGTCGGTGAACAGCTTCGCCAGTGCATCCACCGTCGTGATGTCGCGGTTCTTCGCGCGGTAGTAGGCGATCGAGTAGCCGTCGTTGTTCTCCTTGATCCAGGGCTCGTCGAGGGCCTTGACGGCCGCGCGGATGTAGGGGAGCTGGAACCTGGGGCAGATGACCTGGACGTAAGCCTGCTTCGTCTTCTTGTCGCGGATGACCTCGGCGCGGCCGCCCTCCTTGCCGCAGGCCAGGCGGAAGACGGAGCGGATTTCGCGGGCCACGGCGAGCGCGTTGGGGTTGTTGAGGGGGATGACTTCGGTGACGTAGTCGTTGACGAGGTTCTTCTGGTTGACGCGCAGGACCTTCACCGTGCCCGACTTCTCGGTGAGGTTGAGCTGCTCGTCCTGCTGGGTGTAGTCGTCAATGTTCGAGTGGCCGCCGGGCTGGCTGGAGCCCGCGGTGGGGCTGGGGTTGCCGCGCCGGTTGCTCACGCCGCTCGCCTCGTCGTTGCCGCCGGGCGCATTGGTGTTGGACATGCCGGGGATGCCGGCCCAGGCGGCGGGCGCCATCGCCGCCGCGAGCCCGAAGGCCAGAATCGTCCTCAGCCATCGCTTCATCGTACGGCTCTCCTTCCTTGTTTCTCTGTTCTTCTCACGCATCACGCATCACGGATTGATCGGGTCTCCGCACAGCTTCGCCTTGACGCCTGGCAGATGGATGGCCTTGTTGCCCTTGGCCTTCTCCATCGTGTCGGCGTCCTCGGGCATCACGCCGCTCGTCGTGAGCTTTGTGGCCTTGATGGCGACGACGACGAGGCGCTTGTTGGCCTGCTTGGTCTCGCCACCGAACAGGTAGCCGAGGACCGGCAGGGAACCGAGGACGGGCACCTTGTTCGCGGCGTTGATGGGCGTCTCGTAGACCAGGCCGCCCAGGACGATCTCCTGGCCGTCGGCGGCCTGAACCTTGGTGGATGCCTTGCGCTCGACCACCAGAGGCACCCCATTGTCAGCATAGGCAACGTGGTTGACCACCTGAGTCGTGACCTCCATTGAAATGGAGTCCGTACCGACGGTGGGGGTGATGTTGACGTAGACGCCGGTGTCGGTGGCGCTCATCAGGGAGCCGCCGAGGGTCTTACGGTCAGCGACGCGGGCGATGAGCGTCCGGTTCTTGGGCACCTTGGAACTGTTGCCGCTCGTGGGGTCAATCAGGTCGGTGCGGTAGCCGCCCTTGGGGCTCGCCGCGATGGCGTTGGCGTTCACGCTCAGGTCCTTCGGGCCGGGCGATGCGCCCGCCATGCCCGGCGTGGCGTCCATCACGTGGTAGTAGAGGATGGTGTCGCCGGTCTGGAAGGTGGCAGTGCGGGCGTGGTTGACGGCGACGGAGCCGCGCGCTCTGACCTGCCCCTTGCCCTTGGTCGCCACGAAGTCGAAGTAGGCCGAGGGCACGTCGAGGAAGCACGAGCTGTTGGTGCCGTGGGCGGTGAACTCGGTGAGGCCGACGCCCGTACCGATGTTGATCGGGGTGTTCGGGGTCGGGGCGGGGATGCCGCTGACGCTGCTGCTGGTGCGCTGGCGCTCGCGGAAGGCGCCGTAGGAGAAAAGGTCGCGGCCCGGGCCGTTCTTCCAGGCGTGGAAGTCCAGGCCGAGCCGCCCGTCGTTGGCCCCGTAGATCTCGTAGATGGTCACGTCGAGGCGGACCAGAGGGACCGGGGTGTCGAGGATGCCGAGGGCCTCGGTCGCGCTCTCGAGGCCGCTGAGGGCATCGTAGAAGAGGATCGTGTTGGTCTCGGTGTCCAGTGTCGTCTCCTCGGTCCCGCTGGGGGTCAGGTACTCATTGACGGTCTTGATGAACTCGGCGTCCGCCGCGCTGCGGTGCTTCAGGCGGTAGATCATCCCTTCCGTGCCCGAGGAGGTAGTGAGGCCTGGCCTGTCAATAGCGGCAACCAGCCCATCCACGTAGGGCACCTGGTACTCGGGGATGATCATCACGAGCTTGCCGCTCTTGCCGTCAGGCCCGAGAAAGGTGAAGTGGCCGCTCTCCTCGATCTCGGCCATGCGGCGCCAGAAGCGGTGCACCTCGGCCGGGTTCTGATTCTTGAAGTCGTAGACCTTGATCACGTAGCGGTTGGTCTGCGCCTTGTTGGTCGTGCGCAGCACCTTCACCACGTGGGTCGGCGCCTCGTCGGGCGCCGCGTCCAGCGCGTCCGTCGGCGAGGGCGCTGGCTGCACGCTGGTGGCCTGCACCGGCCCCTGCGGCACCAGCGGCTTGTCCGGGGGCCGCGCGGGTGGCGCGCCCTCGCCGGCCAGGCCGCTGGCCATCCCGCCCCCCAGCCACAACACCATCCACAACCACTTCCTGCCCATCCGTGTGCTCCTCCAACAGGGTTTGCCGGCAGGGCCGCGCGATTCTCCTCGTGCGCTGCCCGGCACTGGGATCCTAACTTCGGCGCGTTAGGGACACACAAGCTCAGCGTGAGGGCTCCACTTTTTCTCTTGTAGCCACCCGCAAGGCCGCATCGGGCTTGGCCTCGGCGCGGATGACGCCAGTGTAGGGGTTCACGAAGCAGGCCCGCCTGAGCGGCTGCCCGTCCCCCTTGGCCTCGGCGGTCACGAACCAGTCGAGGAAGCCTGCCTCGTTGCGCACGAGCTTGGCCTCGGCACTCGTCAGGTCGCAACCCATCTCTTGCCTCAGGACCTCCAGGGCGTCTTGCTTGCGAATCAGGCCGTTTTCGTCGCGGCGGAAGAGCCGCTGCCCGTCCACGCGATAGAGGAAGGCGGGGCCCGCCGTGCCCGGCTTGCCCGCGACGTTGCCGCCGGGGCTGTAGAGGGTGTGGAGGGCGAAGTGGCCTCCCTCCTCGGTGAGGCGCGTGAAGACGAAACGCCTGCTGATCGAGGCCTTGGGCGCAATCGTGCACGGCTCGAAGCCTTCCTCCTTGCTGGACCGCACGGGCTCGCGGCGATAGCGCAGATCGGTGCCTGCTGGCCCGTACCAGAACTCCAGAGTGTCCGCGCTAAGCGAGCCGGCTGGCGCCGGCGCGTCGCCGGCGTTTGTGACCTTCACCGTGCACACCACGGCCTCGCCGGGCCGGTACTCCACAGAGTCCAGCGTAGCCACGACCTCGAGCCGAGGCGCCGCCGCCTCCTTCTTGGCAAGGTTCGCACAGCCGAGCGGGAGCGCGGCCAGCAGGGCTCCCGCTAGCAACACCTGTTGCCGCAATCGTTGCATTGGCATGGTCCTTTCGCGGGTCAGCGCGCTCCGGCGAGGGCCGCCTTCCGAGCCACGAGTTCCATAGGATCGGGCGGGATGACGGCCACCACCACGCGGGCGAAGCCGCCGATGAGGTTCATGAACGTCTTGGCCGTCCCCTGAAGCGTGCCGACCGAGACGCCGTAGAGGACGTTTCTCTGCGTCGAGGCTTCAACAATCGTGACCGGGATTTGGAACGGGGCGCTGGCAATGTTCCAGAGCCCGCCGGTCAGGTTCGACCAAGGTCCGCCGCCGTACGGTGAGGCGGCCTCACGGGCCGCCATGCTGTCGGCGACCACTCACCCGCTGCTCGTGCATTGCTGGGCAGCGGCGCGCCGCGCCTGCGCTAGCAGCGCCACTGCCAGCACGCCGGCAGCCAGAGCTGTCCGCCAGCGAGTCGCTCTCATCGCGTTTCTCCTTGTGCGTTGTTAGCTGATGTCGCGGTCAGGCTACCAAGCCACCGTTAGGCGAACGTTAGCTTGCGGTGACTTCATGGTTACACTTGCTGGGGGAGCGCGGGCCGTCTGGGACAGAACCCGCCCCTTTCCCTGGCGAGGCCCCGTGGCGCCGAGGGGATGGCGGGACCGCCGGGGTCGCAACCGCAGCGGTCTGCCGAAAGGCATGCCACCTGTCTCCGTAGAGCGGTTAGAACACATCCTCGACCAATGCCTGGAAGACGGCCGCATCGGCCAGGGCGAGACGGTCAAAGGTCCGGCTGATGCGGCCCTCCCGCAGCACTGCCACGTGGTCGGCGATGCGGCGGGTCTGGCCCAGGCTGTGAGACACTGCGACGACGGTGTAGCGCTCCTTGAGGCGACGCAGGAGCTGTTCGATCCCACGGGTCGCGCGGAAGTCCAGGTTGGCCGTCGGTTCGTCAAGGAGCAGGATGCTGGGCTCAAGTGCAAGCGCCCGGGCCAGGCACAGGCGTTGCTGCTGGCCGCCCGACAGGGTGAGCGCGTGGCCGCCCAGACGATCCTTCACCTCATCGTAGAGCAGGACATCCTGGAGCGCCCGCGCCATCCGCTCGCGCACTTCGTCGTGTGAACAGCCCAGGACCGCGCGGAGCGGGATGGCAAAGTTGCGCTCGATCGTAGTGGGAAGAACGTTAGGGTTCTGGAAGACCATCGCCGCGCGCCGCCGCAGCTCGGGCAGCGGGCACCCGCCGAGATAGACGTCCACCCTGCTCCCGCTGAGCCGCAGGCACACCGAACCCCTCGTGGTGCAACCCGAGAAGCACTCGTTCAGGCGGTTGATGGCCCGCAGCAGCGTCGTCTTGCCGGAGCCCGATGGGCCGATGATCGCCGTGATGCCGCCCGAAGGCACGTCGAGGTCAACCCCGTGGAGGACCGTGCGCCCGTGGAACGCCACGGTCAGGCCGCGAATCTCGATGGCAGGCTCCTCGCTCATATTCGAGTGCCCAGACGGCGTTCGAGGCTGTGGTGGAGCCACGAGGCCAGCAGGAACAGCGTGGCCGTGAGACTCAGCAGGAGGAGCGCGGCGCCGAACGCCAGGTTGAGTTCACCCTGGTCGCGGTGCTCCGCTGCCAGGCAGTAGATGGTGAACGGGAGCGCCTGGAACTTGTCGGTCAGGCGCCCCGGCAGGCCGGCCGTGGCCACGACGCCGGTCAGGATGATCACCGCGGTGTCCTCGGCAGCGCGACCGACCGCCAGCACCACACCGCTGAGGATGCCGCGGCTGGCCGCGGGCAGCAGGACGTGCCAGATGGTCTGCCAGGGGCTCAGGCCCAGGCTCGGCCCGGCCAGCCGAATGCTCGCAGGGAGGCCCCGCAGCGCCGACTCAGTAGTGCGGACCAGGTACGGCAACACGAGAAGGGCGAGGCAGCCCATCGCGAGCAGGAGGCATGTATTCGCGTCGGGCAGAAGCGTCCGCCTCAGAAAGAGGATCAGCCCGAAACCAAAGAGCCCCATGATGATGGACGGCACCCCCGCCAAGACGTCCACTGCGAAGCCGAAGGCCCGGCCCCAGCGCCCCCCACCATACTCGGCCAGGTAGATGCCGCTGGCCACCCCCAGGGGGACCGCAATCAACGCTGCGCCAACGACCAGCACAAGCGTGCCTGCCAGCGCCGCCCACAGGCCGTGGAACGCCGGTTGCCGCCCCAGGAGCACGTCCAGCGCCGGCGCGTCGCCGAACAGCAGCTTGGGGCCCAGGAGCGCGCCCCCCCGAGCGGCCAGGAAACCGACTATCCCGGCCACGACCGCCACCACGCCAAGGCCGACGAGCCAGGCAAGGACCGCGAACGCCCTGGGAAGCATCCTATGCATGCGGCACATCCGGTGTCGGCCGGCCCACCAGGCGTCGAATGGCCAGCGTCAGCGACGCCGCCAGCAGCAGGAGAAGCAGCCCCGCGGCCGCCACCGTGCGGTACTCTGGGCCGCTCCAGCTCGACGCCAGCACGAGCGGAATGTGCGACGTCAGCGTGCGAACCGAATCGAGCGGCGACGCGGGAAACTGCGGGGCGTTGCCCGCCACCATCAGGGCGATGAGCGTGTCGCCCATCGCCCGGGAGAAACCCAGCACTGCCGCTGCCACCAGCCCGCGCCGCGAGGCCGGCACGAGCACGCTAAGAAACGACTGCGCCGGCGTAAGCCCCAGCGCCGAACACGCCAGCCGCACGCCGGGGTCCAACTGCTGGAGCCGCACGTGGATAAGCAGCACTATCGTCGGAAGGATCAGCACCGCCAGCGTCAGCGTTGCCGTCAACAGCGACATGCCAGACCCCGCACCGAACGCCTGCCGCACGTGCGGCACGAGGAGAAACACCGCCACGAAGCCGTAGATGACCGTGGGGATGCTGGTCATGAAGTGCACGACGCCCAGCACCAGCCGCCCCAGCCGGCGCGGCGCAAGGCCATACGCGAACCCGCAGATGCCCACGGCCACGGGAAACGCGAGGGCCAGAGCCGACACCGCTAGGCACAGCGACCCCACGATCATCGGCGCGATCCCATACTGCCCAGCGTAGGGACGCCAGCGCCCGAAGAGCACGGCGAAGGCTTCGCCCGAGGCGAGCAACGGCACGGCGCCTGCTGCCAGAAATGCCACGATGCCGAGGACCGCCACGGCCGACACCACCGTGGCGGCCCCCAGCCCGCGTCGCACCCATCGCTCGGCGGTCATGCCTCTCATGCCAGCCCCATCGCCTTCGCACCGTCACTGCTTTGGAATCGGGATGTAGCCGGCCTTCTTGACGATCTCTGCGCCCTCCGGGCCGCAGATGTAATCAATGAAGGCCCTCACCAGCGGCCTCGGCTCCCCCTTGGTGTTCATGTACAGCTTCCGAGTTGCCACGTACTTGCCCGACACGGCATTCTCCTGCGTGGGAGCGACGCCACCGATGGCCAGCGCCTTCACCGTGCGGTCCACGTGGCCTATGCTCAGGTAGCCAATGGCATTGGGGTCCTGAGCGACCGCGGTCTTCATCGCGCCGTTGGAGGCCACGACGTTGGCCCTGTCGGCCACGGCGCCCTTCTTGAGCAGCAGCTCCCAGAACACCTCGCGCGTGCCGCTGGCCTCGTCACGGGTGTATAGCGTGATGGCCGCGTCAGCGCCGCCAACCTCTTTCCAGTTGGAGATCTTGCCCGCGAAGATCGCCTGCACCTGCTCGGGCGTCAGATCGCTCACGACATTGCTGGGGTGGACGCAGGCCGCCACGCCGTCAATGGCGAAGGGGAACGACCGGAGGTCCGTGCCCTCTTTCTCCTCGGGCTTGAGCGCGCGCCCGGCGTTTCCGATGTCTACCAGGCCTTCCTTGACTGACTTGATCCCCACGCCGGTGCCCCCACCGGCCACGGTGATGCGAATGCCAGGACAGGCCGCCATGATCCGCTCTGCCGCCTCCTTCATCACCGGGATGTGAGCCGTCCCGCCCGCGATCTCAATCGTGCCGCTCAGGCTGCTGAAGGGCGCCAGGGCGCCGCTCGCGGCCGCGCCCTTGCCTGGCTCCTTCCCCTTTGCGGGCGGCTCCTTCTCCTCCGAGCATGCGGCCAGCAGCATCACGGCTGCCGCCAGCGCCGCGGCAGGCGCGAGCCATCGTCGGTGTACCATCACTCCGGCCTCCAAACGTGGGTCCACGATGCGCCTGGCCGGCCCGCACGATGCGGGCGGCAATCAGGCAGTTGACGGGCAGTAGAGGGAAGAACAGCGCGCGGGCCTCGGGCTAGGCGGACTCGGTGGGCGAGCTGGGCGTGGCGTGCAGACCTGCACGCCGGAAGGCGTGCGCTCATGTCACACCACGAATTCGGACCGTGACGCGTGCTTGGGCCAGAAGACCCTGCGGCACGCAGCCGGACACCAGGAAATGCTCTATCACGGAATAACCCTGTGCTCTATGGGCCGCGAATTGTATGCTACCGGCCCGAGCCTGTCAAGCATGCGTTGCCGACGGTTGGCTGTGGCCCAGACGGCAGTCAGCCGCGGGGCAGCCCCCAGCAGCGCCCCGGCCGTCAGGGCCACCGCCACCGAGAGCCGTCGTGACCTGCCGTGCATCCTCGACCTCCGCTCCCCGGGGCGGTCCCGCCGCCGAGGCAGGCGTGATCTCTCCGCCAGTGGTCGGCCAACAGCATGGCAGTGCCACATTAGGGGATTGCCAGAATCATGTCAGAAGCGCGTTAGCTCCGCCCCAACTCGAGGCAGCGCTCTGCGCCCCCGCACAGGTGGCGCCGACGGCCTGGCCACACGGAGAGCGCCCGGCGGCGTCGCCACAAAAAAAAGCACCTCGATCTCGCGCGGAACTCACACAAGTGGCGGGAACGGCGACTACAATCGCCGGTACGGGAGGCCACAGAAAGGAGGTAGGTCGTGGCAACCATCCTGGTCGTTGAGCCGAGCAGGAACCTGCGGCTCCTCATCGAGGAGGAGCTTGCCGAGCGCAGCCACAAGGTCTGCGCCGTCGCCACGGCAGCGGAGGCCCGGAGCCGCATGGCTCAAGAGCGGCCCGACCTGGTGATCCTGGAAGTCGCCCTCCAGAAGCCGGACGGGCTCCAGTTCCTCGGCCATCTTCTGGGCGTCAACCGCGAGGTCCCCATCATCGTCCACACCGCCGACGTCGAGCTCGCCGGCGGCCTCATCGCGAGCCTCGCCGACGCTTGCGTGGTCAAGAGCTCGGACCCCGGGCCGCTCCTCGCCGCCGTCGCCCGCGTCCTCCTCAGGGCGAAGCTCTTCGCAACCCCCTGGCGCGCGGTGGACACCGCCGCGGAGCAAGCGTCGCCGGCCTGCTGCACATCTTGAGGGGATGCGGCCTCAAGCCGCTGAATCCGTCAGCGGGGCGACCTTGACGGCCGCGGCCACGCGGTCTCCCTGTAGGCGGCACTTGGGATGCGAAGGAACAGGGACAGCGCGGCCACCCCCTCGGCGGGTTTGAATGGGTGAGAACCGAAGGGCAACGCCCCAAGAGGGGCACACAAGAGGCGTAGGCCCGCGGCGGGACAGGAGGGCGGGGCGAGCCGTAAACCGCAGAAGGGCCGCCTAGGCGCGGGGCAGGTGGATGGTGAAGGAGCTGCCCTTGCCGGGAGCGCTCTCGACGCTGACCGAGCCGCCGTGGACCTGGGCGATGTGCTTGACGATGGCCAGGCCCAGCCCGGTGCCGCCGAGCTTGCGGCTGCGGGCCTTGTCCACCCGATAGAAGCGCTCGAACAGGCGCGGGAGATGCTGCTTTTCGATCCCGCAGCCGTGGTCGGCGACGGTTATGAGGACCTCCGAGGCCGTCTGCTCGGCCCTCACCTCGACAGATTGGCCGGCCTCGCTAAACTTGATGGCATTGCCCACAAGGTTGACGACGGCCTGCTCCAGGAGGGGGGCGTTCACACGCGCCTTGAGGCCCTCGTCACAGGCCACTTGGACGGCGATGCCCTTCTCCTCGGCCTGGACGCAGCAGACCTGGACGGCTGCGGCAAGGACGGCGCGAAGCTGGCAGTCCTCTAGCGTGATCGAAGGCCTGCCGTTGCCCTCCTCCAGCCGCGAGAGGAGGAGGAGGTCCTCGATGATGGCATTGAGGCGGTCAGCCTGCTTGGCGATGATGCCGAGGAAGCGTTCAGCGTCCGCAGGATCCTTCAACGCACCCGCGAGCAGGGTTTCGACGAAGCCCTTGATGGAAGTGATGGGGGTCTTAAGCTCGTGAGAGACATTGGCCACAAAGTCGCGTCGGACGCCCTCGAGGCGGCGCAGGCGCGTAATGTCGTTGAGCACGATGAGGGCGCCGATCTGGCGTCCTCCGGCGTCGCGCAGCGGGGCGCCGCAGAGCTGGAGGACGCTCCCGCCGCCTTCGCGCAGGGTCACTTCGCCTTCCGTCGGACCAGCTTCGGCGAGCGCGCGGGCCACAAAGCCCTGGAGCGCGGGGTTCCGCACGACCTCCTGGATGGTGCGCCCCTCGGGCGCGGATAGCTCGACGCCGAGCATGCGCGTGGCGGCGCGGTTGATGCTGATGAGGCGCTCCTGCTTGTCCACGGCGATCACGCCTTCCACCATGCTGGCGAGTATGGCCTCCTGTTCGTTGCGCTGGCACTGGATGCGGCTGAGGCGCTCGCCGAGCCGTGCGCCCATCTGGTTCAGCGCCTCTGCAAGCACAGCCAGCTCTTCCGTGTCGGGCACAGCCACGCGGGCATCGAGCTCGCCACGGGCGAAGCCCTCGGCCGCACGCCGCATGGCGGCCAGCGGCTTGCTCACGCGGCGCGAAATCCAAAGGCTGAAGGCCACGGCCACGACGCCCACGGCCAAGCCGGCGAGCGCAAGACGGCGGTGGACCCCCTCCATGGCTTCCTCGATTGCGGTCACAGGCAACGAGGCGCGCACGACCCCAACAACCGTGCCATCCTTCTTGACCGGCACGGCGAGGTACATCATGTTCTTGTCGAGCGTAGCGCTGTGGCGGACCGAGGTTCCCGTATCCCCTCGCAGCGCGGCTATCATCTCGGGCCGGCTGGGGGTAGCGTGGTTTTCCATCCTGGCGGGAGCCTCGTCGGTGTCCCCAACCACCTGGCCAGAGGGGAGCATGATGGTGATGCGGGTAGCCGCACGCTTACCCAGGTCCTTGCACAGGGCGTCGAGGGTGGCCATGTCCGCAGCCGAGGGCGGCTGTCGAGCGGCGAGATACTTGCCGGCCTGCGCCTCGACCACGCGAGCCATGGCCTCGAGCTCGCGGGCCACCAGGTCCCGGTGGAACTGCCGCAGTTTGCTCGTGGCGTACCAGGTCACCGCAGCGAGTGAGAGAGCGATGATCGCGACGTAGGAGGGAAAGAGCTGCCAGAGCAGCGGCCGGCGGCCCATTGGCCTACTCCTTGAAGCGGTAGCCCACGCCGCGCACGGTCTCGATATAATCAGCACACGGGCCGAGCTTCCTCCGCAGCCCTACCACCTGCACGTCCACCGAGCGGTCGGTCACCGGGTAGTTGTCTCCCCGAACGTTATCAATGATCTGCTGCCGGGTGAACACCCAGCCCGGGCGGCGGGCCAAGTAGTGGAGGAGGCGGAACTCGACGTAGGTGAGCGTGACAGGCTTGCCGCGCACCAGCACCTCGTGGCGCTGGGGGTTGATGACGATGTCCCGCGCATGCACGGTCACGCTCTCCTCGGGTGTTAGCGCGCTGCGCCGGCGCAGCACAGCCTTCACGCGGGCCGCGAGCACACGTGGGCTGAACGGCTTGGTCACATAGTCGTCGGCCCCCAGCTCCAGGCCGGCCACGACGTCGGCCTCCTCCCCCTTCGCAGTTAGCATGAGGATCGGCACGTGCGAAGTCTTCGGGTCCCGCCGGAGGATTCGGCAAACCTCCAGGCCATCAACCCCGGGCAGCATGAGGTCAAGCACGACGAGGTCGGGAACACCCTGCCGCGCGGCGGCCAGGGCCTCCTCGCCAGTCGCCACGCATTGCACCCTGTACCCCTCCTTCGCCAGGTTGTAGCGCACCAGCTCCAGGATGTCCTCCTCGTCGTCCACAACCAACACGCGCGGCTTCGACACGATCACCTCCTCGATAGGGCTCTTTACACTGGTATTATAGCCAATTCTTGACCTGTTGGCATTAGGCGCGCGTTAGAATCGGGTCAGCTTCGGATGAGCCCCTCCCCCGTTTAGGCTTCACCCCCCCCGCACAGGAGTTGGATGAATAGCTCGCCACCTATGGCAGCATATCCTTCTCGGCTCCAGGCCGCAACACGGCCCGCACCCCGGCACGGCGCCGGTCCCAAAGGACTCCGCATCCGAGGAGGAGCGACGAAAGGAGGACGATGCAGGCCCCCGTCGGCAGGTCGAACCAGTAGGCGGCGAAGAAGCCGCCCAGGGCGCTGGCCGCGCCGAGCGCGCTCGCGACGATGCACACGCGTACAAAGCCCCGCGCCACGCGGAACGCGGCAACCGCCGGGTTGGTTATTAGGCTGAAGATCATCAGCCCGCCCACCGCCTGGAGGTTCACCGCCAGCACCAGCCCGCACAGGGCGAGGAAGAGGGTGTAGACGAACGTCTCGTGGATGCCACCGGCCGCGGCGAGGAGGCGGCTGAAGAGGATGGCCCGCATCTCCTTGCCGAACAGGACCACGAAGAGCGCCAGCGCGGCGGCGGAGGCGACGGCGACCCAGACCTCGCGAGCGCCAACAAAGACCAGGCTGCCCCACAGCAGCCCCAGCATCGGCGTCTTCGAACCGGGAGCGAGACCAATGCCGAGAAACGTCAGCCCCAGCAATAGCGAGAACAGCACCCCCATGGCCACGTTGCTGTCGCCCGCCCCTCGGCCGGGCGCCGTCCGCACAAGCCCCAGGCTGGCCGAGGCGGCCACCGCGGCCGCCAGGGCGCACGGAAAGGCCGGCCAGCTCACCAGCAGCCCGCCCACAGCGCCCGCCATCGCCGCGTGGGAAACGCACACTCCGATGAACGGCATGCGCATGCCGACGATGAACACGCCGAGCAGCCCGGCGCTGGCCCCCCCCGCCACGCCGGCCGCCAGGACGGGGATGAAGAAGGGGTCCATCAGCTCCCCTCCGGGCGCGCGGCGACGGCGTAGCGCCGCCCATGCACGGCCGCTACCTCGACCGGGCAGCCGTAGGTCTCCGCCAGGGCGTCCGCGGTGAGCACATCGCCCGGCGGCCCGAGCCGCAGGATGCGGCCCGCACGCATCAGGGCCACCCGTGTGCAGCAGGCGGGCAGCAGCCCCGTCTCGTGCGATACCATGACCACGGTAACGCCGGTGGCGCCGACGACCTCCTCGAGGAGGGCGACGAGGCGTGCCTTCCAGTCGAGGTCGAGGTTGGCCCCCGGCTCGTCCAGGAGCAGGAGCCCTGGCTCCTGCGCCATGGCCCGGGCGAGCAAGACCTTTTGCTGCTCGCCGCCGGAGAGGGTGGGAAAGGTGCGCGCGGCCAGTGGGCCGAGGCCCAGGCGCTCGCTCCAGGCCCGCACGGCCTCCCGGTCCGCCGGGCCGAGCCGCCGCAGCAGGCCCGCGCGCCCGGCCCGGCCCATCGCGACCACCTCCTCGACGGTAAGGGGCAGGTGGCCGTTATACTCCGTGGCCTGGGGCACGTAGCCGATGGCGGCGCGCAGCCGCGTGAGGCGCCAGGACCCGGCGGCCGCGAGGTTCGTGTCACCGACCCACACGGCGCCGCTCGTGGGCCGCAGGAGGCCCGCGCACAGGCGCAATAGCGTGGTCTTCCCCGCGCCGTTGACGCCGACGACGCCGAGGCACTCGCCCGGCGCGACCTCCAGGGCCGACACGTCCAGCACGCAGCGCCCGCCCCTCACCACGGCCACACCGTGCAGGCGAACCGAGGCAGGGGTCAAGGCCTGGGCTCCCCCAGCAGCGCGCAGAGGTTGGCCTCGAGGAGCTCCTCAAACGTGTCCTGCTCCGCGCTCATGGAGGGGAAGTTGCTGAAGACGACCGGGCGGGCGCCAAGCCGTTGCGCCAGCGGCTCGGCCAGTTGCGGGCCCTCCTGGAGGTTGGCCACGACCAGGCGCACGCCGGCCTCCTCCCCCTGCTCGATGAGAGCGGCAAGGCGCGCGACGGACTGCTCGTCGCCGCCCGTGAAGGTGGCGACGACCCGCAGCCCCAGGGCCTCGCAGAAGGCCCTCTGGTGGCCGGAGGCGACGACGGGCGCGCCCGCCAGGCCCGCCGCCGCCACCCGCGCCTGCAGTTCGCCCGCGAGTTGGGCCATGCGCCCCTCGATCTCCTGGCACCGCCGCAGCAGCGCATCGGCCTCCCCGGGCGCGCACTCGCAGAGCGCCGCGCACACGGCCCGACACGTGGCCGCATAGGTCTCGGGCACGCAGAGGCCCTCGCCAGCCGGCACCGCGATGATCCGCAGGCCGGCCTCCACGAGGCGGGAGAGCCGCTCGTCCAGGCCCGTCTGGAAATCAAAACGCAGCAGAGCCGGGCAGCGCCGCAGCTCGCGCACCATGCCCGGGGTAACGTCGAAGTGGCCGGGACAGCTCCCCGGAGGCAGCAGGCGCACCGTGCGAAGCGCATCCCCCGCCAGCTCGCGCACCGCGCACTCGATGTAGGAGGTCGTGACGCCGACGACAGGACGGCCATCGTCCCGCGAGCCGCCGCAGCCGGCAACGAGCCAGGCAGCCAGGAGGAGGAGCCGCCCCTGGTTTCCCACCTCGCGCGCTCTCACGGCGACATCCTCGGCCCCCCCTCAGTCATCAGGTGGACGATGAGCCCGTCGCGCTTGTCGGGATACCAGTGGCGCGGCGGGACAGGGTAGTGGAGCATGTCGGACTCGAAGACGGACTTGGCCCCTGCCGGCCCCACGCTCCAGGTGGCGAATGGGACGGGGGAGGTGCGCTGGCTGAAGTACGCCTTGTCGTCCGCCGGGCCGTTGTCGCGCGGGAAGGCCCGTGGCACCCAGATGGCCAGACAGGTCGCCATCCCGTTTGCCCAGCCGTAGCCGGGAGCAATGTACTTGTAGGTGTGGCCAGGGTTGAACACGTCCTCCAGGGCCACGGAGAGGAATCCGTCGGCGATCAGCTCCGTGGGCAGGTGATTGTAGTCGTCTATGCTCGCCATCATGGTGGCGCAGAAGGTGCGGGCGGGCGGATAAAGGCCGTAGGTGTCGCTGTAGAGTTCCAGGGCGAAGCCGATCTGTCGCAGGTCGTGGCGCGCCCTCGTCACCCAGCCCCGGCGCCGAGCGCCGGAGACCGCGGGCAACAAGAACCCCATCAGCACGCTGATCGCCGCCACGAGCGCGAGCAGCTCGACGAGGGTGAACCCGTTGCGTGCTGGGCGGGCCTGGGTCATGGCTCCGCCTGTCCCGAATTGCCGCCCGCGTCGCACACGGGCGCCACGACGTAGACGTAGCAGAGCTCCTCGGCGCCCGTGTTGACGACATTGTGGACGGTGTGCGGTGGGATGTAGGCCACGCGGCCGGCCCCGATCTCCAGCGGCTCGTGGCCCCCCAGGCGCACGATGCCGCAGCCTCGGAGGAACACCAGCGTCTCCTCGTGGGCCTTGGTGGTGTGCTCGCCGCATTCGCCGCCGGGCGGCAGCGCGACCGCGCCGCAGCGCATCCCGTGTGTCTGAGGCCTGCCCAACAACAGCGGCTGATAGCCGCTCTCGCCCATGCTCAGGACAAGCGGCCTGGCGTGCGCAGTCGGCTCAGCCATTGCCGCGTCCCCCCTTGTGCCGCGCGCGCTGGCGCGCCGCGAGTGCGCCAAGACCCAAGACCAGGAGCGATGCGCTGAGGGGCTCAGGAACAGCCCCCAGCGTGATGTCCGAGTTGCGCAACACCCACAGGCGGTAGTTGTCCACGAGCGGTGCGGCGGGGTCCTCCTGGTCGAAGATGCCCACCACGCTGAAGTAGCCCTCCGGCGGGGCGTAGGAGTCGAAGTCCCCGGCTTGCGAGAGATAGAGGGGAAAGGTCTCGCCCGAGGCATCGGAGACCATGAGCACCTTGTTCGCGCCCCAGCCCCAGTCGCTGCCCCAGGGCGGCGGGCCGGCCGGCGGGTCCACGATGAAGACGTTCTGAAGCATGCACCACTGGGCCTGGTAGAACTCGCCGCCCCGGCTGCCCGGCACGTCGAGCCGGTCGGGGCTGAAGTAATTGCAGTCCGCGATGCTTGGGATGACGACGGGGTCGGGCATGCCGGCGCCGGGCTCCAGCACCTCCACGATGAAGTCCATCAGCGGCGCCCCAGAGTGGCGGCTGTTGATGTTCGACTTCCCGCGGTGCTGGGCCACGAAGCCGTTCACCCGCACGCGGTCGCCAGCGTTCACCGCTGGATAGCTCGGCGGCCAGGAGGGCATCCAGGGGCTGCCCTGCCACACCGCGATGCCGGCGGGGTCGGTCTCCGACTGCACGTAGATCTGCCAGTAGCGGAAGCCGCTGGGGGCATTGACGAAGGTCAGGTCGTTGGGGCTATTGAGCGCGATGCCCTCGATGGTCACGCGGGTGGGGTCCTCGGGATGCGGGACGTCGGGCGGGTCGAAGATCGTCGGGCCAGCGCCCACCAGGGGGTGCGTCGGGTTCCCATTCGCGTCAACCGCCTGGAGGTCGAAGATCAGGTCCGCAGCGGCCGGCGCTGCCAGGGTTGCCGCCAGCGTTATCACGGCCATCCACACCTGACCCCGCAGTCGTCTCACCTCGCGCATGCTCACCGTCTCCTTCTCTCTTGCTCTGGCCTCGCCTCCCCTGATGCCACGCGGTTGAGCTCGGCGTCGCCCGAACACCAAGCATATGGCGTAGCACGATTGGTAATATTGTAGCACTGCCCATCTTCTGTGTCAAGGTCTGTTTCTTGGCTTCTTGGCCGTGGCTTGCCGCGCGGGAAGCGATGAGGCGCGTCAGACCGACAAGAAGGAGGACGGCGAATGTCGTGACTGCGATGAGGTGATTCGGGCGTGGTCCTTTTCAGACAGCACGACATCCGTCGCCCCGCGCCGCCGCCCGGCGGCTGTCGTTCTGAGCGGAGCGAAACGGAGCGAAGAATCCGTCGGAGAGACCAGGTGGCGCAGCGGTGGCCACTTGCGTCACGATCCGCCCCGCCGCTGCGGGACGAGCCACGCGGGCAGCGGCGGGAGGTGGCGGCGGCCCTCAGGGGCCAACTTCGGGCGGCGAGGGGGCGAAGTTGAGGCAGGCCCGCCCGCTGCTCATCTGGGTGTAGGGGGTGGAGCGGATGCGGCGGAGGAGCTCGGGGGCGTCGGGGAAGTCGGGGCGGACGTAGAAGTGTTGGGTGTCGTAAGGCGTCTCGCCGTAGACCGCGGCCAGGATGTAGCCGTGCCGCTGGGCGTAGGCCTGGAGGAAGACGACCATTTCGTCCCACTCGTTGCGGACGACTGGTGGCACAAGTGGCGAGAAGTAGGCGTGAAAGGCGATGATGTGGGGGGCCTCGGCGGCGAGGCGCTCCTCGGTGATGCGCCCCGTGCGGGCGATAGCCTGGTCGTTGAGGCCCCAGGTGTCGAGCGCCCGCCAGCGGGAGTAGAAGGGGAGCAGCCCCGCCTCGCTGACGGCCATCGTGTAGCCCTTGCGGCTGTAATCGCGCAGCATCCTGCCGATGGCCGCGTTGCCGTCCTCGTAGCGGACCGGCAGCCGCGACGCCCTGTAGTGATAGACGAGTAGCCACATGAAGACGATGCCGCCGAGGACGCCCAGCATCACCCGCGCCCGCCGGGCCAGCTCGGACCAGCGCGGCAGGCGCCACTCCTCGGCCAGCCCAGCCACCAGCGGCGGCCACGACATCAGCACGATGGGCTGCACCGCATACTGGAAGCGCCAGAGGTAGTTCATCGCGTCCGACATCAGCACCCAGATGCCCACGAAGCCGCCGATGGGGATGAGGGCGAAGACCGCCCACCGCGCCGTCGCCCGCGACCGGAACCCCGCGATGAACGGCAGGGCGAACGGCAACGAGAAGGTGAGCGAGCCGCGGATGGCGCTCACGAGGGCGCCCCAGTGGAGCATCCCCCCGCCCTTCTTGTAGAAGGGGTTGGGCAGCGGCTGCCCGAAGTACCACCACCGCCACGCAAAGTAGGCCCCGCCCAGGACCCCGAAGACCACGATGAACCACGCAATGGCCTTCCACGACGCGCGCAGACCCCTCACGAAGACGACCGCTCCGAGCATGAAGAGGGCCAGAAAGACCCCTTCGGGGCGAATGAGACCCATGACGAGGCCCGACAGAGCAAAGAGGAGCGGCCAGCAGGCAAAGATGCGTGATGCGTGATGCGTGACGCGTGATGAATCAAAGCCGCTTTCTCGCTCGGGGTCGGCGGCCGCGAGGCGATTGGCGCAATGCCAGGTGAGGGCGGCGAAGAGGACGAAGAAGGGGGTGCCGAAGCCGGCGGAGGCGTAGGACAGCCCCGGCCCCACGGCCAGGTAGGCCGCGGAGGTCGCCGCCATCCAGCGCGGCGTGCCGTGGAGCCTGCGGACCGCCGCGTAGATGAGGACGACGGTGGCGAGGTGCGAGAGGATGCCGACCGCGCGCGTGGCCGCCTCGAGCCCGAGGCCGCCGCGGTGCAGGCCCGCCAGCAGGAGCATGAAGAGGAAGTCCGTCGCGCCGTCCACGGGCGGCTCGCCGACGTTCCACACGATCCCGTGGCCCTCGGCCAGGTGTTGGGCGTAGCGCATCAGGATGGCGGCATCCTCGAACGGCTGCGGCGCCCAGACCACGAGCGCCGCCGCGTAGAGCGCCGTGCCGAGGAGGAGCAGAACCACAGTGACGCCATCCCTTAGCATGGGCACTCACTCCGAGCACGTCGTAGGTTACCGACTCGCTCCGCAAGATGCAAGGGGCGAGGAGGGCCGGCGCCATAGGACTTATGGGACATATCACACCTGCCGGAGCTGCCGCACCCATCGGACCGGTAGGGTCTCCCTGGCGAGGTTGACTCGCCCCGCGCTGGGGCCTATAATGCCAGCCGCCTCTTGGAAAGGATGCGGCCACATGCGATTGCCCTTCGTGAAAATGCACGGGTGTGGGAACGACTACATCTACATTGACTGCCGCGAGCGGGAGCTTGGGGACCCGGCGGGGCTGGCGGTGAGGCTGAGCGACCGGCATTTCGGGGTCGGGGGCGACGGCATCATCCTCATCCTGCCGTCCGAGCGGGCCGACTACAGGATGCGGATGTTCAACGCCGATGGCTCGGAGGCGGAGATGTGCGGGAACGGCATCCGCTGCTTCGCCAAGTGGCTCTACGACCGCGGCCTGGTGAGTGGGGACGAGGCGCGGATCGAGACGGGGGCGGGCGTCCGCACGGTGCGCATCTACGCTGAGGGCGGCAAGGCGCGACGGGTGCGGGTGAACATGGGCGCCCCGCGCCTGGAGCGGGGGGAGATACCGCTGGAGGGGCCGCCAGGCCAGGCGGTGGACGACGAGCTGGCCGTCGAGGTGCCCGGCCAGGGAACCGTCCCCTTCCGCTTCACCGCCGTCTCGATGGGCAATCCCCACTGCGTCATCTACGTTGAGGACACGGCCACGTATCCCGTGGCGCTCTACGGCCCGCTCATCGAGCGCCACCGCCTGTTCCCGAGGCGGACGAACGTGGAGTTCGTCCAGGTGCTCTCGGCGGGCGAGGCGAAGATGCGGGTGTGGGAGCGCGGCTCGGGCGAGACGCTCGCGTGCGGCACGGGGGCCTCGGCCACCTGTGTGGCCGGCGTGCTCAACCGCAAGACCGACCGCCGCCTGCTCCTCCACCTGCTGGGGGGCGACCTGGAGCTTGAGTGGGCCGCCGACGGCTGCGTCTACCTCACCGGCCCCGCCGAGGAGGTCTTTGAGGGCGCCGTAAGCCTGTAGTGCGTGCCAGTCCAGCGCCTGGGATGGGCGGGCCGCTCAGGGGGGCGCCGTGAACCTTTAGGGCGTGCACACCTGCACGCGGAATGGCCGGGGTGCCGATGCCTCGTCGTGGCGTGCGATATTACCGGTGCGTGCCGCCGCCCGAGGGCGAATGGGAGCAGGACTACGCGACCATTGCCCGGTGGGGCTTCGAGCTCGTCGTCGTGCCGGTGCCCTGGGCGCTCGCGCAGGGGGTCGAGGGGCGTCTGGACTTCTCGCCGCTCCTGCGCCAGGCGGCCATTGCGCGGCGTCACGGGCTGGGGGTGGTGGTGGCGCCCGACGCTGGCTCGGACGAGGCGGCCGGCGAGGTCGTGGCGTTTGTGCGAGCGGTGGCCGTGGCTGCGGCCCCCCACGCAAGCGTGGCGGCCTACGACCTTTCGGCCTTCCACGGCGCCAGGCTGGCGGAATGCCTGCGAGCCGTCGCCGAGGCCGACCCTCGCCGGCCCATCATTTCGTCGGAGCTGTCGCCAGCCGATGCTGCAACTGGCCTGAGCGTGGCGGCCGGCGGCCTGCTGCCACACCAGGCGGTGGACCGCTGGCGCGCCGCGGCCAGCGGAAGGCCCCTGTGGGTCCTCGGCCTGCCTGCCGACTCCTCGATGCGGGCGAGGCTCCAGGCCTGGAGCAGCCTGATCGCCGGGGCGTACGCGGTGGTCTACGAGGCCTGGCGGCCGGAGCTCTCGGCGACGGCGGGGCCGGCTCTGGCCCGGCCCGATGGCGCCCCAAGCGAGCGGTTGAGGGCGGTTGCCGCGCTCGATGTCTTGCTGGCGCGGCACCCCGCGTTACGGGGGGCGCGGGCGGGCGCTGCCGAGGCCGCGGTGGTGGTCGTCAGCGAGTCCGCAGAGTTCTGGGCCTCAGGGGGTCGGGACGAGCGGCTCTATGCCGACGCCCTGGCCGGCGCCTATGCCGCCCTCGGCTCGCGGGGCGCGCACGTGGAGTTTGCCCCGCCCGCTGCGCTCGCGGGCTATCCCGTGGCCTACGCGCCGCTGGCCACAGCCGTGAGCAGGGAGACAGCGGAGGCCCTGCGGCGCTACGTGGAGGGCGGGGGGTGCCTCGTGGCCGAGGCGGGCCTGGCCACCTGCGACGAGCGCGCCGTGAGCGCCAGGGAGAGCCCGCGCCACGGCCTCGGCGAGGTGTTCGGCACCCGGGCGCTGGATGTCCCCGAGGCAGTCGGGGACGAGCCGAGGCCGACGTTCACCGGCCGCCGCGGCCCCTACCCGTGTTACCGCTGCCGCCAGCCCCTGGAGGCTGTTGGGGGAAGCGTGAAGTCGGTCTTCGCCGACGGCGCGGCAGCTATTGTGGACAATGCATTGGGCCTGGGCTCAGCGCGCCTGATCGGCACCCAGCCCTCCCTGGGGTGCGCGCGCACGGAGGACAAGCGCTACGCGCAGGTGATCCTCGACTCTCTGGCCTACGCGAAGGTGAGGCAGCGGGTGGTGACGACCGCGTCGCAGGTGTGTGCGCGGCTGCTGGAGGGGGAAGGCGGCGAACGCTTCCTGGTCGCGTTCAACCAGGCGGCGGCGCCGCAGGAGGCCAGGTTGCGGGTGAGCGGCGCACTCGGCCGCTTCCGGCGGGCGCTCGACCTCGTGTCCGGCCGCTACCTGCGGCTGCTCAACAACGGGCTGCGGGTGAAGATGCCGCCGGCCGATGGCGTCGTGCTCCAACTCGACACGGTGCCGCGTCGCCGCCGCTGGCGCCCGGGGCGCGGGGTGACCTAGGAGTAGCCCGCCAGGGTCAGCCTGGGGTCTTGGGCGGGGCGCCGGGGGCGGCCTTGGGGAAGAGGTCGAGGCGCAGGATCGAGGCGTCGTTGCGCAGGCGCTCGAGGAGCTGGGCGCGACGCCCCTGGCGGAACTCGGCCTGGAGGCGTCGCTCGATGGCCGGCCGTGCCTCGGCGAGCGAGAGGCGGCTGGCGGGACGCACCGCGGCGACCCTGACGATGAGGTAGGAGTCGTCGGACTCGATGGGGCCGCTGAACTCGCCGGCCTTGAGGCGGAAGACGACGTCGTCGAGTGCGGGGATCAGGGCGTGGCGGCGGTACCAGCCCTGGTCGCCCCCCTTGTCGGCCCCAGGCCCGCTGGAGTGGCGCCGTGCCAGGCCGCCGAAGTCCTCGCCCCGCCTGAGGGCCGCGACGATCTCATCAGCCGCCCGCCGGGCCGCGGGGCGGCCGCCCTCGAAGTCGCGGCCCCGCACCACGATGAGCTGCACCTGCCGCTGCTCCTGGAGCACGAAGTCGTCCTTGTGCTTCTCGTAGTAGTCGGCCACCTCCTCGGGGCTGATGGCGCGCGGCGAGTGGAGCGACAGCAGCAGGTAGTCCACCATCAGCTTCTCGCGCACGCGGTCGCGGTGGCTCTCGGCCTTGATGCCGGCCTTCTCCAGCCGCTCGATCTCCTCGTTCACCTCGTCGGGCGGGACCTCGATCTGGCGGCGGCGGGCCTCCTGGACCAGGAGGCGGTTCTCGATCAGCGCCTCGCGGGCCTTCTCCCACGTCGCGCGGTACTCGTCGGGCGTGAGGTCCGACCTGTCGCGGTAGAGCTCGGCCACCAAGCCGTCCACCTCCAGCCGCGTGACCGCCTCGTTGTTCACCACGGCGACGATGGAGTTGACGACGGCGCCCCCCTCCCGCTCGCGCACCGCCGCCGCGGCAGCCCACCCACCGGCGGCGAAGAGCGCGGCAAGCGCGGCGGCGAGACGCATCGCTCAATCCCCCTGGAGGTCCTCGAAGTCCCTGCGTCGCATGCTAGCAAATGACCAAGTGGTTTTCAAGACGGAGGAAAACAAAGAAAAAGGAGTGCGGCCTCCAGTTCTGGTACTCACCCTGGTTCCCGTCTTCTCGTGCTCGTCGTCGTCGTCCTCGTCTTCGTCCCAGTCTTCGTCCCCGTCGTCGTCCTGGCCACCGAGTCTATGGACTTGTCCCGCCGGGGGTTCGACGACGACGAGGACGACGCGGACGGACAGAGAGAGAACGGGCTTCTGCGGGAACTAGGGATGACGCTCGACGCAAAGACTTTGACACGGCGGGGCGCGTCCTCTATAATGCACCCAGAGAGGAGCCCGCAGAATGAAGAGGCGCAGCGCCGAGAAGTTGGCGAAGAGCAAGATCGCGGGACCGGTTCACGGGATCGGGCTGGACAATACGGACGGCCACGTGCGCATCACGCGGACGGAGAACTTCCGCCTCTGGGGCGGCTCGGCCGAAACCCACGAGCGCATGCAGGAGACGGCGGTCCGCTTCGACGAGCGCCTCAAGAAGCAGAGCCGCCGGGTCACTGACCTCTCGGTAGAGCAATTCATCGAGCTGGCGGGCGAGGTGGGCATGCTCGGCCCGGCACCCAGGAAGGCCGAGCCGGAAGGCGGAAAGAGCTCGGACGAGTAGTTGGCACTCCTCAGCGGGACCCGTCCGGGTCCCGCAACTGATAGACGATGCTCATCCGCTTGAGCGTGGCCACGGGCTTGCCGCGCCGCGTGGCGGGGGCGAAGCGGGCCTTGCGCAGCGACTCCACGGCCCCACTGTCCAACGACGGATGGCCGCTGGAGACCACCACCGTCACCCGCCCAGGGCTGCCGTCCTCATTCACCTCCACGTCCACCACCACGGTCCCCTCCTCGCCCTGTTCCCGTGAGTGAGCAGGGTATACCTTCTCGAAGCTGATGACCTTTGATGGGACGAGTTCCGAGCCAGCCGTGGCGTCGTAGGGGGACACGGCCGGCGTGTCCTCTGGAACCTCCGGCGCGGCGACGGCCGCCGAGGCCACCCCCCGCGCGGCGGCGGTGGGCGCAGGCGTGGCGGCGAACAGCTCCCGCGTCGTTTGCGGGTGGTGGCGGGCGGGTGGCCCGCCTGTCCCTACGGCCCGCGGCGCGACCTCCAGGCGGTCCGCCTGCGAGGGCTGGCGTTGGGGTCGGGGCGAGGCATCCACGACGCGCGCGGCGGCGACGGCTGCCTCGCGCGGGGTCCAGGCGTGACGCGCCTCGCCGACGCGCTGCGGCTGAGGCGGGGCGTCGGCGATGGCCGGCTCGACGCTTGTCGCCTCGGCGGGCAGGACGCGCACGGCGACGAGTGGCAGGCGCGCTTCCGCCGCCGCCCCCCGGGGGCCGTGATAACGAAGCCAACTCAGGCCCGCTAGCAACGCCAGGTGGGCGGCGGCGGAGAGCAACGCTGAGAGCCGAAAGCTGGGGCTGATCACCGCCACGTCAAGCCCTCTAGGAACTCTCTCAGGACCCCAAGGGGCCGCGTTGCGGGCGGCAGCGCGGCGTGCCACACCGGCGCGACCACCGCCGCAGGGCGAGCGGGCAGCCCCCCAGGGCCAGGAGCAGCAGGGTGCAGGGCTCGGGCACGTCTTCCTGGCCCTGGCGCGGCTGGCGCGGCGGAGTCTCGGGCGGCCAGGGCTGGTAGGCAAAGACCCAGCCCTCGAAGCCCTGGTTGACTAGGGTGTGGCCGCTCATGCCGATGTCCAACGCGGCGCCCCACTCCACGCTCTCGCCCGGCCCCACGACCTCGTCGAACCAATAGCTCCAGTACTCGTAGTCCCAGTCCCCGGGACCGACCCAGCGGGTCTCGAGGCGGGTGCCGTAATACTCTATCCAGTCAACGAAGAGGTTTTCGGCTGGCGGCGGCCCACCCCAGTTGGTCACGCCGACGTCGAGCGCGCCGGCGTCGGCCACGGCCACGAGCGCATCGCCCGCGTCGGCCACGCCGTCCCAGCGATAGCCGAAGGTGTAGACGTCGTCGGGTCCCTGGCGGAAGTCGACCACGAGATAGGTCTCGTTGGCGCCGGTGCCGGCCCAGTACTCGATGTCGAGCTGTAGCCCGTTGGGGGTGGTGTAGGGCACGGCGAGGGCCGTCGCCGCGCACCCGCAGGTCACGAGGGCCGCAACAGAGAACGCGAGAGCAGAGCGCATCAGAAGTGTCCCCACAAGAGAGCACGAACGATGATTGGGGCTATCAGCCGCGCCGCCGCGGTCGCCCGCGGCGGGCAGGCACCGCTTCCGTGCTCGCAGAAGGCGGCAGCCCGTTTCCCCCCGCGCGGGGACGGCTGGGGGTTGACGTGAACTCCACGGATCGCACGCTCACCCCATCCCCGCGTCCGGGGACGACTGCCCTGGCAGGTCTACTGGCTCGCGGGCATCGGCCTACAGGCTGCTCCTTCCCGACCCCGGGCGTCTGGGCGCCCTCCGAGGTCAGTGGCCCTCCACGCAGCGTTCGTTCCCGCTCACAGGGGCGGCACCGCGAGGGACTTGCACCCTCTTCCCTATTCTCCCGCGCGATGGCGGGCACCAGGGCACGGCCGACACGTTGCGTTCTTTCCTTCTCTCGCACCACCTCCTTTCGTGGCGAGGGGGTCAGGGGCAGGCGTCGAGGAGGGCGACGCCGCCGCTGGTCCTGGTGAACATGATGGCCATTCGCGTGGCGTTGGCGCCTGGCTGCCCCAGCTCGTAGATGGCCTTGATCAGCTCGGGGCCATAGCCGTCGGCGGCCACAAGGCGCCATTGGCCCGCCTCGCGCAGGGCCGCCAGTGCCGCGGCCAACTCCTCGGGGGCCTCGGGTCGCGCCTGGGGGCCGAGGGCGGCCCGCAGGCGGGCGATGAGCTCGTCGGGCGGGATGGCCAGGGCCTCGCGCGTGACGTCCTCGATGGCGCGCAGAACCTCGGGCGAGACCTGGCGCTGACGAAAGTCGCGCTCGACGCCGCCGAGATGCCGTCCGAGGTTGTAGACGGCGAGGGAGACTGCTCCCACGGCAAGCGCGATGCAGCCGGCGACGCGCAGGCTGAGGCTCACGACGGCCTTCCTCCTTCACCACGAGACCCAGTCGGGCACATAGTGCGGGGCGTTGCTCTCGCCGACGTAGCCGATGCGCAGGTTGGCGGAGGTGATGGTGGCCTTGCCCTCCGGCAGGCCCTCGGCGTGGCCGTCGGCGAAGCAGACGACCGCCTGGCGCACGTGGCGGAAGCATAGCGTGGGATAGCGATTCGTCGTCCAGGCCCCCTTGCCCGCGGGCTTCTGGGGGCCATCTAGCAGGCAGTTGTTCTTGTGGTAGGTGCCGAAGTCGAGAAGCGTGTCGGCGAAGACAAACACCTCTCCCGGCGCCTCGACCATGTCGAGGGTGCGCCAACGGGTGTTGGCGCCCACCACACTGAAGTCCCACCCGCTGTGGAAGGGGCAGAAGTAGAGGCCGTTGTAGCCATAGGTGGTGGTGGGGTTGCGACCGACGCCTTGGGGCACATAGCTGCCCCAGGGCTGCTCTGGGCAGTCGAAGGCGTCGTCCACGTGCGGCGCCCCCATGCCCGTGCTCTGCCCGACCAGATAGGTATAGAGGAAGCCCTGGGAGTAGTCCGGCGGGTCGCTGTAGGCCCCCCACCAATAAATATAGGGTCTGGCGGAGAACCAGACCTGTGGCATGCACCAGCCGCCGAAGTCGTCGGCGTAGAGTTGCCAGGCGGCGCCGAGGTGTCGCAGGTTGCCCGCGCAGCGGCGCGAGCGCGCGGTGGCGCGGGCGAAGCCCACGGCCGGGGCGACCATGCTCGCCAGGATGCTGATGACCGAGATGACGACCAGCAGCTCGACGAGCGTGAAGGCAGCGCTTCGACGCGGAGTCGCAGGAGCCACGGCGTTGCCTCCTGGGCGCGTGCCCTGGAAACAAGAAACCCCGGACCTGTGGCTCAGGCCCGGGGATGCCGTTTTTCATCCTCGGCTGACGGGCTCGGAGCGCATCGGCCCCGGTCCTCGAGGGCCAACGCAGAGCCACTGGGCTGTGGGCAGGTCTTCTGGCTTCCGGCTCGGCCTACTTGCCGCGCCTTCCCGTCCGCACGCAGTGGGGCGTGGCGGACAGTGGCTCCGGGCGGCGTTCGTCCCCGGTCACAGCGGCGGGTCCGCGGCGGTCTTGCACCGCCTTCCCTTTTCAGGCCCCATAGGGCTACCCACAGGTTTCAAGAGGTATTATACACCCTCCTCCACGCGAGTCAAGCGGCCGGGGGCGGCGAGTTTAGGCGAGCGCCCGAGACCCCACTTGTGGTGCTCGCCGTCGTCCTCGTCGTCGTCGAGGCTCCGCGCTCCTCCCGGTCGGGGTTCGATGACGAGTACGAGGACGACGAAGACGACGGCGAGAATCCCGGCGGCGACGAGAAGGACGAGGAGGACGATTGAGTGACCGGTCCGGCGCCCGGTCAAGGGTTTGTCCTTTGGGGCCGAGGCGTGCTTGATGCGCAATGCGGGCTGGCCTATAATGGCGCGCGGATTGGAGCGCCGGGGCGATGACACACGTCCGGTGTCCCTGCGGCACGCAGTACTCGGTGCCCGACAGCAAGATCGGGCAGCGGGTGAGGTGCGCGAAGTGCGAGCAGGTGTTTGTGGCGACCCCGGTCGGCGTGGCCCCGCGCAAGGCGCCCAAGGCTCGCCCGGCGCCCCCGCCTCGCTCGGCGCCTCCTGCGCCCAAGGCGCCCGCGGGGGGGCGGATGCGCCTGGGCGAGATGGCCATCGCGCGCGGCTGGATCACCCACGAGCAACTGAGCGCCTGCCTGAGCTATCAGCGGGCGATGAGCAAGATTCCCGGCGAGGCGCGCCAGGGGCTGGGCGAAATCCTTGTCGGCAAGCGCCTGCTGACGCGCGCGCAGCTCGAGGAGCTGCTGGCCGAGCAGCAATCGGCGAGCGTGAGGGCCGCGGTGGCCGACTTCGAGAGGCCGGGGCGCCGCGGGCCAGCGACGCCGGTCTCTGACGAGCAGCGCGAGGCCATCCGCCGCTCGGTCGAGGCGGCGCAGCGGCAGGAGGCGGAGCGCCAGGCGGCCGCGGCGCCCGCGCGCCCCACGATCCTGTCGCGGGTGCGCAAGGTCCACGTGACCATCGCGGTGGCCGTGCTGGCGGCGGTGGTGTTGGCCATGGTCCTGTGGCCGGCGCCTGCGGCCAAGCGCGTGCTCGTCGCCTACCTGAAGAGCTCCGACGAGGCGGCGACCGCGCCCGACGCCAGCCTGGCCCTCCGCGACCTGGGGCTCGCGGTGAGGGAGTTCGATGACCCGGTGCTTCTGCGCCGCACCCGCTACGACTACGAGGGGGAGCTGGGGAAGTTCAAGGCCGAGTCGGGCGATGGTTGGGAGGACCTCCTGGCAAAGGTGCCTATGCCCGACGAGAAGCGTCGGGCGCTGGAGTGGTTGCTGCCGGCGCTGCCCGAAGAGCTCGGGCCGCGGTCCATCGGCGGCCTCCAAGTCGTCGAGCAGGCCGCCTCGTGCCGCCTGGTGTTCCGTCTGCGGGGCATGGGGATGTACTCCAGCGGCGTCTATCGCTTCATCCTGCTGAGGGCCAAGAGCCCCGCGTGGAGCTGCGATTGGAAGGTAGCGGGCTACGAGCCGCTGAGCATTGCCGCCAAGTAGGCGCTGCTGGTGAAAGCCGTGGGACGCGCGGCGCGAGCCAAAGCCCAGTGGGGGGGCGCCGCGGGAGCCGCGCGTGGCCGCGGCGGGCGCCAGGGCGCGGGTCGCTGAGCTTTGCGCAACGGGGGGGCCGGGCAGTTCCCCCCACCTGGATGCCGTGCCAGGGCGGGCTGGCGGCGAGCGACGGGCGGCACAAGTTGCTGCGGGGGCGGAGTCTAGGCTCGTGCCGATTTGCACTTGCAATTTGCTTCCGCTTCTGGTAAGTTCGCCTTGATTTCTGAAGGCTGCCGGCCAGCAGGAGTCCATCGGGTGCCCGAAGGAGCCGTCCTGGTGGGCGTGGAGGGGTTTATACGCGGCGAGGAGTACCCGCTCTGGCGCGGTGCTACTGTGGTTATCGGCCGCAGCCGCAGTTGCGACATCTCGCTGCGTCGCTGCCGCTCGTGGCTCGCGCTCGACCCGGCGAAGCGGGACGAGGAGAAGGACTTCAAGACGGTGTCCCGCAAACACGTCCGCCTCAGCTACATCGGCGAGGATAGCATCGAGATCGAGGACCTGAGCTCGAACGGCACGTTTCTGGACGGGCACCGGGTCACGCGCGCCGTGATCCACAACCTGCGCGAGCGCAGCCACGAGCTGGTCCTGGGCAGCCGCGAAAAGCTCCGCCTCGAGTGGAGAGCGAGCGGCTAGAAAGCACACCCCGGTCCCGGGCGACTATGAGCACGAGCGACACGTTCAGCTACCGAGGCGGGCGCCTGATGTGCGAGGAGTGCAGCTCCGCCGACATCGCGCGCGAGGTTGGCACCCCCTGCTACGTCTACAGCCGCCGGTCCGTCGAGGACCGCTACCGCGCGATTGCCGATGCCTTCGCGCCCGCCAGCCCACTCATCTGCTACTCCATCAAGGCCAACGGCAACCTCGCCATCCTCAAGCTGCTCAGGGACCTGGGGGCGGGCTTCGACATAGTCTCGGGGGGCGAGCTCCACCGCGCCCTGCGCGTCGGCGCCGACCCTGCCAGGATCGTCTTCGCCGGCGTGGGCAAGACCGAGCCCGAAATCCGCCAGGCGCTCCAGGCCGGCATCCTGATGTTCAACGTCGAGTCCGAGCCCGAGCTGGCCGCGATTCACCGCGTGGCCGAGGCCCTCGGCGCCCAGGCCCGCGTGGCCCTGCGCCTCAACCCCGACATTGACCCCAAGACCCATCGCCACATCACGACGGGCAAGAAGGAAACGAAGTTCGGCATCGACTTCGAGACGGCGCGCGGCCTCGTGGCCCGGATGGGCGAGTGGCCGGGAGTCCGCCTCGTCGGCTACCACGCCCACATCGGCTCGCAGGTCACGGACCCCAGACCCCACGCGGCCTCGCTCGCCAAACTCATAGACTTCGCCCGCACCTGCACCCCGCCAAACAGCGCGATCGAGTGGGTGAACATCGGCGGGGGCTTCGGGATAGACTACGTGCCGGGCCAGGCGCCGGCCCCCGCGGCCTTCGCAGAGCTCCTCCTGCCTCTGCTGGCGAGCGCGGGGAGGGCGTTCAAGCTCATCATGGAACCAGGCCGCGCCATCGTGGGCAACTCCGGCATCCTGCTCACCCGCGTCGTCTACGTCAAGCGCAACGCCGACGGGCGCCGCTTCGTCATCTGCGATGCGGCGATGAATGACCTCATCCGCCCGGCTCTCTACGACGCCCACCACCGCATCTGGCCCGCCCTGAGCGACCAGCCGTTCGAGGCCGACGGCCTCCGGCCCGCCGACATCGTGGGGCCGGTGTGCGAGAGCGGCGACTTCCTGGCCAAGGACCGCCCCCTGCCAGAGGTCGCCGAGGGCGACCTCTTGGCCATCTTCAGCGCCGGCGCCTACGGCTTCTCGATGAGCTCCAACTACAACGCAAGGCCCCGCGCCTGCGAAGTTCTGGTTGACGGCAACCGTTTCCGTGTCGTTCGGCAACGCGAGACCTACGAGGACCTCATCCGTCAGGAGACCCCGTGAGGCCGCGAGCCGCCAAGGAGAACCCCGGGATGCCCACCCTGCGAGCATGCGTCGCGCTTGGCCTTCTCAGCGCCCTGGCCGTGTCTGGCTGCGTCGAGGTCGAAATCCGCCGCACCCTGGCCCCCGACCACTCAGGCCGCCAGACCCTCACCCTACGCGCCCCCAAGAACGCCCGCACCGACCCATTCCCCGGCCTCTTCAGCGGCGGCACATGTCTGCCCCCAACCTCACAGCCCGCGGGCGAAACCATCGTCCACACCGCCGAGGTCACATTCCCAGACGTCAGCCGTTTCCGCCACCAGGCCGAGTTCCTCAGCTCTGCCGCCACCGTCGCCGCGGGCGCCGACGGCCTCGTCTCCTACCGCGAGAACATCACCAACAGCTATCAGAAGAACCTCACCCGCGCGCCCTCGGCCGACGCCCGCAAGGCCATCGCCGACGCCATGGAGCAGGCCAAGAAGGGCCTCGCAGGCGCCCAGATCACCTACGTCATCCGCTTCCCAGGCCAGGTCACAATGGCCAACGCCGACCGCTTCAGCGGCAACGAGGCCACCTGGCTGCTCACCGCCGACAAGCTCTTCGCCAGCCGCACCGTCGAGCTCACCGCCGAGTACAGGATGGCTCCCGCGCCCGCCGTCGCCGCCGCCGCCCCGGTAGCGGGCACCACGCCGCTGGCCGCCCCCGCTACGCCCGAAGCCCCCAAAACGCCCACACCGCCCGCCCAGCCGCCGACCCCCGCCCCAGCGGTCGCCCAGCCCCCGGCGCCGGCGCCCGCGCCCGCGCCTGCCCAGGCCCCGACGCCTCAGGCCACCCCCGCGCCCGTCGTGGCTAAGGCCCCCGAGCCGCCGCAGCCACAGGCTGCGGCCCCATCGCCCGCGCCCGTCGTGGCCAAGGCCCCCGAGCCGCCCAAGCCGACAGCCGCCGAGGCCCCCGTCACCCGGCCCAGCTCGCGCCTCGAGGATATCCTCCTCGCCCAAGCCGATGACCAGCCGGCCGAGAAGGCTCCGGCGCCCAAGGCCCCGGCCCCGAAGGCCGCGCCCGCTAAAGAGCCCGAGCCTGCCAAGGAGCCCGAGGCCCCTGCGGAGGGCGAGAAGGCCCCAGCAGTCAAAGCCGCCCCCAAGGCCGAGCGCCCAAAGAAGCCCGAGCCTTCGGATGAGGTGCTCCCGGCCCCCGTCCTCAAGAAGCCGCCCGTTGACCTCGCCGAGGCCGCCGGCGACGACCCTGCCACCGCCGAGCTCAAGAAGCTCTTCCGCGAGGCACTCGTCCACCTCGACTACAAGCGTTACGACAAGGCCGCCGAGGCCCTCCAGAAGGCCATCACCCTCAAGCCCGACTCCGTGCTCATCTCCAACCTCTACGAGCAGGTGGTCGCCAAGTTCCTCGACGCCGCCCTCGAGAGCAAGAACCCCGACCTGAAGGCCCAGGCCGAAGCCCTCCAACAGCTCGCCTACAAAGGCCGCATCCGCCAGCTCCGCGACCCCAAGCGCGTCACCGAGCTCGTCGAGGCACTCCGCAAGGGCTTCATCCCACGCACCTTCGCCATCGAGGAACTCACCCTCGCCGGCGACTACGCCGTCCCCCACCTCCTCAAGTTCATGATTGACCACCCAGACCCCGAGCTGCGCGCCTACGCCGGCCACGTCCTCTCCCGCATGCGCGGCACCGCCGTCCCAGCCATCTGCGAAGCCCTCAAGCACAAAGACCCCATGGTCCGCCAGGTCATCCTCCTCGCCCTCGAGGTCATCGCCGACCCCAGATCGGTCCCGTCCCTCCTTTGGCTCGCCCAAGAGCCCGACGGCCACCCCCTCGTCACCGCCGCCGCCCAGCGCGCTCTCGCCCGCATCTCCCAGGACCCCGCACTCCTGCGCACCCCAGCCGCCGCCGCCTTCCTTGACCTCGCCAAGGACTACTACGACGGCAACCGCAAGGTCCTCCCACCCCACGTCTACGAGCACCTCGCCTGGCGCTATGACTACGCCAAGAAGGAGCTCGTCGCCGAATCCGTCCCGCGCCACCTCTATCACCTCCGCATGGCCGAGGACACCTGCCGCAACGCGCTCCTGGCCAACCCCGACTACGAGCCCGCCCTCCCCCTCCTCATCTGCGCACTCTTCGCCCAGCAGAACCTCCTCGAGACCTTCTTCACGGCCATCGAGGGCAAGAAAGACCTCACCAAGGAGGAGCAAGAGGAGGCCGCGCTGGCCAAGCCCCTGCGCGACACCCTGAGCATGGCCCCCGCCATCGCCCAGGCCGCAGGCCAGAAGTTCGCCTACGCCGCCCTCCAGCGCGCCCTGCGCGACGGGCGCCCCGACGTCGCCATCTCCTGCATCCACGTCCTGCGCGACATCGCCGACGGCGCCTCCCTCCCCGGACCTCCCCCCACCGAGGAAGAACTCCGCAAGCAGGCCCGCCGCAAGCGAGACACCGCCACCACCCCTCGCAAGCGCGTCATGGTCTGGTTCGGCGCCGAGGAGCCCGAAGAGCCCCCCGCCCCCCCCACGGACGCCAACCCCTTCGCCATCCCGCTCGACGGCGGCCCGCTCGTTGACGCCCTCAGCTACCCCGACCGCCGCGTGCGCTACGCCGCCGCCGAGGCCATCGTCGCCATCGCCCCAACCCACGTCATCCGCGACGCCCCCAAGGTCATGGCCAACCTCGCCCAGGCCCTCTCCGAGACCGCCTACCACGTTGCCCTGGTCTTCGACGAGGACGAGCCGCGGGCCGAAGAACTCCGCCCCCTGCTCCGCGACGCAGGCGTCCTCCCAGTCCTCGCCCGCACCCAGACCGAGGCCGCCGCCGCCGCACGCGAGCTGCCCCCCAAAGACCTCCTCATCGTCAGCGCCGACCTCAAGCGCCTCGGCGTCGCCGAGGCCATCGCCAGCCTCCGAGCCGTCTACACCCTCGCCTCCACCCCGCTCGTCATCATCACCACCAAGGGCGACGAGCCGAAGCTCCGCGAGCTCCTCGCCAAAGAGAACCCCCGCTTCATCACGAGGCCCTTCACCGCCGGCGCCGTCCGCGCCACCATCGAAGAAATCGCCAAGGCCGCCCCAGAACCGAAGAACAAAGAGGCCGTCGTCCGCCACGCAGCCTCTGCCGCTCGCACCCTCGCCGCCATCAACACCCGCACCTCCATCTTCAAGCTCGACGACGCCCTCAACTCCCTACTCGAAACCGTCTGCGCCGCCACCCAGCCCGACGACGTGCGCATCCCCTGCTCCGAGGCCATCGCCCACGCCGCCAACCCACGCGCCGTCGCCTACCTCGTCCAAGCCCTTGCCGACCCCCGCTCCTCCAAACCACTCCGCATCGCACTCCTCCGCGCCCTCGGCGCCTGCACCAGCTCCACAGTCCCCGAAGAAGTAGCCAAACGCGCCAACGACATCCTCCTCCGCGCCGCCGCCGACCCCGACCCAGACTTCCGCCGAGCCGCTGCCCTCGCCTTCGGCCTCCGAGGCGGCACCGACGCCCAACCCGTGGACATCATTGACCGCCTCCAGGGCCGGGCCCCGGCCCCACCCGACGAAAAGCCCGCCCCACCCGTCACCAAGCCCGACGACAAGCCCCCCGAAAAGGCCCCCGCCCCTAAGGAGGCCCCGGCCGCCGAGGAGCCCGCCAAAAAAGACGAGCCGGCAAGAAAGGAAGAATAACCCGCCACAGCGGGCCGACACAAGACAGAGGCTCACCCTGCGCAAGGGCGGTCTGGCCCTCTGTGTCAGAAACCGGCGCACTCCCCAAGTCCTCACACCTCAATCGCTTACGAGCGACCTATCCTGAGCCCCAACGGGGCGCGAAGCCGGGAGCGACCGGAAGCGGGGGCGCCTCGGACGAATGGCGGCAGTGGGGCTGGCGGTCGTGGCTCACCGGCGGAGGTAGCGGGTGATGGCCGCAGCGGCGTCGCGGCCCAGGGCGATGGCACGCACGACGAGCGATGCGCCCAGCACCGAATCACCCGCGGCAAAGATGCCGGGCGAACAGGTCATGTAGTCGGCGTCCACCCTCAGGGCGCCACGCTCTGTGACCTCCAGGCCGAAGTCGGCCAGGAGCGGGCCGTGCTCGACGCGCACGAAGCCCATCGCCAGGAGGGCCAGGTCGGCGCGGATGGTGAACTCGGAGCCGGGCACTTGTCGAAACGTGGCCTGCCCCGAGGCGTCGGGCGGTGACCACTCGAGCCTGGTGCAGCGCAGGCCGGTGAGGTGGCCCCCTTCGCCGAGGAACTCTGTGGTGCCAACGCTCCAGAGGCGCTGGCAGCCCTCGTCGTGGGATGTGGAGGAGCGGAGGGTGCGGGGCCAGGTGGGCCAGGGGTTGTCGGGCGGGCGGGCCTTGGGTGGCTCAGGAAGGAGCTCGATCTGGACGATTTCGCGGGCGCCCTGGCGGCGAGCGGTGCCGATGCAGTCGGCGCCGGTGTCGCCGCCGCCGATGACGACGACGTTCTTGCCTGCGGCCGTGATTGCCTGGTCGGGGGGGATGGTCTCGCCGGCGTTGCGGCGGTTCTGTTGGGCGAGGAATGGCATGGCGAAGTGGATGCCTGCGAGGTCGCGCCCTGGGAGCTTGAGGTCGCGCGGGACGCGTGCTCCGGCGGCGATTAGGATGGCGTCGAAGGTGCGGCGCAGGTAGCGGGGGGAGACGTCCACGCCGGCCTCGACGTTGGTCTCGAAGACGACGCCCTCGACGCGCATCTGGTCGAGGCGGCGGTCAATGACCCACTTTTCCAGCTTGAAGTCGGGGATGCCGTAACGGAGGATGCCGCCGGGGCGGTCGGCCTTCTCGAAGACCACGACCTCGTGGCCGGCGCGGGCGAGTTGCTGGGCGGCGGCGAGGCCGGTCGGCCCGGAGCCGATGATGGCGACCTTTTTGCCGCTTCTGGCTGGGGCGGGCTCGGGGCGTATCCAGCCACGCTCCCAGCCGCGCTCGGCGATCTGGAGCTCGATCTGCTTGATGGTCACGGGGGAGGCGTTGATGCTGAGGGTGCAGGCGGCCTCGCAGGGGGCGGGGCAGACGCGGCCGGTGATCTCGGGGAGGTTGTTTGTGGCGTGGAGCAGGTCGAGGGCCTTTTGCCACTGGCGGCGGTAGACCATGTCGTTGAAGTCGGGGATGAGGTTCCGCACCGGGCAGCCGAAGGCGTGGCAGAAGGGCACGCCGCAGTCCATGCAGCGTGCGGCCTGGGTCTCCAGGGCGCGTACGGGCAGGCGCTGCTCGACCTCGAGGTAGTCGGCCACCCGCTCGGCCACGGGCCGCTTGGGGGGGTCCTGGCGCTCGTAGAGGAGGAAGCCGGTGGGCTTACCCATGGGCTCTGTCCTGATCGGGCTCCTCAATCGTCCTCGTCCCTCGTCCTCGTCCTTCGTCCTCGAGGCCCCACGAGCGGAACTGGTGGAACGGCATCGAGGACGAGGAGGAGGGACGAGGACGAGGACGATTAGGCATGATAGACCTCCTCCGTGGCCGAGAGGGTCTCTTTCTGGGTGTCTTCTTCGAGGCGCATGCGTTCGAGGGAGAGGCGGTAGTCAATGGGCATGACCTTGACGAATAGGGGGAGTGCGGCCTGCCAGTTGTCGAGGATGCGTTTGGCGCGGGCGCTGCCCGTCAGCTTGAGATGGGTTTCGAGCAGTGAGCCGAGCTCGGCCTTGTCGGCGGGGGTCCAGACGCTCTCGAGGTCCACCATGTCGAGGTTGCAGCGGGTGTCGAAGAGGCCGGAGTCGTTGTAGACGTAGGCGATGCCGCCGGACATTCCTGCGGCGAAGTTGACGCCTGTGGGGCCGAGGACGGCGACGACGCCGCCGGTCATGTACTCGCAGCCGTGGTCGCCAACGCCTTCGACGACGGCGCGGGCGCCGGAGTTTCGGATGGCGAAGCGCTCGCCGGCGACGCCGAGGATGTAGACCTCGCCGCGCGTGGCGCCGTAGAGGCACACGTTGCCGACGATGACGTTTTCGCCGGGGTCAAAGGTCGCCTCGCGCGGCGGGACGACGACGATGACGCCGCCTGAGAGTCCCTTGCCGAGGTAATCGTTGGCGTCGCCCTCGACGCGGATGGTGATGCCGGGCGCCAGGAAGGCCCCGAGGCTCTGGCCGGCCGAGCCGCGGAAGCGGAGCTGGATGGTGTCGCGCGGGAGGCCCTTGGCGCCGTAGCGTCGGCAGACCTCGCCGCTGAGCATGGCGCCGACGGTGCGATGGGTGTTGCGGATTGGCAGCTCGACGACGACCGGCTTCTTGTGCTTGAAGGCCGGCGCGCACAGCCGCAGGAGCTCGTGGTCGAGGTGGTCGTCGAGCTCGTGGTCTTGCGCGCGGACGCAGCGGCTGGCGCCGCCGTTGGCCGGGAGCGCGGGGAGGATGAGTGGGGCGAGGTCGAGCTTCTCGGCCTTTGGGCGGCCGGCCAGGGGCGCGATCTCCAGCCGGTCCGAGCGCCCGACCATCTCGTCCACGGTGCGGAAGCCGAGGGCGGCCATGTGCTCGCGGAGCTCCTGGGCGATGAAGCGCATGAGGTTGGCCACGTGCTCCGGCTTGCCCGCGAAGCGCGCGCGGAGCGCGGGGTCCTGGGTGGCCACGCCGGTGGAGCAGGTGTTGAGGTGGCACTTGCGGAGCATGACGCAGCCGAGGGCGACGAGTGCGATGGTGCCGAAGCCGAACTCCTCGGCGCCGAGGAGGGCGGCGATGGCGAGGTCGCGCCCGGTGCGGAGCTGGCCGTCTACCTGGACGCGGATGCGGTCGCGGAGCCGGTTGGCCACGAGGGTCTGCTGGGTCTCGGCGAGGCCGAGTTCCCAGGGGAGGCCGGTGTGCTTGATGGCGGTGAGCGGGGAGGCGCCGGTGCCGCCGTCGTGGCCGGAGATGAGCACCATGTCGGCCTTGGCCTTGGCCACGCCTGCGGCCACGGTGCCGACGCCTGCCTCGCTGACGAGTTTGACGCTCACCCGCGCGCGCGGGTTGGCCACCTTGAGGTCGTAGATGAGCTGCTTGATGTCCTCGATGGAGTAGATGTCGTGGTGGGGCGGAGGGGAGATGAGGGTGACGCCAGGGGTGGTGTGGCGCACGTGGGCGATCTCTTTGGAGACCTTGTGGCCGGGTAGCTGGCCACCCTCGCCGGGCTTGGCGCCCTGGGCGATCTTGATCTGGAGCTCGTCGGCGCTGGTGAGGTATTCGATGGTGACGCCGAAGCGGCCGCTGGCGACCTGCTTGGTGCGGGAGTTGGGGTTGTCGCCATTGGGGCGCGGCTGGTAGCGTTCCGGGGCCTCGCCGCCCTCGCCCGAGTTGCTCGCTGCCCCGATGCTGTTCATCGCTATCGCGATCGTCTCGTGGGCCTCGGGGCTGATGGAGCCGAAGGACATGGCCCCCGTGGTGAAGCGGGGGAGGATGGCCTCGACCGGCTCGACCTCCTCGATGGGCACGGGGGCGCCGGGCTTGAAGCGCAGGAGGCTGCGGAGGGTGACCTCGGTGGCCGATGCCTCGATGGCGCGGGAGTATTGCTTGAATGCCTGGTAGTCGCCGGTGCGGACGGCGTGCTGGAGAAGCCAGATGGCCTCTGGGCAGAGGCGGTGGCGCTCGCCGCCGATGCGGACGTGGTAGAGGCCGCCGACGTCGAGCACGCGCGGCGGCTCGGCGCTTGTGGGACAGCCGCCCGCCGCTGTGGCCGGGGCAGGGAAGGCGCGGGCGTGGCGCGCGTTGGCCTCCGCCGCCACCTCCTCGAGCCCGATGCCGCCGATGCGGGAGACGGTGCCGGTGAGGTAGCGGTCCACCAGGTCGCGGCCGAGGCCGACGGCCTCAAAGGTCTGCGAGCCCTGGAAGGAGCGGATGGTGGAGATGCCCATGCGGGAGAAGGTCTTGAGGAGGCCCTTCTTGATGGCGGTGATGTAGTTGTCGAGGGCCTGTTCGGGGCTGACGGCGGTCTCCAGGAGGCCCTCCTCGGCGAGCTGGCGGGCGGTGGCGAAGGCCAGGTAGGGGCAGATGGCGCTGACGCCGTAGGCGATGAGGAGTGCGAAGTGGATGACCTCTCGTGCCTCGGCGGTCTCGACGATGATGCCTGCGGCGCCGCGCACGCCGCGGCGGATGAGGTGGTGGTGGAGGCCGGCGGCGGCCAGCAGTGCGGGGATGGGCGCGTGGGCGGCGTCCGCGCCGCGGTCGGTCAGGATCAGGATGGTCGCGCCCTCGGCGATGTGGCGCTCGGCTTGGGCGAAGACGCCATCGAGTGCGGCCTCGAGGGCCCTGCCGTCGCCGCCGGCGGGGAAGACGATGTCAATGTCGCGGCACACGACGTCGGGGTGGGTCGCGCTGCGCAGGCGCACCATGTCCTCGGGCGTGAGGATGGGGTGGGGGAGCTTTAGCTGGCGGCAGTGCTCGGGGGTCTCGGCCAGGAGGTTGCGCTGGCGGCCTACGAAGCTCATGAGCGACATCACGAGCTCCTCGCGCAGCGGGTCAATCGGCGGGTTGGTCACTTGCGCGAAGAGCTGTTTGAAGTAGGCGAAGAAGAGCTGCGGGCGGGTGGACAGGACGGCGAGCGCCGCGTCGTTGCCCATCGAGCCGACTGCCTCCTGGCCGTGGGAGGCCATGGGGCTGATGACCATCTTGAGCTCTTCCTCGGTGTAGCCGAAGACGTGCTGGCGCTGGCGGAGGACTCTTGGGTCCTCGGCGGGGGGTGCGGCGGGCATCAGCAGGCCGCGGAGCTCGATGCGGTTGTCCTTCACCCAGTGGCGGTAGGGGCGCTGGCGCGAGATGCGCGACTTGATCTCGTTGTCGGGGATGACGCGGTGCTGCTGGAGGTCCACGAGGAGCATGCGGCCTGGCTGAAGCCGCCCCCGACTCAGGATGCGGTCGGGGGGGATCTCCAGGACGCCGGTCTCGGAGGCCATGATGACGAGCCCGTCGCGGCTGATGGTGTAGCGAGCGGGCCGCAACCCGTTGCGGTCGAGCATGGCGCCGATGTAGCGGCCGTCGGTGAACGCGAGGGCCGCGGGGCCGTCCCACGGCTCCATGAAGGCGGCGTGGTATTCGTAGAAGGCGCGCTGGTCGTCGCCCATGATGAACTTTGCGCCCCAGGCTTCGGGCACGAGCATCATCATGGCGTGGGGGAGCGAGCGGCCGCCCAGCACGAGCAGCTCCAGGGCGTTGTCGAGCATGGCCGAGTCGCTGCCGCCCTCGACGATGACCGGCTTGAGCTTCTCGATGTCGGCGCCGAACAGCTCGGAGGCGAGCAGGGCCTCGCGCGCCCGCATGCGGTTCACGTTGCCCCGCAGGGTGTTGATCTCGCCGTTGTGGGCGAGCAGGCGAAACGGCTGGGCCAGGGGCCAGCTTGGGAACGTGTTGGTCGAGTAGCGCTGGTGGAGGAGCGCGAAGGGGCTGGCGAAGCGCGCGTCGCACAGGTCGGGGTAGAAGACGGGCAGTTGGGTGCCGACGAGCATGCCCTTGTAGACGATTGTGCGGCTGGAGAGGCTGGCGATGTAGAAGGCGGCGGCCTCGTCGCCCCAGGCTGCCGCCGCTCTCTCGGCCTGGCGGCGGATGACGTAGAGGGTGCGCTCGAATGCCTCGCGCGGCACGAGGCTGCGCGCCAGGAAGAGCTGGCGGATGGTTGGCTGGGTGGCGCGGGCGAACTCTCCGAGGGGCTGGGGGTTGGTGGGCACGTCGCGCCAGCCGAGCACCTGGCAGCCCTCGGCGACGGCGATGCGCTCGAGCGCGCTCATCGCGCGCTCGGCCGGGGCGCGCTCGGTGGGCAGAAAGACCATGCCCACGGCGTAGTTGCCGGGGTCGGGGAGCTGGAAGCCCTCGGCGGGGCAGTCGGCGCGGAAGAACTCGTGGGGGATGGCCACGAGGAGGCCGGCGCCGTCGCTGGTCGCCTTGTCGCCGCCCACGGCCCCGCGGTGCTGGAGGTTCACCAGCACCTGCACGGCGTCGGCCACGAGTCTGTGGTCGGGGATGCCGTCGAGGCGCGCGATGAAGCCCACGCCGCAGCTATCGTGGTCGAGGGCCGGGTCGTAGAGGCCGAAGGGGCGGGGGCGCCCGGCGGGGCAGCGCGTCCGTTGGTGTTCATCTGTGCTCATCGTATGCCTCGTGTCCAACAGGACCCATGGTCCTACGGCTCCTACCGGTCCTATGGAGCGCCGGGGACAGGCTTCTGGCTCCTGGGCCCCTCTGGTTGGGCCAGTGCGCCGTTCCCGTAGCGGTTGGTGATGGGCAGTCGCCAGTCGCGGCCGAAGGCCCTGGGGGTGATCTTGATGCCTGGCGGGGCCTGGCGGCGCTTGTATTCGGAGCGGTCCACGCGGCGCAGCACGTCGCGCAGGCGCGCGGGGTCGGGGCACAGCTCGGCCAGCTCCTCCGGCGCCTTGTTGTCCTCCACGTAGGCGCGGATGATCGGGTCCAGCACCGCGTAGGGGGGCAGCGAGTCCTCGTCCCGCTGGTTCGGCTTCAGTTCGGCTGTGGGGGGGCGCTGGATGACGCTGCGGGGGATGACCTCGCGGCCGGCCTTGCGGTTGACGAGTTCCGCGAGTTCGTAGACGGTGGTCTTTGGCACGTCCTTGATCACGGCGAAGCCGCCGGCGGTGTCGCCGTAGAGGGTGCAGTAGCCGGTGGCGATCTCGCTCTTGTTGCCCGTGGTGAGCACGAGCCAGCCGAAGCGGTTGGAGAGCGCCATGAGGATGTTGCCGCGGATGCGTGCCTGGAGGTTTTCGCGCTCGATGCCGGGCTCGCCCGGCCCGAGGGGCTCCTCGAGCTGGGCGAGGTAGGCGTCGAAGATCCCCTTGATGGGCAAGGTGAGGAGCGCGATGCCCAGGTTGCCGGCCAGCAGGGCGGCGTCGGCGAGGGTCTCGCGCGAGGTGATGTGCGAGGGCATAGTGACCCCGATGACGTTGTCGGCCCCGACGGCCTCCACGGCGATGGCGGCGGTGAGCGAGGAGTCGATGCCGCCGCTGAGGCCGAGGGCGACCTTGCGGAAGCCGTTCTTGCGCACGTAGTCGCGCGTGCCGAGGACGAGGGCCTGGTAGATCTCCCCGATGCGGTCGAGCTCGGGTGCGAGGGCGGGCGGCGGGAGCTTTCTCCTGCGGCCCCTGCGGGGGGCGAGGACCAGGCGCCGCCCCCACTGGCCGGTGGCCTGGCGCGCGGGGGCCGCGCCGTTCTCTGCAACCACGAGGTCCGTCACCAAGAGGTCCGCCTCGAAGCGCGCGGCGGAGGCCACGAGCGCGCCATCGGGGCCGACTACCAGGCTGCCGCCGTCGAAGACCAGTTCGTCCTGCCCGCCCACCAGGTTATTATAGCACACAAACGTATGGGTCCTGCGCGCGAAACCCGCCAGGACCTCGCGGCGCGTGGCCAGCTTGCCAGCGTGGAAGGGCGAGGCCGACAGGTTGAGCGTCACGCTCGCCTGGTTCCTCAGCGCGTAGTGCTCGGCCAGCCCGTTGCTCACCCAGACGTCCTCGCAGATGGTCACGAGGAGGCGGAGGCCGGCGAGCTCGAAGGCCAGGCCGCCGGCGCCGGGGCGGAAGTAGCGCTTCTCGTCGAACACCCCGTAGTTGGGGAGCTCGACCTTGTGGTAGACGGCGACCAGCTTGCGGTCGTGGAGGAGCGCGGCGCCGTTGTAGACTCCGTCCCCATCGGCGTCGGGGAAGCCGACGAGTGCGGCGATGCCCGCGCACTCGGCGGTCAAGGTGTCGAGGGCCTTGCGGCAGTCGCGCAGAAAGTGCGGCTTCAGCAGCAGGTCCTCGGGCGGGTAGCCGCACAGGGCCAGCTCGGGGAAGGTCACAACGTCGGCGCCGGCCTCGCGCGCGCGGCCGAGCGCCGCCAGAAGCATCTGGGCGTTCCCCGCCAGGTCGCCCACGGTGGGGTTTACCTGCGCCTGGGCTATGCGCACGGTGGGCATTGCGGCTCTCCAAGACGCCGATAGGACCCACCGGGCCTCGGGCCCGGGGGGCCTATCGGCGTCGGCGCTCGGCCCCCGGCTGCGGCTCAACTGTCGTAGTAGAGGTGGAACTCGTAGGGCACCGGCCGCAGGCGGATGGGGTCAATCTCCTTCTCCTTCTTCCACGAGACCCAGGCCTCGATGAGGTCGGCGGTGAAGACGTTGCCGGCCAGGAGGAATTCGTGGTCGGCCTCGAGGGCCCTGATGGCCTCCTCGAGCGAGCCCGGGGTCTTGCGAGTGCCTGCCAGCTCCTCGGGGGTCATCTCGTAGATGTCGCGGTCCAGCGGCTCGCCGGGGTCGGTCTTCTTCTCGATGCCGTCGAGCGCGGCCATGAGAATGGCCGCGAAAGTCAGGTACGGGTTGCAGCTTGGGTCCGGGCAGCGGAACTCGACACGCTTGGCCTTGGGGTTTGGCGAGTACATGGGGATGCGGCAGCCGGCCGAGCGGTTGCGGGCCGACATGCACAGGTTCACGGGCGCCTCGAAGCCGGGCACCAGGCGGCGGTAGGAGTTGGTCGTTGGCGCCGCGAAGGCCAGGATGGCGGGCGCGTGCGCCAGGATGCCGCCGATGGCGTGGAGGGCCAGGTCGCTCAGCCCCGCGTAGCCCTTGCCGGGGAACAGCGGCTTCCCGCCCTTCCAGAGGCTGAAATGCGTGTGCATCCCGCTGCCGTTGTCCTCGAAGATCGGCTTGGGCATGAACGTCACCGTCTTGCCGTGCCGCTTGGCCACGTTCTTGCAGATGTACTTATACCACATCAGTTGGTCGGCCATCTTAAGAAGGGGCTGGAAGCGCATGTCGATTTCGCTCTGGCCGCCCGTGGCCACCTCGTGGTGGTGGGCCTCGACGATGATGCCGACCTTGCGCATCTCTTCGACCATCTCGCCGCGGAGGTCGTGGTAGGTGTCGGACGGGCTGACGGGGAAGTAGCCGCCCTTGAAGCTCGGCTTGTAGCCCAGGTTCGGCTCCTCGAACCGCGCGGTGTTCCACGCGCCCTCCACCGAGTCAATGGTGTACATCCCCTTGTTCTGGCTCTGCTCGAAGCGCACCTCGTCGAAGATGAAGAACTCCGGCTCGGGGCCGTAGTAAGCGGTATCGGCGACCCCCGTGCTCTTCAGGTATGCCTCGGCCTTGCGGGCCACGTGGCGCGGGTCGCGCGAGTAGTCCTCGCGCGTCACAGGGTCCACGATGTTCGCAATCACGCTCACCGTCGGCTTCGCAAAGAAGGGGTCCAACACCGCCGTCGCCGGGTCGGGCACCGCCATCATGTCCGACATGTGGATGCCCTGCCAGCCCCGAATCGAGGAGCCGTCGAAACCCAGCCCCTCCGTGAACGTCCCCTCGTCCAGCACGTCAATCGGGAACGAGCAGTGCTGCCACGTCCCCAGCATGTCCACGAACTTCAGGTCCATCATCTCCGACTTGTTCTTCCGCATGAACTCAAAGAACTGCTTGGGCGTCATCGTAGGCTCCTAACGGGCCGGTTGTGGTGGCCGCCGTGGCTCGACGTGACGGTCGGCCGCGCCGTCGCGCAAGCGTCTCTCGTTCCCACAATCCTCAGCGGGAGCAAACTGCGTGCCAAATGGCCTCGGCAACCCTAAGCCGAAAACTCCAAGGTATTTGCGGCATGAGCTGCCCAATCGGACAACAATCCAGGCTTACCTCCCGGTATGAAAGAACAGCAGGAAAGCGACAGAACGGTAATGCTTGCCGACGCCTCACGACGCCAACAGCCCTCTGATGGGTGCCTCCTGCCGAGCCATGCGAAACCACAACGCCGTCTATCGCGGATACGCGCTGGAGCGCGGAGTGCAACGCGTCAGGCCCGCCATGTGGCTCCTCGTCAACATGGCGTTGCCGGATGTCAACACAATCACATGTCCAAGTAAAACAATGTCTTAAGGGCGTTTTCGGCTTCCAGGAGCGGGTGCTGATGTTGCCGCCTGGCAACATGGTCTCCTCGGGGGTGCCTCATGGCCGTTAGCGACCAGTTTACGTGAAAGTCGTAACTGCCAAATCCACAATGAGATGCGAGAAGTCGAGCCGTTGTCAAATGAATCGTACCCCGTGGCCCACGAATTGCTTGAGGTCAAAGCGATGGCCGGTGTCTTTCTGGGAGAATTTCAAATGACAACCATGGGTCGCCTCAACTTTGTGTGTGCGTTTGTTGTGGTCTTGGTCTTCGCCGCAGTGGGGAGCGTCTGGGCCACGCCGGTCGCCCCGGAGGGCTATGCGGCCACGCTGAACTTCGGTACGCCGCAGCCGCTGGGCAACGGCATGGTGTTCCTGGGGCCTGGCCCGTCTCCCGCCGACCTCGGCATCCGGGCGACGACCAACATCAACGCGGCTGACACGACGAACGCCGACCAGCTTTGGTCCGGCGGCGGCCTGGGCCTCAGCCTGAGCGGCGCAGGTTACACCGTGGGCGTCTGGGACGGCGCTGCCGTCCGCGCCACCCACCAGGAGTTCGGCGGTCGCGTGACGGTCATTGACGCTGTCGCTGCGGCTGACCACGCCACCCACGTGGCGGGCACGATTGCCGCCGCGGGCATTGACCCGACGGCGCGCGGCATGGCCAATGGCCTCCTCATCCGCAGCCGCGACTGGACCAACGACATGGCCGAGCTGGCCGCCGACGCCGCCCTCATCATCGCCTCCAACCACTCCTACGGCAACGTCGTCGGCTGGGACACCCGCATTGACTGGGGCATCGGCCCCGTGGACACCTGGGTCGGCGACCGCAGCATCTACGCCATCGAGCCCGCCGAGTTCGGCTACTACGACTCTGATGCCAGGACCCTCGACCAGGTGCTCTACAACAACCCCCGCCTGCTGAACGTCTGGGCCGCCGGCAACGACCGAAACGACGTGTTCACCAACCTCCACGGCGACAACACCTATGTCACCTATCTCTCCGCAGGCCCCGGCGGGCCCGGCTGGTATCAGGTGAGCACGGCCGACTACCCGGCCCCGCCGGGCGACGGCAACGGCGGCACGGGCTACGACTGCCTCGCGCTGGGGCAACCCGTGTCCAAGAACAACCTCGTCGTCGGCGCAATCAACGACATCACCGTTGACCCCTATACCAATGCCCACGTTAGCATGAGCAGCTTTTCCTCCTGGGGGCCGGCCGACGACGGCCGCGTGAAGCCCGACGTTGTGGGCAACGGCATCAGCCTCTACTCGACGCTCTCCTCCGGTGACGCCGCCTACGGCTCCATGTCCGGCACCTCGATGGCCTCGCCCAACGTCACCGGCACCGCCGCGCTCCTCATCGAGCACCTCAACAACCGCCTCGGCGTCATGCCCCGCTCCGCCACCACCAAGGGCCTCATCATCCACACAGCCTTCGACGCCGGCAACGCCGGCCCCGACTACGTCTACGGCTGGGGCGTCGTGGACGCCGCCGCCGCCGCCCTCTTCGCCATCGCCGCCACCACCGGCCCCAACCCCAACGCCCACATCATTGAGGCCACGTTCCTCGGCACTCAGTGGACGACGAGCGTCTACCTCGACGGCACCGAGCCCTTCAAGGCCACTCTGGTCTGGACCGACCCAGCCGGCCCCACCCAGTCGGGCCTCCTCGACGACACCTCCTCCGTCCTCGTCAACGACCTCGACCTCTGGGTCACCGACGCCCTGGCCAACATCTACTATCCCTGGACCCTCGACGTCCTCAACCCCTCCAGCCCCGCCGTCCGCACCCAACTCAACCACCTCGACAACGTTGAGCAGGTCCTCATTGACAACCCCAGCGCGGGCTGGTACACCCTGCACGTCGGCTACACCGGCCAGGAGCCCTTCCAGCAGGACTTCTCGCTCCTGTTCAACGGCTTCCTGCGTCAGACGCAGGAGGAGATACCCGAGCCGGCCACCTGTCTGCTCCTTCTCGCCGGCTGCGCGGCCCTGGCCAGGCGCCGCCGCCGCTCCTGACCTGAGCCAACCCGAGCCGCCCCGCGCTCTCCCAAGGCCCGGCGCCCGCGCCTCGCGGGCCGGCGCCTCGCTCTGCCCTCTTGGTGTCCTCAAGGTGGCGCGCCCGCGCGCGGCCCCTGCACCCTCCCGTCCGGCCCCGCAGCCCTGAAAGTTGCACGACGCCCCCGTCCATGCTAACTTCTTGCCAACTGGCAGCGCTTGGGCCGAAGAGCATTGGGACGATATGCGGAAGATAGCGACACGCCTGGGGCTCTGTGCGACCCTGCTGGCCGGCTGCCGCCCTGCTCAGGAGGCGCCGTTTCTGCCGCCGCCCGCCGTGACCCCCACGCGGCGGGCGCCAGACGCGCCGCAGCGACGGCCCCAGCCGCCGGAGCGGCGCCTCTCGGTCGCCTTTGACGCCGTGCCCATGCCCGAAGTCATCTCCATCATGGCCCGGCAGCACAAGGTGGCCATCACCATCTCCCGCACCATTCCGACCGAGACCTGGAGCCAGCATCGAGTGACGCTGAGGATGGCCGATGTGACCGTGAGGGCGTTCCTCGACTGGCTCGTGCGCCCCCTGGAGGCCCAATACGCTATCGAGGCCGACGGCCCTATGAGGGGTGGTCCGCCGTCCTCGGGGCGCCTCGGCGCCTGGCTCAGCCGCAGCGACGACCTGCTCGACGACGAGCCGCTGGAGGTGCGCTCCTACCGCGTGCCCACCCATCTGGCGCTCCGCAGGCCCATCAGGGGCGCGCTCCTCTACGAGCGCGAGCAGGCCGCCGTGCTCGACACCCTCCACGCCTGCCTCCGCTACATCGAGGAGCGCAGGCCGGGGTGCCGCCTGGCCTTCCACGGCGAGCAGGACGTCTTGGCCGCCCGCCTGCCCGCGCGCGCCCACGCCCGCCTCGAGGCCATCCTCGATGCCCTGCGCTACGGAAGCGGCCTCCCCGAGCTGCCCAGGCCCTCGGCCCTCGACCTGCGCAGCAAGCTCGACGCACCCGTGGCCTGGGACGACCCGCCGGCCCCCGCGAACCACACACTCTTCCGCATCGCCGAGGCAGCCGGCGTGAACCTCGGCTGGGACGCCGCCCCGCTGGCCGACCGCGTGGTGCTCATCCCTGCCGGCAGGCACCCGCTGCGCGAGATGCTCGACGCCGTCGTGCGGCAGACGCCCCTGGGACGCTACGCCATCGAGCCCGGCCACGGCATCTGGCTCTACAGGGAGGGGCAGGACGCGGACTTCCCCAGCAGCGGCGCGACCCTGTGGGATCGCGCCGTCGTGAGGGCATACGAGGTGCGGCCCGTGCTGGCGCATCTGACCCCCGAGGCCCTGCTCGCCCACGTGCGGCGCCAGGTGGACCCCGGGGAATGGGCCAGGGGGCTGCCCGCCGCGTCCGTCTTTGCCCCGACGGGGCGCCTCATAGTCGTCCACGATGAGGCAGGCCAGCGCCGCACCGCAGCCGTCGTCCACGAACTCGTCGAGCGTTACCGCAGCGTCCCCGTGCCGACCAAGAAGGGGGGCTGAACGTGAAGGAGTTCGACCTCATCCGCTGGATTCGCCGCGCCGCCCCTGCCGACGCCTCGGTGGTCGTCGGCATAGGCGACGATGCCGCCCTCGTGCGCGCCCACGGCCCCTCCACCCTCGTGACCACCGACATGGTGATCGAGGGGGTGCACTTCGCCCCCGGCGGTGCGACGCCGCGGGAGGTGGGGTGGAAGGCGATGGCGCGAAACGTCAGCGACATTGCGGCGATGGGCGGGCGGAGCACCTTCGCCGTCGCCGCCGCCGCCCTCCCCCGCGGCTGGTCTGAGGCCGACGCGCGCGAACTCGTCCTCGGCCTCCTCGACTGCGCCAACCAGTTCGGCATCCGCCTCGTCGGCGGCGACATCGCTGCGACCCCCGGGCCGCTCATCGTCACTGTGACCCTGCTCGGGGACCTTGAGGGCCGCCCGCCCATTCTGCGCAGCGGCGCACGGGTGGGCGATGCCATCCTCGTCACCGGCTCGCTCGGCGGCTCGCTCCTCGGCAAGCACCTGCGGTTCCGCCCCCGCCAGGCCGAGGGCCTCGCGCTCGCCGAGCGCTACGCCCCGCACGCGATGATTGACATCAGCGACGGCCTCGCCCGCGACCTGCACAACGTCCTCGACGCCAGCCGCGTCGGCGCAAGGCTCTGGGCAGCCGACATCCCGCTCTCCGACGACGCCCGCCGCGCGGCCCAGGCCTCTGGCCGCTCGCCCCTCGACCACGCCCTCGGCGACGGCGAGGACTACGAGCTCCTCTTCACCCTCGACCCCGCGACCGCCGGCGTGCTTCTCGCCGACCAGCCCTTCGACGTGCCCGTCGCCCAGATCGGCGAAGTGACGCCTTCCGGCGCGCTGCTCATCCTGCCCGACGGCTCGGAGCGGCCCCTCGAGCCGAGCGGCTGGGAGCACGCCACATGAGACGACAGCGGGCAGACGACAGCCGACAGCATGGTAGGGCGTGCATCCTTGCACGCGGAACGACCTGAATGGCAATTGCAGGCCCTCACGGCACTAGCGCGAGGTGACAGAGATGACAGTGCTCAGCAGGTCGCGGGAGGAGACGCTGGAGCTTGGGCGCAGGCTCGGCCGGCTCCTCGGCCCGGGCGACGTTGTGGCCCTCAGCGGCCCGCTCGGCTCGGGCAAGACCACGCTGACCAAGGGCCTGGCCGAGGGGCTGGGCGTCGGGGAGCCGCGATGGGTCACTAGCCCCACCTTCGTCCTCGTCCACGAATACGAGGGGCGGCTGCCCGTCTACCATCTGGACGCCTATCGCCTGGGGGGCGCGGCGGACGCCGAGGCCCTCGGCGCCGACGAGATGTTCTTCGGCTCAGGCGTCACCATCGTCGAGTGGGCCGACCGCATCCTCCCCGCCCTGCCCGCAGAGCGGCTCGACGTCGCCCTGGAGATCGTCGGCGAGGCCAGCCGCCAGCTCACCCTCCGCCCCCTCGGCCCCCGCTACGAGCGGCTGCTCGCCTCGCTGGGGCGCTGAGCGGCGGCGCGCACTACGGCGTCCGGAAGAGTGCCTTGGGGGGGATTTCCTGGAGCGGGATGCCGGGGCCTTCGTAGGAGACCTTGAGCGCCGCTTCGCCGGGGGCCTGGAAGTAGGCCACGCGGATGGGGTGCTTGCCGGCCTTGAGGGGGATGAAGCCGCGCCGCTCGATGCTGGCGTGCAACCCATCGTTGTCCACCACGAGCGCCTCGCCGATCCAGAGCCGGCTGCCGTCGTCGGAGCGGAGGTAGAAGGCGTAGACCCCGTCGGCGGGGACCTCGATGTAGCCGCGGTAGTCCATCGCGAACCATTCCCTCCCAGCGTAGGGTCCAAGCTCAAAGCTGGGCAGCGTGCTCTGGGCGGCGGGTTTGAGCCTGGCGAAGTCGGGCAGCGCCTGCCAGCGGCCGTGGTAGTGAGCGTAGGCGATGCCAGGGACCAGCCCCTCGGCCTTCTCGGCCGGACGCGGCGCGACCTCTCGCAGGGTCACGATGGCGTCCACGCGCCGCCCGTTGCGGATTAGGCCCAGGGGCAGGGCCTCGCCGCCCTTGCGGCCGACGAGTGCGAGGTGGAAGTCTATGCCGCTGAGCACCCGCTCCTTGCCGACCGCGGTCACCACGTCGCCCACCATCACGCCGGCGGCCTCGGCGGGGGAGCCTTTGGCGACCTCGGTCACGACCGGGGAGCCCTCCATCGCCACCTTGATTCCCAGCACGAAGCCGTAGCGCCCCTCGGCCGCGACGAGGTCGGGGAAGGCCGCGCGAATCTTGTCAATGGGGATGGCGAAGCCGATGTTCTCGGCCTCCTTCTTGTTGCTGGTGCACAGGCCGATCATCTCGCCGTGGACGTTCAGCAGCGGGCCGCCGGAGGTGCCGGGGTTGATGCTGGCGTCGGTCTGAATCATGTCCGCCAAATGGGTGTAGTCGGTGGTCGTGGCGCGCCCGATGCCGCTGACGATGCCTGCGGCCATGGTGAAGCTGATGCCGAATGGGTTGCCGATCGTGATGGCAGGCTCGCCGACCATCACGGTGGCGCTGCGGCCGAGCTTGAGGGGCTTGAGGGGGCGGCCGGCCTCCAGCTTCATCAGCGCCAGGTCGTTACCTGGGTCCTCGGCAATGAGGCGCACGGGATACGACTTGCCATCGAAGAGCAGGGCCGTGCGGGAGCCCTCGAAGCGCAGCATGTGGCTGTTTGTGAGCACGTAGCCCGCCGGGTGGATGATGCAGCCCGTGCCCCATTGCGTGTGAGTCGTGCGGGTGCGCTTCGCCGGACCCTTGCCGTCGGGGGCGGGGGTCTCGGTCGTCTCCGTGCGGGTGGCCGTGAACTTCACCACAGAGTCCTTGCACGCCTCGAAGACCTCGACGAGCGCGGTGCGGCGCAGCGCCTCGCGCGAGCGCGCCCTCCAGCCCTCTGCGCACGGCGCGCAGCCGGCCGCCGCAGCCCCGACGAGAATGGGCACCAGCAGCTTGCGGAGAAGCCTCAAGGTGAATCTCCTGGCGGTGAAGCGGGTCCGAGGACGTGTCCCGGGGCGACGCAGTGGCCGCGCAGGAACTCGGCGGCCGACATCGCGCGCTTGCCGGCGGGCTGGAGGGCGAGGACGTGGAGCACGCCGTCGCCCGTCTCGACCGCGATGCGGTCGCAGTCCACCGCCGCCACCCGGCCAGGTTGGGCGGCCTCGCCCGCCACGGCCTCTGCCGCGTGGATGACGAGGCGAAGTGGCGGGGCGGCGGGGCGGTGCCAGAAGGTGAAGGCGCCGGGCCACGGGGCCATGGCCCGCACGAAGCGGGCGAGCCAGGCGGCAGGGCGGCGCCAGGGGATGGCGCCGTCGCCCTTGTCGAGCGCGGGAGCGAAGGTGGCGAGCCGGTGGTCCTGGGGGACGGGTGTGGCCTTGCCCTCGGCGATGCGCGCGATGGCCTTGACGAGCAGGCAGGCGCCGAGCTCCGCGAGGCGCGCTGAGAGCTCCCCCGCCGTCTCGCGGGGGCCGATGGGCGTGGCCTCCTGGAGGATGATGTCGCCGGCGTCTATCCTGGGGGCCATGAGCATGATGGTCACGCCGGTCTCGGCGTCGCCGGCGAGGATGGCGTGGGGGACAGGGGCGGCGCCGCGGTGGCGCGGCAGCAGGGAGGCGTGGACGTTTATGCAGCCGTGGGGAGGGAGCCGCAGGAGCCGACGGCCGAGCTTCTGGCCGAACGCTGCGACGACGATGGCGTCTGGGGCGAGCTCGGCGAGGCGGCGCACGAATGCCGGATCATTCGCCCGCCCGGGCTGGAGGACGCGCAGGCCGCGGGCGGCGGCAAACTCTTTGACCGGCGGGGCGGCGAGATGCCGGTGCCGCCCGCACGGGCGGTCGGGCTGGGTGACAACGCAGGCCACCTGGTGGCCTGCCTCCAGAAGCGCGGCCAGGGAGGGCACTGCGAACTCAGGCGTACCGAAGAAGACGATCCTCATTGGCTCACCGGCCGACTGGTGGTGCGCCCCTCGCCGGGCGCGCCGTCACCTGTGCGCCCTTGGCAAGAGGTCGCTCGCGCGGCCCAGGCGCATGCAGGGGGCCGCCGGGGCGTCGCGGACGCTGATCGAGTCGGTCGGCCCTGCGGCGGCGCGGAGGGCGGGCAGGTGGCGCGGCTCGATGCGGACGTCGAGGGTGAAGCGCTCGTCGTGGCGGCGGGAGGCGAGCACGTTGCCCAGCTCGTGCGCGCAGGCGAGCAGGCGGCCGCTGGCGCAGTGGGCCTCGACGGTGACGCGGGTCTCGCGCTGCATGACGAGGGCGAGGACGGCGGCCCGCACGTCGTCCAGCCCATCGCCTCGCAGGGCGGAGATGCGGATGTGATTGGGCGCGGCCGCGGCCAGGAGCTCGGCCTCCACGGTCGGGCGGGCGACATCGCTCTTGTTGAAGATGTGGAGCACGGGGTGGGCGCCGCAGCCGATCTCGGTGAGCACCTGGCCCGCCACCTCGGCCTGGTGGTAGCAGTCGCGGTGGCTGATGTCCACCACGTGGAGCAACAGGTCGGCCTCGTTGGCCTCCTCCAGGGTCGCATGGAACGACGCGATGAGGTGGTGGGGGAGGCGGCGGATGAAGCCCACCGTGTCGCTAAGCAGGGCGCGGTGGCAGGCGTCGAGCTGCCAGACGCGGGTCTTGGTGTCGAGGGTGGCAAACAGGCGGTCCTCGACGAAGGCGTCGTGGCTGCCGGTCAAGGCGTTGAGCAGGGTGCTCTTCCCGGCATTGGTGTAGCCGACGATGCAGACCTTGAACTCGTCGCGTCGTGCGGCGACCTCGCGGCGCCTGCGGCCCGCGATGGCCTTGAGCTCGCGGCGGAAGCGGCTCATGCGCTCCGTGATCACGCGGCGGTCGGTCTCGAGCTGCCGCTCGCCGGGGCCGCGGGTGCCGATGCCGCCGCCCGTGCGGTCCAGGTGGGTCCACATACGCGTCAGGCGCGGCAGGGTGTACTCCAGTTGGGCAAGCTCCACCTGGACCTTGGCCTGGCGCGTCTTGGCGCGGGTGGCGAAGATGTCGAGGATCAGCTCGCTGCGGTCGAGCACCTTGGCCTCGGTGATGCGTTCGAGGTTTCGCACCTGAGCGGGGCTGAGGTCGTGGTCGCACAGCACGGCGTCGGCATCGGCGGCCCTACAGAGCTGGGCGAGTGCCTCGGCCTTGCCCTGGCCGATATAGGTGCGGGGGTCAATGTGAGGGAGCTTTTGGGTGAGGCGGCCGACCACGCGCGCGCCGGCGGTCTCGGCCAAGCGTGCCAATTCGTCGAGGGGCTCCTCCCCGCCGTGGTCTTCGTCGGGGAGCAGGACGCCGGCCAGGACCGCCCGCTCCTGCCGCACCGTCAACTCGCCGCGATCCGGCTCACGCAACCCGCGATCCTCGCTAGCCACGGACTGCCCCCCCTGCCACCTGGATTATACCCCCCTCTTGAGCGGGGAGTCAAGGCGGCGGCCTGGCGGGCGCAAGCCCATGCTCCCGGCCGTCGCCGCCGCAGTGGGCGGTCATGGGGCTTCCTCCACGGTGGCCGCTGGGCCACAGCGACGTGGGCGACCGCTGTCTTTCGCCTGGGCTACTTCGGCCATTGGCCGCCGGGCATGGCGCGCGGGGCGAGCTTGGAGGGGTCAACGACGATGTGCCTGATGCGCTGGCGCTTCCAGGTGTAGGTGATGTGGACGAGTCCGTCGGCGCTCTGGATGACGGCGGGATAGGAGAACTCGCCCGGCTCGCTCTCGAGGACGAGCGCGGCCTGCCAGTCCCTGCCGTCCCTGCTCACGGCGACGTTGAGGGGGGAGCGGCCGCGCGGGGTGTGGTTGTAGACGAGCAACTGCCGTCCATCGCGCAAGGTGACGGCGTCAATCCCCGCGTTGGGGTTGGGCAGCGCGGTGGCCGCCATCTCGCTCCAGGTCTTGCCGCCATCTGAGGAGTTGACCTCGACGATGTGCCCCTGGCGGCTGCGGCAGAGGGCCTGGACACGCCCGTCGGGGTGGGTGAGGAGCGTGGGCTGGATGGCGGCGAACGCCTTGCCGTCGTTGACGGGGCCGATCTTGTGCCAGGCATTGCCGAGGTCGGCGGTCAGCTCGAAGTGGACTCGCCAACCCTGGTCCTCGGTGCTCGAGCCGCAGAGGAGCGCGCCGCTGGGGAGCTGTATGGGCTTGTTCTTGATCGGGCCGAGGATGCCATCGGGGAGGCGGGCGGGCCTCGACCATGCCTTGCCGCCGTCGTGCGACGCCATCATCATGCCCCACCAGGCGCGCGGGCTGGGGCCGACCTTGTAGAAGAGCAGGAGCGGGCCGCCCCTGGACTGGAAGAGCACGGGGTTCCAGCACGGGAAGCGCTTCTCGGGCGACTCGACGCCGTTGGCGACCTCGACGGGCGGCGACCAAGCGGTGCCGTCGTGGCGCGAGAGCCAGATGCCCACGTCGGGCTTGCCCTCGGCCGCGCCGCCAAACCACGCGGCGACGAGTGCCCCGCCCGACTCCGCAATCGTCGAGGCGTGGCACTGGGGGAACGGCGCCTTCTCGTAGACGAACTCCGCCTTCACGATGCCGGGCTGCTCGCCCGGCGCAGCGGCGGCGACCACGCACAAGAGGCCGGAGAGCATCATGGCCCGTCTCCTCAATCTGAGGTGCCCCCGCGCGGCGGGCCGTCGTGGCGGCCCAACGCGCCTCGCAGGCGCGATTGTAGGCTTCTGCCGGCGGAAGTCAACAGGCAACAAGCCTGGCGCCACCCTGGTTTCGCTCTTCGACCTATCCTCGGCCCCAGCGGGGCGGAACACGGCGGGCCACCGGAACTCGGCCCGCCTCGGCCATTCCCGACGCCGACACCGGACAGGGGATCAATGTGTGCGCAAGGATTTGATCCTCTGTGCCAATTCTTGGCACGCTCCGTAAGATCTAGCGCGACTGGCACTTGTGGACTGGGCGCGCTCCCAGAGAACAGGCGATCACCGGCCTCCGCCTCACAAGTTGATCCTCTGTCGCCCCCCGGCCCCGAGCCCCGGCCCTCTCAAGCCATTCGTGGGTCTTTCGGGCTGCGGCGACTTGTCGCCGCTCTTCCCAGCGAACCACCGAAGCCAGGGGCGCGTCAGGAGACGACCAGGGGGTTGCGTGCAATCTTCCACGCTCGCGCCATTCTGCTGTAGTGCGGCAGAGGGGCCTTGAAATGGGGTTTTGGGCAGCGAGCAAGGGTCAACCGCGGCTCAGGAGCCCCACCCTCTCCCTACCCTCTCCCTGCAAGGCAGAGGGGTTGCCTCTCCCCTACCTCTCGGGGACGGGGTGCCGCCGGGGTCGGTGCGAGGGGCCACATTCTCGCCTCTCCTTTACCTCTCAGGGAGGGGCTGGAGGGAAACCGGAATAGGCCAACCCCCCTCCCTTTCAGGGAGGGACTGGAGGGAAACCGGAATAGGCCATCCCCCCTCACTTTCAGGGAGGGGCTGGAGGGAGACCGGAATAGGCCAACCCACCTCCCTTTCAGGGAAGGGGTGGAGGGAAACCGGAATAGGCCAACCCACCTCCCTTTGAGGGAGGGGGTGGAGGGAAACCGGAATTGGCCAACCCCCCTCCCTTTCAGGGAGGGGGTAGGGGGAGGGTCGGAGCGTGTGGCGAGGTAGCGGCCAGGCCTGGGGCTGCGCGCCAGAGGCACTTCTCGCGGGGTGGCGGGGGGAGCGTGTCAGCGCTCGCTGCCGTTGGCGCCAATCTCCGAGGCGACGCGCTCGCGGAGGGCGAGCATCTGCTGCATGAGGAGCTCGACGGCCTTGCTTTCGACGCCGAGCTCGGGGAACTTGCGTCCGAGGACCAGCTTCTCGCGTGCGACGGCGAGACAGGCGTCGGCGGCCTCGATGCAGGCGAGGCTGCGCTGACGCCAGAGGTGTCCCTCGTCCTCGAAGTCGCCGGTCTGGCGGAAGCCGTTGCGCTTGGTGAGCCGCTTGTACTTGAAGGCGGCGGGGTCGAGCGCCCTGGCCCGCGCGGCGTGGGCGGCGATCTGGCCGTCGAGCTTCACGAGGTAGGCCTGGCGGCGGTCGCGGGCCTCGGCGAGGCTCTGGGCGGTCTGAAGGTCGGTCACCTGGGCGGTGGCAAGGCCGAGCGCGGCGAGGAGCTCGCGGCGCGTGGCCACGACGTCGGAGGCGAGGCCGAGGCGGTGGGCCTCCAGGGCGGTGAGGGTGAGGAGCTTGCCCTTGGGGTGGGTCCAGTCGCCGAGGGTGATGCCGGCGCTGGGCTGGAGGGCGGCGGCTTTCTGGACGCTGAGGAACACGCGGCGTCCGTCGGCCTTCGCCTCTCGGAGCTCGACCTCGGGGTCCACCATGGCGGCGGCGAGCTCGGGGGGGTGGCCGTTTTTCTCGGCGAGGGAGCGCATGCGGGCGGAGATGGCGGAGGCGGCCTTGTCTATCACGGGCACGGGGCGGCGGGCGGCGTCGAGCACGACGACCAGGGGCGCGGCGGCGCCGATGGCGGTGCCGGGGGCCATGTAGATGCGGTTGCAGGCCAGGGCGAGCATGGCGCCCGCGGAGAAGGCCCCGCCGCTGACGCCGCCGCTGACGTAGGCCACGGTCTGGGCGGGGGCCATGCGCTCGATCTCGGCGCAGACCTCTTGGGCGACGTCGAGCCGCCCGCCCAGCGTGTCAATCTCGAAGACCACCACGTCGGCCCTCAGGGCCCTGGCCCGCGCCGTCGAGCGGCGGACCGTGGCCACCATGAGGTCGCTCTCGATGGGGCCTTCGATCTGGATGAAGCACACGGTCTGGCGCTTCTCCCTCGGCGGCTCGGCCGCGCCCTCCGAGGGGCGGGTGCTGACGCGGGACGGCACCTGGTAGCCGGGGTCGCGGGTGAGGCCCGCCACCTGGCTTCGGGGAATCTCGACGACGATGGTTTCGGAGACCTGGACGGTGAGCTTCTGGTCGGTCTCGGCCAGGATCTTGCCAACGATGACCTTGCCGTCGGTGAGCACCACTCGGTCGGCCCAGCAGGCGATGGCCAACGCGCAGGTCCACACGACCGCAAGAGCGTTTCGCCTCATGGGCAGTACTCCTAAGTGTTAGGCACCCCTACTCGGGCAGACGTAGTTTTTGTGGGACAGCAAATCATGTGCCGTCAGCCTCGGGCTGCGCAGGCATTCCGTAAGAGCCAGCGCCTCAGCAGTTTAGAGACTCCTGCTCGGGGACGAGGCGTGCCTGCGGTGACGAAAATGGGCAGCGAGGTGTAATGTCATGTTACGGCCCTGAGGGCGGCCCTGCGGGCTTGAGGGCGATGAGGTCCCTGCGGGGACGGGACCAGACCCGCTCGACGGCGGCCCGCACGAGTTTGAGGACGGCCTGGTAGTCGGCGTCGGTGGCGTCTGGGTAGACGGGCTTGCCGCACTTGCCAAGGTGGGGGCTGAAGCCGGCACTACCAACGGCGGCCCCTTTGGGGAGGGGCGCGAGGAGGAAAAGGCTGCGCTCGGGGGCGCGGATGTCCACCCAGTCGAGCCGTGTGACCTCGGCCGGCTTGTGGCAGGGCGTGCAGCGTTTCTCGTGGAGCGCGGCCAGGTCCTTGCGGAGCTCGGTGTCGCTCGCCAGGTCGTAGGCGGGCGCGGGCGGACGCTTGTTGACGAAGCGGTCGTGGTAGGGGGCGTTGGCGTCTATCCACATCGTCAGCCGCAACCTGTCGTCGGCGCTCAGCTTCGCCCGCTCGGTGTGGGGCGCCTTTCCGAGGACGGCGATGAGCTTGCTCCTGTGGGAGCCGTAGGCCAGCGGCGGCGTGATGCTGGCGTCCTGAGCTCGGGCGGGGGAGCAGGAGACGAGGCCGTTGCCGAGGATGGTCGCGTAGGCGCGGTTGTAGCCGTAGCCTGGCACGGCGGCGTCATAGGTCGTGAGCCCGCCGAAGAAGTCGAGCTTCCCCGCTGGCTTCAGGCCGCTGTGGCAGGCGACGCAGTGCTTGTCGAGGACGGGTTGGACGTCGCGGAGGAAGCTGATGGGGCGGTCGCCCCAGGGCGGGGGGATAAGGGGCGATGGGTCGCGTCGCGCCGCCAGGGGGTCGGCCTTTGGCGGGGGGGCGAGGGGGCGGGTCTCGTGGCAGCCCACGCAGGCGCGCCGTTCGCCGGGCTGGAAGCTGATGAACGAGCGCATGCGCCGAAGCTCCATGCGGTGCTCGTCGAGGAGCTGGAAGTAGACCGCCGTGTCGGGCGGGACGCTGAAGTGTGCGGAGCCGTCGGGCTCGACGGGCACGTCGCCGAGGATGCGGACGGGGGTCCAGTTGAGCACGAGTTGCTTTTCGCCGGTGGGCTTGAGGCAGTTGTGGTCCTCGACGTAGCGGTGGCCGCCGTGGGTGTTGTCGTAGGGCCAGCCGATTGGCTCGGCGATGCGGATGTAGCGGATGCGTTCGGGGGCGATGCCCTCGACGCCGAGGGCGACGTCGCTGACCACGCAGCTCGCGCGGTCGGCCTTCAGGTCAATGGCCTCGGCGAGGACGGGCGGCCTCTGCCGCGGCCTCAGCGGGATGGGGATGAAGCACGAGATGGCGGGGTCGCGGTAGATAAGCTCCTTGTTCCCGAACACATCAATGAGGAATAGCGCGTAGCCGGTGGCATTGGTCGTTGAGGTGCCGTGGGTGTAGGAGACGAGGAAGTATTTCTCCGAGAGCGCCCAGGGGGTGGAGTAGAAGCCATCGGCGTCGGCCACGCCGCCCTCGGGCACGGGGACGCCGTCCATCCCGCCCTCGGGCGGCTTGATGTTGGGCGTGACGATGCCGATGCCGGCCGGCTCGTTGATGCCCCGAGACTGGTTGACGACGATGACCGGCCCGACGGCCAGGGTGTGGTGCCCGGTGGCGATGGCGACGAGCTTGGTGCTGCCTGGGATCGAGCGGACGTCCTCCATCGCCCAGGGGTTGGGGATGTGTTGCTTGAAGAGCGCGTCGGCCCCCGTGCCGTCGGGGCGAATGTACCAGAGGCTCTGAATGTAGGCGAAGCTGCGCTCGTGGTACTCCCAGCGGGTGTAGCCGATGAGGCCGTTGTCGAGGCAGTGGGGCAGATAGTCGCCGTCCTTGTTCACGCTCATCCGCCTGACCCCGCTGCCGTCTGGCTTCACGACGTAGAGGTTGCAGCTCGTCTCGTCCTTGTCGTACTCGTTGCACTGGAGCGAGGTTCCGCAGCGCTCGGAGGCGAAGACGACGTCGCCGTTGGGGGCATAGGTGGGGTCGAGGTCGCTCCACTCACCGCTGGTGAGCTGGCGGAGGCCCGAGCCGTCAATGCCGACCTCGAAGATATGGGTCGGCTCCTCCGTGCGGCGGAGGTGGTAGTTGGCGGCGCGATTGGTCCAGCCCGGCGGCGGCTGGTCGCTCCTGGCCCGGGCGTAGCCGAAGACCACGCGGTCCCCATCGAACCAGAGGTCCATGCCGTGGACGTGTCCCGGCCCCAATGCGCCGTTGAGGACATAGCGGAGGCTGGCTGCGGGCCTCTCAGGCACCGGCTCGGCCAGTGCGGAGAAAAGGCCCCTGGCGCCTTTTCCAGGGCTGAGGATGCAGATGTCGCCGCCGGGGCGCGAGACCCAGGGCATGTGGTTCAGGCAAACGTCGGGATAGGTCTCCTGGGTGAAGCGCTTGACGAAGAGCAGCCTGTCGAAGTTGAGCAGCGGGTTGGCAAAGGCGAGCCGCCGCACGGTCCAGCAGGTGTCGAGGTAGAGGGCGAGCTTGGCCTCAGCCGCCGCGTCCTTCGCCAGCGCATCGAGGCGTCTCTGGGCGTCGTCGAGCTGGGCGAGGAAGGGCCTGGCGTCGAGGCCCGCCCGCGCCAGGTCGGCCGCGAGGCGGCGGCCGCGCTCGATCACCTTGTCGGTGGGGTACGCGCTTCCCGGGGCAACGGGCACGGCCTTGGCGGTGGACCACTGGCTCACGCTGCTCTGGTCCGCCGGGCGGTGAAGGGCGAGGTTCTTGGCGTTCGGCCCCGGGCCGTAGACCTCCACCTCGTCGAGGTGGAAGAAGACGGGCTTGGGGCTCGGGACCTGGAGGCGGACGAATCGTGCGCGGAGCTCGCCGTCCTTGAACGCCACCTCCAGCGGCTTGGCGCCTCCGATGCCGCCGAAGTGCTGGCGGTTCTCGTGGCGGAGCGTCCACGCCTTGCCATCGTCCGAGGTCAGGACATTGAGCCTGTCGGCGTTGTGGAGGCCGGGGGCGTAGTCGAGGCGGTTATAGACCACGATGCGGGCGATGGGCAGGCTCTCGCCCAGGTCAACCTGCCACCACGGATTCGGCTCCAGGCCAGTGTGGAAAGCGTACTTGCCGTTCTTCACCCCGTCGCAGGCGCCCGCGGCGTCGGAGCGGGTGGAGACCGGCCCGGCGGCCGCTGCCCTGGCCGCCTGGAGCCATTCGGCCTCGATGAACGTGCGGAGCGTGGCGCCCGACACCTCCTCGTCCCGCGGCGCCGCCAAGGCCGCCTGACCAACGGCGAGCACTGCCAGAAGAAGTGGCAGCGCGCAAGCACGGGCGAGCTCTTGGCCGCCGCGACTCGGCATCCGGGCTCTCCTGGTCCGCCCCGCGCCCGATTATAGCATGGGGCGCCCCCGCGTGTCACCACTCTTCGGATTGAGATCGTGGCCCCCCGTAATAGGAAGACGAGCGAGACCTGGAGCGGCACAAGGGCGAACCGCCTTGCGAAGGCTGATTCTCGTGGCTACGACTTGCCGAAGGCTATCCGCTCCCCGGCGGTGACGCTCCATTCGCCACGCCCCCTTTTCCCTTCTTTGCTTTTCTCGCCAGCCTTCAGTAGAATCAAGAGGTTCGCTGGCGAGTGCGCCCCACGCAACGGCGATTCCCAGGATGCTCGGCGTGGAACAATGGAGTCCGGGTCCGACCTGGCGACGGGCGGGCAGGCTCCCGAAGGGCCTGTTTGCGTTCGGCCTTGTCCTCGCGGCCTGCGCGCCGTGCGCGGCGGGCGATGCCCCGGGCTTTCTCCGGCTGCCACTGACGCGAGCCGACCTGGACCTGGCCGCGTGCAAGAGCTATGCGGACGGCGCCCCCGCGGCGGCGAGCGCGGATGAGGTGTTAGCTGTCTTGGGACTTCAACCCCGCCCGCGCGACAGCCGCGGCTGGTCGGCGGGCGAGGCCCGAGGCGAGAAGCCCAGTGTATTCCACTACCTTGTGGCGTTCAAGTCTCCAGTCGCCCTCGGCTCGGCGTGGGTGGAGCTTGGGGAACTTCGCTATCTGAGGGCCGACGCGCCCTATCCGCCCGACCCCGCGCGGGAGGAGCACTGGGCGAAGCCAGCCGTCTACCCCAACCAGTCGCGGCCCCACCTGGTCACGCTGCCGCCGGGCACCAAGACCCGCGCGGTGCTGCTCACCGAGACGCGCGGCGCGGGGCGCTCGACCCTCCGCTCATGGCGCTTCGCGGCCCGAAGGCTCCACAACGTCGCCCCCGACGCCACGGCCCAGGCCGAGAGCGAGTTCACGCAATACTCCCAGGGCGGCCCGCCCCACACCTATCGCGCCGCAGCCGTCACCGGTGGCTGGGGCGCCTGGCAGAACGCGGGGAAGGACCAGAAGGAGCGCTACACGCGGCCGCCAGTGTCGGACGTTGACCCAAGCTGGTTCGTGCTCTCGTGGGATGAGCCGCAGACGCTCGTCGGCCTCTATCTGCGGGACAACTTCGAGCTGATGCGGCTGGAGACATTCCGCGGTCCCGAGGGCATCAGCCCGGTCGCGGCCGTCGAGCGCGAGTGGAAACGGGTGGAGCACCACGAGCACGGGACCGGCCAGGGGCGCTGGGTGGCCTTCCAGCCGCTCAAGACCCGCGGCCTGCGGCTGGTCATCCTCAAGACCAATCCCGCGCCGGTCGCCCGCATCGAGGCGTTGCACGCCTACACCGAGCTTGGCGATGCCCCGGCGCCCGAGTTCCGGCCCCGCGAGGCCACCCCGCCCCCCTTCGCAATCGCCTACACGCTGCCCGACGACCTCAAGGTCACCCTGGTGGTCAACGACGCGGCGGGGCGAAGAGTGCGCAACCTCGTCGCCCGCGCCGACCGCAAGAAGGGGGACAACGCCGAGCACTGGGACCTCCGCGACGAGCGCGGCGCCATCGTGGCCCCAGGCGCCTACGAGTGGAAGGCCCTCGCCTGCCCGCCGCTTCAGCTCCGCTACGAGATGACGCCGTACCCCAACATCGAGGCCAACCATCCCGACAACTCCCCCTGGCTAAACGGCCCCAGCGGCCCGGGCGGCTGGCTGGCCGACCACACGCCCCCGAGCAGCTCGGCCACGACGGGCGACCACGTCTTCCTCGGCGCCCCCTGCGCCGAGAGCGGCGTCAGCTTCATCGCCTGCACCCTCGACGGCAAGAAGCTCTGGGGCATCCACAGCTTCGCCGCCTGGAGCGGCCCGCGCCGCATGGCCGCCGCCGACGGCAAGGTCTTCGTCGAAAACCAGGGCTGGAGCGCCTCCGGCGAAGAAGGCATGGACCGCGTCTGGGCCGTGGACATTGCGACCCAGAAGGTCGAAGACTTCCTGATGATCAGCCAGACCGAGCGGCGCCACCGCGGCATCTGCGGCATGGCCGCAGGCAACGGCAAGCTCTACATGGCCATTGACGCGGGCAGCGACTGGCTCAACAACGCCGTCGGCATCGGCGACGTGGACATCGAGCACTGCCTCCCGCCCTACCCGAGGAAGAAGCAGTCGGGCCTCGACTGGGTGCCAGACCCCCGCAACGACTTCGTCCGCCTCTTCCGCATCAAGGGCACCGTCGCAGGCTCCCAGTGCCTCGTCTACCTCGAGTCCACAAAAGGCCCCGGCCGCCAGCAACACATCCTGCTGGCCTTCAAGCGCCCAGTCGCACTCGGCAGCCTCGTCTTCCCGTTCCCCAAGCTCGACGAGGACGTGAAGCTCAAGATAAGCGTGCTGAAGCCCGACGCCCCCTATCCCCCCGACGCCGACGACGCGAAGCACTGGACCGTCTTCTACCCTCCGCAATCCCCAACCCGCAATCCCCAATCCGCAGCCTCCTGGGACGTAGTTCCCTGCCCGCCCAACACGCTGACGCGCGCTCTGCGGCTGACCTTTGTGAAGGGCGCCGACGACGAGCTCGAGGCCGCCCTTGAGGCGAAGGACGACGGGAAGGGGCTGAAGCTGGAGGCCCGCAAGGGCGCCGAGGCGGACGACGAGCGCAACTGGTTCGGGCGACTCGAGGGCATGAAGCTCCTACGCCGAAGATTCGCCAACCTCGCGCCAAAGGCCAAGGTCAGGGTCAACTCCGGCACCATCGCAGCCGACGGCACGTGGGACGCCGAGCGAACGGAGCCCGTGACGGAGGAGAAGCCGGGCATCTACGTGCTGGAGTGGCCCGAACCAGTGAAACTCCGCGGCCTGGCCATCATGGAGATTGACGGCAAGCGCACGGAGATTGATGCCTACGAGGGGCCGGCAGGCGCGATTGACATCGCGGCGAAGGACGGGTGGAAGCACCTGGCCACCTACCATCAGGCGCGGCGCTACTTCTACTTCCCCGACGACAACAACAACGCCAACGCGCGATACATGGACGGCTATGTGGACTTCGGGCGCGAGGTGACGACGCGGGCCATCCGCCTGCGCGTCGTCGAGCAATGGGTCCACCGCGAGGGCGACAGGGCGGGGCTCTATGGCATCCGCGCCGACCGCGGCGGGCTGAAGATGGACCCGACCCGCTGCCGCATCTACGGCGTGGCCGCGCTCGCCTCCCTGGGCGGCGAGGCCCCCCCCGACCCCATGGTGACCCGCCGCATCGAGGTCGCCGACATCGCCACCAGGAGGATCATCAAGGAGATTCCTATCTCCCAGCCCGGGCCGCTCGCCCTCAACCCGGCCGGCGAGCTCTACTGCCTCGCGGCCACCCAGGTGGTCAGAGTGGACCAGGGGGCCACATCCGACCACTCCGCACTCCGCAGTCCCCAGTCCGCAGTCGTCTCCGACCTCATCAAGCCCACCTGCCTGGCCTTCGATGCGCAGGGCAACCTCTACGTCTTCGACAAGGCGCCCGACCGCCACGTCGTGCGGGTCTACGATCGGGCGGGCAAGCACCTGCGGGACATCGGGACGCCGGGCGGCTTCAAGGTCGGCCCCTGGGACCCCACCCGCTTCGGCGACGTCTCGAGCATCTGCATTGACAAGGCCGGCCACCTGTGGGCCGTCGAGTGGCAATACTGGCCCAAGCGCATCGTCCAGTGGGCCACGACGCCTGAACCGAAGTTCCTCCGCGAGTTCCTCGGCAACACCTCCTACGGCGGCGGCGGGGTGCTGGACCCCTGGAACAAGCGCCGCCTCTTCTATGGCAACCTCGAGTTCGAGCTCGATTGGCAGACGGGCAAGAGCCGCCTGAAGAACCTCACGTGGCCCAACGGCTGGGAGGCCGGCGAGCTGCCCGTCAAGCTCGGCGAGCGCGTCTACATGGTCACGCGCACCCGCGAGCCGGCGAGCGACATCCCGGTCGGCATCGTCTACCTCTACGAGCGGGACCACCTGCGGCGCGTGGCGGCGGTGGGGCTGGCCAACTACTTCGCGGCGCTCCGCACGCCCGAAATCCTCGCCCACCTGGGCAAGCGGGTGCTCGAGGACTACCAGTTCATCTGGAGCGATCGCAACGGGGACGGCGAGCCCCAGCTCGCCGAGGTGACCTTTTCGCCGAAGAGAATCCACGGCGTCAGCCTCTTCAACCGCGACCTCGGCGTCCAGGCCGGCACCCTCCGCTATCAGGTGAAGGAGTTCCTGCCCAACGGCGCGCCAGTCTACGAGGAAAAGGAGTTCCCCAAGCTGGAGCCCGCGACGAAGGGCTGGCTCTCGACCCTCTACCGGCTCGACAACGGGACGTTTTTCCGCATGGGCAACCCCGAGGCTGCCTACAGCGCGGAGGGCGAGATGCTCTGGTCGTACCGCACCGAGGGCGCGGGCGGCCACGCCCTCAACTCCGCCAGCCCCTGGCATCCCGCCCAAGTCGTCAGCGAGTTCGGCTGGATCGGCCACGAGAACACCACACGACAGAAGACAGACGACAGGGGACAGACGGCAGACCAGAATCCGCAATCCGCAATCCGCAACCCGCAATCGGGGGAGGGGCTCGGGGAGTTTGTTGTCCTCAAGACCAACGTCGGCTCGTGGAACATCTGGACCAGCGACGGGCTGCTGGCGGGGCCAATCTTCCGCGACATCCGCGACCCGAAGCGGCAGCCCTGGGCGATGCGCGCGGGCGCCACCCCGCCGGCGGGCGGGGGGGCGCTGCGGGGGCTGCGGCTCGACGACGTGACGGCCGGCCAGGAGCACTTCAGCGGCTACTTCTGCCGCTCCTTCGAGGACGGCAAGTACTACGCCGTGGCCGGCCACAACCACGCCAGCGTCGTCGAGGTCGTCGGCCTCGACGCGGCCCGCCGCCTCGGCGGAAAGCTCACGGTCACCCCCGACGACGTCCGGAAGGCCCAGGACTGGGAGCGCGCCCACGCCCGCCAGGTCGCTCGACACGAGGCCAAAGTGCTCGACTGCTTCCGCACGCTCAGCCCCATCAAGGTAGACGGCAGCCTGGACGACTGGCGCGACGTGGCGGCCACGCCGATGCTGACCGAGGACTACGCTAAGATCCACGGCATCCCCCACAACGCCGCGTTCCGCATGGCCTACGACGACACACATCTCTACCTGGCCTACGAGGTGCGCGGCATGGGACCCCTGAAAAACAGCGGGAACCAGTGGGACAAGCTCTTCAAGACGGGCGGCGCGGTGGACCTGTGCCTGGGCACCGACCCCGCCGCCGACCCCGCGCGCAAGCAGGCCGTCGCCGGCGACCTGCGCCTGCTGATGACCTGGATGGGCTCAAAGCCCATTGCCGTGCTCTACCGCCCGGTGGCGCCAAAGGGCGCCCCTTCTGAAACCGACAATCGTCAATCCGCAATCGAGAATTGGGAAGTCGCCTCCCCCGTATGGAAATTGACGTTCGATCTCGTTAAGATACTCGACGCGGCGGTCCTGAGCCGCGCAGGCGCCAGCGACCGCTATGTCGTCGAGGCCGCCGTCCCGCTCGCCGAGCTGGGCATCCGCCTGCCGCGCGGCGCGGCCGGCTATCCCGTGAGGCTCAAGCTCGACTGGGGCGTCCTGGCGACCGATGCCGGCGGCACTGTGGTGCTCGGCCGCCACTACTGGGCCAACAAGGCCACCTCCGTGCTCTCCGACGCGCCATCCGAGGCGGCGCTTCACCCCGACCTGTGGGGCCACGTCCGCTTCTTCGACCGCGCCGCCAAGGGCCTCCAGATCACTGAGCCCAAGGACCTCGTGCCCGCGGGCAAGGCGCGCGATGGCGACCTCAAGCTGGAGCTTGAGGAAGAGTGATACTGACGCCTGACCCGTGACGCGTGACGACAGACACTTCATTCGGGGGCGATCCATGAAGAAGACGTGCGCTCTGGCAGGGCTGATCCTGGCCATGCTCCTCGGCTGGGCGAGCGGGGCCTGGGCCGGGCCGGTGGAGGACGCGAAGGCGCTCCTGGCCGCCAAGAAGTACGACGAGGTGGACACGCCGCTGGCCAAGCTCCTGGCCCAGGAGAAGCCGCCGGAGGACGCCTTGCGGGTCTCGCTGGAGGCGGCCCTGGCCAGCGGCCGCGTGCTCACGGCCCAGCGGCGCATCACCGCCCTGCTCCAGCTCACCCAACCGCCCGACCTCCTCTACCTGGGCGGGGAAGTCGCCGACCGGGCCGGCGAGCCGAGCCTCGCCGCCGCACGCTTCCTGACCTTCGTGCGCGGAACCAACGAGAAGAGCGACAAGCTCGCCTCCGCCCTCCGCTACCTGCTTCGGCGAGACGCCTACCCCGAGGAGTTCAAGAAGTACATCGCCCTCTTCGGCCCCGACGGCACGGCCTGGACGCTGGGCAACTCCCTCCTCGACCGCCTGCTCCAGGCGGGCGAGGGCGAAAAGGCCCTCGACATCGCCGCCCTCCTCATCGAGCGCTTCCCCAGGCCCGAGCAGGTCGGCACCATCCACCGCCGCCTCAAGGCATCCTCCGACCGCCTGGAGCTCGGCGGGGGCGACAAGGAGCGCTACCTCCAGCCCCTCGGCGTGATGCTCAAGGCCCGCCCGGACGAGTGGGGCGACCTCGACCACATGTTCGCCAACGCCGCCCGCGTCATGCCCCCCGAGCAACAGGTGGCCTGCACCTTCACCCTCCAGTCCCTGGCCAAGGAGCCGCTGTGGTGGGGCGCCTTCTCGCGCTTCGCCCACATTCGCAGCCTCCCCGACGAGGCCGCGCGCCTGGCCGAGGGCCGAAAGCTCCTCGCCCTCGAGCCCCTCTACCGCGACAGCAAGGACCCCGCCCACTACGAGCAGTTCATGAGCCTCGTGGGCGACTCGCCCCAGGTCTTCGCCATCCAGGGCAAGGCCCTCATCTCGCCCGACGACATGGCGCGGCGCTTCGACGCCCTCGCCGCCAAGTTCCCAGGCAACTCCGCCGTCCTACGGCAACACGTCCGCCGCGTCGCCGGCCACTACCTCGGCGGCAACAACACCCCCGCCGCCATCGCGTTCATCAAGAAACACGTCGCCCTGATTGACCCGCCCTTCTTCGGCGAGCTGCTCGGCAACATCAAGGGCGAGGGCTTCGAGGCGCTCCTGGCCGCCGCCTCGCAGAACCGCGGCTACCACGAGGTCCTCGACCTGCGCACCCAGGCCCTCGGCTGCTACAACGAGGCCAAGAACGCCGCCCAGGTGCTCGCCATCGCCAGGGAATACATGAGCGCGTTCCCAGGCACCTTCGACTGGGGGCGCATCCACAACCACGTGATGAACAGCCCGCACGTGGACATGGAGGCGAAGCTGAACCTCCTGGCCGAGGTCCTCGGCAAGGGCGGCGCAAGCCGGCCGATGGCCGACCTGTTCGCCAACCTGCTCAAGATCGCCACGCCCGACAAGAAGCGCCCCTGGGCCGACAACCCGCGCTTCCAGGCCCTCAAGAAGGACCTCGACGACAAGAAGGCCGGCAGCGACCCGCTCATGAGCACCCACGTCGCCCTCCACAACATCCCGACCAACACCCAGCAGCTCAGCCAGCCGGCCTTCGCCGCCTACAGCGCGTTCCTCGCCGCCTACAAGGGCCGAATCCCAGGCGGCTGGGAAAAGACCAAGAGCGCCCAGGACGTCTTGGTCTTCGGCATCTTCGACCGCATGCGCGACATGCACCGCGACAACCGCCAGGCCACCTGCCAGCTCGCCGAGATGACCGCCCCGCGCCTCGACCTCGGCTCGGGCTGGGAACCCCTCGCCCGCCGCACCAGCGAGCACCAGGGCAGGGCCACCCTGCACAAGATCGCCCCGTGCTACATCGCGCTCTGCCAGGGCGCCGAAAAGGGCGACCCAGCGGTCTGGGCCGCCCTCAAGAACGCCCTCAACCCCCGCACAGACCCCAAGAGCCTCTTCGCCACCTGCTACGACAAGATGGGCGGCGAGAACGCCCTCGCATACCTGGCCGCCCAGGACGCCCTCGACCCGCAGCTCGTGGTGGACGACATGGCGAAGATTGTCGCCACGCCCGGCTTCGCCTTCTCCTCGCGCGCCGCGGCCAGCGGCCTCATCCACTCCCTCTACCAGCGCAGCGGGGCCACCTGCAAGCCGGCCCCCGCCCTCATCAAGGCCCTCTGGGACTTCTACCGCGCCGAGGAGGAGAAGACCGGCGTCTACAGCGTGATGACCGAGTCCTACGTCTACGGCCTCTACACGAAGCTGGAGCTGGCGAAGGAGGCCGCGGCGTGGCTGACGGCCTACCTCGACGGCGTCGGCAAGCGCACGCCGCCCCAGCAGACCGAGGCCCTGGCCTCCATCGCCCAGTCGCTGCCCGTCGAGGCCGACAAGAAGCTCGTGCCCGGCCAGCGCCTCCACACCATCCTCAAGCGCCTGGCCCCAGCCTACCAGCGGGTCCCGGCCGCCGACTGGCCGCTGTGCGCCGTCTACGACCAAGTGCTCGACGACGCCAACGCCGTGGCAACTGCCTGGGCCGCCCCCGAGAAGGACGAGGCCGCGCAGTTCCTCCGCCTCCAGGTGGACATGGTGCTGGCAGGCGTGCGGCACGCGGGGCGCGGCTCTTCCCTCTTCGCACCCGTGCAGCGGCGCCTCGCCGAGGCCACCGACGCCGCCGACTGGGCAGCCGTCAGCACCCTCACCCGCTTCTACGCCGGCATCCTGCGCTGGGAGGGCGACTGGACGAAGGTCTACCAGGACCATATCGTGCCCACCGTCGAAAAGCTCCAGAAGAAAGGGGCCAACGAGCTCGCCTTCGTCTTCCTCACCGAGGTCGAGCGTCGGAACCGCCCGAGCGAGGAGCACGCCAAGCAACTCGCGCTGCTGAAGAGCAAGGTCGCGCGCGACATCCCCGGCCTCCTGCCCGTCGCCAAGGGCCACCCGACCTTCGACCTGCACATGGCCGCGCAGGCCCTGGCCTTCGGCAACGAATCCCGCGCCTGGGAGCTCACGGCGCCCAAGCTCAAGCTCCTCACCGACGCCTGGACAAGTCTCGACCCCGCCTACGTCGTCTGGACCATTGACCAGATGCGCAAGCAGAAGCTCCTCAAGGAGGCCCTGGAGCTCTCCTTCACCGTGCTCCTGCGCGAGTTCGACCTCGACCCCGAGATCGCCGCCGCCGTCTCCCTGTGCAAGGGCGACGTCTATGGCGACATGCAGAACTACCAGGCTGCCCGCATCGAATACGAGGGGCTGAAAAACAACAAGCGCTACGCCCGCACCGAGGCCGGCAACAAGGCCAGATACCGCCTCATCAACCTCCTCATCCTCACCAAGGACTACACGGCCGCCGAAGCCCAGCTCGAGCGGCTGCTCGACTCCGACAGCCTGGAGGTCCAGGCCGAGGCCCACTACCTGCGCGCCCGCATCGCCTTCGAGCAGGCCGACTACGAGCAGGCCAGGGACATCCTGCGCGAGGTCTTCAAGCGCCGCCACGACCACGTCGAGGCCCGCCTCCTGGAAGGCGAGCTCAAGCTCCTGGTGCCCCGCGGCCTCGCCTCCACCGAGGTCCTCATCGGCAACCCCAGGCTGCGCACCATCGCCATCCCAGGCCGCACACTCACCCTCAAGCTCCAAGACGCCAACCTCTCGATCGCCCGCGGCGGCAGCGCCGTCCCCGTCATTGTCACAACGACGCCGGGCGGCGACCTCGAGAACGTCAAGCTCCTCCCCAGCTCGGGCGAGAAAAACCTCTTCGTCGGCACCATCGCCACCGCCCTGGGCAAGGTGGAGAAGGGCAACCTCCAGCTAGAGGTCCGCGGCAACGACACCATCAGCTACATCATCGAGCCGGAGTTCCAGAAGGCCAACGACCTGCACTACCCGGCGAAGACCCTGGAGGTGAAATACGACGCCCGCCTGGTCGCAAGCGCGGGCGAGATTCTCTCGGAAGAAGAGGCCGAGAAGCGCGCCCTGGAGCTGCGGCTGGCCCGCGAGCGCGGCGTCGTCGAAAGCCGCCGCTTCGAGGGACGCTCCGGCTCCGTCGTGCGACCAGGAAGCCCCATCTACGTCCAGGTCACTGACCTCGACTGCGACCTCAGCGACGACAAGGACAAGGTCCCCGTAGACCTCACGACAAGCTCCGGCGACCTCCTGAAGGGCTTCAAGCTCGAGGAGACCGGCCCCCACACAGGCATCTTCCGCGCCGCCGTCCCCACGGGCATCCCTCTCCCCAAGGCCACAGCCTCCGACACCCAGGAGGGCAAAGACCCCAGCGTGATGATCAACGCCACGAAGACGGATGCCTGGGCCAGCCTGGCCGACGGCCTCAAGCCAAAGTGGGTCGAGGTGGACACGATGAGCTCCCACCTCGTCAAGAGCGTGGCCATCGAGCCGCCCGAGCCGAAAAAGCTCCGCCAGGTGGCCCTCCTGGGCCTCCTGGCCGACGAGTGGGTGCTCCTGGCCGCACACCCAAAGGGCTATCGCGGCAGCGGCCTGGGACTCAAGGGCGAATACTACGCCGGCACCAGCCTCAGCCCCACCTCACTGCGCTTCACCCGCGTGGACCCGGTGATCGACTTCGAGTTCTCCAAGAGGCCGCCCGACCGCACCCTGGGCACGCAGAACCTCTCCGTGCGCTGGACCGGCCAACTCCTCCCCCGCTTCTCCGAGACCTACACCTTCAGCGTCCGAGGCGACGACGGCGTGCGCCTCTACATTGACGGCAAGAAAGTGATCGAGCGCTGGACGGTGCGCGGCGCAGGCGAGGACAACGCGACCGTGGACCTCGAGGCCGGCCGCAAGCACGACATCATGCTCGAGTACTTCCAGGCCACCGGCGACGCCGCCATCACCCTCTCCTGGTCGAGCAAGAGCCAGAAGAAAGAGGTCGTGCCAAGCTCCCAGCTCTTCCCCGGCGACGCCGCCGCCGAGGCCGCCACGGCGCGCACCGACCTCGTCGCCGCCGACACAGGCTTCACTGCCACCCTCCCCGAGCCCATCCGCCTGCGGAAACTGATGTGGGTCTTCGACGACTTCGAGGGCGAAGCCGTCGCCGTCAAGAAGATCACCATCAAGGACGCCGCCGACAAGACCGTCGTGCCCTGCAAGGAGGACTTCACGACGGGGATGACCAACGCCACGCTCGAGATCGCCCCCGGCGACCGCATCGAAGTGAGCTACACCGACGAGCGCCGCGCCGCCAAGGACACCCCCACCCTCACCGCCGCGCTCAGCTCCTCCTACTACAACGGCTCGGTCCTCGTGGCCAACGAGGTCATCGAGGAGCGCGGCGAAGGCGACGCCAAGGAAAAATGGATTGACTACCAGGCCGCCAAGCGCTGCCGCGACGGCGACCAGCTCATGGTCATCGTCACCGACTACGACGAGGACCTCACCGACAAGCGCGACGTCGTCAAGGTCGAGGTCAAGACCTCCAGCGGCGAAAAGCTCACCCTCGACGCCCTCGAGACCTGGGTCAACGACACCACCGGCGAGCGTCACAACCACTCCGGCGTCTTCCTCGCCCTCCTGCGCATCGGCAAGAAGACCGAAAAAGACACCCTCAAGGTCGCCCCCGGCGACATCATAACCGCCAGCTACCTCGACAAGGAGAACACCAGGCCAGGCGTCCCCTTCGAGCGCCTCTACACCGTCGAGGAGGCCGGCCGCACCAAGCCCGCTCTCATGGTCTATCGCACAACCGTGCAAACCGTCGAGGACAAGAGCGAGGACGCCAAGGCCAAGCTCCGCCGCATGGCCATAAAGGGCAAGACCGCCAAGGACATGGTCATCTACCGCGACGAGATCATCGCCCGGCACCCCGACTACGAAGACAAGCCCCCAACGCCCAAGGAGGCCCCCAAGCCCCCGGCCCCCAAAGAAGCTCCGAAGCAAGCCCCCAAGGAAACCCCCAAAGAGGCCCCGAAAGAGGCCCCCAAGGCCGCTCCCGGCGCTAAGGGCGAAGCCGGCAAGGAGGGCGCGCCCGCAGAGGGCGGGAAACCCGCAACCCGCAACCCGCAACCCGCAATCGAAAAGGTCGTCGAGGAGGTCGTCGCCAGCGTCCAGGCCCCCCTACTCTTCGAGCTCACCTATCCGAAGGCGGCGCTGAACCTCGGCAGCACCTTCACCATCACCGCCGTAGCCGAGTCGGAGCTCAGGGCCGCCGCGAAAGCCAACCGCAAGCCCGTCGAGCTCAAGGTGCCCATGTATATCAAAGACATCGTGACCCTCGCTCGCGACAAGGGCTACCGCAACGTCCAGTTGCTGCGCCCGAAGCCCGCCGGGCCGCCGCGCCCCGTGGCCGCCTCCCAGGCGGCGCCCCGCACCGCTCAGGCCGCGATGGAGGAAATGCTGGCCGAGGGGCGCTTCAGCGGCATCATCAGGCTCCAGATCGGCAGTCCGGGCGACCAGATTGACGACCTGGTTGTCGGCGGCACCCGCGAATTCGTCCAGCCCACCGAGCGGCCGGCCGACCTCTACTACGTCCGCATACCCACCCTCATCGTCTCCGGCTCCGACACCGTCCAGTTGCGGGTCGAGGACATCGAGACGAAAGAGGTGAGCATCATCAAGGTGCGCCTGCTCTCCAACGGCCGCATCGAGCTGGTGGACATGTCCTACACCGCCCAGAAGGAGGCCATCCACCTCGGCGAGAGCTTCTACGTCAAGGTCACCGACCCCGACCACGACCGCAGCGACGGGCAGGACAAGGTGGCCGTGGCCGTCGCCGCGGCCTCGGGCGATAAGCTCACCCTCGAGCTCACCGAGACCCTGCCCCACTCGGGCATCTTCACGGGGAGCATTCGCCCCGAGTTCCTGGGCGGGAAGCCCGAGGGCCGCGACCCGAAGCCCGAGGCGAAGAAGGAAGGCGCCCCCGCCCCGCCGCCCGCGCCCCAGCCGAACGTCAACGACCGAGTCCTCAGCGTCCGCTTCGGCGACGAGGTCACCTTCACCTACCGCGACGACACCTCGATGCTCTCGGCTGAGCCGGTGGACGTCGTGGTCAAGGGCCGCGTGCACTACGGCTCCGACTGCGAGCTGGCCACCTTCACCAAGCGCTTCAAGGACCCCGAAATGGCCGTGAAGACGCGCTTCCTCATGGCCGAGGCCCTCTTCGAGATGGCCAAGGAGCACCGCAAGCTGGGGCAGACGGATAAGGCGAACGACGAGATAGCCCGCGGCAAGGCCATCCTCGAGGAGGCCCTGCGCGACTACCCCAACACCTCGCTCGCCGCACAGGGGGAGTTCCTCCTCGCCAACCTCGCCCAGGAGCTCGACCGCAACCAGGAAGCCATCGGGCGTTACTCGAACATCATCAGCAACTGGCCCGACTCCGAGTACGCCAGCCGCTCGCAGTTCAAAAAGGCCATCTGCCTCGAAAAGATGGGCAACTACGAGCAGGCCTGCGAGGAATACGTCAAGGTCACATACATCTACCCCGACAGCCCGCTGGTGGCCGACGCCACCGTGCGCCTGGGCAACTACTACTACAAGCAGAAAGCCTTCAAGGTCGCCGGCAAGGTCTTCTTCAAGTTCCAGCAGCGCAACCCCACCCACCCCCTCGCCTGCAAGGCACTCTTCCTCTCCGCACAGTGCTACATGAAGATGGAGGACTTCAAGGAGGCCGTCCGCCTCCTCACCCTCCTTATTGACGAGTACACCGACGACAAAGAGGTTCGCGCCGAGGCGATGTACTGGCTCGGCGACTCCTACTTCAAGGACCACAACTACGCCAAGGCGTACCAGACCTTCAAGAAGCTCACCTGGGACTACCCCGAGAGCAAGTGGGCCAAGATCGCGCGCGGCCGCCTCACCGAAGACGAGCTCGCGCGGTTCGAGGAGGAGCGCATGTGATGAGATGCGATTGCGGATTGCGGATTGCGGATTGCGGATTGACTCCTGCGGATCCGAAATCCGAAATCCGAAATCCGAAATGGTGTTCAGCCCTGCTCCTGCTGTGCACAGTTAGCGCATGGGCCGGGGATTGGTCCTGGCAGTTGCCGGCCAGCCGCTACAAGCAGCTCGACCTCTTCCAGCGGGCCCAGTACGACAAGGCCGCGAAGCTGCTCCAGGAGAACAGCTTCCAGGCCGCGGCCAGCGAGTTCGAGAAATTCAAAGTCCAGTTCCCCGACTCCCCCGCCCTCGCCCACGTGGTCTTCATGCGCGGCTATTGCCTCCACCAGGCCAAGGCGCGCAACCAGGCCATCAAGATTTACCACGAGGTGCTCGACTACTTCGCCGACGAGGTGCCCGACGCCGCCCCCGCCAAGTACTTCATGGGCCTCGCCCACCTCGAGAACGGCGACACCCGCAACGGCCTGAGCTGCCTCAAAGAGATGCTCGCCAACGACGCCTACGCCAAGCACCCCCTGGCAGCCAGCGCCCTGGCGCGCCTGGCCGAAAACCACTGGCGAAACAAAGAGACCGACCAAGCCGTCAAGCTCTGGAAGCAGATCGTAGCCGACTTCCGCCAATCCAACCACCAGGAGGCGTCCCAGGCGCGCGACAGCCTCGTCACCTACTACATCAAGGCCAAGGACTACGCCGGCTACGACGCCTGGCTGCTCAACGACAAGAACCGCGACGACGCCAAGCACCGCGTCTGGATGGCCCAACAGGTCGCCGAAAAAGCACACCACATCTTCTACTGGCACCACGGCCACTACACCCAGCTCGAGCGCGAGGAGCGCAACGACGCAATGCGGGCCTGCTGGGACTACCTCAAGGCCCAGAGGCCCTGGTTCGAGAAAGAGGGCCAGGTCTGGGACTTCCTCACGCGCGCGCTCAGCTTCCTCACCACCCACTATGGCGAGAAGAAGGACCGCGACAAGATCGTGGACGACCTCGTGGCCATCATCAAGGCGCTCAAGGACCCCGCCGACGCCAACGGCAAGTATGGCTGGATGGTGGACCGCCTGCGCGAGGGCAACGACTGCGCCCGCGCGCGCCACGTCATCGGCCTCATGACCGACCGGCCCCAGGCCGAATACAAAGAGGCCGAGCTCCTCGTCCACGAGCAGAAGTACAAAGAGGCCGTCGCCCAGCTCGAGCGCGTCGAAAAGATGGGCAACCCCACCTGGGCGGCCACCGCCCAGGAGCGCAAGGCCTGGGTCTACAAGGACTGCCTGGCCAACTACGAGGCGGCGATCAACATCTACCGCCAGATCAACAAGCCGCCCCACACCCTCTGGGCCATCCAGGAGTGCTTCATCCGCTGGGGCAAGCTCGACGACGCGATCACCACGCTCTCGGAGATCGAAAACTCCTTCCCCGCCGACGCCCCGCGTGCCGCCTGGCACAAGGCCCACTACTACCACAACGCCGGCCAGGGCAAGAAAGCCGTCGCCCAGGCGCGCAAGATCCTCAAGGCCTACAAGACGTCCCAGGAGGCCTCCAAGGCCCATCAGCTCCTCGAACAGTACGGCGTCGCCACCGGCGGCGGCGTCTTTGAAGAGGAATGAACCCAAATCGGTTGGAGGATGACATGAAGGCCAGCGACCAGGTGGCAGCTCATCGCCATTTGCGATTTGCGACTTGCGATTCCTATCCGCAATCCGCAATCCGCAATCCGCAATCCGCAGTCGTTCTTCTGCTTGCCATCGCACTCCTCGCGTCTCCCTGGGGCCTCGGCGGCGAGCCGGCCCCCAAGGCCAAAGGGGACCCGGCCGAGGACGCCAAGATGGAGTACAAGGCCGCCGACATGCTCAAGCGCGGCCTCGAGCTCCTGGAGCTCAAGCAGGAGGAGCGCGCCCTCAAGCTCATCTCCAGCGTCCCCAGGATGTTCCCTGCCTCCAAGGCCCGCTTCAAGGCCGCGCTCGTCCTCGGCCAGCACCACGTCGAGAAGCGCAACTACGAGCTCGCCATCAAGCAGTTCCGCCAGCTCGCCGACTCCGAGGACCCCGACCAGCAGGCCGAGGGCCTCTACCTCGAGGGCATCTGCTACTACAACCTCAACAACTACGACAAGGCGTTCATGGCCCTCCGCAAGGTCACTAACGAGTTCCCCTGGAGCGTCTACGCCAACGAGGCCTTCTACTACATCGGCCAGTGCCACTTCAAGCTCGGCCGCTGGTCCAAGGCCGTCGAGGCCCTCGAAAAGGTCGGCACCAGCGTCCCAGCCACCAGCGGGGACGCGCAGGACCCCTCGGCGAAGGCCGAGGCCGGCCAGCGCCTGTTCGTGAAAATCTTCGACCGCGACCTCGTCGTCCTCCTGGCCGCCGGCGAGAAGCCAAAGGCCGCCGTCGCCGTCAAGAGCGGCGACAAGGAGACTGTCATCCTCGACCCCCTCGGCCCCACGGGCGAATACTACATCGGCTCCCTGCCCACCCAGCCCGGCGACCCCAAGCCCGGCGACGGGGTGCTCCAGATCATCGGCGGCGACAGCGTGACCGTGGAGACGACCGACGCCAACACCGAGTCCGGCGAGCGCAACGCGAAGCGGGTCGCCGCCATCAGGATGGTCTCCACCGCCTCGGTCGGCTTCACCGACGGCGCCTACCGCGAGTACACCCAGGGCATCTTCGGCGACGCCGAGGCATTCATCCGCGTCAAGGACCTCGACCGCGACACCTCACCCAGGAAAGACCAGATCACCGTCAAAGTCTTCACCCAATACACCCCCGAGAAACCCGAGGAAGGCGAGGGCGCCGCGGCGGCCACCGCCGCCGAGTTCGGCCAGGACCAGCGTCCCATCGTCCGCGACGCCGTGACCGTGCAGCTCACGGAGACTGAGCCGCACTCCGGCATCTTCGTCGGCACCGTCGTCCCCACCGTCGCGCCCGACAAGAACGCCGTGCGCCAGGGCGACGAGCGCCTCTCGGCCATCAAGGGCGACGAGCTCGTCGTCGAGTACCTCGACGAGGCCCACCTCGCCGGCACCGAGCCGCGCGAGGTGCGCGCCACCGCAAAGCTTCTCATCGGCCAAATCCAGGACGTGAAGATCGAGCACCGCGAGGTGGACACTTTGGACCTCAAGGCCCGCAAGAACCTCATCGAGGCCAAGATCTACCTGAAGCTCGGCAGCATCTTCAAAGAGGTCGGCCTCCAGAAGCAGGCCACCGACAAGGCCGCCGAGGGCCTCGACCGCGTGGACGAGGTCATCCGCATGAGCACCAAGGCCAGCCTCGACCGCTCCCTTCTCGAAGAGGCATTCAGCGTAAAGTGGGACCTCCTCCTCGTCCAGGACAAGCTTGGCGAGGCCATCGGCGTGTGCCGCACCCTCACCCAGCTCTTCCCCGACTCCACGCTCGTGGACCGCGCGCTCCTGAAGATCGGCCTCGCCAAGATGGAGGCCGGCATCGCCACCGGCACTGCCCACGAGGCCATCGGCATCTTCAACGCCGTCATCAACCTGCCCAAGAGCGACCTGAAGGCCGAAGCCCAGTACAACATCGGCAAGGTCCTCGAGGCCGTAGCCAACGCCCACGCCAAGGAGACCGGCCGCGAACCCGACCTCTCCGCCGCCATGACCGCCTACAAGAAGTGCGCCGACACCTATCCCGACTCCCCCTTCGCCGGCGACGCCCTCGAGCAGATCGCCAACTACTACATCCTCACCAAGGACTACCGCCGCGCCGTCGAGCTCATGGAGCGCGTCTTCCAGGACTACCCCGACGCCAGCTTCCTGGACCGCATGCTCCTCAAGTGGACCATCGCCGCCTACCGCCTCGGCAACCTCGCGGTCGCCAAGGCCAAGGCCGAGCAACTCCTGGCCGAATATCCCAACTCGGCCCTCGCGCCCAAGGCCCGGCAGTTCGCCGACATCATCGAGAAGAAAATGGGCGGGCAGCCGGCCCCCGAAACGCCCCCAGAGCCCGCCGCGAAAGAAAAAGAGGAATAACGCGTGACGCGCGATGCGTGACCCGTGACCCGCGACGCGTGACATGTGGGATCGCCGCTCCGGAGGACGGTCTTTCTCACGCGTCACGTGTCATGCGTCACGCGCCGCAGCGAAACAAGGCGGCCCCAGGGCGGGACCGCACACTGGTTGAAGAGGAAGCCACATGCTGGAGTACATCCTCGACGGTGGGATGCTCATGTATCCCATCACCCTTTGCTCGATCGTGGCCCTGGCGGCGATCATTGACCGCATGCGGGCCTTTCGCAACGCGACGACCGACCTCGTGGCCCTTCGCCGCCGCGTCACCGACTGCCTCGACTCCGGGCGCGTGGACGACGCCATAGCCGTATGCAAGGAGCACCGCGGCCCCGTCGCCGCCGTCCTCCTCGCCGGCCTCGACCGCTACCGCAAGCTCAAGGCACGCGGCCGCGCTACCATCGAGATCGAGACCAACGTCAAGGAGACCATGGAGGACTACGCCCCCCACGCGCTGGAGCCGCTGGAGCAGCGCCTCAACCTCCTCACCCTCATCGGCAGCATCGCCCCGCTCCTCGGCATGACCGGCACCGTCACCGGCATGATCGCATCCTTCAACGCCATGGCCGAGATGGGCGGGCTGGACGCCGCGGGCGTCGCCGCCGGCATCGCCGAGGCCCTCATCACCACGGGGGCCGGCCTCCTCGTCGCCATCCCACCCGTCGTCGCCTACAACGTCTTCTCCAGGCGCATCGAGCGCCTCGTCCTGGAAATCGAGCAAACCATGAGGGACCTCATTGACTTTATCTCCCTCGGCCGCGCCAACCAGGCATGACGCCTGACCCATGACCCGCGAGAGGAGCCGGCGACCCTACCTGAGCCGCCTTCTTCACGCGTCACGCAACGCCGCAGGAGCAAACCCTGTGCCCCTACCCAAACCGAAGGAGCTGTTTGAGCCGCAGCTCACCTCATTCTCCGACATCGCCCTCCTGCTCATAATCTTCTTCATCCTCACCACCAGCTTCATCGTGCCCGCGGGCCGCAAGATTGATGCGCCCGCCGCGTCCTCCGACCCCGCCAAGGCCGAGGACAAGCAGCTCACCGTCGCACTCGCAGGCCGCGAAATCTTCTACGGGCCACAGGGCGAAAAGGTCTCCCTCGACACCCTCCGCGAAAAACTCCTCGCGTGTAACTTCCGCTCCAAGCCCCCTGAGAAGCGCATCGTCATCGTCAACTCAACCCCTGACGTCCCCTACGAGCTCTACTTCGAGGTCGTCAGCGCCATCACCAACGCCGATGGCGTCCTCGCCCTGATCGAGGAGGAAGAGAAGCCCAAGAAATGACCCGCGCCCTCCCGAACGTTCCAATACGTTCGGGAGGGTAACTGGCACCAGACGCAAAGGACGGAAATGCCTACCCTCCCGAAGGTATTGGAACCTTCGGGAGGGGGCATGGACTTGGGGAGGGGGAGATGGGACTTGGGGAGGGAAGGGTGAAGCAATGAGCGTGCGACGCAAGAAACGCCTCAGGGCCGTCGTGCCCACCACCTCGATGGCCGACATCGCCTTCCTCCTGAACATCTTCTTCATGGTCACCTCGCAGTTCATCAAGGAGGGCCACATCGAGCTCGAGCAGCCCGCCTCGCCCGAAATCGAGGCGATGAAGGAGAGCCAGATCTCCGTCGCCCTCGACCGCAACGGCGACCTGTGGCTCCAGGGCAAGCCCTGCCCCGTCGAGGTCCTCGAAGAGGGCGTCAAAGCCCTCATCGCCGACCTCGGCGACAAGACCGTCATGGTAAAGATAGACAAGGACGCCCGCCAGGAGAAGTTCGGCCCCATCTTCCTCGCCCTCAGCCGCGCGGGGGCCGAGCTCGCCCTTGTGGGCAAGAAGCAAAAGGAATGAACCCCATGCCCGACGACCCCCGTCCCTCGGCCGGCCAGGGGCAGCCTGAGCCCGCCAACGGCCGCACCGAGCCCGATGCCGTCAACCCCGACGAGCTGATGAGCGGCGTCCGCCGCCACTCCTTTCTCGCTCTCGTCCTCGTCTCCCTCGTCGTCCACGTCATCGCCATCTTCGGCACCTCGCTGGGCTACATACGCCTGATGCGCCAGTACAAAAGCTGGCACCCCCGCATCGCCAAGAAACTCCTCGAGAAGCAACGGCGCGAGGAGGAGAGCGAGGCGAAGCGCAAGGCCGCCCAGGAGAAGTTCCTCGCCGACCAGGCCAAGGCCAAGGCCGCCAGGGAAAAGGCCGGCGAGAAGGAGGGCGAGAAGGCAGACCACAAGGACACCGCTCCGGCCAAGGGCGCCGCGGGCGACAAACCCAAGATCCTCAAAGAGATCGAGGCCAAGTCCGCCGAGCGGCCCAAGGAGTCCTCGCTCAAGCTCAACGAGCTCGACTCACCGTGAGACGCAATCCCGCACCCCGCACTCCGCAGTCCGCAGCGCCGGGCACCGCTGACCGGCTCATCGCCACCGCCTGGAGCCTGGCGGGCCGCGTGCACACCGGGGCCGCCTGGGCGTTGGCCAGGCTCGGCCGCGGCCTGGCGTGGCTCGTGAGACCCTTCCCCTGGTCGTGCCGCCTCGGCGCGATGGCCACCGTCATGGCCGTCATGGCCGTCTACCTCGGCTTCTTCGGCCAGGACTGGCTCCTGCGCGCCGCCGAGTTCGAGCCCAAGCAGCTCCGGGCCATCGAGGCCGCGGGCTACCTTGGCTCCTTCGGCGGCCTGGCGACGATGGCGCGCTACGTCGGCTTCCTCCTCACAGTGGCAGCCGTGGCCGCCTTCGTGCGTCACCGGCTGGCCTTCCACCTCCTGCGGCTCGGCGGCGCGGGCTTCGCCGCAGTGTGGGCCTGCCTGCTTTACTTCCTCGTGGCCGTGCCCAGCGCCCTCTATATGGCCGACGCCAAGACGTTCGACAAGGCCCAGCGCAACGACCTCTGGGTCGCCGGCGTGTGGCTCTGGGTGCCCGCGGCCGCGCTCGCCGCGGGGTTCATGCTGTGTCTGGCCCTGCGCTCGGTCGCGCGCTTCTACGCCGCCCGCGATGCGGAGAAGGAGCGCGCCGGCGACCGCATCGTGGCCAACCTCCAGACCCACGGCGGCGACCCCACCTGGCGGACCTCCAACTACTGGGCCGTCGGCCTCCACCTCTTCGTGCTCTTCATCCTCCCGCTCCTCCTGCGCGACTGGGGCATGCAGAAGGCATACGGCGTGCCAAAGGGCAGCGGCAACCCCGTCGTCCAGATGGTCAAGGTCAAGAAGATCGAGCGCAAGAAGCAGCCCAAGAAGAAGAAATTCGTCCTCAACATGGACAGCCCGATAATCTTCTACCGCCCCGACATAGACGAGAGCCAGATCTTCAAGCAGCTCGAGCAGGAGACCCAGGACGTCTACGTGGCGACGGCGCTCAAGGACGGCAAGCTTGGCAAGGGCGGCGGCAGGGGCGGCGGATGGCCCTCCGGCATGGAAGGCGCCAAGGTGCGCTTCATCCGCCTCGAGTACAAGGGCGGCGACTGGGACCAGGACATGGGCGTGGGGGCCGACTACAACCTGCTCATCCAGTTCCATAAGTTAACCGGCTTCAAGATCGCCGACGCCACCGAGAGCATCACCATCCCTCAGCTCCGCCGCTTCCCCAAGCACCGCGGGCCGCCCTTCGTCTTCATCACCGGCCGCGGCGCGATCAACGTCGGCAAGAAGGATGTGGACACCCTCCGCTGGTACTGCCTCCAGGAGGGCGGGCTGATCTTCGCCGACAACGGCGGCGGCACCTTCAACCAGCACTTCCGAGCCCTCATGCGCCGATGCTTCCCAGAACTCGACTGGGTGGACATTGCCAACGACGACATCCTCTACCGCCAGCCCTTCGTCTTCCCCAATGGCGCCCCGCCCCTGTGGCACCACTCGGGCAACCGCGCCCTCGGCCTCAAGCACAACGGCCGCTGGATCGTCTTCTACCACCAGGGCGACGTCAACGATGCCTGGAAGACCGGCCACTCCGGCGCCTCCGAGGCCCAAGCCATGCAGGCCTACCGCCTCGGCGTCAACATCATCAACTACGCCTTCAACCAGTACATGGCCATCCACTACGGCGACTGACCCCCCCGCCCCTGAGGCATGCCACCCGCGAGCACAGAGCAGGCTGGCAGGAGGAGGGGTGTTGCGGGTGGGGAGTGCAGGAAGGCAGGAGAGGCGCGTCAGGAGCGGGAGGCGGCCGCGCGGTCCGCTGCGCGGCGGCGCCAGGGAGCCGCCGCGGCTGTCCAGAGGACGATGCCTGCCGCGGCGAGCACCAGCACCGGGATGACCCCGAGCCTGCGGGGCCACTTCACCAGCAGCTTGTGCTCCCAATAGTCCTCCACACTGTTCGACTCGACGTCTTTCCTCTCCACACGCAGCTTCCCGCCGGGCTCCACGGCGCACAGGAGGTAGTGGTGGGGAAGGATGGGCTGGCTCCGGTCGGCGCCGGCCCCGCCGCTGATGTAGACAGGGATGCCCTCGACGCTGTCCTCCAGGTAAGAGTGGATGTGGCTGGCGAAGAGGGCGGTGACGCGGTGCGCGGCAAGGATGCGCGCCAGCGCCTCGCTGCCCGAGGCCAGGCACCGGGAGGCGCCGTTCGCACGCGGGTCCCGGATGGGCACGTGGGTGAAGACGATGCAGGCCTCGTAGTTTGCCCGGTGCCGAGCCAGCGTGCGGTCAAGCCACCGAAGATCGTGCTCCGTGCACGTCTCCTCCGCCGTGTCCACCGCCACGAAGAGCGCGTTTGCATAGGCGAACCAGTACTGACGTGGGCCGAAGCTCCGGGAGTACAGGCGATACCGGTTCGCCTGATCGGTGGTGTCATGGCAAACGTCGTGGTTGCCGGGGACGGCGCAGAAGGGCACGCCCAGCTTGGCCTCATCCAGCTCGTGAAGCAGCCACTCGAAATCCTCGGTCGCCGGCTCCATCACCATGTCCCCCCCGTAGAGGACCAGGCTCACCTTGTCCGCCTTCACCCGCTCGAAGATGGCCTCGAGCACGTCGAGGTTGCCCCGGCCGTCGGCCATGTACGCGAACCGGAAGGGGGCCTTGCCCTCAATGGACTCGCCCGCGGGCGGCAGCATTGCAGGGCTGACACGCGGGAACGCACTCCAGGCGACCACGCGGAGGACGAACATGCCCCCCGCCACAGCCAAGAGTGCCGCCGCTGCGACGCGCAGCCGCCGCCTCACCATCCGCGACCGCGGTTCGTCCAACGCTGTCCCACAGGCAGCGCCCATATCTTCCTTTCCAGCTCGCGTAGACGGCAACGGGACCTCCCCAGACCACCCCCTTGAGTCTACGCGCCGACCTGTTCCCGATCAAGCGCTCTTTGCCTACCTTCCTGCTTTCCTTATAATGCTCTCTTGTTCCGTTCCTCTCCTTATGGGGGATGCCGATGCGGGTGCTGTTCTACGACATTGACACGCTGCGTGCCGACCACTTGGGCTGCTACGGGTATTGCCGCGACACGTCGCCGGTCATTGACCGCGTGGCTGCCGAGGGGGTGAGGTTCGAGCACTGCTACGTCTCCGACGCCCCGTGCCTGCCCTCGCGCGCCTCGCTCCACACGGGGCGGTTCGGCATCCACACCGGCGTGGTGGGCCACGGCGGGACGGCTGCCGACCTGCGCCACCACGGCCCCGAGCGCGCCTTCCGCCACGGCCCGGCCCGCAACTCCTGGATGGCCGCGCTCCGACAGGCCGGCTTCCACACCGTAAGCGTCAGCCCTTACGCCGAGCGCCACTCCGCCTGGTGGTTCCACCACGGCTTCCGCGAGTTCTTCAACCCAGGCAAGGGGGGCATGGAGATCGCCCCCGAGGTCGTCCCCATCGCCCTTCGCTGGCTCGACGCCCATGCCCGCGATGACAACTGGTTCCTCCACGTCAACGTCTGGGACCCCCACACCCCCTACCGCACGCCGATGGAGTTCGGCGACCCGTTCAAGGGCCAGCCCCTCGACGAATGGCTGACCGAGGCGCGGATCAAGGAGCACTTTGCCAGCTACGGCCCCCACTCAGCCCAGGACCTCTCCGACATGGGGCCGTGCGACACCGCCCGCTGGCCCCGCATCCCAGCCCAGATCACCTGCATGGACGACTACGTCCGCTGGACCAACGGCTACGACACCGGCATCCGTTACGCCGACCATCACCTCGGCCTCATCCTGGCCGAGCTGGAGCGGCAGGGCGTCCTCGACGACACCGCCATCATCATCTCCTCCGACCACGGCGAGAACCAGGGCGAACTCAACATCTACGGCGACCACCACACCGCCGACAACATCACCGCCCGCGTGCCCCTCATCCTCCGATGGCCCGGCCTCGCGGCCGGCCGCGTGGACGCTGCCCTCCACTACCAGACCGATCTCGCCGCCACGATCATCGAGCTCGCCGGCGGCCAGGTGCCCCCCCTGTGGGATGGCCGCTCCTTCGCCTCCGCCCTCCGCGAGGGGCGCGACGCCGGCCGCAGCTTCCTCGTCTGCGGCAACTGCGCCTGGAGCTGTCAGCGCTCGGTCCGATGGGGCAACTGGCTCCTCCTCCGCACCTACCACGACGGCCTCAAAGACCTGGCCCCTGTCCTCCTCTTCAACGTCCTCGCCGACCCCCATCTGACCCACGACCTAGCGAAGGAGCGCCCCGACGCCGTCTCCGAGGGCCTTGCTCGCCTCCACGAGTGGACCGCTGCAATGATGAGCACGTCGGAGAGCGACGTTGACCCGATGTGGACCGTGCTGCGCGAGGGCGGCCCCTACCACACCCGCGGCCGGCTCGCGGCCTACTGCGAGCGCCTCCGCGCCACAGGCCGCGCCCACCACGCCGACGCCCTCCTCGCCCGCCACGCCCACTGGATGACCTAGGCTGGAAAGGGGAATACGATGAAGCGAACAGCAGGCGTTGTGGCCCTCATGGCTCTCCTGGCCGCCGGACGCATCTGGGGCGCGGAGGCCGCGCCGGGCAATCAATGGACGAGGGTGGACGACGCCAAGACGCCCGCCCGCCCAGGCTCGGCGCTCCTCTGGGCGCAGGACCTCACCCAGATGCTCCTCGTGTGCCCATCGAGGGAATCGAAGGAGCCGCCAGTCGTCCACGCCTTCGACCCAGCGGCTCGCTCCTGGAGCGAGTTCGCCCCCGGCCCCAAGCAGAAGGAGGGCCTCTACCCCTACTACCAGACCGCCTATGACCCAAGCACCAAGACCATCTATTGCCTGTCGGGCGGGCCGGTCCTCTTCGCGTTCAGCCTCGCGGACAAGTCGTGGACGACGCACCCGCCCGCGCCCGAGCTGGAGGGCATGAGCTGGCACGCGATGGCCTGCGACCCCATCGGCAAGCGGCTAGTCGTAGTCGGCGCCGACAAACGGGCCAACAACCTCGGCTGGTGCCGCACAGTCGTCTACGACATCCCCTCGGGCAAATGGTCGCGGCTCGACGTGGCCGACCGCAAGGTCGTCCAGGAGCACCGCGAGCTCGTCGCGGCCAAGGAGGCGACCATTGACCTCGTCGGCCGCATCCGCCTGGCCTGGTTCCGCGACCCCAAGGGCATCGGCACCGAGGCCGAGCTCAAGGCTCTCGGCGAGCGCTGCGCCACCTTGAAGAAGCTCCCCCAAATGCCCGCCTTCGCCGCCGACGTGGATGCAGTCGTGGCGCTCCTCGGCCAGCACAGGACACTCGACGCCCTGAAGGCCGCCCGCGCCCTCCAGCGCAAGCTCGAGGAGGCTGCCGAAGCCCAGTACCCCGTCCCCTGCTCCCGCCGCAATTCCCCCCTCGCTTTCGACGAGAAGAACCGCGTCTTCGTGCTCTTCGGCGGCGACCACGAGGACTATCTGATGAACGACACCTGGGTGCTCGACCTCGACAAGAAGGCGTGGCGGCGCTCCAAGCCCGACAAGGCGCCCAGCCCTCGCGCCGGCCACGCCCTCGTGGGGCTGCCCAAGAGCGGCAGGGTCGCACTCTACGAGGGCTACATCCAGTCGTCTGCCACCGACTACGGCGCCGTGGCCTATCAGCCCCTCAACCCGCGCCAGCTCTGGCTCTACGATGCCGCGGCCGATCGGTGGGACCTCGCCGGCTCGTGGCCATTGCCCGCGAAGGACGATGCGTCCACCCCCGCCCCGCTCGGCATCTTCGAGGGCTACGCCCACGAGCGCTTCTGCCCACCCGCGCTCGCGGCGGCGGGCGACGACCGCCTCGTCCTCGCCGCCCACCCCGTCGGCCCCTGGTACTGGCGCTGGAAGCGGCCAGCCGAAACCTGGACCCTCGCCGTGGACCCCGCCCGCCTCGATGCCGAAGGGCGGGAGAAGCTGGGCGTCGAGCCCAACCAGCGCCTCTATCGCACCGGCCCCTTCGTCGCCAGCTTCTGCGAAGTGCCCGACGAGCCCAAGCCGATGCCCCTCGACCAGCTCCCCGACAACCAGTGGGTCCGCCTCCCCGTCCCGCCCCGCAACCCCTGCCTCGGCTGTCGCCAGCGCGACTGGGGCACCTGTGTGTGGGACTCCGACCGCGACCAGGTGCTGATGTGGGGCGGCGGCCACTGCGTCCGCTCCGCCAGCGTCGTCGCCCACTGGTCGCCCGCCTCGGGCCGAATCGTCGAGGGCTACGATGCCGATGAGCCCTACGGCGCCAACGGCGGAGGCGGCTTCGACTCCTCCGTCCTCAATCGCCCCTGGGTCTCCGGCCACAACTACAACCACTACGCCTACGACCCCAAGTGCAAGCTCCTCGTCTCCGGCCGCGGCTACCTCTACGACCCCGAGCGAATGGACTGGTTGCGGATTGAGCCCTACCAGCTCCCCTTCATGTTCACCTGGGGCAGCACGGTGGTGGAGACCTCTCCCCACGGCGCCGTGGCCTGGGCGCGGAAGAAGAAGGGCGAGGACGCCGGCCTGTGGCTCTTCGACCGCGAAAAGGGCTGGAGCGACCTTGAGCCGAAGGGCAAGCTTTTCCCGCCCTATTGCGACTCGCACGGAATGGTCTACGACTCCAAGCGCGACCGCATGGTCTTCGGCGGCGTCGGCGGCAGCTACTCCAAGCTCAGCAGCGGCGAGCTCCTGGCCTTCGACTTCAAAACCAGAGAACTCACCACCATCACGCCCGCGAACAGCGAGCTTGCCCGCACCCACAACGCTCGCGAAATGGCCTACATCGCCCACGCCGACTGGGTGCTCATAGGCGAGCTGTATCCCCCCGGCCGCGACAAGAAGCCCGGCAAGCGCTACACCCGCGTCTACGACTGCGCGCAGAACAAGATGTTTCTCCTCGACGCCGGCCCGGTGCCCGACGGCTACGCCGTGGGCTGGATGTACGACGCCGCGCGCAAGCTCGCCTATGCCTTCACGTTTCGCGGCGAGGCCTGGGCGCTCCGAGCCGAGCCCAGGACCGCCAAGCTGCTGGAGGCTCCGCAGGAATAGGCCCGGTCGGGCCACTCGCTCGGGGCATCCGGCGGGGGCCGTGATAGCATCAGTTCACTCAGGAGACACGGCAGTGGGGCTTACCAAAAAGGATACGGAAGTTCTCCGTGGTCTGGCGAAGCGGGTGGCCGAGGTGGCCGCGCTGCCCGTAATGGCGGAGCGGCGGGCGATGTGGAAGAGGCACAATGCGCTCCAGCGCGTGAGGCCGATGCTGCTCGTCTTCCCCGAGGGGGCGTGGGGCGAGCTGTTGCCCGACTCGACGCTGACGTGTCAGGGCGAGCGGGCGCGGCGAATCGAGTGGCAGCTCCGCTCACGCCTCTACTATCACGAGCACCTCCACGACGACACGGTGATAGAGCGGGAGTGGGTCGTGGGCAAGGCGATCAAGCACACGGGCTGGGGCCTGGAGCCGAAGAGCATCCCCTCGACCGAGGCGCGCGGGGCGTGGAAGTTCGACCCCGTCCTCAAATCGCCCGACGACCTGGCGAAGCTCACGTTCCCCCAGGTCGGCCACGACGAGGGGGCGACGGCTCAGGCCCTGGCCGAGGCCCAGGAGCTCTTCGGCGATATCCTGGACGTGAAGCTCAAAGGCATCTCGCACGTCTCGTTCCACCCGATGGCGCTCTACACGCGCCTGCGCGGGCTGCACGAGGCGATGATGGACATGGCGGCGGAGCCCAGGCTGGTGCACGATGCGATGGCCTTCTTCGAGGAGGGCTACCGCCGCATCATCCAACAGTACGAGGCTCTGAACCTGCTGAGCCTGAACAACGACGGGACGTATCACTCATCGGGCGGGGTAGGCTACACGGATGAGTTGCCGGCAGCCGGCTTCGACCCCGCTCGTGTGCGGCCGTGCGACATGTGGGCCAGCGCCGAGGCCCAGGAGCTGGCCCTCGTCAGCCCCGAAATGCACGAGGAGTTCGCACTCCAGTACGAGCGGCGCCTGTTGGCCCCCTTTGGCCTCAACGGCTACGGCTGCTGCGAGGACCTGACACGGAAGCTGGACTACGTCCTGACAATCCCCAGAATCCGCCGCATCAGCATCTCGCCGTTCGCCGACGTGGACCGCTGTGCCGAGAAGCTCGGCGCGAAGGCCATCTTCTCCTGGAAGCCGCACCCGTCGCACCTCGTGGGCGACTTCGACGAGGGCCGGCTCCGCGCCTACATCCGCCACACCTGCGAGGCCACGCGCGGCTGCATCGTCGAGATGATCCTCAAGGACACCCACACCTGCGAGCGCCACCCCGAGCGCTTCACGCGCTGGACCCAGCTCGCCCGCGAGGTGGCTGAGAGATATTGAGGAGGATTGCGCTCTCGCGCCCTCCCGAACGTTCCAGTACGTTCGGGAGGGCAACGTTCGCGGTCTCTTGTGGCTCTCCCGCCCCTTCAGGGCTGCGCGGGGGTGGCGCTGGTTCCCAGGGCTTCGCTTCGCTTCGCCCTGGGCTATCCCATGTCGCCCTTGCAGGGCTCAGAGCAAACCCTGGCGGAGCCCCTGGCACATCACGCCTTCAGCCCGCTGAGGTCAACCTCGAGCTTCTTGTTCTCCTTGAGCAGCTCGTCCATCGTCATGTAGCGTCGGCGGGCGGCGGCCTCGCGGCCGAGGATGGCGGTGAGGGTGCCGTCCACGGCGCGGGCGACGGTGGGGTTGTCGAAGCGTCCCTCGGTGATGCAGGCGTAGAAGTCGGCGATGTTGCGAATGGCGCCCTGGTCGTAGACGCTGCCGGCGTCCTTGACGAAGTGCTTCGGCCCGCCGCGGACGTAGCACTTGCCCCAGTAGGCCAGGCGGGCGGTGGCCGAGGTGCCGTAGAAGCTAGCGGTGAGCGACGCGGCGTCGGCCTCGTTGGCCAGCGTCTGCGTAATGTGGGTCCAGAGCACCTTGTCCTCGTACTCGAAGACCACGCCGAGGCAATCAGTGCGGTCGCCGTTGGGCTTGGGGCGACAGGTGCGCGAGAAGCCGCAGGCGACGACGGGCCGGCGGCCCATCAGCCACTGCACGGCGTCAATGATGTGGATGTCGTAGGCCACGATGCCGTCGCCGCCGAGTGGCACGTGGGAGAGCCAGGCGCCGCCGCGGAGCAGGTTCTCGATGGTCTTGCCCCTCGGCGGGTCGCCCCACATGCCCGTGAAGCCGTAAGAGATGATGTGGGCGATGGGGCCGATGGCGCCCTCGCGGACGCGCGTCGCCACCTCGATGTTCGATGGGTCGAGCGGGAGCTGGTAGTCCACGAGGAAGCACAGCTTCTTCTGGGTGGCGAGCTTGCCGGCGGCCTCGATGGCCAGCACGCCGGGCACGTCGGTCGCCACGGGCTTGGCCATGTAGACGTGGACGCCGGCCTCGATGGCCGCCTTGCCCTGCTCGGGGTAGAAGTAGGGCACGTCAATGACGATGACGGCCTCGACGCCGCTGTCGAGCATCCGCTTGTAGCCCGCGAGGCCCGAGAAGCAGCGGGCAGGGTCCACGCCGAGGGCCTTGGCCGAGTTCCTGGCCGCCGGCTCGAAGTAGTCAGCGACGGCGTGGAGCTCGTAGCCGCCGTGCTGCTGGAAGAGCTTGGCGATCCAGTTGCCGCGCCCGCCGCAGCCGATCAGGCCGATCTTGAGCTTGCGCGTGAACTCCTTCGGCTTGGGCTCCGCGGCCTTCGGCTCGGCCCCAATCGCCCCGGCCGCGAACATCGGGATGGACACCCCGGCCACCGCCCTGGCCATCGCCTCACGCCGCGTCGGCCCGCCGCTCTGTCCCTTCTTCATTGCTCTCTCCTCCGTTGCGGCATCTTCTCCCCAGGCGTCATCGTAGCGAGGAGGCGTGGTCGTGTCAAAGCCCGGGGCGCATGCCGGTCAGGATGTTGGGCTGAGAACCTTGCTTCCGCCGAGGAACAGGGCCGTGGCCGCGGGGTCAAGCGTGGGCGCCAGGGCAAGGCAGGAGCGGATGAAGGCGTCGAAGGCGGCGGGCGTGGGGCATGGGGCGCACAGGCACAGCCAGGCGACCTTTCGGCCATAGGCGCGCAGCTCGCGGCCCGTGAGCACCTCGTCGTGGGGCACCAGCGGCGCGCTGCACCAGAGGGCCACCGCCCCCGTGCGCTTCATGCCAAAGGCCCACTGGCCGGACGAGCCCATTGCTGGCAATGGGCGCTCGTGGCGGTCGAAGGCGTCGGTGGGCCAGTGGGCGTGGGTGAAGCCGACGGGGTGGGCGTCGGGGATGTCGAAGACCTCCCCGAGCATGCCCTCGCGCTGGCCGAGGCGCGGCAGGATGCCATTGCCATACCAGTAGCCGGGCCGCGACTGGCTCAGGTCGAAGGTCGCGCCGGGATGGTTGACGAAGACGTGGCAGTCGCGGGCCAGGCTGGCCTGCCATAGGTGTTGCTGGTAGCCGGGCTTGCCGGGCCAGAGGGCGGCCCGCCAGTTGGCGGGCGTCTCCGCTGCCCCCTCGCCCGAATCAAACGACGCGGGGATGGCGAGCGACGTCAGCAGGTAGTCGCCCGTCTTGTGGAGCACCACTTCCACGCCATCCTGGCGATAGCGGCGGCAGGCGGGCTGACGCATGGTCTCGCTCAGGCCGACGGGCGGCCGATACGTCGGCGACGAGGCGACGAACGCCAACCAGTTGGTGTGGGCGACGATCGCCTCGGGCGTCGCATACGACAGCAGGGCCTGGGTGCCCCCCGTCTCAGGGTAGAGGACGTTGCGGTAGACGCGGCCCTGTGGGGCAATGACCACCCCGTCGAAGGCGTGGGCCGCCAGGTCGTGGAACACGCCATCCACCACCCCGGCGGCCCGCTGCGCCAGGGCGGCGTCGCCCGAGAAGTCCGAAATGTTCATCAGCGCGGCCACGGTGAGCGGCATGTAGGTGCTGGAGAGGTATTCGCGGAAGCCGACGGCCTCGACCCCGGCCAGCCAAGCGGCGCAGCGGCGGAGGCCGAGGGCGGCCTGCTCGCATCCCGTGCGACCGCTGTTCGTGAAGCGCTCGTCGGGCCACAGGCGCCCCGCCAGGAGCTGGCAGCCGTGGAAGAGCAGGCTGTGGTTCTCGCTCCCGAAGCACATCGCGTCGGTGCCCGGCTCGTCGTCCCAGTAGCGAAAGTCGAGAGCGGAGCGGCGGATGGCGGCCGCCTCGTCGGGCGAGGCGAGGCCGAGCGCGACCATCCGCAGCAGCGCGGCCAGGGTGAAGTCCGAGCAGTCGCGCCGCTCGTCAATCCCCTTGAGCGTGGCCTGGAAGGTCGCCGCATCGTCGTCGGAGCGCTCCCCGAGCACCCGGCGGGCGAGGACGCCCAGGATGTGGCGGCCCACGTCGTGGGCGATGGCGCGGAGGTGTTCCCGCCGGTGCTCGTCGGGGGGCAGTCCCGAGGCGCGAGCCGCAGGGCGATTGGCGGGTATCTCAAGCTGCCGCTCGAGAGGCTGCCCGGCGGCCTCGATGCTCACCTTGAGGCCGAAGGCGCCCTCGGGAGCAAACCTCATCCCCGTCGCCCCGGCGGGCCACGGAACCACCTCCGAGCCCCTCGCCACGCGGGCGTCCCAGGGAGCCGGGCGCTCGGCGGCGAGCGCGTCGCGTCCGACGGCGCGGACGCTCATCAGCCAGCGCTCGGCCTCGGCCAATCGCTCGGTCGCCGCGGGGTCGCCGGGGAGCCGAATGGCGAGCGCGTCGGCGCCCTCCAGCACCTGGAGGCCGAAGAGCATGCGGGTGTCGCGGACGCCGAGGGCCTGGAGCCGCACGGCGAGGCGATTGCCGCCCCGCCCCAGCGTGAGCGCAAATGGCGCGGCCTCGGGATACATGTAGCGGGGCACTTCCTGGCGCACTACGTGGGCGCCGTTCACCCACAGGTCCCCCACCCCGCAGGCCCAGAGCCGCGCGCGCAGCGCCGCGTCACGCGGAGCCTCCACCTCGGTGACGGCATAGAGGTCGAGGACCTCCAGGAGCGATGAGAAGCCGCTGCACTCGACGAAGATGTTCTGGCCGGGCGCATAGAATCGCCAGGGCTCGCCGAAAGGCCCCTGGGCACCGATGGCTGCGTCGCGGGGCGGCTCGAGGACGGACGGGTCCACGGCCGCCCGCCGCATCGCGTCGTCGGAGCCGCCAGGACCCGCGTAGGGCGTGCGCCGCGGCCCCGCGACCAGCCAGTGCCGCACGTAGCCCTCGGGGTCGCAACGGAAGTGGCGTGGGTCCACGGGTGGGGCCTCCTCGCTCCCGCATCACTCGCGCTCGGCCTTCAGGGGCAGGAGCCAGATGTTGCGGAAATAGACCTTGTTGCCGTGGTTCTGGAGGTAGAGCGGCCCAGGCTCGGGGCCTTCGGGCTTGCCCGCCCCAGTCTTGGCCGGCACCTCGACGTCGTCGTGAACCTTGACGCCGTTGTGGACGACGCTGATACGGGCGTTGGCCGTCTTTTTCCCCTGGGCGTCCCAGCGGGGGGCTCGGAACGTGATGTCATAGGTCTGCCACTCGCCGGGGGGCTTCGCCTGATTCGTATCGGGCGCCTTGAACTTATAGATTGCCCCGCAGCCGCCCTTCTGCGGCGGCTGGCCGGCCGAGTTCAGTATCTGTATCTCGTAGCGCTGCTGGATGTACACCCCGCTGTTCCCCGCCGTCTTCTTCCCCGTCGGGTCGGGCTGGATGTTGAACTCCAGGTGGAGCTGGCAGTCACCGAACTTCTCCTTTGTTATCGCCCCGACCTCCAGGAGGCCCTCGGGGGTCACCTTGGCCCCGTTCCACCGCGATGCATCCTTGCCGTCGAAGAGCACGATGGCCCCCTCAGGCGCCTTGAGACCCTCGGTCGGCTTCGCCGTCTCAGGTTCCCCAGCCAACGCCAGCCCCAGCACCCACGAGACCGCCAGGAAAGCACAGGTACGCATCCGCGCGACTCCATGAAATCAGACAGGGAGCCAGACCCGTTCGCCCCCTGATTCTACCACGAGATGCCTTTGTCCTCAACTCAAGATGTTCATCAAGACGATCAAGCGTGCGCCATAGGGGTTGAGCATCTTGACCGCTGGCTCTTCGCCGCTCGTGCCACCAACGCAAACCCTTGCTGCAAGGCGACATGAGGCTCGGCCCTCCACGCCGGCCCACGCCGCCGGCCGCCTCTCAAGGTGTCAACTAAGCCCCCTGTCAGCGCGGGCTGCCCGAACGGGTTGTGGCGGAGGCATGTTGACGGGCAGAGGGCAGCGTTGCCAAACGGCAACTTGGATCTAACTCCCAGTTTAGCAATGACTTGTGGCGATATTGCGGCATGGGAGGGGAGGTCTGCGTTGTGGATCGTCAACGTGCCGCTGCCGCGGTGCGCGCAGGGCGCGCACAAGAATGAGGGCGCCCATCGTAAGTTTGTGGGAACAAAAAGCTTGTGGCGCACACTCCTTACAAGAAAGACCGATCCCAGCGGCACGATAATTGCTGGTAGCCAGGAGTAGCAGCGTTTTTCATTTGCCAGACTGGAGACAAAATGACACGGACTCCTATCCTACTTTCTTGCGCCGTTGCCCTATTGTGCAGCGGCGCTGCGAGCGCCGCGCCCTACGACTGGGACAACACGGGCGGCGACTATCTCTGGGACAACCCGACCAACTGGGACAACCCAGGGTTCCCCAACGCCACGACCGACACGGCGACCTTCAGTTCCGCCGCCGGCGGTGTGGTGGGCACGGTGAACCTCAATGGCAACCGCACGGTCGGCGCGCTCACCTTCTCTAACCCCGGCGGCACGTACACCCTCGCGGGCGCCGGCAACACCCTGACGCTTGACGACGGTCTCGGCGCCGGAGCGCTCTTCCACAGCGGCGCCGCCTCCAACGTCATCTCCACCCGCATCGTCGCAGCCAACCTCGTCGCAAGCGTCACCGCCGGCGTCCTGCGCCTCGCCAACACCGCCGTCACCCCAAACGGCAACAGCTTCACAGGCACCAGCGCCTTCACGGTGGGCACCGGCGCCACCCTTCAGGCCGACTTCGCAGGCACCGGCTCCTACAGCCTCGGCACCAGCGCCCTCGCCGGCGCACGAGTCGTCCTCAACGGCGGCACCCTCAACCTCAACGGCCTCCTCACCCCTAACGGCCTCACCGCTCAGTTCTTCAGCGGCGCCAACCACGACAACGCCATAGACGGCGCGCTCACCAGCGCCAACCCCGATTTCATCGGCCTCGGGCGCACCAACGCCCGCCAGCACACCTACACCCCGGCCACGCTCGGTGCACCCAACGCCGGCCAGACCGCTGCCCTTGCCGCCGACGCCACGGCGCCCGGCGTCGCGGGCTTCAACGGCGGAGCCGGCGCCGGCAACCCCTATCCCGGCTTCTACTACGACAACAGCGGCGGCGGCTCCGGCGCCCCCTTCGGCGCCGAAGGCTTCACCAGCGCCGACAACCTCTCTGTCCGCTTCACTGGCAAGATCAACATCACCACGGCTGGCACCTACACTTTCGGCACGCGAAGCGATGACGCCAGCGCACTCTACGTTGACGGCATCCGCGTGGTGAACAACAACAACTTCCAGGGCATGACCACCCGCACCGGCACCATCGCCCTCACCTCGGGCCTCCACGACATCATGGTCGTCATGTGCGAGAACGGCGGCGGGGCAGGCCTGGACGTGTACTATGGCGGTGCAGACACGGTCGCCCGAGGCGCGGGGGCAGGCGTCAACGTCATCATCCCCGCCGACGTCCTACGCGCCGGCCAGGGCCGCATCAGCCTTGCCAACCCCATCTCCGTCACCGACAACGCGACGATCAACGTCAACGACGCCGACGCCGCGATCATGGGCGCGCTCGACATTGATGCGGGGCGCACCCTCACGACAGGCGGCTACGGCCTCAGCCGCTTCACCACTACCACCCTCAACGGCGCAGGGGCCAACACCTACGGCTTCAACGCCGGCGGCGCCCTGGGCGCGGCCGACATCGCCACCGGTCGCCTCATCAACGGCGCAGGCAACAGCGCCACAATCGTCAAGACCGGCACCGGCAACCTCATCCTCGACGACTCCTCCGCCGCCCCAACCATTGGCGGCGGCGTCGCCTTCGACATCCAGGCCGGCCGCCTCGTCGCAGTCTCCCAGAGCGGCCAGGCCAACCCCCTCGGCGCAGCGGGCGCCACAATCGCCCTCAACAGCGCGGGCACGGAACTCGAGCTCATCAGCCGCTCGGGCAACGTCACCTTCGACAACGCCGTGGCCGTCAACCAGAACGCCACCATCGCGGCCAACTCCAACGCCAACGCCGGGCTGACCATCACCCTCGGCAGCGCCGCCCGCCCCCTCTCCATCGCCAACGGCGTCACCGCGACCTTTGACCCATTCAGCAACGTCACCCTCCTCCTCGGCGCCGGCATCCCCGCCTCCACTGGCTCCCTGGTCAAGGCGGGCCAGGGCGCCCTCCAGCTCAGCGGCGTCAACGCCTACACCGGCTCCACCCTCGTCAGCAAAGGCACCCTCCAGGTCAACGCCGGCGCCAGCATCACCGCCTCCAGCGGCATCACCGTCAACAGCGGCACGACCCTCACCCTGGCAGCCGCGGGCGCCGTCGCCCACCCAGTGCCCCTCTCTGTAACCGGCACGCTGAACCTCACCGCCACGGGCGCCATAACTGCCAATAACCTGCTGACCATGAACAGCGGCTCCACCCTTACCCTGGCCGCCGCCGACGCGATGGCCGCCACCAACCTCTCCCGCCTCTTCTTCGGCCCCAACGCCGTCACCACCCTCAACCTCACCGCCACCAACGCCCTCAGCGCCGACATCAGCGTCTACGACGGCAACCGCACCTACATCTCCAACGCCACGGCCGTGGACCAGGCCCTCAAGCTCTTCCCCGGCAACACCATCGAGGTCACCACCGCCCTCACGGGCACCGGCACCATCACCAAGATGCCCGGCGTCGTCTTCCGCGCCACCGGCGGCACGGTCTTCGGCGCCCAGCTCCCCGCCTCCGCCATCAACGCCCGCGACGTCCTCCAGATCAACACCAACAACGTCGCCAACATAGGCGCGATCGACCCAGGCGCCATCATCGAAATCTACGGTGCCGACCGCCAACTCGCCAACAGCGCCGTCATCACCCTCAGCGGCCAGTACCTCACGGGCGACGGCTCGAGCCGCACGATCACCGACGGCGCGCAGCGGATTGACATCGGCCCCCTAGGCGTCACCATCGCCGCCACCACCGGCCAAGGCCTGACCATCGCCGAGAACATCACCACCAACGGCAACCCCGTCACCATCGGCACCTTCCGCCCCCTCAACAACCTCTTCAAGGCCGCAGGAAACCGCTTCACCCACACCGCCAACAACTGGACCGGCAGCACCGTGAGCGTCACGGGCGGCGCGCATCTCGTCGCCACCCCCAGCAACGCCGGCACCTCGGGCTTCAACGCCAACCTCAACCCAACCATCTACAACGGCGCGCTACGCATTGACACCGGCACGGCAAGCTTCACAAAGAGCGCCACCGTTGGCGACGTGACTACCGCCGGCTTTGCCGAGCTGCGGGTCGGCCGAACCACGGCCTCCTATGCCACCACCATGCTCCTCGACGACCCCCTCGCGCGCCTCAACCAGGGCACCCTCTCCCTCGTCACCACCAACAACAGCCTCGGCGCCGACGAGCGCATCCGCTTCGTAACCAACTCCGAGGCCCCAGCCCGCCTGGTCACCAGCGCCACCATCAACATGGTCGCCCCCTGGATCGTCAACGCCAGCAGCGGCGGCCGCTTCGTGGACTACGACCCCGCCACCACCGTCGGCTTCACCAACGCCGCCTACGACGGAAACGTCACCGACTTCACCGGCTCTACCGACACGACAATCAAGCAGATCACCGCCGGCGCGCTGACCGACAACAACCCCGCCACCGTCGCCGCACTCCGAACGACCCAGAATATCAGCGGCACCAACCCCATCACCATCGCCACCGGCGGCCTCATCATCGACTCCAGCACCAGCCGCACCATTTCCAAGGACCTCGCCTTCGGCGCCAACGAGGCCATCATCTGGTCAGGCGGCGGCGCCGCCCACGTCATCAGCGGCAAAATCAGCGGCTCAGGCGGACTCACCAAGTTCGGACCCAACTCCCTCACGCTCTCCAACACGACGAATGACTTCACCGGCCCCGTCACCATCAACCAGCTCAACCTCATCATCGCCAGCGACAGCGTGCTCGGCAACGCCGACAACGACCTCATCTTCAACGGCGGCGCCCTGCGCATGACAGCCGGCATCACCCTCCCCGCCTCCCGCTCGATCACCCTCAATGCCGGCGGCGGCACGCTCGAGACCGAAGGCGCCATCACCGCCACCGTCAACGGCGTCATCAGCGGCGCGGGGCCACTCTTCAAGACCGTCTCCTCCGGCACCGGCACCCTCATCCTCGGCTCAACCGCCAACACCTACCAGGGCGGCACCCTGGTCAACGGCGGCGTCCTCCAGGTCGCCGCCGACGGCTCCCTCGGCGACCCCGCAGGCTACCTCGTCATCAACAACGCCACGCTGCGCGCCGGCGCCTCCTTCTCGACCGCCCGCGACACCTACTTCTTCAACACCGCGACCATAGACACCAACGGCTTCGACCTCGCCCACAGCGGCGAGGCGCGCGGCAGCGGCGGCCTCACCAAGATCGGCCTCGGCACCCTCACCCTCAGCGGCCCCAACGCCTACGCCGGCACCACCAGCATCGGCACCGACCCACTGCCCGGCGGCATCCTCCGCATCACCCACGACCACGCCCTCGGCTTCATCGCCGGCGACACCGCCGTCCTGTCCACCACCAACAACGCCCACCGCTCAGCCCTCGAACTCGCCGGCGGAATAACCGTCCGCGAAAACTTCCGCACCACAGGCAACGCCTCCGGCCTCCCCGGCTCCAACGGCGTCATCCGCTCCGTCAGCGGAAACAACACCCTCTCCGGCACCATCACCCTCGTCTCCGGGGGCGGCTTCTCCACCTTCGGCGTGGACCCAGGCGCCACCCTCACCCTCAGCGGCATCGTCCAGCCCGAAACCGCAAACGACCGCACCCTCACCGTCCAGGGCGCCGGCGACGGCTTCGTCACAGGCATAATGCAGAACAACGCCGGCCGCGTCCTCAGCTTCACCAAAGCAGGCTCGAGCACCTGGACCCTCTCCAACTCCGCCAGCACCTACACCGGCACCACGACCATCAACGCCGGCACCCTAAGCGTCCCCGACGTCGCGAACAACGGCTCCCCCAGCCCCCTCGGCGCAGGCTCCAGCCTCGTCTTCGGCGCCGCCGGCGCAACCCTCCAATTCACCGGCACAGGCCCCGACGCCACCAACCGCGCCATCACCCTCACCGGCACCGGCACCTTCGACATCACCAACGCCGCCGGCGCACTCTCCCTCACCGGCCCACTCGGCGGCGGAGGCGGCATGAGCAAGACCGGACCCGGCACCCTCACCCTCACCAATCCCGCCAGCACCTACACCGGCACCACGACCATCAACGCCGGCACCCTAAGCGTCCCCGACGTCGCAAACAACGGCTCCCCCAGCCCCCTCGGCGCAGGCTCCAGCCTCGTCTTCGGCGCCGCCGGCGCAACCCTCCAATTCACCGGCACAGGCCCCGACGCCACCAACCGCGCCATCACCCTCACCGGCACCGGCACCTTCGACATCACCAACGCCGCCGGCGCACTCTCCCTCACCGGCCCACTCGGCGGCGGGGGCGGCATGGGCAAGACCGGACCCGGCACCCTCATCCTCACTAGCGGCGCCAACAGCTACACTGGCACCACAGACGTCCTCCAGGGCACCCTCCGCGTAGACGGCTCCATCGCCTCCAGCAGCCTCACCACCGTCTACCCCGGCGCGCGCCTCATCGGCACAGGCACCGTCGGGCCGCTCCTCATCCTCGGCGAACTCGGCCCAGGCGCCAGCGTCGGCACCCTTGGCGCCGCCGACACCACCTGGGGACCCGACGGCTCCTACCGCTGGGAGATCAACCACTTCGACGGCACGGCCGGCATTGACCCCGGCTGGGACCTCTTGAACGTCACGGGCGGCCTCACCGTCACCGCCACGCCCGCCGACCCATTCGTCATCTACGTGGACACCCTGAGTGGCGCACTGCCCGGCCCGGCCGCGGGCCTCCTGGCTGTCGAAGAGCAGTTCCGCATCGTCCACACCACCGCCGGCCTGAGCATGGGCGCGCCCGGCAGCGTCGTCGTCCAGCTCGGCAACTACTACAACAACATCGGCGGCAACTACTTCATGCTCATCCAGGAGGGCAACGACCTCTACCTGCGCCACGCCCCCGAGCCGGCCACCGTCTCGCTCCTGGCCCTCGGCGCCCTGGCCCTCCTCCGCCGCCGCAACCGCCGACGGTAGCCCCGCCCCCGTCACGTGTCCACTAGACCAGACAGGTGTTGTGTTTGGGCAATTGGGCGTTGCCACCAGGCAGCATGCCTAAGTGGCCTCCTATCAACCAGTTATGACAAACGGCGTAAGACCGTGTTGACGATCGCCAACATGCGGTGGCCGCATCGCGCGCAAGGCGCGCAGCAGCGGGTAGCAGACTTGCTGCAAGTCACTGATTATTGGAATCTTACACCGAATGACGCGATAACGCAGAAAGGCAGCCGAATGGCATAGTTGTTGCTTATAAGACCCACGTTTTAGGCTCACGTTGCTTCCTTCGAACCTGTTCTTGAAGAGGAACCAATACAGTGTTCACCACTCCCCTGAGAATTGGGCTCCGCCTGGCCCTTCTGGCCGCCGTCACCCTGGCGACCCTTCTGGCGTTGCCGCCGCCCCAAGCGGTCGCCATCCCATACGTGCTCGCCAACGACGGGCTGCACCGCGTCGCCGGCTTGGACCTCACTACCGGCGGCGCGACGGACACTCAACTGAGTGATTCGCTCGAGACGCTCGGAATCTGGACCGTTATAGACGGCCTCACTCCGCCGCCCCCTCCCGGCATCGTGAACGCCAACTCGAAGGTCTACAACATCGGTGCCTACGCGACCGATACGGAGGTGAGCATTGACTACGTTGGCAGCGGCGACTTCGGCGTCAACCGCGCCCTGAGCACCATCGGCACCGGCTTCCCCATGGCCGGAACGGTCGAGGACGTCAGCGTCCGCGCCCGCACCTATCTGGCCGTGCCCATCGGCAACTGGACCATCTCCATCGCCAGCGACGACGGGCGGCGCCTCCAGCTCACCGACGCACAATCCGGCGCCGCTGGCCCCGGCGGCGTCGTCGGCTTCACCACCTTCAGCGGCCACGGCGAGCAGACCGATAGCGGCAGCGGAACAGGCTTCAACTTCCTCCTCAGAAACGCCACGACGGCCCACGACCAGAGCGTCGGCACGTTCTCAGTCACCCCAGCCAACGTGGAGCCGGGGACGAACATCGCCCTCATCTACCTCGACGGCTTCTACTTCGAGCGCGGCACCGGCGGCGGCTCCTTCGAAATCTCCATCCGCAACGCCCTCGACACCACTTTCGGCGGCTCCGGCGAGGGCTGGACCCTTCTCGCGGATAACACCTTCGGCTGGAGAATCTCCAGCACCCCGATCACCGTGACCGTCACCCCGCCGGCCAACTCCTTCACCTGGGACGGCTCGACCGACGACTGGCGCGCCGGCGCGGGCGCCGACACCCATTGGGAGCCCCCGGCACTCGGCAACACCCTCTACGCTACCATCGCCGACGACGCCACCGTCAACGCCGGCCAAGCCAACGTCGCCAGCAGCAACGAGGCCGCCCTCAACCTCAACATCGGCGGCACAGGCACCGTCAACGTCGCCGCCGGCCGCACCCTGACCGTGGACTCGACCCTCACCATTGGCGCCGGCGGCACGCTGGCCAACGGCGGCATCGTCAACGCACTGGTCGTTAACAGCACCGGCACCGTCACCCTCGCCGGCGGAAGCTCGCTCACCGCCAGCGGCGCCCTGGGCAATGTGGACGTCCTCAGCGGCACCGCATCGCTCAACGGCTTCCTCACGGCCAGCACCCTTGACCTCGCGGCGGGCACCACCCTGAGCCTGACCGGCGGCAGCCTTACCGCCTCGGCCGTGTCCCTCGCCGGAGGCACGGGCACCATCAACACCACCGCCGGCACGTCGGCCAGGCTGTCCAACATCAGCGAGACGGCGGCCTCGAACATCGCGTACACGGGCCTTGGCACCATCGTCCTGCCGACGGCCAACACCTACACCGGCACCACCACCATCGGCCCGGGCGTCACCGTGCAGTTGGGCAACAATGCCTCCCTCGGCACCGAGGCCGGCAAGACCATCATCCACTCGGGCGGCGTGCTCGACATCCGCGGCCTGCGCGCGGGGGCCAACGGCAACGAGCTCGTTGAGGTCGCAGGCACGGGCATCGGCGGCAACGGCGCAATCATCAACACCGGCGGCTCCCAGACCAGCGCCTTCCGCAGAATCACCCTCACCGGCAACGCCACCTTCCGCGCGGATGCCCGGTGGGACATGCGCGACACGGGCGGCGCCTCGACCTTCGACATGGGCGGCTTCACCCTCACCAAGGTCGGCAGCAGCGAGCTGGCGCTCGTCAACACCGACATCCTCAACGAGGGCAGCGTCAACGTCAACCAGGGCCTCTTCCGCATCGAGGGCTCCACCCGCCACGACGGCCCGGGCACCATCACGGTCGTCGGCGGCGCTACCCTGGACTTCTGGAACAACACCCAGACCCACGGCCCGAACCTCTCTCTGGCTAGTGGCAGCAACCTCACCGCCAACGGCGGCGGCGGACCCACCCTGGCCGGCACCGTGAGCATCGCCGGAACCGCCAACGTTGTGACGAACAACAACATCGCCCTCACCGGCCAGGTCACCGGCGGCGGCATCGCCAAGACCGGCACAGGCCGCCTCTCCCTCAGCAACCCCGCCAACAACTACACCGGCGCGGTGTCGGTCGGCGCCGGCACCCTCGCGGCCTCCGGCGTCGGCTCCCTCGGCAACCCGAGTTCCATCAGCGTCTCCAGCGGCGCCACGCTGGAGATCAACAACGTGGGCACTCCCCTCGCCATCCCTCTGATCCTGGCCGGCGACGGCCAGGGCGGCGTGGGCGCTCTCCGCAGCATCGGCGGCTCCACCACTTTCACCGGCCCCGTCACAATCGCCGGCACCACGGTCCGCAACGACGCCGCAGGCACACTGCTGACCCTCGCCGGCCCCGTGACCCTTGCCGCCACAGCCAATCTCACCCTCGGCGGCGCCGGCGACATCACGATCACGCAGGCGTTCGGGAACGGCGCGGTGCCCTACGATGCCGATGGCATCGAGGAGACCCTCTTCGACCGCGAAACCGTCGGTGGCAGCAACAATCCCCGCACCAACATTGAGGACTACCGCAACGCCACATTGCAGGGCAACTCGGTCAAGGGCATCCTCACCACCCACCTCCACTACAACGACGACGCGGCCTTCGACGCCCGCGCCGCCGCACTCGGCAAGCCTGGCTGGGACCCCAACAACGGCCCGACCAGCGGAAACGACTACTCCGCACTCTGGGTCACAAAGTTCAAGCCCAACGAGAACGGCGCCTGGGGCTTCCGATTCAATAGCGTAGACGACAACGCCTCGATGTGGCTCGACGACGACCAGAACGGCATCTTCGAATCCACCGCGGACCGCTTCTATGACCGCGGCTGCTGCGGCGGCAGCGGCGACCGCTTCACCGTCTCCCTCACCGCCGGCCAGACCTATCTCCTCGGCTTCGTGATGAACGACACCGGCGGCGGCGGCTACTACCGCGACATGGAGTTCAAGGCCCCCAGCGGCGCCTGGACCGACCTCAACCCCAGCACCAACCCCGGGCGCTTCCAAGTCACCCTGACCCCCAACAACAGCCTCGTCAAGACCGGCGCCGGCACCCTCACCCTAAACGGCAACAACAACTACAACGGCACCACCACCGTCCAGCAGGGCACCCTGCTCGTCAACGGAACCACCAGCGGCCAGGGCGACTACACTGTGCAGGCCGGCGCCACCCTCGGCGGCGGCGGCTCCATCGGCCTCGCGCCCGGCGCGAGGATCAACATCCTCGCCGGCGGCTACCTCGCGCCCGGCTTCAGCCCTGGCACCTTCACCGTCAATGGCGACTTCACAATGGGCGAAACCTCAGGCCCAAGGGCCGTCTACGACTGGGAACTCGGCTCGGGCGTCGAAGACCTCACCGTAGTGACCGGGGACCTCACCCTCAATCGCTGGACACTGCTGCTCCTGGACGCCGGCGGCGAGTCCTATGCCTGGCAGAAACACTACCTCTTCACCGGCTTCACGTCCCTCTCCGGCCCCAACGACGTCACCTTCGACGTCAGCCAGGTGCCCCAGTGGATGCAGTACACCAACCTGAGCGATCTGGCGCTCGGCGTGGATGGCGGCGGGGTCTACCTCACGGGCCTCACCACCCTGCCAGAGCCGGCCACCGTCTCGCTCCTGGCCCTCGGCGCCCTGGCCCTCCTCCGCAGGCGGCGCCGCCGGCGGTAGCCCGTTTTCGTCCCGGAACACAGCGAGGCCGCCGAGCTTTCCGCCCAGCGGCCTCGTCATGAGTCTCACCCGTGTGGCACAGCCGCCCTCGGCTGCGGGCACGATGGCGCGGCTCCCGAAGGTCACAGGGGTAGCGCCACTGCCCTTTGGGGGAGCCGTTCGCGCCAATTACCCTCCCGAAGGTATTGGAACCTTCGGGAGGGAGGCTCGGCGCTCACAGCGTCCACGGCTGGCGCTTGGGCCGGTCAACCCAGCGGTTGGCCTCGGGGTCGCCGATGATCTCTTCCTTTTCGGGGTCGAACTTGAAGGGCCGTTTGAGCCAGAAGGCGATGTTGGCGAGATGGCACGTGGCGACCGTGCGATGGGCAAGCTCGATGTCGCGGAACGGCCTCTGGCGGGTGAGGACGCAGTGGACGAAGTCGCCGAAGATGCCGCCGCGTCCGCGGTAGCCCTGGATGGGGGTGGGGGGCGCCGGCATGCGTGGCTTCCCCCGCTCGGGCACCTCGCCGAGTGTGCCCTTGAAGCCCAGCGGGCCGTCCCACGCGCCGCCCAGGTACATCCGCACGCCGTTCGCGTAAATGTAGGTGAGCTGCTTGAACTCCTTGCCGTCGGGCGGGTGGACCTCGATGGGCAGGGGCTGGTCGTGGAGCTGTGCGGCGAAGAGCGCGCCGCCGATGTGGTGCGCGCCCCAGTCGGTCATCCCGCCGCCCGAGTAGTCGCGGAAGCTGCGCCAGGTGAACGGGTGCAGCCCCTTGTTGTAGGGGCGCCAGGGGGCTGGGCCGAGCCACATGTCCCAGTCAAGGCCCGGTGGCACCGGCTCCGCAGGCAGGTAGCAATCGCCCGAGGGGCCGCCGATGTTGACCCAGACCTCCTGTAGCTTGCCCGCGGCGCCGCTCCACATGACGCGGTGGTACCAGTTGTAGTCTTCCCAGACGCGCTGGCTGCCGCCCGAGAAGACTCGCCCGTAGCGGCGAGCGGTCTCCACCATGATCCGCCCCTCGCGGATGGTCAGCGTCTCGGGCTTCTCGCAGTAGACGTCTTTGCCGTTCCTCATCGCCTCTACGGTGATGATCGCGTGCCAGTGGTCGGGGGTGGCGCAGAAGACCGCGTCAATGTCCTTCCTCTCGGTGATCTGGCGGAAGTCGTTCACCGCCACGCAGTCGTTGTTGCCATAGCGGGAGTTGACGGCGCTGCGAGCCATCTCGCGGTGGGCCTCGTGGACGTCGCAGACAGCCACGGCGCGGAGCTCCTTGAAGCCGAGGAAGCCGCCCAGGTCGCCGCGCCCCTGGCCGCCCATGCCGATGAAGCCCATGGTGAACTGGTCATTGGCCCCGAAGGCCGAGGCCTTCATCACGATGGGTGCGAGGGCGGCTCCCGCCGCCGCCTTGCCCAGAAACCCCCGCCGCGAAATCCGTCGCTGCTCGTTCATCCTCACACCTCCGGGTTCCATCGGTCGTCCGAGAACCGCGCGCCTGCGGCTTTCAGTATACGCGCCGCCCGCCCCCATGCAAGCGCCATTCGGCGCGCCGAAGCTGGCTTGCTAGTGTGGACCTTCGACGACGTAGGTTCCGCCGGCTTGGGTGTTGAGCGTGACCACGCGGTCGCCGCAGCGGATGGTGCAGGGGCGGCCTAGCTTGGAGCGGATGGTGGCGGCGGTGAGCTTGCCGTCGGCCCAGGCGATGTCAACCTCGAAGCCGCCGCGGGCGCAGAGGCCCTTGACGGTGCCCGCGGGCCAGGCCTTCGGCAACGCGGGCAGGATGTGGATCTCGCCCGCCTGCCCTGGGCCTGCGGAGTAAGAGTGGCTCTGGAGGAGCATTTCGGCGATGCCGGAGGTGCCGCCGAAGTTGCCGTCAATCTGGAAGGGCGGGTGGGCGTCGAAGAGGTTGGGATAGGTGTTGCCTGCGAGGGCCTCGATGAGGAGCTTGTGGGCGTGGTCGCCGTCGCGGAGGCGTGCCCAGAGGTTGATCTTCCAGGCCTTGCTCCAGCCGGTGCCGCCGTCGCCGCGGTGGAGGAGCGATTGCCTGGCGGCGGCGAAGAGCTTGGGCGTGGCGGGGGTGATCTCGCAGCCGGGGTAGAGGCCCCACAGGTGGGAGACGTGGCGGTGGGTGTTTTTCGGGTCGTCCTTGTCTTCGAGCCATTCCTGGAGCTGGCCGTGCCTGCCGACCTGGTCGGGGGCGATCTGGGTGCGGAGCTGGGCTACTTTGGCGGCGAGGTCGGCGTCCAGGCCGAGCGTCTTCGCGGCTTCTGCCGTGGCCGCGAAGAGCGAGCGGATGATCTGGTGGTCCATGGCCGGCCCCATCACGAGTCCGCCCTGCTCGGGGGAGTTGGACGGCCCGCTGATGAGCCAGCCGGTCTTGGGGTCTTTGACCAGGAAGTCTACGAAGAAGAGCGCGGCCTCTTTCATGGCGGGATAGGCGCGTCTGGCGAGGAAGTCGCGGTCGCCGGTGAAGAGGTAATGCTCCCAGAGGTGGGTGGCGAGCCAGGCGCCGCCGGTGACCCAGATGCCGTGGTTGGCGTGGTTGATGGGCGCGGTGCCGCGCCAGAGGTCGGTGTTGTGGTGGAGGACCCAGCCGCGGGCGGCGTAGTGGGCGGCGGCGGTCTTGCGGCCGGTCTCTACGCAGTCTGCGATGAGGTCGAAGAGCGGTTCGTGGCACTCCGATAGGTTCGTCACCTCGGCCGGCCAGTAGTTCATCTCGGTGTTGATGTTCGTCGTCCACTTGCTGTCCCAGGGCGGGGCGAGCTTGTCGTTCCATACGCCCTGGAGGTTTGCGGGCTGGGTGCCTGGGCGGCTGGAGGCGATGAGGAGGTAGCGTCCGAACTGGAAGTAGAGTGCGGCGAGTTGCGGGTCGGGCTTCGTGGCGACCTCTTTGAGGCGTTGATCGGTCGGGAGGGCGGCCTGGGCGGTGGAGCCGAGGTCGAGGGAGACGCGGCGGAAGAGGCGGCGGTGGTCCTCGACGTGGGCGTCGAGGAGCGCGTCGAATGCCTTGCCCTCCAAGGCCTTCATTGCGGCTTCACAGCGGGCGGCGGGGTCGGCGCTGATGTCGCGGTAGCTCTTGAAGCTCGTGGCGGCCACGAGGAGGATGGTGGCGGCGTTGGCGTCCTCGATGCTGAGCGCCTGATTGTCCGCGGCCGCGACCTTCCCGCCCTCGGCGACGACGCGCAGGCGGGCCTCGAACTTCAGCCCATTGGGCTCCACCTGCCCTGCGATGGCGAGCTGGCCAGGCCCGATGGGGCGCGTGTGGGCGGTCTTGTGGGGGCTGGTGAGCCTGGCCGCGAAGGTGAGGCGGCCGGGCTTGCCGGCGGCGAGGCGCACGACGATGGCCTGGTGGGGATGGCTGGCGAAGGCCTGGCGCGTGTAGCCGACGTCTCCGACCCGATAGCTGACGGTTGCGATGGCCGAATCGAGGTCGAGTTGGCGGCGGTAATCGGCGGCCTTGTCGTGGGCGGGAAAGCTCAGCGCCAGGTCGCCGAAGGGCTGGTAGGCTTTCTGGCGGAGGGGGACGCTCATGAACTCCTTCATCGCCAGGGCTTCGGCCTCGCGTTGCTTGCCCTCGGCCAGGAGCTTGCGGAGGGTGGGGAGGTGCTTCGCCGCCCCCTCGTGGTGGTACTCGTGGGGGCGGCCGGTCCAGAGGGTGTCCTCGTTGAACTGGAGGCGTTCCTCGGCGGTGCCGCCGAAGACCATGGCGCCGAGGCGGCCGTTGCCGATGGGCAGGGCCTCTTCCCACTTTGCCGCGGGCTTTTGGTACCAGAGCTTCATTACGGTGTCCCCGTTGCGTGATGGGGCCGCGGCGGCCTGTGCCGCCGCGAGGAGGATCCACGCGCATGCTGCCAGACCGATGGGGCTTCCCATCTCGGTCTTGCTCCTTCTGTTCTGCGGGATGTGGCGGAAGTTGCCGGGATCGCTGCTTGGGCTGGCCCGCCCAGAAAAACAAGGGCGAGGAATAGGGAAGGCCAAGGGGAGACTTGTCCCCGTTCAAGCCTCAACGACCCTTGACCTTTCCCTATTCCTCGGCCCCATGGGGACTCCTGGCCCCCGTAGCCACAACGCCGTTCCCCGCAGTGCCAGGAGCTCCCGTCCCCGTGCGGTCGCTCAACACGACTGGCGCCGGCGGCTACTGTGCGTCACGGCTCTTCGCTCGGTGGTCAGCGAGTCAATTTCTTCCTTTCGGTTTTCAGGCCACCTGGGTCTCGGGCACGTCTTCGAGGCGGACCGAGATCTTGGTGGACACGCCCGGCTGCTGCATGGTGATGCCATAGAGGGCGTCGGCGACGGCCATCGTCTGCTTGGAGTGGGTGACGATGATGAACTGTGATTCCTTGAGGAACTCGCGGACGATGGCGACGAAGCGGCCGACGTTGCTGTCGTCGAGGGGGGCGTCCACCTCGTCGAGGATGCAGAAGGGGCTGGGCCTGGACTTGAAGATGGCGAGGAGTATGGCGGCGGCGGTGAGGGCCTTTTCGCCACCGGAGAGGAGGCTTACGCCGCCGAGCTCCTTGCCTGGGGGCTTGGCGATGATGTCCACGCCGGCCTCCAACACGTCTACGCCCTCTTCCAGGACGATGTCGGCCTTGCCGCCGCCGAAGAGCTTGCGGAAGATGAGCTGGAAGTTTTCGCGCACGGCGGCAAAGGTCTGCTCGAAGAGCTGGCGGCTCTGGCGGTTGACCTTGCGGATGACCTCTTGGAGCTGTGACTTCGCCTTGAGGAGGTCCTGCTCCTGGGAGGTGAGGAAGTCGAGGCGTTCCTCGAGCTGGGTCTGCTCCTCGATGGCCAGGAGGTTGACGGTGCCCATTCCGTCGAGCTTTCGGCGGAGCTCGTCCATCTCGCTCTGGACCTCGTCCCAGTTGATGTCGGGCTCCTGGTAGTCTCTGTGGAGTTCTGAGAGGTCTTGGCGGTGCTCTTCGCGGACCTTTTCGACGAGGTCGGCGGTGCGCATGTCGAGCTCGCTGAGGCGCAGGCGGAGGTCTTGGGCTTCCTGCTGGCGCTCGCGGAGGGCGGCGGTGGCGGTCTGGGTCTGCTCGCGGAGGGCTTGGGCTTTCTCCAGGAGCTCGGCGCGGCGGTTCTCGGCCTCGACGCGGCTGCGCTGGATGTCGTCCTTACGTGCGAGGATGAGGCGGATTTCGTCCTCCTTTGCGGCGATGTCGGCGGCGGCCTGTCGGCGGCGCTCGGCAAGGAGCTCTAGCTCGGCTTCGGCCTGTCGCTGGGCGGCCTCGCAGTCGGCGACCTCGCGGCGGAGGCGGTCAATGCTGGTGCGCAGGTGGTCGCGTTCGGAGGCCCGCTCGGCGCGGAGGACGGCCAGGTCGCTGCCTCTTCGTTCGAGGGCGGAGCGCTGCTCGTCGAGAGCCGCTCGCTCGGCCTCGACCGCTTTGAGGCGGGTCTTTAGGTCTTCTTCCTCGCGGTCCACGCTCTGAACGCGCTCGGCGGCAGCGGCCTTGCGGGCGGTGCGCTCCTGGAGCTCGCGGGCGAGCTCGGCCAGCTCGCTCTCGGCGGCTTGGTCTTCTTCCTGGAGGGCGCGGGTGCGGTCGCCGATGCGCGAGAGTTGCTCGCGGGCGGTGGCGAGGTCGAGGTTGAGATGGGTGAGGCTCTGGCGCGCCTCTTCGAGTTCGGCGTCGAGGATGGCGGATTCGTTGATGAACAGTTCGCGGCGCTGGCGGCACTGGGCGAGGCGCTGCTCGATCTCCTGGATTTCGGCGGCGAGGACGCGGAGCTCGTTCTTGCGGGAGAGGAGGCCGGTGCGGTCGTGGGAGCTGCCGCCGGAGACCAGGCCGCGGGGGTCCACGAGGTCGCCGGCCAGTGTGACGAGGCGGACGCCCAGCTCGGGGTCCCTGGCCAGCTCCACGGCGGCGTCGAGGTCGTGAACGACCACGGTGTCGCCGAGGAGGTGCTTGACGACCGGGGCGACGGTGTCGCTGCACCGCACGAGGTCAACGGCATGCCCCACGACGCCGGGGTGCTCGAGGGTCCCGTGGCCGTTCCGACCGTTCCGCGAGAGGCGGTCGAGGGGGAGGAGGGTGGTTCGACCGCCGTGCACCGCCTTGAGGTGGGCGACGGCCTCGGCGGCGGAGTCGAGCGAGTCAGCAACGAGGTGCTGCTCGGCCCCACCCAGGGCAGCTTCGATGGCGAGGGCGTATTGTGGCTCAACCTGGAGGAGGTCGGCAACCATTCCGTGGAGGCGCTGCCCCGTGGTTTGACGCCCCAGGAGCGTCTGGGTGCCTTGCTCCACTCCCTCGAAACGGGCCTCGAGATCCTCGAGCAGATCCCGGCGTGTGGTTCTTGCGCTAAGGGTGTTGCTAAGCTCGGCGCTCTGCTCGCCGAGGGTTTCTATCTGGGCGCGCAGCTCGCCGCGCTCTTCGGCGCGTGCGGCGAAGCGGGCCTCGGTCTCGCCGATTTCTCTCTCGAGGCGCGCGATGGCGGCTGCGGCGGCCTGGCGCTCCCCCTCGAGTTCGGCCAGGAGCCTGACGATCTCGGCGCGCCGCCGGCCGAGGCGCTGCCCCTGGGCCTCGAAGGCGCGGCATTCGCCCTCGAGGGCGACCAGCTCGTTCTGGTGGGCGGCGCGGCGGCGCAGGCAGTCGAGCAGGGCGGTGCGCAGGCCCTCGCCCCGGCGGGCCACCTCGGTGCACTGGCCGGCGAAGCGCTGGAGCGCTTGCCGCGCTTGGAGGATTTCGGCCTCGATGCGCTCCAGCTCGGCGTGGAGCTGGCTGGAGCGCGCCACGGCTGCTTCGGCCGAGGTTCGGGCGTTTTCGACTCGTCGGCCGAGCTGGGCGCGCTCGTCGCCGAGACGCCCCTCGGCGGCCTCGGCGTCGCGCACCCGCTCGCGGTTGAGGCGGATGCTCTCTTCCGCGGCCTCTACCTGCGCGCGCAGCTCGGTGAGTTGGCCTTCGACGCGGGCGAGGCTCTGGTCGTTTTCGATGCTGGCGGCCTCGATGGCGGTCCGCTCGGCGCCTAGGCGTTCGATGGTGGCGGCCAGGGCTGCCTGCTGCTGGTCGGCGAGGGCGATGGCGGCCTCGGCCTCGGCCCGCTGGCCGACGAGTGTGTGGTAGCGGTGGAGGGCCTGGGAGAGGCGCAGGCGGCTGAGGGATTCGGCGTATTCCTTGTAGCGGCGCGCGGCCCCCGCCTGGCGGCGGATGGAGCGGAGCTGTTTGTGGACCTCTTGGATGGTGTCGCCGAGGCGCAGGAGGTTCTGCTCGACGCGTTCGAGCTTGCTGGCGGCGGCCCGGCGCTTGGCGTTGTACTTCGAGATGCCGGCGGCCTCTTCGAAGACCGCGCGGCGGTCGCGCGGGTTCGACTGGAGGATCAGGTCAATCTTGCCCTGCTCGACGATGGAGTAGGCGTCCATGCCGATGCCGGTGTCCATCAGCAGCTCGCGGATGTCGCGCAGGCGGCAGGGCTGGCTGTTGAGGAGGTATTCGCTCTCGCCGGAGCGGTAGAGGCGGCGGGTGATGGCGACGTGTTCGTATTCGATGGGGAGGGCGTGGTCCTCGTTGGAGAGGATGAGGGTGACCTCGGCGTAGCCCATGGAGCGGCGGCCTTCGGAGTTGCCCTTGAAGATGACGTCGGCCATCTCGGAGCCGCGGAGCGCCCGCGGGCGCTGTTCCCCCAGCACCCAGCGCACGGCGTCCACCACATTGCTCTTTCCGCAGCCGTTCGGGCCCACGAAGGCGGTCAGGCCGGGCTCGAAGACGAACTCGGTCTTGTCCGCGAAGGACTTGAAGCCGTAGAGGATGAGTTTCTCAAGCCGCATGGATATCGCCCATCGCCAAGAGGGTGCGTCGGGGCCGCCGAGGCCCGGTCCGCAAGTGGAAAAGGGACTCTACACCCTCTATTAGGCTTAGTCGAGGAAAGACGGCCAAACTTGAGAGGAAAATTCCGCCGGGAGCGGGTTTTCTAGGCCACGATGTAGTTCTCCGCGTTGCAGGAGGCGCACCGGCTGCCCTTGAGGCCGATGACGCGGGTGCTGTAGCCTCGGCGGGTGATGAGGGTGGCGCCGCACCGCTGGCAGAGGGTGTTTGAGCCCCGTTCGCTGTAAGTGTTGCCGAGGTAGACATATCGGACGTGCTTGGAGACGATGGCGTGGGCCCGCTCGAGCGTCTCGATGGGGGTCGGGGGGGCCTTGAGCTTGTATCGGGGGAAGTATGCGGAGAGGTGGATGGGCACGTGTGGCCCGAGCTCGGCTGCGACCCAGCGGCCGAGTTCGTCGAACTCCGCGTCGGTGTCGTTGTGGCCTGGGATGACGAGGTTTGTGACCTCGAGGTGGGTGCGGCGGGCGGCCGCCTTGGCGTTGGCGAGGACCGGCTCTAAGGTGCCACGGCACAAGCGCTTATAGAACTCGGGCCGAATCGCCTTGATGTCCATGTTGATGGCGTCAACGTAGGGGAGCAGTTCCTCGAACGGCTCGGGGCTGGCGTAGCCGTTGGTGACGAGGACGTTGGCCAGCCCGGCCTCGCGTGCGAGCCGGGCAGTCTCGAGGACGTATTCGAACCAGATGAGGGGTTCGTTGTAGGTGTAGGCGATGCCGATGGAGGCTTCGCGCTTGGCGGCCTCGACGGCCTGTTTGCTGGTGAGGCGGGTGGTGGCGGGCTGGGCCTGCGAGATGGCCCAGTTCTGGCAGAAGTCGCAGGCGAAGTTGCAGCCCCAGGTGCCCAGGGAGAGGATGGCGCTGCCGGGGTGGAAGTGGTAGAGGGGCTTTTTCTCGATGGGGTCCATGGCGATGGAGGTGACTTGCTCGTAGATGTCGGAGTAGAGGGTGCCGGCGCGGTTGCGGCGGGGGCCGCAGAGGCCGGCCTTGCCGTCGGCGATGATGCAGTGGTGGGGGCACAGGTGGCATTGGACCCTGGCCTCGGCCCGTTTCTCGTAGTAGGCGGCTTCTTTCATGTGACGGGGTTCCGGGAGGCTGCCTCGCCTCTGATGCGGCAGCGGGCCACGAACTCGCCGGCGGCCGCGGCCATCTCGCGCAACTGCTCGCGCGAGTAGGGCCGGCGCGTGAGGTAGGCGGGGTCGAGGCAGTTGAGCGGGGCGAACTGCTGGAGGACAAGCGTCTCCTCGGGTCCGAGGAGGCGGGCGATCTCGACGATGTCGCGCGCGGTGTGGAGGCCGGGCACCACGGTGGTGCGGAACTCGTGTTCGATGCCGCTGGAGCGCAGGAGGGCGATGCTGCGTCGGACCGCCGAGGGGTCCACCTCCACGCCCGCTGCGGCGTTGTAGGCGGCGCCCAGGGGGGCCTTGACGTCCATCGCCACGCAGTTGACGAGGCCGTCGGCGATCAGCCGCTCGATGGCCTCGGGGTGAGAGCCGTTGGTGTCGAGTTTGATTCCGCCCACGTGCTCGCGGAGGAGGCGGATGAGCCACTCAAGGCCGGGATGAATGGTGGCCTCGCCGCCGGAGATGACTGCTCCGTCAATCCAGCCCTGGTTGGAGCGCACGTGACGGAGCACGTCGGCGAGTGGTACGTCTTGGATCTGGGCGCTGCGGAGCACGAGGTCGCCGGCGTGGCAGAAGGGGCAGCGGAAGTTGCACCCTGGGAGGAAGAGGGCGCAACTCAGCTTGCCCTCCCACTCGATCAGGCTGGTGGGGAGGAAGCCTTTTATCGGCGGAAGCCCGTCGTCCATCAGCTCACTTCCGAAACGCTCGCGCGCTCAGCAGGCGTTCTCCACGCGGGCCGGTCCGGCCTGGCGCTCCGCGGCGAAGTAGCGGCTCAACTCCAGGACGTCCGGCACCTCCCCGTCCCAGCGCACCAGGTCGCGGCCGTTCTCCTTGATGATGGTGGTGGGGATTTCGTGGACGTCGTAGAAGGCGCCCTCGGCCATGCCGTCGGCGGTGTCCATGTCGAAGAACGCCATGGTCGCAGCGGTGCCGAGGCCGAGCTTTTGGATGAGGTGTTCGACCTTATGCTTGATGCTAGAGCACTTGCCGCAGTTCTGCCTGCCGAAAATCTGGACTTCCATGTGGGGGTCCCTTCAAACCAGTGAGCTTTCGCGGACGCGCGTCTCGGCCGTGGGCAGGGCGTAGCGCCCGCGGCGGCGGTCGCGCAGTTCGCCGAGCTTGCTCTTGTTCCAGTTGGTGATCCGGCTGTAGTAGCCGACGATGCGCGTGAGGCCATAGACGTTCGGCGAGGCGCAGGTGGGACAGGTTTCGTGGAGGCCGACCTCCATGCGATGGCAGGCGTTGCAGACGGTGAACTCCGGCGAGATGGTCATCTGGGCGCAGCGGGTCTGCTCGTAGGTCTTGCGGACGAGGTTCTGCACGCCCGCGGGCGGGGGGAGCTCCTCGCCGACAAAGGCGTGGACGATTGCCCCCGACTCGATCATCGGGTGGAACTTGCTCTGGAGGCGGATGCGGGTGACGATGTCCACCGGCGCGTCGGCGCGCAGGTGGATCGAGTTGGTGTAGTAGTACTCGTCGAGCTCGATGTTGCCTTTGACGACTTGGCGGGCTTCGTTGGGGAAGTCGCGCAGGTCCACCTTGGCCAGGCGCCGCGTGGCGCTCTCGGCTGGGCTCTCCTCGAGGGAGATCTTGAGGCCGAGGCGCTTGCCGTCGCTCTTGGCCTTGAAGTGCATGTGGGAGACGACCTTGAGGCCGAGCTTGAGGGCCTGGTCGCTCTCGTGGAGCTCTTCGCCGGTGAGGAACTGGATGGCCTCGTTGAGGCCGATGAGGCCGATGATGTAGGTGCACTTGTCGAGTTCCACGTAGGGCTTGCCGTCCATCGCCGGCTTGCCGATCTGCCACAGGGGCATCGCGGGCGTGCTCATGAGCTTGGCGATGAAGGTCCGCTTCTGAAGGTGGGCCTGCACCGCGATGTCCATCATCGCCTCAACCTCGGCGATGAACTTGCTGATGTTGCCGCGCCCGGCGCGGTAGGCGGCCTGCGGGAGGTTGATCGTGACGTTCTGGAAGCCGCAGAAGCGCATGGTTTCGAGGCGCTTGATCATGCTCGTGTCTTCGATGGTCGTCCTGAGGCGGCAGCAGGCGCTCAGGGTGACCTCGTCGCGGTCGAAGACGAAGTAGGGCACGCCGTTCTCGCTGGCGATCAGGCAGGCGTACTCGAGGAGCTTGAGCTGCTCTGGGTCGCTGAAGGTGTCGGCGTTGATGTGCAGGTCGCACTTGGGGAAGGCGAAGATGTGGCCGTACTCGTCGCCGGCGCGCCAGGTGTCGAGCATGGCGCGGGTGAACAGGCGCGCGGTCTCGGCGTACTCCCCATAGGTCTTGCCCGTGTACTTGCCGCCCGGGCCGACTGCGGGGACGTCCCAGAGGTAGCGGGGCACGCCGGTGTGGATGTTGAAGTCGAGGAAGAGGGTCTGGCCGCCGCGCGAGAAGGCGCTCTGGGAGCCCGAGAAGATCAGGTGCTGGGCCTCCTGGCACATCTCCTTGTAGCTCATGCCCTCGACGTAGGGGGCGTAGAGGATGTTGATGTAGCCGACGCCCAGGGCCCCCGCGTAGTAGGCCTGCATCGAGGCCAGGAAGGTGTTGAGGTGGCCCGTGAGCGTGCGGGCGTGCTTGGCGGGGGCCGACGCGGTGTCGAGGTTGCAGAGGCTCAGGCCGTACTTCTTGATGTACTCGAGGGAGTGGGATGAGCAGTAGACCCTCGTGGGGTAGCCGAGGTCGTGCAGGTGCACGGCGCCGGCAAGGTGGGCATCGGCGACCTCGCGCGAGAAGACCTCCTGGAGGGCGTACTGCTTGAGGGTGGTCTCGGCGATGGAGAGGTTGATGGCCTCGGGGTTGTTGGCGCCGATGTTGGAGTTTTCTTTGGACTTCGAGAAGATGAGCTCCTCGAGGTCGTATTTGGGGATGCCGATGGACTTCTGGCGCTCGAGCTTGGCCGACATGCCGCGCTCGAAGAGCTCGTTGTCCACCAGCTCGCGGATGAGCGAGGTGGAGATGCGGTCAATGCCGGAGTCGAAGACCTTGCGCTCGACGGCCCGGGCGATGTCGTGGGCCACCTCGTCGTCGAGCTGGGCCTCGTCCACCAGGGCCGCGGCGATGCGCCCGCGGTCCCACGGCAGCAGCTCGTCGCGCGTCCCGGGGTCCACCAGCAGGGTGATGTCGGTGGCCGCCACCTTGTCGCGGACGGGCCGGCGCACGCGGAGCGACTCGCGGCGCCGCGCGCGTTTCTCGCGGTAGAGGATGTAGGCCTTCGCCGTCCGCGCGTGACCGGTCTCGATCAGCACGCGCTCGACGACGTCCTGGATGTCCTCGATGCCGGGGATGCGCCCGTCGAACTCGCGTTCGAGGAACATTGTGACGACGCTGGCGAGGTCGTCGGCCATCTGGCGGTCCTGGCCGCCCACGGCCTGGGCCGCCTTGAAGATCGCGTCGGCGATCTTCGTCTCGTTGTAGGCCACCAGGCGTCCGTCGCGCTTGCGAACCTGTGCGATCTTACCCATTGTCCTTTCCTCTCCTCTCCAGCATGGGCCGGAGTTCCTCAAGGAACTGGTTGATGTCCTTGAATGCCCGATAGACGGATGCGAAGCGGACGTAGGCGACCTGGTCGAGCTCGCGCAGGGCCTGCATCACCATCTCGCCGATCTGCCGCGAGGTCACCTCGCGCTCCGCAATGTCGGCCAGCCTCCGCTCGATGTCCGAGACGATCCTCTCCAGGGCCTCCGTGGCCACGGGGCGCTTCTCGCAGGCCTTGAGCATCCCCGCGAGGATCTTACCCCGCTCGAACGGCTCGCGCGAGCCGTCCTTCTTGATCACCCGCAGCGGTATCTCCTCCACCCGTTCGTAGGTCGTGTAGCGCCGCCCACACTCGATGCATTCGCGCCGGCGCCGAATCACTGCCCCGCCCTCGGACGACCGGGAGTCCACCACCTTGTCGTTCTCGGTCTTGCAGAAGGGACACCGCATTGCCTTCGCTCCAACCTGAGCCAGGGGCGACCATCGCTGCACGGCCTCCGGCACTTCGCCGAGAGCCGTGCGCGACCCAACGCTTCTCGCGCACCCCGCGCGAAAGGAAGCGGCCGGCCTCAACGGGGACAGGGGCCCAGGAGGGCGTCCATCCCGGGACGCATCGGGCCGCCACGGGGAGTGCAATGAGGCTGGCCCGACTAGTGGGCACCCAACCGCCGCTGCTCTCCAGCGGCGAATGGGGCAAACACCTGACCACGCGGCACGGTTCTGTGACGGCTCACGTCCCTCCTCGCTCCTGGTCTCTATTGAACCCGGCGTCTCGCGCCGGTGGGCAGGGCTGACCTGAACAACGAGGTCGCGCTACACAGCACGTTGGGTTCCCGCGCGCCCGACGCGCTACAGATTGTAGCGCGCTTTCTGCACTTGTCAACTGGAAAATTTTTCCGAGAACTCACTTTTTTCTAGCACTCCGCTTACACGGGCGGGCGGGCGAGCGGTTTTCGATCTGGCCTGATCCGGGTCGCAACAGGTCGCCTCAGATCGCTGCGCGCCAGGCGGGCCCCGGCCCCTCAGCCCACCACGATGTTCACGAGGCGCTTCGGCACGATGACCACGCGGCGCACCGCCTTGCCGGCGAGGAGCGCTTGCACCCGCTCGTCGGCCAGCGCCGCCTTTTCGAGGGCGGTATCGGCTATGCCAGCCTCGACCACGATCTTTGACCGCAGCCGCCCGTTCACCTGGATCGGAATCTCGATCTCCTCGGCTCGCGCCGCCTCCGCGTCATAGGCCGGCCACGGGCTGCGGAAGATGCCCGCCGGGTGACCGAGGCGCACCCAGAGCTCCTCGCAGACGTGGGGCGCGAAGGGCGCGAGGCACTTGACGGCGATGTCGAGCGCCTCCCTGAGCGCGGCCGCGCTGCCCGCGCTCTCGCCGCGCGCGCGCAAGTCGTTCGTCAGCTCCATGATCCCCGCGATGGCCGTGTTGAAGCGGAAGGGCGGCTCGAAGGCCTCGGTCACCCGCCGAAGCGTCTGGTGCGCCTTGCGGCGCAGAGCGCGCGACTCGGCGTCCCGCGCCTCATCTGGTGGCTGGCCTTCTCCGACCCGCAATCCGCAGCCCGCAGTCTGCAATCGCTCGGCCCAGCCCGTCACCGTCTCCCAGAATCGGTTGAGGAACCTATGGACGCCGATCACGCCCTCGTCGCTGTAGACGATGTCCTGATCCGCCGGCCCGCAGAACAGGATGTAGGTGTGCACGGTGTCGGCGCCGTACTTCTCGAAGAGCTCGTCGGGCGAGACGCCGTTGAACTTGCTCTTCGACATTTTGGCCATTTCGGTGACCACGGGCCACCCGTCGCTGGCGCGCACCAGCCGCTCCGTGTCCACCTCTCCCACGGGCAGCCAGATGCGCTCGAGGGCCACCGGCTTGCCGTCGGACTTGCGCACCGTCGTCCCGTCAGGCAGGCGCTTCACCTGGTCCTCGCCCACGGCCTCGCGGCCGCCCTCCACGCGGTAATAGTCCGCGCGGTAGGCCGTGTTGCAGACCATGCCCTGGCAGAAGAGGCGCTCGAAGGGCTCCTCGAAGCTCACCAGGCCCAGGTCGTGGAGCACCATTGTGAAGAACCGCGCGTAGATGAGGTGCATAGTGGCGTGCTCGATCCCGCCCACGTACTGATGCACGGGCAGCCAGGCGTCGCAGAGCGCGCGGTCGAACGCCCCGTCTTCCTTCCGCGGCGTGAGGTAGCGCAGAAAGTACCACGAGGAGTCCACAAACGTGTCCATCGTGTCCGTCTCGCGCCGCGCGCGCGCCCCACACTTGGGACAGGTGGTGTTGACGAATGCCTCGCAGCGTGCGAGCGGCGATTCGCCCGTGGGCTTGAACTCGACGTCCGCCGGCAGGGCCACCGGCAGGTCCTCGTCGGGCACCGGCACCTCCCCGCAGCTCGGGCAATAGATGATCGGGATGGGCGCGCCCCAGTAGCGCTGGCGCGACAGCAGCCAGTCGCGCAGCCGATAGTGCACCGTGAAGTCGCCGCTGCCGTGGTCCTTGGCCCACTGGGTCATCGCGCGGATCGCCTCGCGGTTGGGCAAGCCGTTGAACGGCCCGGAATTGACCTGCACGCCCTCGTCCACGTAGGCCTCGGCCATCGTGGCGCCATCCAGCGCCGCCCCCTTGGGCTGGATGACCACCTTGATGGGAAGGCGGTATTTCCGGGCGAAGAGGAAGTCGCGCTGGTCGTGGGCGGGCACGCCCATGACGGCCCCCGTGCCATACTCCATCAGGGCGTAATTGGTCACCCAAATCTCCGCGCGCGAGCCGTCGAAGGGATTGACCACGAAATGCCCCGTGCCGATCCCCTCCTTCTCGCTCTCCTCGCTGGTGCGCTCGATGGCCGACTGGTTGCGCATCCGTCGCACGGCCCTCATCAGCTCCTCGCGCCGCGGGTTGCCGGCCAGGAGCTTCTCGACGTGGGGGTGCTCCGGCGCCAGGGCCATGAAGGTCACGCCATAGGTCGTGTCGGGCCGCGTGGTGAAGACCGAGAGGGTCTGGCCGTCGAGCGCCGTCCCCGGGGCCGCGATGCCGAAGTCGAGGCGCGCGCCCTCGCTGCGCCCGATCCACTCCTGCTGCATCTTCAGCACGCGGGCCGGCCACTTTCCCTCGAGCTTCGCGTGGCCGTCGAGCAGCCGCTGCGCGTAGCGCGACATGGCGAAGAACCACTGCTCCAGGTCCCGCTGCTCCACCGGCGTGCCGCAGCGCTCGCAGCCCCCGTCGTGGACCTGCTCGTTTGCCAGCACCGTCTGGCACGACGCGCACCAGTTCACAGGCGCCAGCTTCTTGAACGCCAGGCCCGCCTTGTAGAACTGAAGGAAGAGCCACTGGGTCCAGCGGTAGTAGCCCGGGTGCGAGCAGGCGACTTCACGCGTCCAGTCGTAGCCCCAGCCCGCGCGGCGCATCTGCTCCCGCATCTTGTCAATGTTCCGCCGCGTCGAGGCCGCCGGCGGCACCTTCGCCTTGATCGCCGCGTTCTCAGCGGGCAGCCCGAAGCTGTCCCACCCCATCGGCGACAAGACGTTCTCCCCCCGCATCAGGTGGAACCGCACGAGCGAGTCGCCGATCGAGTAGTTGATCACGTGGCCCATGTGCAGCGCCCCGCTCGGGTAGGGATACATCATCAGGCAATAGTAGCGGGGGCGCGAGGTATCCGCCGTGTCGCAGCGGAACAGCCCCGTCTCCTCCCAGTGCCGCTGCCAGCGCGCCTCGATCTCAGCAAACGGATACGAACCCTTGGCCATCAGAGCCTCCTGGCCCACACTCTCCCCGTGGGCGAGCGCGGATTATAGCGCCGCCCGCAACCGCGCGCAAGGCCGCGAAAAACCAGGATTGGGGGAGAAAACGGCCCCGACGACCACGACTGCCACAGATGGCCACGAATGGCCGCAAGTGGGCGCGCCTGGGCTTAGAAACTACCTTCCCTGGCGCAAGCCCCAAAGAGTCGTCGTTCTGAGCGTAGGCCGCCGCTGGGCGCCTGAAGTCGAAGGGTCTTTCGGGCGTGGTCCGTTTCGGACACCACGGGGGGAAGCGCGGGTAGGGGCAGGTCCCTGTGCCTGCCCGAACTCTATGACGCGGCACAACATAGGTGGGCGGGCACGGGGACCCGCCC